>ENA-UOXV01003112-UOXV01003112.1-marine-metagenome-genome-assembly--contig:-NODE-3112-length-20694-cov-10.730413_pt1 | contig 20694 bp, 16 predicted proteins | sample MGYA00238165_ERZ766961 | MGnify/ENA primary metagenome ERZ766961 (study PRJEB28924, sample SAMN03173240) | marine metagenome | biome: Marine; feature: Water; material: Subsurface seawater | place: North...
ATAGGTTCCAGCCGCCTCTGCATCGCCCTCACCCCGAACGATCTCAGCTTGACCGTAAGCTTCGGCTAAAATCACTTCCCGCTGCCGATCCGCGTCCGCTCGAATACCAACTGCCAATTCCTGGCCTTTCGCACGATGCTCTTTGGCTTCGATATCGCGTTCGGTATTCATTCGATTGTAAACCGACTGGCTCACCTCTTGCGGCAAATCGATCCGCTTGACTCGAACATCAACGACTTCAACGCCGAGTTCTTGGTCCGCCACCTCGTTGAGGCTGGCGACCAGATCGATCATTAACTCATCGCGCTGTCCTGACACGACTTCATGCAGGGTGCGCTTACTGATCTCGTTTCGAAGACCGTTATTGATTCGTTGCTTTAGCAACTCCTCTGCCCGTCGCTGGTCACCGGATGTCGCGGTGTAGTACTTCTCTACTTTCTTAATTCTGAACTTGGCGAACGAATCGACAATCAACGCCTTTTTTTCCAAGGTTAAGAATCGCTCGGCTGGCGCGTCGACCGTGAGCACGCGACCATCAAACGCCCTGACTTCTTCAATAAAAGGCAGCTTCAAATGAATGCCCGTTGAAATATCGGGATTCACAACCGCACCCACCCGTAATAAAACCCCTCGCTCCATCTCGTTGAGGATATAAACAGAATTGGAGCCGACAAATAACAGGCCCGCCACAAATACAATAATGACTGCTAAACGATTCGACATGGTGTCTCTCCTAATTTTTTACTGTCGATCCCGACGGGTTCGAACCGAGGTGTTATCTTGCGGACGCTGGGAGATCGAGTCTGATCCAGCCATTCCGTCGTTCAACCTAGAAACGGCGCCGGCTTGCTGCATCATTCGATCAAGCGGCAGATACATCATATTGTTGCCGCCTTCGACGTCGATCATGACCTTCGAGGCATTCGACATCACCGCTTCCATCGTATCGAGATACATTCGCTCCCGCGTGACTTCCGGTGCGGCTTTATATTCCACATAAAGTTTACTAAACCGTTGGGCTTCCCCGTTCGCCTGGGCAACCACCCGCTGCCGATACCCTTCGGATTCCTCAAGGTATCGCTGCGCCTCACCTCGCGCCTCGGGTATCACCTGATTGGCATACGCATCAGCCTCGTTACGCACCCGAACCTCGTCTTCTCGCGCTCGAATTACTTCATCAAAGGCTTCTCGAACCGCGTCCGGCGGTGCGGTTTCATCAACGTTCACTTGCGTGACAAAGATCCCCGTCCCGTATGTGTTCATATAATTCTGAATTCGGATTTTAATCTCATCACCCATCACGGCTCGGCCTTCGGTTAGGACCTCATCCATTTCTGTACTGCCGACCACATGCCGAACCGCACTTTCGGTGGACTGATGCAAACTTTTCTCTGGTTCTCTGACTTGCAAAGCATAGTCTTTCACATTGTCGATCACGTACTGAACCGTGAGCTTTACCTTCACAATATTTTCGTCTTCGGTCAGCATTTCCGAATCGTGCGGGTGCGAGCGAACTCTTGAGGTATTGTGAATAATCACTTGGTCTACTATTGGCGGGTACCAACTCAAACCCGGCATCACAATGGCCTCCTGGACCTTACCAAATCGGAGGACAACGCCACGTTCTTGTTCATCGAGCGTATAGATGCCCATAAAACCGTAGCCAATGACGAGCACCCCCAGCACCAACGCAACGAGGGACGATTTCACGCCACCCCCACCGGCTGCGGCACCACTTCCGCCGCTTCCGCTGCCGAACATCCCGCCTAAATTCTCTTTAAGTTTTTTAAACGCCTCATCTAAATCGGGCGGCCCCTGGTCTTGGCGACTGCCCCAAGGGTCTTTATCACCGTCATTTCCGGGTTCATTCCACGCCATAGTCTTCTCCAAATCCTAAGATTTCGTTTATCTTCCCACTTATTGCACCAAGTTGCATCGCTTAACCTGCTTTCATCGCAGTTAATGCTGCCTGCAACCTTGCCAAATTCTTCTTTTCTATACGAAGGTGCATTGCGATCGTGCCATTTTCATCCATGACCTCCTCAATAACTGAGGCGAGTTCAAAGCATTTCGCGCGAATCATCCCCTGCTCCGGCTTGAGCGTGAGGATCGTCGTCACCACATCATCTGCAATCAGCTCATCAACACACGACAACAGCTCGGGCAATCCAACCCCGGTCAACGAAGAGACTTGAACGCAATAAGGTTTGCCTGCCGCATCTCGGCGTACCAGCGGACCCGACACGCCTTGTAGATCGGATTTATTGAGGACTAACAGTTGTGGCACTTCTCTTGCGCCGATTTCCCCCAGGACCCCATTCACAGCATCCATGCGTTCTTGCTTTTCACCTGCCGATGCGTCCACCACATGCAGAATCAAGGTGGCCTCGGTAACCTCTTCAAGCGTTGCTTTAAAGGACTCAACCAAACCATGCGGTAGGGCTCTAATAAACCCCACAGTGTCGGAGATTACGGCTTTACCCGTCAGCGGCAGGTTAATTTGGCGAAGGGTTGGATCGAGCGTCGCGAACAACTGATCTGCTGCATGAACGGCCGACTGCGTTAACTGATTAAAGAGGGTTGATTTGCCCGCATTCGTGTAGCCAGCAAGCGCGATCGTCGCGGTTTCAGATCGCGTGCGCGCGCGCCGGCTTTGATGTCTTTGGCGCTGGACACGCTCCAATCGTTCTTTTATTTTTTTGTTGCGCGCTGCGAGCAGTCGTTGATCCGCCTCTAACTGCGTTTCTCCAGCACCGCCAAGCCCGGCGCCCGCGCCGCCCCGTTGGCGATCAAGATGGGTCCAACCTCGGACCAAGCGAGACGCGCTATGCTCCAATTGTGCCAACTCAACTTGGAGTTTACCCTCATGCGTTCGAGCTCTTTGCGCAAAAATTTCTAAGATCAGTCCCGTTCGACCCAGCACCCGCAGGTCTAAAGCGCCCTCAAGATTACGCTCTTGGGTCGACGATAGGTCCTCACTAAATAGGATCAGATTGGCACAGGCAGCTTCTGCCGCTGCTTTTATTTCATCGACCTTGCCGGATCCCACCATTGTTTTCGGATGCGGATCCCGGCGGGCGCTCTCAATCAATCCAACGACCGCCATACCGGCCGATCGAGCCAACTCTTCCACCTCCTCGTGCGTTGCAAGATCAGAAGTCTTGTTCCGAACAAAAACGAGCAGCGCCTTTGAGCCAGGCGCTGGCCGATCAAAAAACATAGCAGCAGCCTGGGTCTTTAATCGAGCGTCTCCAACGGATCATCATAATCTAGGTTGACCGCTCGCGAAGGCACAACCGTTGAAATCGCTGACTTGTAGATCATTTGATTCACCGTGTTTCGCAACAAAATCACAAACTGATCAAACGACTCAATTTGACCCTGAAGTTTGATCCCGCTGACCAAGAAGATCGAAACCGGGATTCGCTCCTTCCTTAGCGCGTTTAAGAATGGATCTTGTAGAGACTGACCTTTGGACATAATGGCTCCTAAATTCCTTGCCAACGCTGGGACTCCAACGCACTCACCGTGTTAACGGTAGGATCAAAGGGCCTGATGGGCGCCGATCGCGCTTGCTCGAGCTTTACCTACCGACCTCTTTGCTCAGAAACCCTCGATCTGCCAACTGCGTCGGCGCACTGCTTCCTTGCTATGCTTTTATCAATATGTTGGCGACTGCTTCGATTTTCAAGAGTGCATCAAGCGATGGCATTGATATTTTTTTGACCGTCCCAAACGACCGCAGCCAAGTGAACTGGCGCTTGGCTAACTGCCGGGTCGCGATAATGCCTTTTTCCCGCATTTCATCAAAGCCAAGATCGCCTTCTAAAAACTGCCACACCTGACGATAGCCGACCGCCTTCATGGCCGGCAGCGCGTCATGTAACTCATACTTTTCGCGCAACCGCTCAACCTCTGTGACCAATCCCTGATTCAGCATTTCATCAAAGCGCACCTCAATTTTATGATGAAGCTGTGCTCGAGACTCGGGCATAATGGCGACTTCAGTCAGGTTTGCGCCGATCCCAAGCTGACCCTGCGCTTGCAGCGCGGTCAGGGTTTGCCCTGTCAGCCGTTCAACCTCAAGCGCGCGCTGGAGCCGCTGACGATCTGTTGGTTTGATTCTCAGCGCCGCCTGCGGGTCGATTCGGCGCAGCTCTTCATGCAGCCACGGCCAACCCTTAGCCTGAGCCGCCTCAAGAATCTCAAGACGAACAACCGGGTTTGCCTCCGGCAGATTTGCGATCCCATCCCGGAGCGCTTTCAAATACAACATCGTGCCACCCACCAACACGGGCACCCTGCCGCTTGCCTGAACGGCAGCAATCGCATGCCGAGCATCCTGACAAAAATCGAAGGCCGTATAGGGTTCGGTGGGCGCACGAATATCCAGTAAATGATGCGGCACCAACGCCCGCTGCGCGGCATTCGGTTTTGCCGTCCCAATATCCATATCGGTATAGACCTGGGCCGAATCCACTGTAATGACTTCAAGATCGAACCGGTCGGCCAATGCATAAGCCAGTGCTGACTTACCCGATGCGGTCGGCCCAGTAATCACTAGGGCATCTGGCAAGCTTACTGACCCCTCATAAACAGACTGTCTAGCTCAGAAAGCGTCAGTTGAAACCAGGTCGGGCGACCATGGTTGCACTGGCCGCTGCGCTCGGTTTCTTCCATATCCCGCAACAAGGCGTTCATCTCCGGCAACGACAGTTTCCGATTGGCTCGCACTGATCCATGACAGGCCATCGTCGACAATAATTCATCCCGACCATCCTGAATGCGATTGCTAGAACCAAACTCGAGGAAATCCGATAACACGTCGCGCACCAACTGCTCTGGATTGTCTCGACTCAGCAGAGACGGAACCCCACGAATGATCACGCTCTCGTCGGAGACAACCTCAAGCTGGAGCCCAATTTCAGTAAGCTCCTTGGCGCGATCCGCGACCAAGACAACTTCGCGCGCGCTCAATGCGAGGCTAACCGGAACAAGTAACGGCTGGGTTTTAAGACCATCGGCATCCATCGCCCGCTTTAGCCGTTCATAAGTGATGCGCTCATGCGCCGCATGCATATCAACCGCGACCAACCCATTCATATTTTGCGCAAGGATATACACCCCATGCAATTGGCCGAGGGCATAACCCAAAGGCGGAATCTCGGCGCCATCATCTTGACCCGCATCCCACCCAACGCTTGTTCCCGTCCAGTTGTTCGGCGCCTGATTCGGTGACTGCGACAAGCCAAAGAAGCCCGTGGACAGATTCTGGCGACTGGTAAAGGCCATATTGCGCTGCACATAACCCGGATCAAACGTTCCAAGGGCAGGCTGTTCACCGTCAAAACCGGCCGCCAGCCCTTGGTTCGGTCCGCTTTGGCCTTCTGGCCGCACGGAGGCTAGCACCTGATGAATCGTCCGATAAATCAAATCATGAACGCCTCGACTCTCTCGAAAGCGAACTTCATGCTTGGTTGGGTGGACATTCACATCGACTAAATTCGGATCAAGGTTTAAAAATATGGCATAAACAGGATGCCTGCCATGAAAGAGAACATCCTGATAACCCTGACGCACCGCATGGCTGCAGACCTTGTCACGAATGCAGCGATCATTCACAAAAAAGTACTGCTGGTCTGCCTGACTTCGAGAGTAGGTGGGCAGCGAGATCCAGCCTTTTAACTGCATCGACCCAATCTGTTCTTCAAAATACAACGCTTGATCTAAAAAACTCTGGCCAAAAACCGCTTTGATCCGATGGTGTTGATCTTCGATCGCCCTTGCCGCCTGAAATTGGCGATAAGCCTTACCATTATGCGTCACCATAATCGCAACCGCCGGATGGCTTAGCGTTATTTTTCGAACCACATCGTCAATTCGACCCAACTCGGTTTTTTCCGCTCTCAGAAACTTTCGACGGGCTGGGGTATTGAAAAATAAATCCCTAACTTCAACAGTCGTCCCTTGCGGATGCGGCGCTGGGAGAACCTCAGACGCCATATCTTCGCCATGAACTTGCACCGCATAACCCGATTTTTCAGTCGTTGCATTCGAGGTCATCACCAATTTCGAAACCGAGGCGATTGAGGCCAATGCCTCCCCTCGGAAACCCAGCGAACGAATGCCTTCGAGGTCCGACTCCGTAAATATTTTTGAGGTTGCGTGTCGCGATAGCGCCAGCGCCAAATCATCCTGTGGAATGCCGCAACCATTATCCCGAACCCGAATGAGCTGGCTACCGCCGGCTTCAAGTGCCAAATCAATTCTCGAGGCGCCGGCATCAATCGCGTTTTCAACCAGTTCTTTTACAACCGACGCCGGACGTTCAACCACTTCCCCGGCAGCAATCTGATTGGCTAATCGACTGGACAATAGTTGGATTCGATTCACGAGCGCTCCGGGATTTTCAAAACCTGTCCAACCCTCAAACGGTCAGATTTTAGGGCATTCAATGATTTTAAGGCCCTTTGCGATACGCGATACCGCTGAGCAATCTCGGACAAGGTGTCCCCGGATTTTATTTTATAAGCAACCACCCGCTCTGCTTGTGAAGCCTTCTGAGCTAACAGCGTGCCCTCCGGTGGTTTCTTTTTAAAATAGGTCGTGACACCCTTAAAGATTGCGTCCGCCATTTTCTTTTGGTGCGCCGCAGTTCGCAGTTTTTTTGCCTCGCCTGGGTTCGAGATGAAACCAGTTTCAACTAAAATTGAGGGGATATCAGGAGACTTCAGAACAATAAAGGATGCTTGCTCCACGTTCGCCTTGTGCAACTTATTAATTGGCGCAATTGATTTGATGACCTCCGCACCCATTTCCAAACTCGCACTCAAGCTTGCCGTCATCGAAAGATCCAGCAGGACACCCGCCAAGACGTCGTCTTTATCATCTAGACTGACGCTACCCACACCACCAATCAAGTCTGCCCGGTTTTCCTTTTCGGCAATCCAGCGAGCCGTTTCACTCGTCGCGCCCCGTTGAGAAATCGCAAAGACGGATGCCCCGCTGGCAGAAGCCGTTTTCCACGCGTCAGCGTGGATCGAGATGAAAACATCCGCTTGATTATCGCGCGCCAACTGAGTCCGATTTCGATGCGCAACGTAGTAATCTCCGCTTCGGGTTAAGATCGCTTTGAAACCGGGTTCTGCATTAACCCGACCAGCGAGCGCCTTGGCAATCGCCAACACCACTGTTTTTTCATAGGTGTTACCAGGTCCGATGGCGCCAGGGTCATCACCGCCGTGACCGGGATCAATCGCAACAACAACGTCTCTCAGCGGCTGCTTAGCCGCTGGTTGAGGCAATGGCACTGTTTGGCCCGCGCCTGCTGGAAACAAATCAATCACCAAGCGATCGCCATACTGGGCTATGGGGTTGAGTAAAAAGCTCCTCGGCTTGACCGACTCAGACAGATCTAACACCACTCGCAAATCCGCTTGCTTTTCTGACGAAAAGCGAAGGTTGGTCACCGCCGTGTCTTTGAATTCCTTCGATCCAAGCGGATGCCGGCGGACAGTTTTGGCTAAGGTCGAGCCTGGCAGATCAATTACCAAACGCAATGGGTTTTCAAGAACAAACAACGTGTGCTCAAGCGGTTCGCTCACATCAAACACCAATCGGGTTTTTTCGGGAGAGGCATGGAGTCTGATGCTGTTAATGGTCGGACTGGCCAATACTGTCGATGACAAAAGCCAAGTCATCATCACGCACCAGAGTCCTCGACGCCCCCAGCGACCTAACGGGTTTGGATGCCCGGTCGCTGTCATGTCGGCAACCTTGCTAGGGCACGTTCGCCTTTATCTGAGCCTGACTGTACAGACACCTGGCGGCTGGTATCTCCAATGACCCGCATTTCAATCTCCAGATCCGGCTTAGGTAATAGTCCGATTCCTTTCTCCGACCACTCAATTAAACACAACGCCCGACTTGTAAAATACTCATCAACGCCCAAATAGTTTAACTCGTCTGGATCACTGAGTCTGTATAGGTCGAAGTGGTAGACCGAATGCTGTGGCAACTCGTAAGGCTCGACTAGGGTAAAGGTCGGACTTTTCACAGCCCCGTTATAACCCAAACTCCGCAAAACGCCCCGGCAAAGCGTGGTCTTGCCGGCGCCCAAATCACCTTTTAAAAAAACAATTCCGGATCCTTCGAGCCCATCGACCAAGTGCCCGCCGAATTGCTCAGTCGCGCGCTCCGAGTTGAGCACCCAGCTCATACAGGCATCCCAGAAAGCGAGCGCCCAAGCTGCGGCACCACATCCCCTGCGAGCAAGCCCACTTCGCCCTGTTGCGCCGCCGCCATTTCAGCAGCCAGGCCATGATGCGCAACCCCCAGTTCAGCAGCAGAACTCAAGCTCTGCCCCTGAGCGAGCAAAGCACCCAGCAGTCCTGACAGCACATCGCCCATCCCAGCGGTTGCCATGGCCGGCCCGCCCAATACATTGATCGCGATCCGCTCATCGGTTGCAACAAGGGTTGCAGCCCCTTTGAGCACAACTACAGCGCCGTACTCAGCCCGAAGTTGGCCCAAGACCGCCAAACGATCTGGGTCGACCTGATCCCGACGAAGTAGCCTTGCGGCCTCCAACGGGTGCGGGGTAATAATGCTCTCGGTTAAGCGCGCCGGCGCCTGAGCGAGGAGATTTAAGGCATCGGCATCAAGGACAAGGGGTTTACCACAAGCGATTACTTGCGCATACAAGTTCAGAGCCCACGCGTCCTGGCCTAAACCGGGACCCAGCACCACGGCTTGGACGCGACCGAGCAGGTCCGTTATGTCATCGGCTTCACCCACGCCTTGAAACATCGCCTCAGGACATCGCGTTAAAAATCCTGATCGATGCGCCTTGCGGCTCACAACCGACACGCGTCCCGCGCCACTGCGCATCGCTGCCTCGCAGGCTAAAACGCCCGCGCCGCCAAAGCCAGTATTACCTCCCACCACCAGCAGATGGCCAAAATCCCCCTTATGCGCTTTGTTTTGACGGGCTGGTAACCTTGGTGCCTCAAGAACCCGCAACGCTTTGGCAGCGTGCTTGGCCAGCAAGGTTTCTGGCAAGTCTAGATCAGCCAGGATGACTTCCCCCGCGTAATCAGGGCCATCCTGACTGAATAATCCTAGTTTCAATGCGAAGAAGGTTACGGTGATTGCAGCACGAATACAGACCCCAGCCACGTCACCCGAGTCGGGCTGTAAACCAGACGGCAGATCAACCGCGACGATCGGTCCGCTACCTGCATTCATTGTTTCGATAACCGAGCGATACGTCGACTGGACCTCGCCGCGAATGCCAAGTCCCAACAAAGCATCTACCAATACGGCCCCGTCTCGGACAGTCCCTTCAAAACGCTTTACGATTGTCTGACTATTTTGACAAACTGCGAGTGCTTCGCGCGACGCGTCAGAATATTTTTCAACGCTGCCAACAAGCGCCACCTCAACCGACCAGCCGCGATCCGCCAGACCCGCTGCGATCAAAAAACCGTCCCCTGCATTATTTCCCGACCCACAGAAAACCTGCGCCCTTTTGGTATCGCTGTAGCGGGTCAAAATCACCTCAACAACGCGCCGCGCCGCCATTTTCATCAACTGAAAACTGGATATGCCATAATCCTGCGAGTATTGCCGATCAATTTCTTTAATGACCGACGCCGGGTAAAGCATTGACGCTGTCATAATGACCCTCGTGTCCTAAAGCGATTCATTATAGCCAAACCTACGAGCACCACTTGGAAAATATTGATGTCGTTGCAAACCCTTAAAAATCAGATTCCCGAATGGGCCAAAGCCTTGGGCTTTTCAGCAACTGGCTTTGTCCGACTCGACCGCAGCGATCATGAGTCGCACTTACTGAGGTGGCTCAGCCAAAACCATCACGGCAGCATGGATTACATGGCGCGCAATGTCGATCTCCGGGTCGACCCGGTTGGACTATTACCGGGGTCTGTTAGTGCGATTACCGTCCGAATGGACTATTTGTCGATCTCTGAAATGGCAAAGATTGAAGACACTCTGGCCATCCCGAGCCAAGCCTATATCGCCCGCTACGCCCTCGGCCGGGATTACCACAAAGTCATTCGTCGTCGCCTGACCCAACTGGCAAACCAAATCAATGAAGCTGCATTGGCCCTGGGTATCACCGAGTGTGTAACCCGGGCCTGCACCGACTCAGCGCCCATTCTTGAAAAACGCTTTGCTGAGCAATCCGGCTTAGGTTGGATCGGGAAAAACACTTTGTTGCTCAACCAAAACCGTGGGTCCTGGTTTTTTATCGGCGAGTTGCTCACCAATCTGCCATTCAGCACCGCAACCGAGTCCACAGACAACCATTGCGGCAGCTGCACTCGCTGCTTGGATGTCTGTCCAACCAAGGCGTTTGTTGGGCCCTTTGAGTTAGATGCCAAACGGTGTATTTCTTATTTGACGATTGAATCCAAGGACGCGATCCCAGAACCGCTTAGAATCCCGATGGGCAATCGGATATTTGGCTGTGACGACTGCCAGATGGTCTGTCCCTGGAACAAATTTGCAGCGACAGCGGTGGACCCCGTTTTCCAAGCAAGACCGGAATTTGAGCAGGCTGCGTTAACAACGCTCTTCGCCTGGAGCGAAGCCACCTTTTTAGATAAAACCCAAGGCACGGCAATTCGAAGAACGGGTTACGCCGGCTGGTTGCGGAATATCAGCGTTGCGCTGGGCAATGCCGATTATGATCCTGAAATACTAGCCAGCCTTCAGGCAAAACGCCCAACCAGCACGCCCATGGTGCAAGAGCACATTGACTGGGCCATTCGGCAACAAATTTTAAAGCGCGATGCGGGCGGCCCTCGGTCTACATCTTAAAGACGTGCTCTCGATAGACCTTCAGTTCATCAATGGATTCGCGAATATCATCCAAAGCGCGATGCTTGCCTTGCTTGATGACCAAATCCATAACTTCTGGCTTCCAGCGCATCACCAGCACTTTAATCGCACTGACATCCAGGTTTCGGTAGTGGAAAAAGCGACCCAGCTCAGGCATATGGCGATCAATAAACCGTCGATCTTGGCCAATACTGTTCCCGCAAAGCGGCGAGTCTCGCGGGCCAACATAATCCTTTAAAAAGGCAAGGGTTTCGGCTTCCGCCTCCGCTTCCGTCACGGACGACGCAATCACGCGTGCGGTCAACCCCGACGCGCCGTGATGCTCGGTATTCCACTCATCCATCATACTCATCCGCGCTTCGGTCTGATGAATCGTAATACAAGGCCCCTCTGCAACTATATTCAACTGGGAATCGGTAACGATGGTTGCCATTTCCAAGACCAAATCTGTATCTGGATCCAAACCTGTCATTTCCATGTCGATCCATACCAAGTTGTCTGAATCTACCGTCATAAGAATCTCCTCTTTGAACCAAGCGTCAAGCTACGACTCACGCTCCCTATTTAACCCGAGTCAACCCTAAAATACGAGACTGCGGCGCAGCCTCGCTTGCGCCGATCAATTGCACCTCAAAACACGCGACAGGCCTTTACGGCGTCCAAGCCTGAGCAACCCAAATCGCAGGGATCCATGAAATCCTAAGATTGCGTTAGACTGCACCCTCCAGCAAAGCCTCATCGCAAACCGTGTGCTGCGTTAGGCAACGCAACTTGTTCGCAATTGGCCACTTTATGACACGACTTTTTATCCTGGTTCAGTATTTGATGCCCCAACATTTACTTTCCCGCTGCATTGGCTATGTCGCGCGATCTGAGATCCCTTGGCTAAAAAACTTTATGATCAAGCGGTTCGACGCCATTTATAAAATCGACTGGTCCGTGGCAGAACGCAAAGAACCAAAGCAGTATGTTTCATTTAACGATTTTTTTACTCGGGCATTGATCGCGGATGCCCGCCCGCTTTCTGGCAGGCTCATATCGCCCGCCGATGGCATGGTTTCAATCGCGGGCAACATCGAGCACCAACGCGCAATTCAAGCCAAAGGGCATGACTATTCAATCCCGCAATTGCTGGGCGAGGCCTTGCCAGAATCTTTTAGTAACGGCAGTTTTCTCACCGTTTACTTGGCACCCAGTGACTATCACCGAGTGCATTTCCCGCAAGCGGGGACATTAAAGAGCGCTCGATATATCCCGGGCGCCCTGTTTTCCGTTAACCAGGCAACCGCCACGCACGTCCCGGGACTTTTCACTCGAAACGAGCGTCTCGTTCTGAGCGTCACGTCTAGCCAAGGAGATTATTATCTGATTCTGATTGGCGCGATGATTGTTGCCGGCATTCAACCGTTTTGGCGACCTGAGCCGTTTAAAGCCCGACAAGCGATCCATCAATCCCTGCCGGGGCTGGCGGTAGATCAAGGCCAAGAGGCGGGCCGATTTTTATTGGGCTCGACCGCCATTTTAATCACACAAGCAAATCAAAACTGGCGCGTCACGCCAGGCAACACCATCAAGATGGGCGAAACCCTGATCCGCTAATGATTCGGCCAGGAAAACAGTTGCACCTCTGACAAGGTACTGGCCTTAAGCCAAACCATCACAAGGCGATCGATTCCGAGCGCAACACCCGTACACGCGGGCATCAAAGCGCTGGCTTCAGCCAACGCGCTATCAAATGCAATACTTGGCAAACCACGATTAACGCGAGCGGCTGCCATCGCGGTATGCCGACTCAAAATAGCCACCGGATCCCGAAGCTCTAAATAACCGTTCGCTAATTCGGTACCCAACCAATACAACTCAAATCGCTGGGCCGTGCCGGTACCTGGATCAATTTCCGCGAGTGCTGCCTGGCATCGCGGGAACTCGGTTAAGAAAAAAATATCATCCAGACTAGGTTGAAGCACCGCCAAAAACAGAAAGTCTAAGCAATCCGATCGGAACTGGTCATCATCGTGGGGCGCTAAATGCCCAACCTCCGCGCCGGTTTCTTGCACCCACTGCCAAAGGCTCGACAAGGCCGCTTCATTGGGATTCACGCCAAAACGTTGCTCAAACAGCGCTCGGAACGAATACACTGGCACATCGCGCTTAGATTGCGCGCGCCAAATCTCGGGCGGTTCGGGCAACGCATTCAACAAAGCCACCACTTCGGCCATCAGGTCCGATACACTAAAGCCAGGACGATACCACTCGAGCATGGTGAATTCGGGATTATGCTGGCGGCCCTGATCACCCCGCCGAAACACTGGGGTAATCTCGAAGAGGGCCTCGCCGTAGACCGCTAAGGCGCGCTTTAACGCATATTCCGGGGAAGTTTGAAGAAATAATTTGTTGGTTTTATCAGAGACCTCAAAGCTCGAGAGCTGCGCATCAAACGTCGCAGAGCGCGACAAGGCCGGCGTTGTAACCTCCGTTACAGATCGTGCCTCGAAGAACCGTCGAATCGCGGCAAGCATCTTGCCGCGCGCCTGTAGCACCGGCCAGGTCGGCATCGATTGCCCAACCCGGCTCACGCGCTCTTACTACGCCCCTGGTATTCACCTGTTCGGGTATCAACGCGAATGGATTCACCAATATTAATAAACAGCGGGACTTTCACGATTGCGCCCGTTGACAAGGTTGCTGGCTTTGAGCCACCGGTTGCCGTATCCCCTTTGAGTCCGGGATCCGTTTCAACAATGTCTAAATCAACGAAATTCGGTGCGACCACGAGAATGGGTACATCGTTCCATAAAGTCACCGTACACCGGCTATTTTCCTTCAACCACTGTATGCCTTCGCTAACCGCATTTTTATCCGCTGCGATCTGTTCATAACTATCATCGGTTTTCATGAAATGCCAATACTCGCCATCTGAGTACATGTATTCCATCTCGTATTCCATGACGTCGGCGCCTTCCAGACTCTCACCCGACTTAAAGGTTCTCTCCCAGACCCGACCCGTTTTCAAGTTTCTCAGCCGAACCCGATTGAACGCTTGGCCTTTGCCCGGCTTCACAAACTCATTTTCTACAATGCTGCACGGATCGCCCTCAAGCAAAACCTTCAAGCCGGATTTAAATTCGTTCGTGGAATAATTGGCCATAACTACCCTCTACCTACACTGTGCTTGATCTCTCCAGCACGCTATCTTACCGAGATTCTACAGCCAATGGCGAGGCCAATGGACTAATGCACCCCGAGCTGGTCTCGATCACTGATTCCCAGCAAATACAGAATACTGTCGAGCCCAAGGGTCGAGATTGCGTGACGAGACCGAGCTCGAACCAGTTCCTTCGCGTGATACGCGATGCCCAACCCTGCTGCGCCCAGCATTTCTAAGTCGTTTGCACCATCGCCTACGGCAATGGTTTGGGCCATGGAGATCCCTTCTTTCTGGGCCAGTGCCCTTAGGATCCGTGCTTTTGCTTCAGCATCCACCACAGGCGCCAAAACCCGCCCGGTTAAAAAGCCGTCTACAATTTCTAATCGATTCGCAAAAACATGATCAACGCCCAATTGGGCCTGCAAGGCATGACCAAAATAATCAAATCCGCCGGATAGGATCGCCGTTTTGTAGCCTAGTAACTTTAAAGTCTTGAACAACGACACCACCCCTTCAGTGAGTGGCAATTGCGCTGCTACCGCGCCCAGGGTTGTCTCAGGTAAGCCCTCAAGCAGCGCCACACGCCGGATCAAACTTTCCCGGAAATCAAGTTCTCCAGACATCGCTTGGTGGGTAATTTTGGCAACCTCGGCCCCTACCCCCTTGTGTTTCGCCAACTCATCAATGACTTCGGTTTCAATGAGCGTTGAGTCCATGTCAAAAGCAATCAGTCGTCGATGCCGACGATAGATGCCGTCTTCTTGTACCGCAAGATCCAGCGTCAGCTCCGTCGCCAGCGCCATCAGTTTTTTTCTGAACAACGGACTTGGTGTCCCCCGAAGCGACCATTCAAGACAGGCCCGCGTTGGCTTTTCCGACGGTTCAAGCGGGACGCGTCCAGAGAGCCGGTTAATATGATCAATATTTAGGCCTTCATCCGCTACGATGTGCGCTAAACGAGACAACTGCGCTGCGGTTATTTTTCGACCCAGAATGGTCAAGATGCTGCGCGTCTGGCCCTGCCGGCCGACCCAATCGGCATACTCAAGATCGGTCACAACTTCCGCTTCAACCGACAACCCTTCTGCGAGAAACATCGATTTTAGGCGATCGATTGCGCCGTTTTGCTCGGGCGCTGAACGCACCAAAATGCCCAAGGTTAAATAGTCATGAATCACCGACTGCCCCATATCCAGCACGTCCATTTCGGCCTGGGCCAGAAGGTCCGTCAACTTTGCGGTCAGCCCCCGACGGTCCTGACCGGTAACATTGATAAGAAAGACACTCTGCATTGTTCTACTTCCTCGACGAGCGCGCATTATCCAACAATTGACGCCACGGCGACAGCCGACAAGTTAGTGCGATATACTGCGCGCCACGAATTCTTCGATGTTTGTTATGCAAGATTTACGCTTTCGCATATTAACACTGTGTATCGTGCCCTTTCTGTTCAGCAGTGGCCTCGTACTCCTGATGGCGGTAATCAGCGTTCAATCTCAAACGCGCGAAGCTGAACAGCAACTCGCAGAAACCTTATTAACCCATAAGACATCCGACGCCGCGCTGTATTTAGTGACCGAGGATTGGGTTGCGCTTGCCGTAATTCTGGATCAATTGGCACAGGCGACCGGCATGGGTCGCGCTGAAGTGATCAGCCCTGATAACCGCTTGGTCCTGGCCAGTGGCAAGGCCCCGACCCGTCGCGCCGAATACTCAGCCGCCTTACAGCATGAAGGTTTAATCATCGGCCGGCTATCACTGATCGTGAATCAAGCCCCGAGCGTCGCCGCAATGCACGCCCTTTTGATCCAGATCCTTTGCGTGATGACCGTCATGACAATCGTCATGACTTTCACCGTTTGGCAATTTGGTGACTTCATTTTAGTTTGGCTCAGCTTGAGGCTCGGCCGAGAACCGGCTGCACCCAGGTCGGTTGTCGACGCGACGCAAGCGCCTTCAGCCAGTACTTCGATTGCGATATTTTCAATCAGGCTCGACCCGCCAAGACTTGTGCCATTGACTGCACTCAAAGCAGCTGCCGGTCGGCATTTTGGACAATTAACCGAGCTTCAGCCCGGCGATTATGAAGTGCACTTCCGGAGCGCTGACCCGGCCCAACAGGGCCTTGAATTCTTTGAGGCGATGCGTCCCCAGTTGGCAGCGGTGCCCGACCTCAACATCCGTATGGCCTATGGCATTGACCTCGCCGAGGCCTCGCAGGCCCTGGGCAAGCGGGTTAAGTACCTTGCATCGCTCAGTCAAGGCGCCCTGGTTCTAGACGAGAAAACCAAAACGCACCTCGCGCACATCACACAGCCCGCTTTCGAAACCGCGCCACTGTCGTCGTCCTTTGCCTCAGACCTGGTGCTGCACACGCTCACGATCAACCCTCCCGTCTAAGCGGTGAATCAGCGCTTGATTTCCACGCGATCAACCTTTTGAAACCCGCGCGGCAATTTTAAGCCGCGACGGGCGCGCTCGCCTCGATAGTGGGTCAGCTCTTTGAGCGTTAACGTGATGTGCCGTTTACCCGAATATACGGTCAGGGCATCGGAGGCGGAAAATATCACGACATGCCCAAGGAATTCAGCCCTACTTTTTAGCGCAGCGCTTGGAATATTAATCAATTTATTGCCTTTGCCTCGCCCCAGTTCCGGTAATTCTTTCGCTTCAAAAATCAACAACCGTCCCTCGGTGGTAAAAGCCGCGATCAACTGTTCGTCTAACGCCTCGACCCGAGACGGCGCCATTGCTTGGGCGCCGTTTGGCACGCTGAGATACGATTTTCCGGCTTTATTTTTGCTGATCATATCCTCGACTTGCCCAATAAACCCATAGCCCGCATCGCTGACAATCAGGTACTTTTGGTCCGGTTCATCTAAAATTAACCCGGTAAAGCGACTCCCAGCAGGCGGATTCAGCTTACCCGTTAGCGGCTCGCCTTGACCCCGAGCCGACGGCAGCGTGTGTGCGGCCAGTGCATAACTGCGGCCGGCACTGTCAATGAACACCGCGGTTTGGTTAGATTTCCCCAAGGCCGCAACCAGGAACTGATCCCCAGAACGATAACTTAACTCCTCGACCTTCACCTCGTGACCCTTCGCTGCCCGGACCCACCCGTTTTCTGACAAAACGACGGTGATCGGGTCGTTCGACATCAGGTCCCGTTCTGAAAAAGCCTGCGCCTCTTGGCGCACAACAATTTTCGATCGCCGAGCATCACCGTAAGTTTCGGCATCTTGCAGCAACTCTTTTTTGATGAGGGTGCGAAGCCGTGCTTTAGAGCCAATAATCTGCTCCAAAGACTGCCGTTCGGTGGCGAGCTCGTCCTGCTCGCCCCGAATCTTGACTTCTTCCAGCTTGGCCAACTGCCGCAACCGCAAGTCAAGGATCGCTTCGGCTTGACGGTCACTGAGCGCGAAACGTTCGATCAACACCTGTTTCGGTTTATCTTCAGTTCGAATAATGTGAATGACTTCATCAATGTTCAAAAAAGCGATCATCAAGCCTTCAAGGAGATGCAAGCGGTCTAAAATCTTCTCAAGCCTGAACTGCAACCGTCTCAGAACCGTGGTTTGTCGGTAGGTCAGCCACTGGCTTAGGAGTTCTTTGAGCGAGCATACGCCTGGCCGGCCGCTGAGTTGGATGACATTTTGATTTATCCGATAGGTTCGCTCTAAGTCCGTGCTGGCAAAGAGGTGACCCATCAAGGCATCCAGATCGACCCGGTTACTCTTGGGTACAATCACGATTCGAGTTGGATTTTCATGATCGGACTCGTCGCGCAAATCAACCACCATCGGTAATTTTTTAGCCTGCATCTGGCCAGCAATTTGCTCAAGAATCTTGGTGCCTGAAACCTGGTAGGGTAACGCTTCAACGACGACCTCACCGTCTTCAATGCTATAAACCGCTCGGGCGCGCACCGAACCGCGACCGGTTTCATAGGTTTGCTGAATTTCTTCGGGGCTCGAAATAATTTCTGCCCCCGTCGGGAAATCTGGGCCGCGGACGTGCGTCATAAGGTCTGCAACCGTTGCTTTTGGCGAATCCAGCAGGTGAATACAGGCGCTTACAATTTCATTTAAGTTGTGCGGCAAAATATCAGTTGCCATCCCCACGGCGATCCCGGTGCCGCCATTGAGCAACAAATTGGGTAGGCGTGCCGGCAACACCACCGGTTCTTCCATCGTGCCATCAAAATTGGGAATCCAATCCACCGTTCCCTGGCCAAGCTCCGACAACAACACTTTTGAATACTGGGTCAGTTTTGACTCGGTGTACCGCATGGCCGCATAGGATTTTGGGTCATCGGGCGACCCCCAATTGCCTTGACCATCGACCAACGGGTACCGATAGGTAAAGCTCTGAGCCATTAAGACCATGGCTTCATAACTCGCGGAATCACCATGGGGATGGTACTTACCGATCACGTCGCCAATGGTGCGCGCAGACTTCATGTATTTCGCATCGGCGGTTAACCGAAGCTCACTCATCGCATAGGTTATCCGGCGCTGAACGGGCTTCAAACCATCGCCAATATGCGGCAAGGCCCGGTCATTGATGACATACATTGCGTAGTTTAAGTAGGCACTTTCAGTAAATTCAGCCAGCGATTGGGCGAGGTCGCCTTTGCGTTCCAGCCAAATTTTACGATCGCCCGCCCGTTTCTTAGCGAGCAGCATATCCAGCAAGTTATCGACTTTTTCGGAATCCTCAATGGTCAAGCGCACCAACCGACGGGTATCGGCCGACATTGCCGTCTCCCTCAGTTGCAGCGCATTCATTTCGCCTAAGCCTTTGAATCGTTGCACTGAGACCTTGCCTTTGATTTTCTGACTTTCAATCCGATTCAGGATTGCGACCCGCTCAGACTCATCCAGCGCATAGAAGACCTCTTTGCCGACATCGACCCGATACAGCGGCGGCATCGCAACAAAGACATGGCCTTCTCGCACCAAAGCTGGAAAGTGGCGCACAAACAACGCAATCAGCAAGCTACAAATATGCAAGCCGTCAGAATCGGCATCGGCCAATATACAAATTTTGCCATAGCGCAATCCGGACAAATCATCGGAGCCCGGATCCATACCCAGTGCCACAGAAATATCATGCACCTCTTGCGAGGCTAGGATATCCGCTGAATGAACTTCCCACGTATTTAAGATTTTGCCCTTGAGCGGCATGATGGCCTGGGTCTCTCGATCGCGCGCTTGTTTTGCAGAACCGCCAGCTGAATCCCCCTCAACCAGAAACAACTCACCCATCATCGCATCCTGACACGAGCAATCGGTCAACTTGCCGGGCAACGCCGGGCCCGTTGTGACCTTCTTTCGTGCGATTTTCTTACCCGCTCGCAATCGCGCCTGTGCATTATTAATGGCCATCTCAGCCAGCTTTTGACCTTCTTCGGTATGCTGATTCAACCAAAGGCTAAAACTGTCTTTGACGGCAGAGGCAATGTAGCCCGCAATATCACGAGAATTTAAGCGATCTTTGGTTTGGCCCGCAAACTGGGGGTCCAGCATTTTCGCGGATAAAACATACGCGCACCGCTCCCAAATATCTTCTCCAGAAATTTTCAAACCCCTGGGCAGTAAGTTTCTAAATTCGCAAAACTCCCGCAGCGCTTCCAGCAAGCCGGTGCGAAACCCATTAACATGGGTCCCGCCCATGCCTGTCGGAATCAAGTTGACGTAACTCTCGGTTAAGGGCTGGCCACCCTCTGGCAGCCATTGCACGGCCCAATCCACCGCTTCGTTTGGACCCGCTTGGGCACCGGTAAAGGGCTCACTGGGTAGCACCTCAAACCCTGCTAGCTCGGTCGAGAGGTAATCTTCTAAGCCTTCGGCGTACAGCCATTCGGTCGTTTGATCCTCAATAGTCGTTTCATGCTCATTTTTGAAGATGACCCTGAGCCCGGGACACAGCACCGCCTTGGCACGCAGCAGATGTTTTAGTCTTGAGACCGAAAACTTAGGGCTGTCAAAATATTTCGGGTTGGGTTTGAATTCGATCGTGGTACCCGTATTACGCTTGCTGACGGGTTCGAGGATGGATAAGGGCGAAACCTTAACCCCATCTTTAAAGCCCATGTGGTGCAGGTTGCCTTCGCGCTTCACAAACACTTCAAATCGCTCAGACAACGCATTAACCACCGACACGCCCACACCATGGAGGCCACCGGAGAAGCGATACTGATCGCTGTTGAACTTTGCACCAGAATGCAGCCGCGTCAGAATCAACTCAACGCCGGAGACTTTTTCCTTTTGATGCAGATCAACGGGCATCCCGCGACCATTGTCGCTGATCACCATGGCATCGTCTTTTTGCAAGATCACCATAATTTCGCTGGCGTGGCCTTCCAGCGCTTCATCGACGCAGTTATCGATCACCTCTTGGGCCAAGTGATTGGGACGCGTCGTTTCGGTATACATCCCGGGCCGTTTCCGAACGGGATCCAGACCCTCTAACACTTCGATCGAATCAGACTGGTAGTTACTGGCCATAAATTTCAAATTCCAACGCTTAATGACTCCTGGAGACAGTCCCTGTGCAAATTTAAAGACTGGATTTCAACTTTTTTCGGTAAGGACTCAGTTCAGATCTCAGCGCGCCCGACTGCCCGCGAGATTATAACGGGAAAGAATCCCAGCCGTATCAATCATCGACCATCATTA
>ENA-UOXV01003117-UOXV01003117.1-marine-metagenome-genome-assembly--contig:-NODE-3117-length-20656-cov-83.866997_pt1 | contig 20656 bp, 17 predicted proteins | sample MGYA00238165_ERZ766961 | MGnify/ENA primary metagenome ERZ766961 (study PRJEB28924, sample SAMN03173240) | marine metagenome | biome: Marine; feature: Water; material: Subsurface seawater | place: North...
TGCCGGGGGGCAGGCAGGCGCAGCCCGGTGTTGCCACCGGGCAAAGTGTTTTGGCGTGGCGGTTGGGGTATGCAGAGGTCTTAGTCAGCAGATTTCATTTGAGATCAAACTCGGAGCTTAGTAGTGTAAAACTCATTCAAACTAAACAAACCTTTGGACATGTCATTATGAAATTAGCAAAAATTTCCGGCCTCACTGGCGCAGCGTTCAGCCTGTGCTTCTTCGTGCACTCCGTCTTTCATTCCTTCCGTATCAGCAAAGGTTTTGCATTCTTTGACTCGCTATTCCCAGAATTGGTCGGCACCTTCAATTCCTCCATCATTTTCTTTATGCCGGCGGCCGTGTTGCTCTTTCGATCCGCATTTTCACCGGTTTTGGAGAAGGCATCTACGGTCTATCCGATCGTGATGGCACCTACTGTTTTAAATGTGTTTTTGGCAGACGATCCGCTCGCCGCAGGCCTGCCTGCAGTTTTGTTAACCATGCCTTTTTGTATAATTTTTTCAATTATTTATTTATGTTTCCCAGCGCCAAAAAATTGAACCAAACCCTAGGGCGCGACTCGCAAAGCCGGAGGCAATGATCTTGCCCCCAGCTCGCAGCGCCTGTCTTGGGGGCTGTCGTCACAAAAATGGCATATCCACCAGCGTTGCCACGACCTTGCGACCGCCAGAGCGGGACAAGGTCACTGTGTCGCCGATCGTGCAGCTGCGTGAGATCAAGGCGTAGCCGATGTTTTTGCTCAGACGCGGGGACCAAACACAATTGGTCATATCGCCGACCTTCTGCCCATCTACGGTGATATCTTCCCAGTGGAAGCTCAAAGGATCGGGCGTGTCGCCCTCTAAGATCAACCCCAGCTGATGACGTTTGGGACCTTCCGCATGGATGCGGCGCAGCGCTTGAATACCGATGACATCATCGGGGACATCCAGGTCAATATAATTGCCCAAACGCACCTCATAGGGATTGGTGGTGCCATCGCTGTCAGAGCCACAGCTCACCAGTCCGCTTTCCGTCCGCTCAGGGGAGGTTGGCCCACCATTGCCGATGTCGAAAGGCGCGCCGGCCTCTTTGACGATGTTCCAAAGCTCATCGCCGCGCGTTCCATCGCGCAGGTAAATCTCAAACCCGCCCTGTTTGGACCAGCCCGAACGCTGCACGGCAACAGGAATTCCGTTGATTTCACTCTCTGCGAACCAAAAATACTTCAGATCATGCACCCAGTCGCCAAAGATTGACGACACAACCGCGCCGGCTTTTGGCCCCTGCACCGCCAAGGGCGAGACATCCGGTTCAGAAATTTTGACATCCAAACCACGCTCTGCCGCAATCGCGCGGGCCCAGAACCAAATATCACTGTCCGCAATCGAGAACCAAAACAAATCTTCACGCAGTTTGAGCAAGATCGGATCATTGATCAAAATACCGTCGTGATTGCAAAGCGGCACATATTTGCCCTGCCCGATTTTGCATTTTGACAAGTCGCGCGGGCTCAGGATCTGCGCCAATTTGCCGGCATCGGGCCCCTCGAGTTGCACCTGCCGCTCGGCACCCACATCCCACATGACGACCCCATTCAACAGGTCCCAATATTCCTTATCCTTATCGCCAAAGCTCGCCGGCAAAATCATCCGATTGTAGATCGAGGCATTGGTACAGCCCTCGGCAACCACCGAATTGAAGAAGGGCGACGGACGCAAACGCGCTGTGGCATGAACCTGAAACATTTTGAGCTCCTAATCTGACGCTGAATCGCGCTTTAGTGCAGGCAAGCCCCGTCTGGCAATCCCCTGAATTGCGCCTGGGATATGACCTTGCGTCATCAATTTTACCAGAAAATTAATCTGCGCACTGAGATGCGGGAAAATCGCACAGAATCACACCTCCCAAGCAGGTCCAAGAGCCGTTGGATCGATCAGCGTTGTTGTCACAATAATGGCGCCAAATACCTTCCCCTGCCGCCGCATTCTGTTATCCTGAGTGCAAGTTGGAGGATCGAATGCAAAAGCAAGCTGTGCGCCTAGGCGTGGATATTGGCGGCACCTTTACGGATGTCGTTTTGGAGCGTGGCGACGCCCTCTTTTCCACCAAAGTCTTAACCACCTATCGCGCCCCAGAAGAAGCCATTGTCGAGGGCATGGCCCGCGTCTGCGCGCAAGCCCAAGTCAACCCCGGAGAGATCACCCAAATCATCCACGGCACCACTCTTGCCACAAATGCTTTGATCGAACGCCGCGGTGCTAAGACGGCTTTGATCACGACCGAGGGCTTCCGCGATGTCATTGAGATGCGCACCGAAAGCCGCTTTGAACAATATGACCTCAACCTCACCCTGCCCCCGCCGCTCCTGCCCCGCAATTTTCGCTACACAATCACAGAGCGAATGCAGGCCGACGGCCAAGTGCTTAGGCCGATCAACCGCGCTGAGATCGAAGCCCTGGTCGGGGAGATTAAGCAGGCGGGCTTTGAGAGCATCGCTGTGGGATTTCTCCATTCCTACGTTAATGACGCCCATGAGCGCCTTGTAGCTGAGGTTGTGTCTGAGAAAATGCCCGGCGCCATGCTGTCGCTGTCTTGCGAGGTCAGCCCGCAGATGCGCGAATATGAGCGTTTCAACACCACCATCGCCAATGCCTATATCAAACCCTTGATGAAAACTTATTTGGGCCGTCTTAAAGGGCGTTTGAACAGTGAGGGCGCACGATGTCCAATCTTTTTGATGCACTCCGGCGGCGGCATTATCAGCCTGGAAAATGCCGCTGAATTTCCCGTTCGCCTGGTCGAATCCGGCCCGGCCGGCGGGGCGGTTTTTGCCGCCCATATCGCCGCGCGTCACCAGATTGATAAGGTGCTCTCTTTCGATATGGGCGGCACCACGGCGAAGATTTGCCTCATCAAAGATCAAACTCCAAAAACCGCCCGTGTCTTCGAGGTTGCACGCAGCTATCGGTTCAAAAAAGGCTCGGGCATGCCCATTTCAATTCCCGTAATTGATATGGTTGAGATCGGCGCCGGTGGTGGCTCTTTGGCCCATGTCGACAGCCTGCGGCAAATCAGGGTTGGGCCAGAAAGCGCCGGTTCCGAGCCGGGCCCGGCCTGCTATGGCCGTGGCGGCACCCGCCCGGCGGTGACCGATGCTGATTTGGTCCTGGGGCGGCTGGATCCGGACAAGTTTGCAGGCGGGCGCATCACGCTGAAGCCGGCGGCGAGCGCAGCCGCGCTTGCGGCACATTTGGGCGATACGCTTGATATGGACAGCCAAACTGCCGCTTTCGGCCTCTCCGAGGTTGTGGATGAAAATATGGCCAATGCCGCGCGGGTGCATGCGGTGGAAAACGGCGAAGATCTCAGCGATTACACGATGATTGCCTTTGGCGGCGCAGCGCCTTTACACGCGGGACGATTGTGCGAAAAATTGGGCATTACCCGCCTTCTTGTGCCCAGTGGCGCAGGGGTCGGCTCTGCAATTGGCTTTCTGCGCGCGCCATTCAGCTTCGAAGCCACCCGCAGCCAGTTCATGCGTTTGGCTGATTTCAGATCAGACCTGGCGACAGGCTTGCTGGCGGAATTGACTCAGGAAGCCACTGCCTTTGTGCGCAGCTGTGACGCGAAGGCCGAAATTGACGCGCAATACAAAGTCTATATGCGCTATTCGGGCCAGGGATGGGAAATTCCCGTAGCCTTTGATGCCGCCCTGGCCCAATCTCCCGATGCAGCAAAGTTTGAAGCGCTGTTTGAGCGCGAATACAAAACCCTTTTTGGCCGCAGTGTCGCCGGCATGGACATTGAGATCACGGTTTGGTCCGTCAATGCAACAACCGCCGCCGCCCCGGCCACAGCCCTGGCACCCCAGCCGGCTGGCCAGCGCTTGACGGCCACCCATTACCGCAGCCTATTTGATGCGGCATCGGCGCAAATGACACAGGCGGCCCAATGGCGCCGGGCGGATATGGCCATAGGCGCGGAGCTGGACGGGCCTGCGGTGATTGAAGAAGAGGAAACCACCATCATCGTGCCCAAATCCCGCCGCGCGCGGGCGATGAGTGATGGCTGTATTGAACTGACCGCGCGGCCAGTAGACAAAGGAGCTGTGCAATGATCGCATCCACGCCCCCCCGCACCACCTCTGAGGTGCAGTATCAAGTCATGTGGAACCGCCTGATCTCTGTGGTGGAAGAGCAGGCGCAAGCGCTGGTGCGAACGGCCTTCTCAACCTCAGTGCGCGAGGCCGGGGATCTTTCTGCCGGGGTCTATGATGCGCAAGGGCACATGCTGGCCCAAGCGGTCACCGGCACCCCAGGCCATGTCAATGCCATGGCCGACGCGGTGGCCCATTTCATACGCCGGATTGGCCGCGAAAATTTCGCCCCCGGCGATATTTACATCACCAATGACCCCTGGGAGGGCACCGGCCACTTACATGACATTACCATTGTAACCCCCAGTTACTACAACGAAACCTTTGTGGGCTTCTTTGCCTGCACCGCGCATATCGTTGATATCGGGGGCCGAGGGTTTGGAGCGGATGCCAATAGTGTTTATGAGGAAGGTCTCTACATACCCATTATGAAATTGGCCGATCGCGGCGTGGTGGATCAGACCTTGATGCGGATCATCCGCGGCAATGTGCGCGAGCCTGATCAGCTGGTGGGAGACATCTATGCGCTGGCCAGCTGCAACGAAATTGGCCACCGCCGCTTGATTGATATGATGAAGGAATTTGAGCTTGCGGATCTGTCTGGGATTTCTGAGTTTATTCTGTCCAACTCCCGCCGCGCGACACTTGAGCGGATCAACGCGCTGACGCCTGGCATGGCCCGAGGGGAAATGCGCACCGACGGCTATGCGCAGCCGGTTGATCTCAAAGTGCAGCTCACCATCGAAAAAGACCGTATTTTATGCGATTTTGCCGGCACTTCTGGCCTGGATAAGAAGGGCATCAACTGCCCATTGGTCTACACCAAAGCCTATGCCTGCTACGCGCTCAAATGCGCCATAGCCCCAGAGATTCCCAATAACGCGGCCAGTCTGGCGCCCTTTGAAATCACGGCGCCGGACAACACCATCGTGAATGCCCTGCATCCCGCCCCTGTGGCGCTGCGCCATATCATTGGCCATATGGTGCCCGACGCGGTCTATGCGGCTTTGGATCAATTGTTGCCCGGGCGGGTGCCTGCGGAGGGCGCGGGGTGCCTGTGCAATTTCCAAGTCTCGCTGCGCCCCCGCAGCGATGCGCCCGCCCCGCCTCATGCCCGGCGCGCAGAGGTTTTGACCTTCAACTCCGGCGGATCTGGCGCTCGACCCGGTTTGGATGGAATGAACGCCACCGCTTTTCCCAGCGGAGTGATGACCATGCCCGTCGAAGCCACCGAGCAGGTCGGCCCGGTATTGATCTGGCGCAAAGAGCTGCGTGCCGACAGCGGCGGCGCCGGCCGACATCGCGGTGGATTGGGTCAATATATGGAGGTTGGAGCCCAAGAGGGTTACGAATTTGACATCCAAGCCATGTTCGATCGCGTCAACCACCCAGCAAATGGTCGCCAAGGCGGATCCAAAGGCGGCGCCACCACGATCGCGCTTGACGATGGCGCGCCCATGCGCGGGAAAGGCAAGCAATTTGTGCCCCATGGCAAAAAGGTCATGATGGCTTTCCCAGGTGGCGCAGGCTACGGACCTGTCTGCGAACGCAGCACCGCAGAAACCCTCAAAGATCTGGCTGGCGGCTATATCACCGCGCAGGCGGCCGAAGAGCTTTACGGTCTGGCGCCTCAACAGATCGCCGATGTTCTGGAGCGGGCCAAAAACGGTGAGGCGTTCTAAATGGCACTGGCGCAGCAAACCCCAAAAGCGCATAGCTATGATATAATCCTTATTGGCGGCGCTATGTATGGCAGCTCCATCGCCTGGTGGCTCAGCCGCGATCCGGGGTTTGACGGCTCGATTCTTGTGGTGGAGCGGGATCTCAGTTTTGAATGCGCGTCCACAAGCCACACCAATTCTTGCATCCGTCAACAGTTTTCAAACCCAACCAATATCCAAGTCAGCCAATTTGGCGCGGAGTTTATCAACAATTTTCAAAGCTATTTTGATCACGACCCGCGTGTTCCGAAAATCCATATCCAATCTTTTGGCTATATGTATTTGGCCAATAGCGCCGCCGGGGCCGAAAGCCTGCGGCACAGTCAAGCGCTGCAGGCACAAATGGGCGCTGGCACGCGGCATATGACAGCCTCTGAAATTCAGGCCGAATATCCGTTTTATCATGTGGGCGACATTACCGCAGGCAATCATAACACCGTCAACGAAGGCTATTTTGACGGCGGCACGATTTTTGATTGGTGCAAGCGCGTGGCCCAGGAAAAAGGCACCGAATACGTCCAAAATGAGGTTGTGGCGATGGACCGGCACGCAGACCGCATCCACAGCGTGACCCTGGCCTCGGGCGAGAGGCTCAGCTGCGGGCTCGTGGTCAATTGCACAGGCCCGCGCGCCGCGCAAACTGCGCGTATGGCCGGGCTAGACTTGCCAGTTGAGCCGCGCAAACGCTACAGCTTCGTCTTTGATGCCGAGCAGCCGCTGGCGCGCGACCTTCCCCTCACCATCGACCCCTCTGGCGTGCATATGCGTTCGGAGGGGCGCTATTATCTTGCCGGCTGTCCGCCCGATGATGATGCGCCCGTAGCCTATGACGATTTCACCCAAGACCACAGCATCTGGCAAGAGAAGGTCTGGCCCATCATCGCCGCCCGTGTGCCGCAATTCGAAACGATCAAGCTGATCAACAGCTGGGCGGGACATTACGCCTATAACACCTTCGATCAAAACGCGATCATCGGCCCGCATCATCAGGTCGAGAACTTGCTCTTTGCCAATGGGTTTTCGGGCCACGGCTTGCAACAATCTATGGCCATCGGGCGCGGATTGGCCGAATTTATCACCTATGGCGCCTATCGCAGCATTGACCTTTCGCCCTTCGCATACAAACGTATCGAAGAGGGCAAACCCTTTTTAGAAAAGGCAGTAATTTGATGAAAAAACTCGTGTTAACCGGTGCCGCGGGACGGCTGGGCTCCTATCTGCGCGAACCGCTCAGCCAGATGTGTGACCGCCTGGTCTCCACCGATTGGACCGAGGACATCGGCAAGCTTTATCCCGGTGAGACCTATGTCAAAGCAGACCTAGGCGATCTGGAGGCCATGGAGGCGGTGCTTGATGGTGCGGATATGGTGGTCCATTTTGGCGCGATTGGCGATGAGGCCGCCTGGGACAAAATCCTACATTCCAATATCATTGGCGCCTATAATGTGTGGGAAGCGGCCGCACGCAAGGGGCTGCGTCGCGTGGTCTATGCCAGCTCTATCCATGCGGTGGGCATGTATCCCAAAACCCAAAGGATCGACACAGAAGTGCCGCACCGCCCAGACACCTACTATGGTTTGGCAAAATGTTTCGCAGAGGATCTTGGCAGCCTCTATTGGGACAAAAAGGGCATTGAGAGTGTGCATCTGCGCATCCTATCGGCCGCACAGGTCAACAATCCGCGCGCGCTTGGCTCCTGGCTGTCCTATGACGATCTGATCCATTTGGTTCAGCAGGCCATCACCACACCGATCACGGGCTTTTCCGTGATCTATGGCGTGTCCAATAATGACCGGGTCACGGTCGACAATCACAAGGCGGCCTTCTTGGGATATCGCCCGAAAGACAATGCCGAGCAATTTGCAGAAGAGGTCCTGGCGGCCGCCGATCCGGCAGATCCGCATGATCCCGGGCAAATGTGCCAAGGCGGGCCCTTCGCTTCGGTGGAGATTGGATTTTCCGGCACGGCCAGCATGAATATCGTGCAAGACAAAAAAGAGATATAATCCACCGATGACGGCGGATCCGACCTCTCCCAACTGCTGCGCCCCATCCAGACCGGAGGGCGCCAGCTCGCGGCCTGCCCCGCAATCCATGGGCAGCGGGGCGCATCGGGGCGCGCTCTGCCTCATACCGGGCGGGGCGGGCTTGATGGGAACCAACCGGCCGGTCATCAAGCTGGACGGCGAGGCCCCGCAGCGCCGGGTCAAACTGAAACCCTTCCTGCTGGGGCAAACCCCGGTGAGCAATGCGGAGTTTTCCCATTTCGCAGAACAGACGGGCTATGTCACAGAGGCTGAGGTTTTCGGCTGGTCTTTTGTCTTTCACCTCCAGGTTCCCGCGGCCCAAACCACGGTGCAAGGCGCGGCTGGCGCGCAATGGTGGCGGCGGGTCGATGGCGCCAATTGGCGATATCCCGCAGGCCCTTTGGGCGCCGAAAGCCTGCCCGATCACCCTGCGGTTCATCTGTCGTGGACGGATGCGCAGGCCTATTGCGCTTGGGCGGGGGGACGTCTTCCAAGTGAAGCGGAATGGGAGCATGCCGCCCGTGGCGGTTTGGGGGATGTGACCTATCCTTGGGGCGATGCGCCGCCCGATGATCGCGCGCATCTGCCCTGCAATATCTGGCAAGGCAATTTTCCCACTCAAAACACCGCCGCCGATGGCTATGCTTTCACCAGCCCGGCGCGCTCTTTTGCCCCCAATGGCTACGGGCTCTATGGCATGGCCGGCAATGTCTGGGATTGGACGGCCGATCTGTTTCGCCTCAAATCCCTGTCCAAAGCCGGCAAGGCCCATGCAGCGGCCATGCGGGGATATCGCGTCATCAAAGGCGGCAGCTTTCTATGCCATGCCTCCTATTGCACGCGCTACCGCATCGCCGCGCGCACGGGCAATTCCCCTGAGAGCACCACCAGCCATATGGGATTTCGCATCGCTTTTGACGCGCCGCCCGGGCGCGGCTGACGCCAGCCGCAGCCACCCCGGCCCTATGGCCCCGCCGTCGGTTCAAGATCGGCCAGCAATTGATCGAATTGCGCCACCGCCGGCTGCGCTCCCATTTCGGCAAAAAGCCCCCGCGCCTGCACCCAAAACTGCCGCGCCTCCAGCAGGTCACCCCGCTTGAAGGCGACAGCGCCGAGATTTGCATAAATCTGAGCCATCCCCTCCTTGCGCCCCAACTCCTCATATCGGGCAAGAGCTTGGTTAAAATAATCAACCGCGGCATCAAAGTCATCCCGCGCGGCGGCTACGACACCAAGGTTGCCATTCTGCATTGCCATCCCCTCCTTGCGCCCCAACTCCTCATCTAAGGCAAGGGCTTGAGTGAAATAGTCAACCGCCACCTCCCAGTCACCCCGCGCCATGGCAATTACGCCGAGGTTGGCATAACCGACAGCAATGGCGCGTTGGTCTTCCTGGGTCCGGCCAAGGTCCAAAACCTGGCGAAGGGCATCTTCAGCGGCCTTCAGATTCCCGAAAATAAGCTCCAATTGGCCAATAAATTCGATTGCCGCTATATTTTCCGGGTCGAGGGCATGGGCCCGGCGATAGGCGGCGAGGGAGGCCTGCGGATCCCCGTAAAAGGTTAAGGCGCCCTCCCCCATATGGAGCTGAACCAAATCCTTGATCGGTCCCTGCTCATAATCTTGAATCAAAGCCCGCAAATCGGGAAGAAGGGCCGCCCCAAGGCTGCCCTGCCCCAAATCTGCCAAAAGCGCCCGCGCGCGGGATGCCAGCTTATCGTCACCGCCCGCCGCGATTTTCTGTGCGAGTTCAAGCGTGGCCTTCAGCTGGGCAATCAACGCCTCTTTGTCTGCAAGCTCGATGTCGCGCTGGTCCAGATCTGCGCGGTAGCGATCCAGCAGGCTGTTCAAATGCCCAATGGTTTTTTGATCCACTGGGTCACCCGTGATAATCAGATCACCGCCCACTTGGGTCACATCACCACCGATGGACACCTGTCCGCTGATATCAAGCGAAGCGTTCGATTTTTGCCATGTATGGAGGGCCCATCCCGCGCTACTTAATGCAATGACAACTGTCACGATGATCCCCGCTGCGGGGGCATTGCGATTAAGCCAGTAAAACCAATTTTGCGGGTGTTTGTCCATTCAAAGCGTTTCGGTATCAATTAAAAGTTTCATGAATTCAGGGGAGTATTGCCCCATCCGAGCCCCCTGTAAAGCCTATATATTACAAACCCCTAAAACAAAAACCCCCTCGCTTCCGGCGTTGCGCGAGCGGCAATCCGCCCCCGGCGCGCTTATCGCCCGTAGGGATTGGGCGGCGCGGGGGTGAAGCCGGCCAGCGTTTTGGGCGCATAGATCTCGATCACCAGCGGATGGCATTGCGCCGTGTCGCTGGAATGTTCTGCGCCGCAGTCGCCGCCCGGGCAGGCAGAGAGGCCGAGGGTGATATCAATCTGCGCCTCCAGCTCAAGAAAATCGCCCGGGCGCACGGGGCTGGCCTTCATGAAATATTGATGCGTGTCGCGGGTAAACCCCGTCAGCATGAAGACATTGAGCACATCATGCACATGCCGCTCCGCCTCTTCCGGCGGCAGATCAAAGTGCTCGGCCACAGCGCGCGTCAGATTGGAATGGCAGCAATAGTGATAATCTGAGCCGCTGAGCAGCCGGCCCGTATAGGGATCACAGCGGGTGCCAATCACATCATGCACCGAGCCGCCATCGGCGTCATAGCCATACCAGTCCAGCGTGTCACAGGTGATATGCGCCAAGGGCCGCATGAAGGGAAAGCTCGACCAGAGGCTGTCACCCGTGCCGACATGGGTGCCGTGCAGAGCGCGTGTTTTGCCGCTGTAGAATCGCTCGGCGATGTTGTGGGTGTTCCAAATGTTCAGATCCCCCACCTGCGGCCCCTCCACAGATACAATCCGCGCGAAATGCCCGGCTGGAACGTCAATGCAGGCGGCCGAGCGGGGCGGCACCGAGAGCCGTTGCAGCAATTCTGCGCCCTCGCGCCGCGCGGCTGAGGCCGCCAGATCGAGCTGCGGCAGGGTCTCGGTGGGATAGCACACAACCACCGGACGCGCCCGCCGCGCCTGCGCATCTGTGGGTTCTGGGTGCGTGGGATGTTGATGTTTCATGCGGCCTCTCTATGTCGGTAGGCGCATGTTAATGGCGCGCGGTGAAATTGACAATTCCGCGCTGTGACAGGTCGCATATGGGCTTGCTCTTACGGGCGCGATGGGCTCCATTTGCGCCATGGATATATTGCAAAACCCCCACCGCTCCACGGGCTTGACCGTCGACATCCTGCGCGACATCCCCGCCCCCTCGACCGATGCGGCCTCAGTGCAAGCCCTTCTGGCCCGTTGTCCCGACGCCGCCGAAACGGATATGCTGCAAGCTCCCAGCATGGCGCAAGATCTCAAGATCGCGCGGCTCAGCGTGAAAGATGAGCGCGGCCGCATGGGCCTGGGCAGTTTCAAAGCACTTGGCGCGGCCTATGTCATCGCCCATAGCGCCATCGTCAAAGGCGAAGCGCAGAGCGCGAAAACCTATGTCACCGCCAGCGCAGGAAATCACGGGCTCAGCGTGGCGGCTGGCGCAAAGGCCTTTGGCGCCGCCTCCGTGATCTTTCTGAGCCAGAGCGTGCCGGAAGCCTTTGCCGAACGCTTGATCGCTCAGGGCGCAACAGTCGAGCGCGCCGGCGAAACCTATGAGCAGAGCATGAGCGCGGCGCAAGCCGCGGCCGAAGCCAATGGCTGGACCCTGCTGTCGGACAGCTCTTGGCCAGGCTATAGCGATTTGAGCCATCGTTTGATGGAGGGCTATACCGTCTTTATGGCCGAAGCCGAGCGGCAAATTTCTGCGCCGACCCATATCTTCTTGCAAGCTGGCGTTGGCGGGTTGGCCGGAGCTGCAGCCGCGATGGCCCGCAAACTTTGGGGCGATGTACCGGTGATCGTGGTGGTTGAACCACAGCACGCCCCCGCGCTGCACGGCTGCATTCAAGCCGGTGATTTCGTCGCTGCCAAAGGTCCAGGAAGCGCCATGGGGCGGCTGGATTGCCTGGAGGCCTCTTTGATTGCCCTGAAGGGGCTGGCCAAGGATGCCGATGTTTTTGCGCTCATCAGCGAAGAGGAAGGCCAAGCCGGCGCCGATTATGCCGCAGCCCATCAGATGGAGAGCACAGCCTCCGGGGCCGCGGGTCTGGCGGCGCTCTTGGCCTCACCGGCCCATCGTGCAGCGCTCAAGCTTGACGCAAACTCCCATGTGCTTGTCATACTTTCAGAAGGTCCAGAATAATGCCCCAAGGTTTTGAAACCACAGAATTCAAAGCGCGCCTGACAGGCGCACAAAGCCGCATGAATGCGGCGGATCTCGACGCTATTTTACTGACCACAGAGCCAGATATTCGCTATTTCACCGGCTATCTCACAAGATTTTGGGAAAGCCCGTGCCGGCCTTGGTTCTTGGTCCTGCCCCGCTCTGGCGATCCCATTGCTGTCATCCCCTCAATTGGCGCCGCGCTCATGGCCCGCACATGGATCACAGATATTCGCACATGGCGTGCGCCAGATCTCGAAGATGATGGCATTAGCCTTTTGGCCGAGACACTGCGGGATTTAGGCCCTCGTATTGGCACACCCAGCGGGTTGCAGTCACATCTGCGCATGCCGCTGGGCGATTTTGCCCGGCTCAATGCCGCTCTGCCCCAGCCGATTGGCGCGGATGCTGACATTCTGCGCAGCCTGCGCTTGGTGAAATCTGAGGCTGAGATTGAGAAGATCAAAACCGCGTGCCAGATTGCCACCCGCGCCTTTGAACGCGTGCCGGAGATTGCCCGCATCGGCCAGCCTTTGGCACCGGTGTTTCGAGATTTTCAGCGCCTCTGTCTGGATGAAGGCGCCGATTGGGTGCCCTATCTTGCCGGTGCTGCGGCGCCCGGCGGCTATGGCGATGTCATCTCTCCAGCGGACGACCGCCCGCTCGAGGCGGGAGATGTCTTGATGCTGGACACAGGCTTGGTGCATGATGGCTATTTTTGCGATTTCGATCGCAACTTTTCCGTGGGCAGCCCATCGCCGGATGTTGCCGCCGGACACAGCCGTCTGATTGAGGCCACATATGCCGCATTTGAAGCCGCACGACCTGGTGCGACCGCGGCGGAGCTGTTTCACGTTATGGATAAGATTGTCACCGGCGGCGCCGGCGGCTCCGAGGCGGGCCGCTATGGCCATGGGCTGGGCATGAACCTCACCGAATGGCCAAGCCTGATCCCAACCGATCACACGCCGCTGGTAGAGGGCATGGTCCTCACCTTGGAGCCCGGCATCGAATTGGCGCCAGGTCGCGCCTTGGTTCATGAGGAAAATATCGTCATTCGCGAGAATGGAGCCGAGTGGCTGAGCCAACCCTATGGCGCCGAAATGATTAGGATTTAACATGAGCTTACTGCCATATGACATTGTTTCAATTGAACCAACTCGAATTGGGATTGTGGTTTTGCAATCGGATGAAACCATCGAGCGCGATATGATGCAGATGCGCGGCACCGCAGATCTCTTCTTTAGCCGCGTGCCCAGCGGGCAAGAGGTCACAGCTGAAACACTGCAATCTATGGCAGGGCATATTGAGGCTTCAGCGGCGCTCTTTCCCCAGACCCTGCGCTTGAACGCCGTGGGCTATGGCTGCACGTCCGGCACGGCTCAAATTGGCGTGCAGGAGATTGAGCGGCTGGTGAAATCTGGCACAAAAACCCAGGCGGTCAGCCAGCCCGTCTCCGCATTGGTGGCAGCTTGCCAGCATCTCAAGCTCAAACGTATTGCGTTTTTGTCCCCCTACCTCGAGGAGGTCAGCGCCAATCTGCGGACGGTGTTGCAGCAGAACGGCGTTGAAACCCCAGTGTTTGGCACCTTCGGCGAGGCCGAAGAATCAAAAGTTGTTCGCATTTCTGGCGCATCGGTTCAAAGCGCGGCCCGTCATCTGCTCGCAGAGGGCGGGCTTGACGGCATTTTTCTCAGCTGCACCAACCTGCGCACCATGGATTTGATTGCCCCCATGGAAGCTGAGCTGGGCCTGCCTGTGCTGTCCAGCAACCTTGTGCTCGCGTGGCATCTCGCGCAGCTGTCTGGTGATCCAAAGGCGTTGCAAGGTCCTGGCCGGCTCTTTGCCGCCCAGGCCGCCGAGTGACAGGACCGCGGCGAGACTTAAACCCGCTGCAGAAAGTCAAAAACGGGCTGGGTAAAGGCCTCTGGCGCTTCGAGCAGCCCCAAATGCTTGAACTTCGGTATAATTTGGCACTCTGCCCCTGCGATTTCAGCGGCGATGTCCCGGCTCATCTGCGGCGTTGAACCCACATCTTCCGCGCAAGTCATCACCAAACTTGGCACGTTTAAGGCTGGAACTGGGCGAATTAACTCTCTGACCCCATGGGCCAAAACCCAGGCGGACTGCCCATAGCTCGTGCGATCCGCCTGCAGGCGCCAAGCCGCGACCTGCTGCGGGATTTCTGCATTCGAGGCCAGAAATTCCGGCGTGAACCACCGCTCCAATGCGGCCTGCAGCGTCGCCTCAGCGCCCCGATCCAGCGCCTTGCCTGCCCGCGTCTCCACCTCTTGCTGCATCTGCGCACCACGGTCATGGGGCGAATTCAAAATAACCAATGACCGCACCAAATGCGGGTGGTCCATGGCGACACGTCGATTGATCATCCCGCCAATGGAAAATCCAACCAGATGTGCAGGGCCCAATGCGGTTTCCTCCAGCAGTCGGGCAATTTGATCGGCGAAGACCGACAGGTTGAGCGGGCGCTCTGCCGGAGCACTCTGCCCATGGCCATAAAGGTCATAACTCAAAACGCGATACCGGCCGCAGAGCGCTGGCAAATGGGCCTGCCACAGCGATGAGCTCAGCCCCAATCCATGGATCAGCACCAATGGCGGCCCATCTTCGGGCCCGTCGAGCCTATAGGCCGTGCCATCGGCTGCTCTAAACACCAGCGGGATTGTCCACATCGCGGCCCATATCGCGCAGATCATCATAGCGGTTGCCAATCCGGTGCAAAGGATGGCCACCAATGGAGGCGCCAAGCGCAATCAAAATCTCATCCTCGGCAGGCGCATCCGGCACGGTGGTGTGAATGGTTTGGTAATGGCTTCGCATACCGCCATCATCCTTATGCATCAACGGGATCATCAAGGATGTGCCCGCGCCGCCGCGCGTATTGGTAAAAGCGAGATAGGACTTGGCATTGACCGCCTCACGAAACTGATTGCCGAAATGCAGCGTATGCGTCATCGCTTGCGCGTGCTCGACCTCGCCGCCCATGCCGACAATACTGGCTTTGCCGCAGCCCTCAATCTTATCCCCACAAATCTCAAGCAACAGATCGGTCAAGAGCTTGCCCAGCACCGGCCCATGCTCTTGAATTTCTGGCCGGAGATTCTCAACCCACCCGCGACCAAACCAAGGGTTTTTGACAATCGCCATGGCGCTCACCAATTTGGTTGGCACCGGCACAGCCTTGCCCCCCTCCTCATAGGTGGTTTGCACCAGCGTCAACGTGCGGCGAATTTCAATACTCATGGCGACATCCTTCAGGTAAATTCTGGCATAACATGGTCAATGAAACTTTGGAGGGAGCGTTTCTGCTCTGCCATCCCCAATCCCATTGACGCATAATAAATAAAAGCATCAACGCCCAAAGCCTCATAACGGCGCAGTTTTGCAATCACCTGTTCGGGCGATCCAAACATCAGATTTTCCTCAAGCATTTCTGGATCTACACGGACATTGCCCTCTAAGTCCTCCGCAGAGACCTCATCGGGAAAGCCATTGTGCACCGCTCCAGTTTTGGTCATCAGATTGCCAAATCTTCCCAAAACGCTGCGAATGGCGTCCATGGCTGCGGCGCGATCTTCTTTTGTCTCGTAAACCGCCGTGTGGCGCATCATGGCGAATGTGCCATCCCAGCCATTGCCCGCTGTCTCAATGGCCTCATCGAGCTGCGCTTTATATTTTTCCGCCTCCGCAAAGGGCATGGAAAACGGCCAAGACATAATGTTGCAGTGATTGGCCACCGCATAGTCAAAGGTGATGGGCGAGCGGGCCGCAACCCACATTGGCACCTCGCCTTGCAGCGGCTTGGGGCAGGATGTGGCCGCAGGGAACTGCCAATATGTTCCGTCATGTGTCACATCCCCCTGCCAAAGCTTGCGCACCAAAGGCAGCATTTCTTGCATATAGCGCCAGCTGTCACTTTGGGCCAATCCGGGCTTCATACGGTCAAACTCACGTTGATAGGCCCCCGAACCCAGGCCCAAATCCAACCGCCCGTCGGATAGGAGATCAACCATGGCCGCTTCACCCGCCAGATTGATCGGATGCCAATAGGCCGCATTGGCCACGCCGCATCCCAAGCGGATGTTTTCGGTGTGATCCGCCCACCACGTCATAATTTGAAACGGATTGGGCGCAATAGTCATTTCCAGCGCGTGATGCTCCGCCGCCCAAGCAATTTCAAAGCCAGCTCGGTCAGCCATTTGAACCATTTCGAGGACATGATCGCGCACCGCGCGCATATCTGTCTGCGCATCCATACGTTCTAAATTTATCGCAATGTGAAACTTCATCTGATCACCTTGGTTGAAAGGGGTTGGCGATAGGATCATCCGACAGGTTGACCCAGATGGTTTTGGCCCGGGTGTAATCATACATGGCTTGCAGCCCAGCCTCCCGCCCATGGCCGGAGGTTTTCACGCCTCCAAATTCAGCAATCGGCGAAATCATTCGGTAGGTATTGACCCAAACCATTCCGGATTTCAATGCTTTGGCCAAACGCAGTTGCCGGGCGCCATCGCGGGTAAACAGCCCCGCGGCCAGCCCATGCTTGGTGTCATTGGCCAGGGCCAAAACCTCCGATTCCGTGCGAAACCGCTGGACGGCCAGCACCGGGCCAAAGAGCTCCGTGTCGACAATGGTCATATCTTGGCGCGGGCATTCGATGATGGTGGGTTCAAAGAACAAACCCGGCCCCGCAAGGCGGCGGCCGCCGCAAAGAAGCCTGCCCCCCTCCTCGATGGCCAGGGCCACTTGCCGCTCGATATGTTCAATTTGACCAAGCGTGCATAGGGGGCCCATTTCCGTCGCATCGGCCTGCGGATCGCCAATGACAATGCCGCGGGCGATGTTGAGCATACGCGCCAAAAAGTCATCCGCTATGTCGTCATGCAAATAGAGCCGTGAGCCCGCCACGCAGGATTGACCGCTGGCCGCGAATATCCCAGCAATCGCACCATTCACAGCGCTCTCGATATTGGCATCGTCGAAAACAATAATCGGGGATTTGCCGCCCAACTCCAAACTCACTTCTGCAAAATTTTCCGCAGAATTCTTGATCACCTGTGCCGCAGCCGCCGGCCCGCCCGTGAACGCGACGCGCGCCACTTTCGGATGACGGGTTAATTCCCGACCGCAAACCGCGCCATGCCCGGTAATGATATTGACCACACCGGGCGGGATACCAGCCTCAGCCACCAACTTCCCAAAGGCCAAGAGGGGCGCACTGGCATGTTCGGAGGCCTTTAGCACCATCGTATTGCCTGCGGCCAGCGCCGGGCCCAGCTTGGTCGCGGTGAGGAACATTTGGCTGTTCCAAGGGATCACCGCCGCGATGACCCCCAAGGGCTCTCGGTTCGTAAACACAAACATTTCAGGCTTATCAATCGGCAATGTATCACCGCTGATCTTATCGGCGGCACCCGCAAAAAAATGCAAATATTCGGCGATATAGGTGGCCTGCCAAGCGGTTTCCTTGAACATTTTACCGGTGTCGCGGGTCTCGATGCGCCCGATCTCTTCGGAATGGGCCGCCAAGAGATCTGCCAGCCGGGCCAAATGCTTGCCGCGCTGGGTGGGGGTCATAGCCCCCCAGGGACCGTCCAAGGCCGCCGCTGCGGCTTCCACAGCCCGGTTCACATCCGCATAGGTGGCCTCTGGGATGCGGGCCCAAGCCAGGCCGGTGGAGGGATCAATGCAGTCAAAGGCCGCCCCATCCGAGGCCGCGCACCACTGGCCATCAATCAGCATCTGCAATGTTTCAAGTTCAGCCATATGCCCCTCCCCTGCTTTTTCCCTGCAAGACTAGCAGAGTTTCATAGCAAAAAAGGAAAATTGCGTCGCTTGTCCTCATGAAAACCGACGCGAGGCGATAAATTTTGCCTTAGGAGGGGCTGACACCGCGCAGACGCTCCGATCTGCGGCGCAGCAATTCCACCGTGGTCAAAAGCAAGATCGAGATGATGACCAAGATCGTTGCGACAGCCAAGATAGTGGGCGAAATCTGCTCACGAATGCCGCTGAACATCTGCCGCGGGATCGTACGCTGGCGCACATCCGCCAGTTGCAACACCGCCACGACCTCGTCAAAGCTCGTGATAAAGGCAAACAGCGCCCCGGAAATGACCCCAGGCAGAATCAATGGCATTTGCACCTTGAAGAAGGTACGGATCGGCCCCGCCCCCATATTCGCGCTGGCCCGAGTCAGAGATTGATCAAAGCCCGACAAGGTGGCCGTCACCGTGATGATCACAAATGGTGTGCCCAAAGCCGCATGAGCCAGAATGATGCCAAGATAGGTCTTCGCCAAGCCGACACTCGAGAAAAAGAAAAACAGACCCGAGGCGGTGATCACCAAGGGCACAATCATCGGTGAAATCAACAAGGCCATGATTGGGCGGCGCCAGGGCATATCGCTGGAGGACAGGCCAACTGCGGCCAGAGTGCCCAGAGCTGTCGAGATCATCGTGGCCCAGAAGCCAATGAAAAAGGAGTTGCGAATGGAGCGAATCCATTGCGCATTCGACCACATATCACTCCACCAACCGACAACCGCCTCCGGATCCACCATGCCATTTTGCAAAATATCGATATACCAGCGCATCGAATAGGCCAGTGGATCAAAGCGCAGCATTCCGGGGGTGAAACTGAAATAGGGCTCTTGGTTAAAGCTCAAAGGGATCAGCACGAAAATCGGCATAATCAAAAAGACAAAGATCATGCCGCAAATCACGCGAAAACTGTAGAACCAGAGCACTTGCCGCGCCGTGGCATAGGGCGGCAGGTTCAATCGATAGCGGCCCGAAGCCAGCCAACAGGTCATGCCACCGGCAATATAGCCCACAATGGCCATCAACACGCCGTAGGCAAAGCCAACCAATCCAGTTCCGACAGCGAAGAAGGCGATCACACCCAGCCATGCGGCCAAACGTCCCCGATCCCCAAGCCGGGTTACGGCAAAAGAAAAGGCCGCAAAGAGCGCCGCGCCAATGGCCAAAAAGGGCAGCATGAGCCCTGTATCGCCCTGGGCAGTCATCAAACCAGCCAAGCCGCCAAAGCCTGCCAAAATTCCCACAGTGAACCCCAGCGGGGGTTTGGGTGGAATATAACGATAGTCACCTGTCATTGGTCTTATCCCAGTTTCATATTGTCGATGCCCACCACGCGGTCATAGACCCAGAAGAGGAACATCACGAACACCAGCATCACCAGCCCCAGGGCCGCCGCAAGGTTCCAGTTCAGTGATTTTCGCATGTGGAAATCGATGATGTTTGACACCATCTGCCCATCTTGCCCGCCAACCAGCGCCGGGGTGATGTAATAGCCAATGGCCAAAATGAAGACCAACAAAGCCCCTGCCCCAATGCCCGGCACGGATTGCGGGAAATAGACGCGCCAAAAGGCCGTCCAATCCGTTGCGCCCATCGACTTGGCCGCCCGCACATAGCTGGGTGGAATGGTTTTCATGACAGAAAACAACGGCAAGATCATGAAGGGCAGCAAAATATGGGTCATGGCAATCAATGTGCCGGTTTTGTTGTAGATCAAACTGAAGCGATCCTCATCCGTCGCCAGACCAAAGACCACAAAGAGGTCATTCATCACCCCTTGAGCTTGAAGCATGGCGATCCAAGCGGTGGTGCGCACCAGCAGCGACGTCCAAAATGGCAAAAGCACTAAGATCAACAGCAAGTTCGAGGTGCGCAGCGGCAGGGAGGCCATCAGAAAGGCAATGGGATAGCCGAGGATCAAGCAAAATATCGTGACCAAAAAGGAAATTTCCATTGTCCGCGCGAAAAGCTGCACGTGAATGCGGCGTTCTTCACTTTGCTGTACGATGGACCCGTCGGCCAGCATTTTGCGGTCCAAAGCCGCCGCGATATAGGCGGGCGTAAAGATCCGGCTGGCGGTTTTCATCGCATGCCAGGTTTCAATATCGGCCCAATCTTTGTCTTTCTTGATCAAAGCCTCCATATAGGGCGGCTTCATTTTCTTGGCGTTGCGGGCGGTCTTGGTAAAAAGGCTCCGGGTGCCGCTCAGCTCGCGGTTGACCCGCGTGGCCACTTTCCCGATGGTTTTTTCTTTTTTTGCCACCACCAAATCGGCCACCAAGGCGGCGGCCATCTGTTCGGTCGGCGCCGTGCTGCCATCCCAATCGGCCATGGCCTCGGAGGTCGCAGGCATCAGCGTCGCGAACCGCGCATCATAGACTGATTGGCGCAAGAAATCCAAAATAGGGTAGACAAAAACCACAATGATAAACGCCAAAAGCGGAAGAGCCAGACCAAAGGCCCGCGCTCGGCTTCGAAACATCGATTGCGCCAATTTCCGCTTTAGGGGGGTACCATCTACCGCAAGAAGCGGTTCAGAGGAGTCCGTCATAGGTTCAAGATCCCAAAATAAAAAGAGAATGGGGCGCCCAAGAGCGCCCCACCAAAATCAAATTAGTTGATCAACCAAGCGTTGAAACGCTCGTTGAGCTC
>ENA-UOXV01003126-UOXV01003126.1-marine-metagenome-genome-assembly--contig:-NODE-3126-length-20599-cov-6.751606_pt1 | contig 20599 bp, 24 predicted proteins | sample MGYA00238165_ERZ766961 | MGnify/ENA primary metagenome ERZ766961 (study PRJEB28924, sample SAMN03173240) | marine metagenome | biome: Marine; feature: Water; material: Subsurface seawater | place: North...
TCATCGCGACGAGGGAGAACTCCGCCTTGAGGCGCCCGAGGACCGCAACCCGCATCTGCGGTGCGCTCGCCCCCATGACGGCGCCCGCACTGTCGACGTCCATCCCCGCCCGTTGAGCCCCGATCGCCTGCACCATCTGCGACGCGAGGAGCTCCAGAAAGCGGAGGGAGTCGGCGTGCGGCACGCCGGCCGTGGAGACCACGAGGGGCGCGAAACCCCAGCCCTGGCGGGAACACCAGAGCCCGTGCTTCCCCATCTTCTCCGCGTGCCGACGCCTCAGCGCGTCGGGTCGCGGGCGCGGCGGCGACCGGGGGTCGTCGACCGAGGCGGACGACACCAGCGACACGTCGAGCGCCAGCCCCTGCCTTCCGACCCAGTAGAAGGGCACCCATACCCCAGGGATCTGGCTGAATGCATCATGTTGGAGCGCGATGTCGGGGCGACGATGTACCCCGCCAGCCGGATCCATCTCGGCGGGAAACCCTGGATTCCCGGTCACCGTGACCGTGAGTCCCGCGCCGCGCGCCTGCCGCCGCACCCATCCCTGCACGAGGTCGTGCGCCTTCGTGACCTGGGCGCATCGCACGCAATTGAGCAGGTGGACGCCGCCCCGGTCCACCTCCGCGCCACACGGCGCGTGCTGCCCCCGCGCCAGAAGGCGCTGGGAGATGAAACATATGATGGATTTGCAACCACTCTGAGAGAGATTTTCGACATTTTCGACCATCCCCAGAAAATCGAGGGGCGGGGGGGTGATGGGGCAGTGCTGCTCCGTCAAGAAGGGCCTTGATGATCGCCGTCGCATCGTTGACCACTTTCTTCCCCAGGGTCCAGTTCTGGAGCCTCGTTACACGTACAGGTTTTGCACCTCAGTGCGCGCCCGATTTTGCTGTGCCCGTGTTCTCGTCCGGCGTCTCTCTGCCCTCAATCTGAGATTGAGGGCAGATATCATGCTTACCACGGTGAGAGAAACAGGCTAGAGAAGGTGGAGGAGCTTGACATGGAACGTCTCCGTGCGCGGTTTCGCCTGGAGGCCAGTGCAAAGGGTCAGGAGAGCGTTGGTGGGATCATCGATCTGGACGGCCTGACTGGGGTCAACGGGGTATCACGATCGAGCGGTGATGGGGCATCTGGGTTACATCAGAAGACAGAGAGTGACGACTCGTGCGGAACAGATGAGCTGCTGCTGGTGAGTCTGTTCGCAACGAGCCCGCCCGCAATCCGTTATCATGATACCTGTACGGATGGCGCTCAGTGCCAGGACCGCTGCTTACGGGGGGGGGGGGGGGGGGGGTGTACAGGCGGTGAGCCAGCAATTACAAGCTAGATTGGGGACGTACGACGCACCGCTCGTGGGAGAGGAGCGCTATCTTCTCGTCGAGACGCCTATCAGCGCCGGAACTCGGCCGTTCCTAACTCGAAAGGTTCGTGCCGTACTGCCAACGCGACCCGTCTGCATCCGCCCCTTCCTGACCCAAAAGGTTCGTACCGTACTGCCAGCGCGAAGAGCACCAATCGGATAGCATCAGAATTACGTACCTGATCCGGGATCCCTCAGTAAGTCCCTAGGATAAGTCGGACACGAGCGAGCAGGTGGCCGTCGACGAGGAGGAGCTTGAACGGAGCGTTGAAGAGGAGGCGCGCCTCGGGCGTCTCTTCGTCTCGAACACATTCGCCCTAGCTACTTTCGAGGTTTCATGGCAGTGACTTCTTTTTCATTGAGATGTGTTCATGCTCACACGCACGTGCTTGGCTTGGCTTTTGGCTCATGGAATGTCGTCGCCGGTGCGATCGTGCAGGTGCTTGGTGAAGGGGCTGCGGAGGACGGAAGGGATGAGGTGCACGGTGAAACGAGGAGTCATCCTGTGCGCGTGGAGGCGATCGCGTCGGAGTCCGGGGTGGATATGGAAGGCGTGCTCGAAAAAGCGCGGGCACTTGCGAGAGAGGGCTGGCGGCTTCGCGGGGCCATCCGCGGACGGCCGCAGGTTGAGGCGCTGGCCCTCAAGTACGCTGGCTATCCGGGGGTGGTTGTGACGCCCTTTTCACAACTGGTTTTTTCGCGTGACGCTAGTGCCGACCGCCGCCAGCTTGAGATGGTCGAACTGCGTGGAACTTCTCGCGTCCTCTCGGGATCCCTTGTACGCATTATCGCTGTCACGCCCCGCCGTCCCAACACCGTCGATTGCCCAGCTCTTGCGCGCGTGCGGCACCTTCAAGTCGAACAATCTTGGTGTAGGATGGATGGCAGGGAAAGTTAGAACTGACTTGGAGGAACGTGAGAGCAGGGATGGGCAAAGCGGGGGTGGCGGCTGTCGTGCGTGTTGTTCAACGTTGTCACTACTCTTGACAAGGTACGCCAGTCGCCTGGGACAGCGCAATGTGGCGGGAGATTCGAATGTGGAAGACAGTGACGAGATATACTGGCTGGCAGGCGGCGGAGGATCCACCGGAGCGAGCGTATTTGCACGAGCTGGAGACAGTGCCGCCGAATCTCCTCTTTCGCACGAGTGGGAGCGACGGCCTCGCACTCGTCTACCATGTTGGTGCCCTGTTCGAGCGCCGTATGCTTCCTGCGGAGCATGGCCAGATGCAGGCGCGCCTTGCTATGGAAAATCGACTGCAAGGAACGACAGATCCTGCACCAGGGGCTAGCCTCGCCACAGCCAATCCCTAGCATGGGCGCTCGTGAAAGGAGTTCTCACAGTAGTACATGAAACTCCAGCCAAAAAAACGTGATAGTGGGATGCTTCAAATTGCATCGTGAGATTGCTTGGCACGGGGCAAGCTACCAGGGAGAGGGGAACAGCCAAGATGAGAAATCTCGCAGCTGTACTAATTTGAAGAAGCGGGCACAGCTTCTGGACTCCCCCCCCCTTTCGCATAGTCTACTTCTTCTGAGCAGCACCTCCAGCAGCCTTGTCGCCAGGGCGCGGACCCCTGAACCTGCTTGATACATGCGAGGTGAGATCCCATGCCCACTTTTCCTTTCTGCTAAACAACGAGGGAACCGGACTCGCCCACAAATCATCATGTCCAAGAGGCACGTGCACGCAAAGTCGCTCAAAAATATCTATGGGGGAAAGGGGGTGGGGACAGTTGCCTGGGAGGCGGATCGCGGATCTTACGGGCCTCACGCGACCGCACACGAACCACGCGGGAGTGGATGGCTGCGCCAACGAATCGCGTCAGGGCAGCACAGCATGGGAGGCGCGCAAACAAAGACGGCTGTCTGTAAAAGAAAGAACACGATACTAGAAGACGAGTCCAGGGGTGCAGGAACACACGCAAAAAGGATTGGATTGTCGCGGGAGTGTGGCGGGAAGGCACCGCAGGAGCAGCAGTAGAGAAGCTTCATGTAGAGCTTCGGAAGCTGGTAGGACTCGAAGACCGATGCATCACGCAGGTCGCGCTGCGAACCCGCCTCCACCAGATTGCGAACCTGACCGTCATACACAGGCGTCAGCTCCACGCAAAAGCTTGTAATGCGTTGCGGCACGAGAGTGATGTCACTGCCGTGAGATGAACAGGTGTTTTGTCCAATGCAACGAGACGACGAGGCGTCAAGCGCAGAGTACTGAACTGGTCTTGCTCAACATATACATTTGAAGTCCTCTCCTTTTCTGCCTGGAACTGGCGAAGCGAAAAAAGAAACATCTTTTTGACACTGTCTGCATGGGCAGAACCTGGAAACGCTTGATCGCCTTGTCCTTGGGGACGCAGCGCGCGCAGTTGATGCAGCGCACGGCCGGGGTGTGCCCACGCCCCTTCTTGTTGCGGCCGCCGTTCCTCCTCTTCTTCGTCATCTGCACAGCCAGAGTGCTGATGAGCGAACCTTGCTTACACGGGAATGCAATGAGAAGTGACGAGGAACGACCCCCACTCTTTAAATCCCAGCGATCCGGTTGCCCCTTGCGCCGCCCCGAAAGAGAGATGGTCTCACAACTATCCACCTGACGAGGAACCCACAAAGCGCCGGCGCAACAACAAACACTGCTATGAACCAAGGCGACATTGCGTCGCTCGTGGGTCAAGCACTCGCACATTTCTCCGTGGATTACCCCCTCCGCCGGTGTAAGTTACCCTCAATGTAGCAGCAACTGTCTGCATCAAGTTTCTTCACCCCAGAAGCACAGATATCACGGATCCACCCTCCCATGCCGCGAGGAGCCGTGGCCCGGTGGATGTGTGGCACTCCATGCTCGCGTGTGCAGTGGCCGCTCAGCTATGCCGGGAAAAGCGGCCGTCCACCGCATATTTCAGTCGACTTCTAAGCTATCTAGTGATGCGGCAAGTCGTCTGGCATACGCAGTAGTAGCGGTGGGTGGGGCGCGCCAGGGATGCGAGGCAGAACGAGGACATACCAGAGCGTGCTTGTCTTGGAAAAAAGAACCTTGATTGCACTTTAGGAGTCAGTCAACCGAGATTCTCCCAAAAGTGAAGAAGAAATCCAAGGACGGAAGGGCCCGCCAAAGTTCTAGTGGTGTCAGGCGCTGCGGCAATGCCGAAGCTTCGAGTGGCCGGTTATGCAGCAACAATCCTTGTATTCACCATCATCTGCTTGCCTGTGTCGCGTGGCTTTCCTTCTGCAGTGCCCACGGCAACACCATCTGGCGTCAGGCTGAGCATGGCATTCGCGGCTGCGTCCAAAAGTGCGCACCCCCGTATCGCGGCCAGAATTCTGTCGGAGGAAGGAAAATTCTGCTCGCCCGTTGGACGTGCAGCTACTGGTACACATGCTGTGGGACAGCTCAGGTGGATCGCGATTGCGACTCGCTCAGGAAGCCCGCGCCAGATCCTGGCAGGACACAGTGTAACTAGCGACTTTCAGAGGTTTCGCCAGGACCACAAGATTTGCCTTGCCGCTGCTATTATCACCTGATCCAGCCCTGATTTCTTGCTGCATGTTTTAAAGCAGCCTAGTGCTTGCTTGTTGTCAGTGTGTCGGAGCACATTGAAAATAGGAAGGCCACTCTCGAGGCTGCGATCCACATGCTGGCGCGGTTAGTCGGCGATTTGCACGCGCTGGGAAGGGTGGGGATCGCTGTCGATGGGCACGAGGAACTTCTATCCAGAGTGCGAGCGATGCAACAAGAGGTAGACTCGCTCAAGGTGGAGGCGCTTGCACAGCAGACAGGGGGGCTTTTGGGCGCTGAGACGCTACAGCAGGCCGAGGCTGGGGAGGTGCGCCTCCACGTCGGTTGCGGCCGCAACACGCTCCCTGGCTGGCTGAATGTCGACCTGCACGGGTGGCGGTATGTGGACCCACCCTGTTGCCTTGCCTGAATGCTGTGCGCGCGCTCACTGCAAGAGGCGTTTGCAGGCTAAATGAGGGAGACGGGTGGGAACGAAATGCCGGCAAGGTCAAGGTGCTGTCGCTCAACGCAGCAACCACTCCGATACCGCTACCAGACAAAAGCTGCTCCCGCATATTTTCTTCTCACATGCTCGAGCACCTTGGTCCGTGAAGCCCCTCTTCACCGCCATATTCGCGAGCCGGAGCTGGCCCCAACGTGACCCCATGCTCCACAGGTCACCCCGTCGAGTCGGGCGTCGTTCTCGCAGAGTGGCACCGTCTCCTCGCCCCTGGCGGGTCTCATCCTCCCGAACCGTCCTGATTTCGCTTCATTCGGTTCACAATCACCTGAACACTCCGCAATCTTTGAGAAGTGGCTAGTGTGCGTTGACATGGAGCACCTGACTTGGGCGGCGCCGACTGCGGAGTGCAGAGTTCTGCGAGTCGTCGTCCCGCATGCACACCGATGGCTCGAAGCCTACATTAATGGGGTCGATCCTTCCCATTTACCGTGCCATATCGCTGCCGTGCTGTAAGCCTGGGCGTCAGAGCGTCGAGTCGGCTCATCATGCGTCGGGTTGCGTGGAGGCAGGACAGTGATCTCGCGGAGGTCGCGCGCCAAGAGTGGGGTTTGTTGCCTGACCTACACTGCATGCCCACATCCCAGACAATACCTGGAGTAAACATAGAACACTGCTTTCCTGCTTGCAACCTGAGGCGGTCGGGCAAGTGAGAATCGCGACCAATTTCATGTTCACAGAAAGCGATCGGGCTGGCGCTTTGAACAGGCTTTTGGGACTGGGAGAGCATCGATCGGACGAATTCACCGCTTGACTACACGCTACCCTACCTCGGTGCCTCGGGGCTCCAAGGCTGCATCTCGGGGCAGCACCAATTTGGGTCTGCTAGCCACTCCTCCTGTACCAGAAATAACTCCGCCATCGCGCCTTGACAGACACCCGCGGGGTAGATTCGACGAGGCTTCGCTTCGTGCTGCGCTCATTGGGGCTGGTTTTCATCCCAGTCGTGTCCGTTTGTCTGCATACCAGGCCTGACCCCGTGCATCACCAGCGCGTGCGCGCGGCTCCCTGCACTCTCCCCGTCGGTTGCAATCGAAGCTAGTGGGCATTACCTGGCAATGTTCTAAAGCCTGGGAATGTCCGTAAGTTTCAATCACAACTCAGCCCAAAGTCGCGAATGTGCCCTAAACCCCTAATTCCCGCACTAAAACGTCTTGTCAAAGCAGGCTTCCGAATTACAAGATTTGCGTGTTGATGATACCAGCCAAGCCGCCGGTTCGTTCCAGCGCATTCCATGCGCTGGAATGGCAATCTGAGTTTTATCATCGCGCGGCAGGGGTAAGGCTCGCATCCTCCGGCGGAGGCGAGTCGGAAGGTGGAAAATATTTGAGCCTTTTTATGGAGGCTTTCAAGTCTCCGGACGAGCGTGCAGTACGCAGCCCCGATATCCCGATGCTGGCTACGGGGTCCGTCCCACAGCCACGTCCAGACGTCCGCAGGCGTGGGTTTCGGGGATGGCTTCTCAGGAGGCTTCAGCGGAAGAGAGACCAATGATCATGGCGCTACTCAGCCACAAATCATCTAGGAAACATTGACGCGCAAGGTCCGTCCATGCTTCTGAGTCTAGATGAGTAAATCATCATCAATGTAATAATGCGTCTCTGAGGCAGACACGCAACTGGATCAGTGAGACAATTAGCTTCAGTTACTACAGTCTCAAAACATGCGGTGCAAGCCGTGCTCCCAAAGTTCCAAAGAGAGATGTACTCAAACAACCTCGTGCAAGACAGGCTTGACAGACCAGAAGAGCAGCATCAAAAGGGTGCAGTGACACCAGAGAAAATAAATGTTTACTGACAACAGTCACATACCGCAAAGCGAAGAACACTAGAGTAATGTTAGCCGGGAGACAGCGCTAGAAAGCCGCACATGTGACAAGTCCCAATGGGCCTACACCACTCATGTGACGCGGGCACGTGGGCGGCCGGAGCCGGGGCGAGCGCCCCATCCCCGCGCCGGGCCGGTGCCCGAGATCCCATCAGCAGTGAGGAGGCATAGGGCGCAACCCAGTGCTTCCCAGTAAGCCGTGTAGCAGAAGCCCGGAGGCTCAGAGAACCGTGAGAACCCAACGTTTGTGCTTTGAACGCAAAATGAAAATCAAATTCTTCGGCAAAAGCTGTTCCCTGGACGGATGCGTGCTCTCCGACTGCGCACGGTGCGGGCGTGGCGGCAGCGGGATCAGCAGAGAGATCCTGCCAGGCTGCAACTGCTCGCTGCCTGCCTCCTCCTCCTCTTTCTTGCCTTCCATTCCTTCACCTCCCTCCTCTTGTTTTCCCGCCCGGAGGATCTCTTCATCGAATCTGCGCCAGCTGTCCGCTACCAGCCACATCCGGAGCCCACCAGCCTTCTTGCAGGGCGAAGAAATCAATCAATTTCCAGCCCTATTCATGAATATGACGGGAAGGGTAGCAACTTGGCGAGTAAATTTTCTCTACAGGATCTGCCTCCTGCAGTTCGGGAGCGCCCAATGCATAAACGCTTCTCCGGGAGTCTTGTATCACCTTGGGCGCCAAGGGCAGAGGTCACTTGCAACCAATTCAATTTGCTACTTGAAGCTGCCTTCTTCGGCGTTGTGAGCCGAAGATCTACTCCTCAGAATGCCATCTGCGAGCTGCTAATTGTCCTCACCGTCCTTGTCGACGGTCGCTTGCCGAAGTTGCTGTGTCTAGAGACGCCTATGCTCCATCGCAGATCCGATTCTGCCGCGCACCAGGACGTGCTGACTTTGCGCTGGGTTGGGACAGTGGATGGTGCGCGTGATGGAGCTGGACGCAGTGTCTGGGATGAAACCGCTAATGTCACGCGACCGCGGGAGGATCCTTGCACAGCTGGCGAGCACGCCTGCCCCGGCCCACCTGATGTTCTTACCAAGGATTACGAGCTGATGATTCACTTACATCTGGGCGGTGCTGGTCTGCCCCAGGTGTTGCTCGAGGCAGACATTCTGATTCTCCAGCTGGAAGGGGGTGGGGGAGCTGAGACGTTGTGGCGGGAGCTGCGCGCACGCGGCTATGAGGGGACCCTCTTTGTCACAGGCAGTAGCCCCAGTCCGCGTGCGAGCGCAGTGGGAAGTTTTGGCGTTCCCGGACGGCCCTATCGTTTCTGGCTGGGGTTTGAGCGTCGTTTGAAAGTGACGCCCGAACGGCGGGGTCGGTAGATGGCGCGGGCGGGAGCTGCTGGGCCCTCACTCTGTGGCGCGCGGCGATGCTAGAAAAACGGGGGGACTGGCCGATCACGGTGCAGGGACCGGGTGGAGAAGTTCGTGTCGGGGGGCTCGTTGCGCTGGCAGGGAGGATGGGTGGGCAAGAGACGCAGGTGGACGTAGCGAACTTGGCGGTGGGGGCCCGACGGACCAACGAAGCTGCTGAGGACTTCACACGTGTGCTACAGAAGGCGGGGGCCCCGCGGCTGCTCTCCGCGCTGCCAAGACTCGACTCCACCTACGACGCCAGTGAGGTCAACTTCCCCTTCTGTAGTTAGCTAAAAGCGTTCATGGTAGAACGCCTGCTCGATCGTTCAGTATCAGAATCGTTCAGTAGGGCAGGCGAGAAAGCATTGGGCTGGGCGGGCACACTGGGGACGCTGGCTCTTATCTGGAGAGGGGCGACAAAGCAGGGGGACGTTCAGGCGGCGTGGGATGCCGCTGTGGCCAGTCAGATTTTGGTTTCCCTTGCACGCGTCGCGACCACAGCCAGAAAGAATGAGTTTCATTCTGAAAGCGGTGAAGTGTCGAGGACGGGAAAACCTCTGAACATGACAATAAGAAGAGATTTTCTACATGTGCCCACCTCTGGAAGAGGAAATGGGCCGGAATCGCGCGGACTGCTGGTTGGAGGCTCAGGGGCACTTGGGCTGAGCAGTGGCGCCTACCGGGTGCTGCGCTCATCACACCGGCATTCAGAAACAGGGCAGGGCACCGCGCTGCCCAGCGCCACCGTGCGGTCACAAGTCGCTCCAGACAGGCCGGACAACGACACCTTTATTCCTGCTCTGGAGAGTGCGTACGTAAACGTCGCAGGGCGCGAGCTACGAGGGGGTCCAAGTGCAACAGAAGGAGGTGCTGGAGTTCTCTGGTAACCAGAGACCAGCACTTCAAAATTCTGATGTACCGCACACTTGATCGAGTTGGACAGTTACTCAACCGACGCCATTTCTTAGAATTCCATCCGTTGCCAAGTAATCCATCGATGTAATCTAAAATGGCTTCTCTTACTCCGTTGAAACAGGTATAAGCATGGCACCCTTCACCCCGTGGGAGCACTGATGGAAGCCACAGTAGCAGAAAAAGTGCAAGATCTTTCTCCGCTCGTCGTGGATATGACTGTGCACTCGCCAGAAAGGAACAGGATGCGTCAAAGAGCCTCGATCGAGCACCCGCTACAAGAGAACCCAATGGCACAGGGTGCATTTGATTTGCCTGACTCGCTGGTATAATCCAGGCAACAATCAATCAAGGGAACAATCGAAGGAACTTAGTTGCAAAATCTCACGTACGTTGAATTCCTCTGGCAGATGGAGCTAGTGAAGGAGCAAGAGCAAGACAATGAGCGTCGAAAGGCGTATACAAGGTCCTTTCATCAACATTAATGGCCTCTGAAAAACTTGTTTCGTTCACTCAAGAACGCAATTTGCTGTGAATCTGCTTCTTTCACCACTCATTGGCCTTCATTTGGAACCTCCAAACAAACGGAAAGATTCACAGGCAACTGAAATGTTGAGCACATGGATGGCACCTTGAATCAACAGCTCCTCACAATTCCAAAGTCAGTGATTGATGAGAGCTGAAAAGAGAGGATGGGATGATGATCTGAAGGCACTTCTGTGGAACAGAAACGCAAATGCGACAGGCCAAATTCAGCGCCGTGCGCATTTTATGACAGCTGTGCAGCATGCAAAGGTCGGTTGAAAAGCTGGTTAAATGACGATACCGCGAAAATGATCATTGTCAATTTTCTGGTCCTGCCGAGAATGCTCAATCATGGTTGTATGACATCGATGTGATCACTGAAACCTGAAGCCCCATTCAGACCCTCGTTCTTCACATTGACGGGCTCGGAATCACAAAAGAGGATGATTTCCGCACGTTTTCATCCTGCGTGTGTGGACGGACACATGATTCAGCTTCATTGCATGGTGGAATACTGCCCTGGGTCCTCGAGCTTGGCGCAACCTTCTTGCACCATCGTCCCCGTGCTGAACTTGTTGGAAAGGTGATTTTGGGGGAATAGGCCGGCTGAAATCTGTCATTTTGCTCATTAATTCAAAGAAGACAAGGTTCTGAATCACGAAAGACACCAAAAAATTTGAATTTGAACATTTGACAGTGTATCGGAGAATTCGATCCGCCAGCAACTCATGCATTGACAATGGTCAAGGATCTGCTCAAAATGTGTGACTCTCTGGGCATCAAGATTGAATTGGTGTCTGATGGCATTCTGGAGCTGCTTCAACCTCTAATTAGGCGACTCAAACTGAAATCAACACGGTCATCACGATCAATCGTTGAAAACACATCATCGCCAGTTTTCTTATTCATTGAATTCCCAGAATTCGGTTGTGGGAACGTAACTGAATGCCCGGAGCTTGCTGCATTCCGCCCCTAGAGGTGACACCGGCAGATCACATGGGGGGCACAGGTTGCATGCACGTTCGATACGCTTTGATAAGAATGGAATTGCGGAGGGACTGATGCTTCCAAACGGAGCGCACGAACCAGCTTTGTCTGTTCTTTCGGGTGTTTTTGACGAGATCCGGACGTTCAGGTCCGCAATTTAGTTGAAATTGACCTGGCCATCGGGCACTTTCTGTCCAGCTCGAAAGAGCAATAATGAGGAGATTCACCGTTGCAGACGAGGAACTGCAGTGCTCGTCTCTGCTTCAGAAGCTGCTTTGCAAGCCAGCCTTCGCAATGCGAACCCGGTACACCTTCCCCGCCTGAAGCGCTGGAAGGAAAGCTCGGTCTCATTTACTGATCAAAGGGGAATCGTAACATTGCAGACTCTACCTGGGTGCGACCTTTTGATAGCGGTTGGACCAAATATCTCCTTATCACTATCTCGCGCCGCACATCTAACGGTGCCCGATATCAAAGAGCTGCTTATTGCAATCTCTCTTGCTCGGCCATGGCCAACACACGAAAAGCAATGACTTTGTGAATTCTGTGAATGTATGTTGTACTGCAAACGTTCCACTCATCAAAGACATCAACGGCCATGAAGTTTGTGCTGCTGTGACTCTGGTCAGTGGGCACGTCCAGAACACGCCGGCCGTGCCTTTCTGGAATACGCTTTGTGCAGCTTCAGTTCTGCAAGATGGGAGTGCGACCGCCAAACCAACCCGCCTCGTCCCGGCAGTTGTGCTCCTGCTCAAGAGCCCTCAGAATCACTGTGGATCACACTCCAATCGGAGCTCTGCAGACTCCCTGACCAGAGTTTCTCTTTCGGGATTCCTCACCTTATCGTCGCCGAACCAACAGCCCTCAGCATAGCTGTAGAGCCAAGTACCGCAACCGCCTGCCTGCCGACAGCACTTTCCACAGAAATAGGCGTCAGGGTTCAGGATACAGAAAAAGTCGTCGGCGATTGATGACTTTCTTTCTATTCCCGGGCGATGAATGCTGAACACAGGGGTTTTGTGCCACTGCGGAACCTGGTCTTTGCAGCTTGCAGGGGTCCACGCAGGCTCCGGCGCCCGTTCGAGACCGAAACAGCGGCGGCCAGTCAAATCGTGCTGGAATCTACAGCGCGCAGATCCGCCGCGCTTTGCTCCTCCAGACTGCCCCTGCGCCTCCGTGCTGTGTCACTCAATCCAATTTCCACGGGGAAACTCAACCTATACCGTCCCAAGCATTGCCTATCCCCAGGCCTGAGAGTTACCTGCGGCGCCACCTTGCCCGTGCGTCGGTTGCCGTCTGGAACATCTTTGCACCTGCCCCCCGCGCGCGCCAGTTTGAAGTCGGCACGAAGCCTGTTCCGCGGGGGCAAGCCCATTCCCTGTCCCAATTGGACCAGTAGCTAGCAAGAATGCGTTGGGTAGCTGCCTTGATACGCGCCACGCATGGATCTTGGTCATCGCAATCAGCTCCATCAGCTCCTCCTGTGTCATGAGCTGTGCCCACACCACTTTGATGTGAGCGGAGCTAATATGCCTACTGCTGACGGCGACACGCACGGATTAGCGCGGCTGGTATTGTGCAGGGAGCGGAGGCAGTTCACCGCAAGCTCGTAGCCGAGAACCTTCTCTTTGCGAACAACGTCGATCGAATCAGCCGAGATCTGGTTACACTCAAGCCACTCGATTGTCTCCTCCAAATTCAGCTGCCTGAGCAACTTGTGGTCTTTGTTCGAGCAACAACTGTGAACCCGCCACTGTAAGCACTTTGAATTCTCGCGTCTCGACCCGCATCAATTTCTGACAAAGTTCACCGAGTCACAAGCGGTGCTGGGTGGGGGCTTCAAGGGCCACACACCTGACCGACTTCTTCTCAGCGTCTTGCGCGCCTGCGCGGTTCCGAGCCGTGTCAGGACGAATTAAGGGGCTTGAGAGCACCACATTTTGTCCAACCACAAGAATGGGACCACAAGAATTCGTACGATGGAGGGGTCCATCGTGAGGCTCCACAAGAGTTCAACAAACCTCTGTCCATGATGATGATTCCACTCTTTCATGACTGGGATCCCATGAAGGGAGCAGGGGAATAAACGAGCGGGATGAGACCGACATGCGCTGCAACGAGGACGATGGCAATTGGAAGGAAGGACAGCGCCCGCATTGCTTTCACTGCCCTCTCCACGGGATCGTTACGCAGAATTTTCTCATCTTTCTTGATGACTTTTGTGGATTGTCCTGTCGATATTTCTCTCCTTTGGCACGCGCAACATTTCGCGCACCTTTTGATTACTTCCGACAACCCGCAACAACAAGAGCGAGAGTACGAAGGGTACAACCATGGCGCCCTTGTGGCTATAAGAACTGCGGATGGGAGGAAAAGTGCCGAAAGTGTTTCCACAAGCTCTGAGCCGCGCTGGGGGATCAGTGAGACGGCCGTGCCACAGCATTCTGATCGGCCTCAACAGTATCGTGCTCGTTAGTGCACTTTCCAAGGTTCCTGCACGAGCTCTCCAGACTCGTAGTGGTTTCCCGGAGGATCTAAGGGGAGCTCTACGGAGCAGAGTGGGTTGTTTGCGAGGTGGGTCCGGAAGGATGATGCGGGCTCTGGCTGCATTCTCCAACGTGCTGAAGTGGGAGGAACCAGCCAGGTGAGCTTGACCCCCATGCAACAGGCAACCACACCATAGTTACATTTATCACACGGCATATTCATCGATGGTTCTGAAGTTGTTGGGGCAGCTCCGAAAAAAACGACGACAATCGAGACGAAATCAATGAAAAGGAGTGGTACGGGCGTGGTAATGAGCAGCTGGCCGCACTTCTTCACGCTTCCTTTGGACTCGATCACTATCCGCGGTATCTTCTTCGCTGGGATGAAGCTCAAGTAGAAGAGTTGGAGAGATCACTTGAGGAGCAGTTGGCGCTTGTGCGGGCGCAAAAGGAGCAGTTGCGTGCACGGCGTGCGGCGGGTGCTGCACTGCAGCCCACGCTGCTTCCCGCAACGCTAACCGAGCTAGTTCACCCGGACTTCCGACCTGCCCTTGGAAACAAGGTGTCCTCATCTCCCTCGCCACCCAATATGTGAAGACGCGTAGCTGACTGTGATGTGTGGGTTGAGCAGACGGGGCAATTGCGGGAACGGGTGTTGCACAGCTTGCTTGAGGAAGTTTGCGAAGGCGTATGGGCAATGCCATTGCTCTCTCCAGAAACGTGCGCGGCGCTGGCGGAGAGCGCACGGGATGTCGATCACCTCGCTATCGCGCAGAGTGAACCTGGCAGCCCCTGCATCCTTGACCACATGCAGGTCCTCTTCCAGCCAAAAACCAGGCTCATGTAATTTTTCCGCATCTGAACAACAATATTGGGACTAAATCGGGTGCACGATGTCCAGCTGGGGTGGCTCAACGATGCGCTCTTGCATGAGGTGGTTGCGCCCCTTGCGGCACTTCTTTTTCCGGTCTGTTCCACTCGGCGGTAGCATCTTGGGCTTGAAGATCATGATGCGCTTAGGGAACATGAAGGAGCATGTATTGAACCGGGATTACCATAGGATGAACTGCGTGGCGGCGCGCTGGACTGGCGCCATGGCTTTATGGTACGGTACCGTGCGCGAGGCGACGAGGCAGGAGGAGGCGGGCGGGCGGGCGGCGTGCGCAATGCTCTGGTGATTCACACTGATGATGCTGAGGCGTGGCCCCTTCCTCTGCACGCGGACCGGATGGAGGAATCAACTGAATCCCTGCGAGCTTACAATCATGCGCTGGAGCAGGTGACTCTCAATGTATGTATCGAGGCGGGTTTTCTGGGCGGGCAATTGCGGCTGTACGGCCCACGCGGGTCGGAACAGGTGCTGCCCAGACAGTGGTCAACTTTCAACACTGGCAGTTCACCACCGGTGGACTGTAAACGGGGCGTCGAATGACAGGAACGGACTTTGCTGGCGGAGTATACGCCCCAGGGACCGGGATTCGCCCTCCTTCACGCTGGTCGCACATTACACGAAGTTGTGCCGATTACGGGTGGACAGCGCACGGGCTTGATTCTGTGGACACGCTCTCTGCATGGCCCCGCCGCAGCCCGCGCGCAGGTCCCGATCATTGCACTCATACTGACTTCAACACAACTACAGAAACTGCACCAGCGCGCTGCGCCTCAGTTACCATGCGGGCGATGACTGCGACACGCAACCCGTCTACTAGACGAGCTGATCCCTCGGAGATGCGTGTCTTCTCGAACAAGTGACACAGAAGATTGCTGGCATTTTTTGTCAGCTGCCCATCTCATGTCTTCTGTTTTCTCGCCAGGTTTGCCCATGCTGCTGGATGAACAACCGCGACCAGTACCAGGCGGGAATATGCATTTGCGGCCCGCGATGGAACTGACGTCCTACGTGTCCAGCAAGTGTGGCTATAGGCTGTGGGCCTCCTTGATTGAATCTCAACTCTTTCTAATCAGCGGGTGCCCTGCCCTTCATTGGGGCGCTGGCGTGTCCTCTTCTGGGGGCAGCGGGACCAGCTTGATGCCTTCGGGAACCTTGGAGTCGTCTATGAGCACGTCGACGAGTAGGCGCGAGAACAGTGTGACCTTCATAATCCGTGCAGGCCCTGCCCCGAAATCAAAGCGCCTCAGTCTATTGCGACCACGTGGCTGCTTCAGGCTCCAAGCGGCGTCACCCGGAATGGGTTGTAAAGAACCGGATTTGTTGCGTGGCGGTGCAAAGTGAAACTCTAGCACGCCTTTGTTCTGCCTGTCGCCCACGTATCTGCGAATCGCACAACTCGGTTTTTTTAGTTCAACAGGGCGCGCAATTAATATCAAATTGCCTGAGACTGCACGGTGGGGACAAACCTCGACGGCTTCGGGCGAAAGTCGCGGTTGTCCAGTACAGCATCGACACCCAGTCGCGGGACAAACGCCTGGTAGGAGACGAGTCAGCATCAATCCGAAAAGTCTCCATGGAATGTTGAAACACAGAATCACTTACTGCTTGAAAGCTCGATGCTCCTATCCACAGCAAGGCAAAGTACCATTACAAAATTTGATGCATGGAGCGAAAATGTTTGAAATGCTGCACAGGATTGAAGAACAGGTGGCGGGTATGATTCAGGCTTGACGGTGCGCGACCGTGAAAGAGAAGGTGCCTATTGATGAGACGATGGCTTGTTCCCCGCGCATCGGCGCACGCCGAAGATAGGCTACCAAGTAAAGGCGCGCGCACTCCTCCTGCGCACGCTTTGCCGCCCACCTGCGCGCGACCCAAGCCAATTCATCTCCTCAATAGACCTGACCCTGTTCCGATCCACGCAAGTTGAATAAGCACAAGACTGAATTCGCAGGATGGTTCGCACTTGCGGTCATTGCAATGTGCTGCCAGCTCCGAGAGCTCTTCGGGGGAGGGGATCTGCGCCAGCGTTGCATGAGGACAGCACGGAGCACCGCACGGAGCACGTCATTCAGCTCGACCACAGCGAGCTTTCAAAAAGAGCAGACAGGAAATGAAATACGCAGAGAGAATGAGGAAATATGAAGGGTAGACCGAACATGTGCTAGGCCGTCTGGATCAGAAGCAGACACAACTTTGATCATGTCGAGGCGGAGAGCAGCCTCGAGTTGGCGGTGGACCAGCACGTCTGCATATCTGTCAGATGGAAAGTAGTTACAAACTAGAGCTGAACGTCAGGGAAAAACGAGACTAGGCGCGCAGATGGACTTGCGAGCATCTTGGTGGAGTAATGGGAATGGTGAGAACCGGCGGATCGGGGAAGTAAAGTGAGTGTAGCGGTCCATAGCGAGAGCGTAGTGACGCCAGGCAGCCTCGTCGAGGGTTCCTGTGCAAAAATATGTGGCGAGCTGCATCGACTTTGCAGCCTGCTGCTTGACTGCGAGTAAAAGCTGCTCGTCGCTACGCTCCGCAAGAGCATCAAAGAGCCGCTGAAGTTCCGCTGATTCCCCAAGAGAGAGTGCCCCAGAGGTGCCATGACCGAGAGATCGCTGCAGGGTGTCAGCCAGTGTCTGCCATCAAAGAGTGGGTTCAATGTTTTAGACGGCGTGGAGACACCAGGAGGACCAGGATACAGGCTACCTGAATCATAATTTGGGCGGCGGGATGGTGAAGCCTGAAGAGAGTTTTCGAGTGGCGGCGGATGGTTGCGAAGAAGCGCGCGATCTGGGAACGCTGAGGCTATCTTTTGAGCAACTGACTCATTTGCGAGGAGCATGAACTCTTCTACAAGACGGTTCGCCTCCCGCTGCCTGCAATCGCACAGCGTTCAATTACCTGCGGCTTGAAAGACCATGCAAGTGCTCAGAATGGGCCGGAAGGTGGGGAACTTTTGTGCAAATATTTCCGTGGGGAGGCCGGATTCAGCGTCGAGAGAGAATCCAAGCTGCAGGGCAGTAAAATTTTCAGTTATAGTCGATAGCGCGCGTGAGATTCACAAGCCATTCTAACTTTGGCAAGGCTGAACCTTGATTTGGTTGATGGTGACAGAGCCTCCCTCGAATCTCCTTGCACGAATGTTTTTAGCGAGGGAATGGAGCAGCAAGAGATCGGAAACAACTTCCTCTTCTGTGACTCCTTCAGCAGGACGATACACCGAGGGGAACTCATATTGCTCCTCACCACATGCAGCAGCATCGATGACTCGCTGCGCAGTGTCATAATCCAGGCGGCACTTGGAGCGGATAACAGTGCGGCCAAACCATCGGGCAAGCTCTTCCCCTTCATCATCGAGCTCCCAGACTACTGAGAAGGCCAGACGGTCGACCAGCGGGTTGAGGGAGCAAAGGGTTTCAGAGAGAACATGTGGAAGCATCGGCAGACATCGGTCCATCTGTCCAGCAAAAGCCACAGAAATTGTGTCAGGGTGATTCACGCGATGTGGGCTGGGCATGTGCAAGCCAAGGTGGAACACGAAGGCACAGATATTTGAATGGGCAATACCAGATAAGTTGTGGTGGCGCGACTCTGGGCCTCTTGGTCGAGAGCAGTTCCCGGACGCACATAAAAGGCCACATCGGCGATGTGCACACCCACCTCAAGCGCCCCGTTCGGTAAGCGCCGAACGTGCAGGGCATCGTCAAGGTCCTTTGCTGTAGCGGGATCAATCGTCACTACGCGAAGATCTCGCAAGTCGCGCCTTCGTGCAAGCTCTTCAGGAGGAATGCCGTGGTCGTTCGCTGGAATAGAGAACGTTTCCAATGCAGCGGCCGAGTGTGGTGCTGGATCGATCTGGTTATCTAAGAGCACCGCGTTCGTCTCCGCCTGGAGGTCCCCAGCCTCACCAACCTGTGTTCCGGATTTTGAGTCTTATTACGACATTCCAACTATAAAATTTGCTCAGTGCAGCGCAGCGCCCAGTGAGGAACAGTGCAAGAGCTCAACTGGGCCAACCTGGCGTACGAGAGTGCAGCAAGGTATCGATTGGCCTGGTGGCCAAGAATCAATACGGGCAAGAAGAAGCATTCGACGGCAAACTGCAGCACCGGCATCACGTAGGGCTGGGGGAACTTCGGCAAGCCGCACGAGCATTGGAAGGTATCGTGCATCGTGCGGTACAAAGTGAACCCATGTATCTGGTGCCACGCACGGCTTCCACCAAAGCTGCCGATCACATTCTGCCCGGAATGAATTTCGATCTTCAGGCTGCGGACGCTCAAGTTCCACGTGCCCACAAAGCTCTTCCTTATGCCCAGCCTTGGTTACCATCACCACAGTTGCACATGTTAGAACTTCTAATGACTCTGCACCCGCCGACCTGCTACCGTTGCTGCAAAGTCGCAGGGCAATTTCGTCCCCATCAAAAGCGGGAAATCGTGCGCCAATCCCGTCAAGGAAGATGTCACGCGAGTGCCCTGGGATTGACACGAATGCCTCCATAACATTCCGCGAGTTCACTCGCACCTTCCCGGTCAGCAGTCGCCCAGCCGACAGATCTGTCTCCAGATCCTCGATCCATGTGTCTTCCGCATAGTGTAGTTCCAGGCTCCCGATCGCAGCAGCAATATTCCCACGTCTGCGAGTAACAGCGCTGCGTCCGCGCGGAAAATTCATCCCTCGAAGCTCTCTTCCTCCCTGCCCCCGGTTTCCCTCTCTCTCCGCTACTCTAGCTGATTGAAGCCTTGTGTCGTGTCCCTGACGGCCAACATCTCTTCTTCCACTAGCACGCTCTCTGCCTGTGTGTTTGGGTTGCGGCAAATTCTCGAGTTTGGCGCCAGCATGCCCGGAATCTTCCCGGTTGCCCACGCTACGAGGAACCTCCAGCGGGTTATCGATGTCGCGGAGGGAGCTGAGTCGGATTCCGGCCCTTCCGCGGCCTGTCCTTCCACGCGTAGCACCTTCGCCTGGAACCTGCATCAAATCTACCAGACGGTTGACACTCCTGAGCTGCTCTCCCTCCCTCTCTCTCTCTCTCTCTCACACACACACACACACACAGCCGTCTCTTGTGTCTTCCGTGTAAATTATCCCACTTAGGCCGTTCCTTTTAAAATTCATTACAGTTTCAGAACTCGTGTAAAATTTCTGAAACACGGTCCTTAATAAGGAACGGCCTTATTCATTTTTGGAAGCACAGAGCGGGCTGTGGTTGGAGGCGCCCCGGGAGCTCGAGTCCGAAAGTGGCACCGACGCAGCGCTGCGCGCCGTGTGAAATGGCGGTGGACCGGGGTGGCATCCACCTGCTAAACTGCGTGAGATGCGCCAGGGTCACGGCGGCGCACGACTTCACGCAGGGGTGGGTGCGGCAGCAGGCGCGCGGCGCGGGACTCACGGTCACGACGGCGGTAGATGCGTGGCGCATCGTCGTCCCGACATCGCGCTCCAACGTGATGCGTTCAACGCGCTCCCCGGGCGCAGGGTGCCCTTCTACCCGGTGAGAAAGCAGGGGCTCGTGCTCGACGTGTCGCTGGTGTCGTCGGCGTCGGTCGACCCTGGCGGGTCGGCGCCGCGCCCGCGGCCCGACGCGATGAAGCAAGGCACGCGGAGAAGATGAGGAAGCATGGGATCTGGTGTGCCTGCCAGGGCTGGGAGTTCGCGCCCCTCGTGGTTTCCACGCCCGGCGTGCCACACGCCGACTCCTTCCGCTTCCTGGAGCTTCTTGTGGAGCAGACGGTGCAGGCGATCACGGCTCAACGGGCGGGTGTGAACGTCGACGACGCGGGCGCCGTCATGAGGGCGAGGCCCCCGCAAATGCGGGGTGCGGTCCTCGGGCGCCTCAAGGCGGAGTTCTCCCCCGTCGCGATGAAGGCTGGGTGTATGCGTGCATTTGTGGTCCTCCGGGGCGGGGCAGGGGCTGCAGTGCCCACGCCCCCGGCCGCGGTTCCCCCGGGTTTGGGCGCGGCTCTGGTTCCCTCGCCTCTGGCCGTGCCTTCGGCCCCAGTGGTGCAGGCTGTGGCGGTCTCGGGGGGTGGTTGAGAAGCATCTAACATATTAGTGCTGCTCATATGAGCTCCACATTAGATCATGAGCTTCATGTGAACCGTCTCCACATTCGTGGGAGTGGTCCCACGTGTGCCTCTTATTTTTGGCCCGTGGGTTCATTCATCTTTCTTGTGACTCAATAGGAAGTACTGGGCTGCGCCCTATACCTCCTCACTACTACCGCGATCCCGCGCA
>ENA-UOXV01003129-UOXV01003129.1-marine-metagenome-genome-assembly--contig:-NODE-3129-length-20593-cov-8.049323_pt1 | contig 20593 bp, 21 predicted proteins | sample MGYA00238165_ERZ766961 | MGnify/ENA primary metagenome ERZ766961 (study PRJEB28924, sample SAMN03173240) | marine metagenome | biome: Marine; feature: Water; material: Subsurface seawater | place: North...
GTATAACAAAAGTAGATGTTCTAAACGATCTTGAAGAAATTCGAATATGTAAAAGTTATAATGGAAAACTTTATGACCAAATAAATTTTGCTTCTAGTAACATCCTTGAAAATATTGATCTTGATGACAGTGATTTTAAAAAATTTAAAAAATGGGGAGACCTGACTGAAATGAAAGATTATAAATCAGCTCCTGATGCTCTTAGAAATTTTATTGATTATATTGAAAACTATTTAGATATCCCGATAACTATTATTTCATTTGGTCCTGACAGAAATGAAACGATACTAAAATAATTTAAGCATTCCCTATCATTTTATTTTCAGAAATATTTTTAATTTCTTCTTGAATCTTTTTAATAGCTTTGTTTTCAATTTGTCTCACTCTTTCCCTGCTAATAGAAAATTTCTGACTTAGTTCCTCTAATGTTTTGGCTGGTTCTTTTAGTCTTCTAGCTTCTAGAATTTCTAATTCTCTTGACTCAAGTGTTTTGACTGCAACATTAAAAAGCTCTTTACGTTTATCTAATTCATCACTTTTTTCAGTTCTATTTTCAATATCCATATTTTCGTCCTCGATCTGATCAATCCATTCACTCTGATTTTCATCATTTAATGGAGTATTGAGTGAAAAATCTTGGTTAAAAACTCTTCCTTCCATCTGTTTTACCTCATCTTCAGTAACACCTAAATCTTGAGATATGGACTTAATTTGATCGTTATTTAAGTATCCTTCTTCATATTTTTTCAATTGGTTTCGCAGTTTTCTTAAATTAAAAAATAATTTTTTTTGTGCTGCTGTCGTTCCAATTTTAACAAGCGACCAAGAGTGCAGCACATATTCTTGAATTGAAGCTCTTATCCACCAAATTGCATATGTTGCTAATCTAAAACCTTTGTCAGGATCATATTTTTTAACAGCTTGCATTAATCCTAAATTTCCCTCTGAAATTAAATCAAATAAAGGAAGTCCATAGCCTTTATATCCCATAGCTATTTTAGCAACTAATCTTAAATGGCTTGTCACTAATTTTTGCGCGGCATCTATATCACCATCTTTAACCCACTTATAGGCTAAGCTTTTCTCTTCCTCATTAGTTAATAATGGAAATTGACTTATTTTTTTTAAATAAGGATAAACATCGTTTTCAGAGGTTATAACAGGGAGTAAATTTCTTTTTTTATCAACCATTTCTCAATACCTCATCTAAATGTCTTAGATCTTCAGGCAATAGACATACTACATCAATTAAATCATTAGTAACAGGGTGTTTAAAATTAATTCTAGATGAATGAAGTGCCTGTCTTGGAAATTTATCAATGAATAACTTGATATGATTGGGAAGGTTTTTTAGCATAAATTTTTGTTCTAAGTTTTTTTTATAATCCCTATCTCCAATTAATGGATAGCCGATATTAGATAAATGCACCCTTATTTGATGTGTTCTACCTGTAATAATTTTACATTCCAATAAGCTAACTGAACCGAAAAATGTCTCTAGATGCTTAACTATAGTTAAAGAGTCTTTACCACCATCATCAGTCATTTTAAATTTAGTTCTTTGCTTATCTTGCCTTGCTATATTACCGCTGATTTCCATTTCTTTTTCCAAAAAATTACCAATCACATAAGTTGTATAATATTTATTTATATTTCTATTTTTAAATAATTTTTTTAATTCCTCTTTTATATAAATTGTTTTTGCAATAATGATAATTCCACTCGTGAACTTATCTAAGCGATGAACGATACCCTCTTTAAGGGGTTCATCATCTGTAATGTCAAAGTTAATTTTTAAGCTTTCACAAAGTGAGGGCTCCTCATCATTTAAATTTTTTTTATGAGTTAAAAGACCAAACGGCTTATTTAATATTGCTAATTGGTCATCCTCATATAAGATTTCAATTTTGAAAGATTTATAATTATAAGATTTCATTAGATATTATATGAACAAAAAAAAATTATTAATGACACTCATCATATTACAAGGTGTTCTAATAGTTGTAGGACTGTTAGTTATCGTATACACAATTTTTATAAAAGTACAAGATACTAACGTTAAAACCTATATAGTTCCTGAATCTGTGAAAACAAATGAGATACAGTTGATGAATGAAAATCAATTTCAAATAAAAAGAATTGAAAATAACCAAATAATATTTGATATTTATAACTTAGAAAATTCCAATATTGTAAATACAATCATACTAAATGAAAATTGATTATATAGTTATTGCCGGATCGTCTGGTGGCCATATATTGCCATCAATTAGTCTAATCAATCAATTGGCAAAACTTAAAAAAAAAATCATATTTATTACTAATTCGGCCGGTCAAAACTATATCAGATTGATAACAAACTCTAATTGTGAAATTAGAATATTTAATCAGACTAGCAAATTAAATTTATTCCTTGCGCAATTTATTTTTTTATCAAAAACACTAATTATAAACAATCAAATCAAGGTTATTGGTTTCGGAGGATATCTTTCAGTATTACCGATATGTTTAAGCAAAGGTTTTAATATATTTTTGAAAAAAAATAAGACTTATATACATGAACAAAACTTTATCTATGGATTAGCTAATAAAATTAATTATTTGTTTTCTAATTTCTCTTTTATTTCATTTCCTAAAGCAGGTTTAAAATCAAAAGAAATTTATGTTGGTAACTTTTTTAAAAAAGTACTCCATACAAACGGTAAACCGCAAGTAGGAAAAAATAAAATCTTATTAATTGGAGGTAGTGCAGGGTCTATTGAGTTGAATAACCAGCTTATTGATTATATTAAAAAAATTCCAATAAAAGAAATAGATAAATTTGAATTTAATATTCAAATCCCGTCTTCTCAAACTTCAATTAAAGATCAATATAAAAAACTTTGCAAAAATATTAATTTTTTTGATTTTATTGATGATTTAAAATTTTATGATTATAACTTAATTTTCTCTCGATGTGGTTCTGGCTCAATGTTTGAGATACTTTACTACACAGACAAAGTTTTTTTTGTTCCTCACTTGCATTCAAGGGATTTACATCAAAAATTTAACAAAATGTTTTTTATTAATAAGCTTAAAATAAAAGATGAAATTCCAAATCATGATAATTTAAAAATATTACCAAATTTTTATTTTAATCAATTTATTAATCCCTATTCAATTCATAAAATTTCTTCATTTATAAGTAATTAATGGATATTCATTTTCTTAAATCTAAATCTGTACATATTGTGGGTATTAATGGAATTGGTATGAGCGCGCTTGCCATATATTTAAAAAACAAAGGTGTCAAAGTTACTGGAAGTGATATTACCGAAAATAATAATACAAAAACTTTAAATAAGTATGACATTAAAGTTGTTATTGGTCATAAAAAAACTAATGTTCTAAAAAAGGACATCATTTTCTACTCTTCAGCAATAAAAAATAATCCTGAATTAATCCATGCTAAAGAGTTAAATATCCCTCTTTATAGTAGAGCCAAATTACTCCAAATTATTTGTAAGAATAAATTCGTTATAGCAGTTTCTGGTTCACACGGCAAAACTACTACAACTTCTTTATTGGGTCATATTCTTGATAAAAAGGGCTTAAATCCAATTATAATTTCTGGAGGTGTAATGAAAAATTATGGTCAAAATATTCATTTAACTGATAGTGAATTTGTTGTAGTGGAAGCTGATGAGAGTGATGGAACTGTATTTAAATTAATCCCTAATTATTTAATTTATTTAAATGTAGATAAAGAGCATTTAGACTATTATAAATCTTTATCTAATTTACAAAATAAAGTTGAAACTTATATTAAAAAATTAATTAAAAAAAATACTAAAATATTTCTCAATGGAGATGACAAATTTTTAAAAAAGATTAAATCTAAAAATATTAATAAATTTGGTTTTGATTCTTCTAATCAAACAATAATAAAGAATATAAAAGTTACAGACAAAAAAACTAGCTTTGATCTAGTTAGTAGTCACCATAGCACCTTAAAAAATATTACCTCAAATTTATTAGGTCATCATAATGCTTATAACATCGCATCAGTATGTTGTGTCCTAAATGAGCTTGGTATTAGGCTTAAATCAAAAGATCTGTTGTCTTTTCAAGGCGTTGAGAGAAGAATGAACTCTATTGGCACAATTCAGTCTTCTACTTTTATTGATGATTATGCTCATCATCCTTTAGAAATTGAAAAACTAATATCTGTTATAAGGTTATTTAGACAACAAAATAAGTTTCTTATTATTGAGCCTCATAGGTATAGTAGATTAAATTTATTATATAATGATTATTTAAGAGTTTTATCCAATTTTGGAAATGTAATTATTTTAGATACATATACAGCAGGTGAATCTCTTAAAAAAAACTGGAAAAATTCAAAAGACTTAGTGAATGATCTTAATACTGTGAAGTCGAAAAAAGCACTCTATATTAATGATTATCAGGATCTTTTTGAATTTTTAGATAATATGATGAAAAAATCTAAAAATAATTTATTTATTTTTGCTGGTGCAGGATCTATATCAAGAGAATTAAAAACTTATTATGCAAGAAGAATTTAAAAAATTTAATATTAAAACTAATTACGATACTTCTAAAGTCTCATGGCTAAAATCTGGTGGTATTGCAAAATATTTCTGTAATATTAAAAATGTCACCCAATTAACTGAATTGTTTGAATTTTTGAATAAAAACAAAATACCTTTTCTTACTATAGGAAACTTTTCAAATACTTTAATAAAGTCGTCAGGATTTGATGGTTTGCTTTTAAAACTATCTGGAGATTTTTCCAATATTAATCTTAATCAAGAAACTGTTACTGTTGGTTCATCAGTTCTTGACTTAAAGTTTTCAATGTTTTGTTACGAAAACTCAATTTGTGATTATGAATATCTTTATACAATACCTGGAACTATTGGTGGTAATATTTTTATGAATGCTGGCTGTTATGGATTTGAAATTAAAGATCAAATACATAAAATTAAAACTTTTGATACATTAACTTTGAAAATTCAAGAACTATCAGCTGATGAAATTAATTTTTCATATCGTAAGGGTTTCCAAGAAAAAAATAAAATTATCCTTAGCGTAGATTTTATAGCTAAACTAGGATCTCGTGATAATATTAAAAGAAGGATGAAAGAACTAGATCAAAAAAGAAATGAAACTCAACCTAGACGAGCAAATTGTTGTGGAAGTATTTTTAAAAATCCTAGATCCTTAAAAAAATCAGATAATTTTGACAATAAATTAAGTGCTTGGAAGCTAATTCAATCATCTGTTGATAATAGTTTTTACAGCGGGGAAGTTAAACTATCAAAAAAGCATAGTAATTTTTTTGAAAATGAACCTTATATTGATCCTGATAAATTAGAATTATTTTTAAAAAATATTGAAGAAAAAGTAATGTTAAAGCACAATATTAAATTAGAGAAAGAATTGAGAATTATTGGAGTCTAGTTATTATAAATAATACTGTTGTAGTGGTATGCGGTGGCTGGTCTTCTGAAAGATCGGTTTCTCTTTTAACAGGACAGAATGTATATAAGTCTTTAAAGCAAAACAAATATAATGTTCATCTCTTTGATTTAAAAAAAAATAATATCAATAAAATATTATCATTTAAGCCTACTATTTTATTTAATGCGTTACATGGTGAATTTGGCGAAGATGGAGGTCTAACTTGTTTTGCTGAGAAAAATAAAATAAGTATTACCCATTCTAATCAAGTCTCATCTAGTCTTTGCTTAGATAAAACATTAACAAAAATATTCTTAAAAAAATCTCTTAATATTAATATACCTAAAACATATAAAAAATTTGATAACATCAATTATCCTGTAATCGTTAAACCAAATACAGGAGGATCTTCTAATGGAGTTTTAATAGTTAATAATAAAAAACAACTATCTGAAATTTTCAAAGATAATAATATAGTTGAACAAAAAATTCCAATTTACAAAGAGCTTACCGTAACTGTAATTGAAGATAAGAAATCAGTGAGAGCGCTTGGTGTTACGGATATTAAGTTCAATTCTGATATCTATGATTTTAAAGCCAAGTACACCAAAGGGTTTAGCCAGCATGTGCTACCTGCATTAATTCCAAAGAAAGAATATAACCATCTTTTAAAATTATCTGAGAAAATTTTTAAATTAACCGGCTGTAAATCAATTGCTAGGATAGACTTCATTATGGAAAAGAGAACTAAAACTAATAAGTATTTTTTTTTAGAAATTAATACTCACCCTGGCCTAACTCATATCTCTTTAGCACCAGAGCAAGCTTTATACAATAAAATATCCTACTTTAGTTTAATCAAATTAATTTTAGATACAGCTGATGATTTTTAAAATATTAAAAATATTTAATTATATAATTTTAGTATCTGTAATTATCTTATTTATTTTTTTGTATATGATTAATAATGATTACAACAAATCAAAAAAAATAACATTTTTGAATTTGTCAATTGCAGAAAAATTTTATGCAAAATTACCTAAAGATCTTAGTTTATTAAAAGCAAATTTAAATAATATGACATTTATTGATCAATTCTCAATTGATATCAGAAAAGATGAAATTTTTATTAATATTTCACTTCATGTTCCTTTTGCTTTTAATGATAATGACAATACAGTCATATTTCAAAATGGTACTCTAGCTAAAAGTATTTTTTTTGATAAAGCATTTATTAGTAAAATAAAATTAAAAGATATTTCTCCAAGTACAGTAAAAATTAGTAAATCTTTTATTAGTTTATTGAGTCAATTAAATATTTTCCAAGCTTTAAGAGAAATAGAGTTAATAGACAATAGGCGTTACAATGTTTACTTTATGGATGGAAGAAAAATAATGTTACCTAAAATTGTTAACGCTAAATTGATCAATTTTTTAAATGACAATCTGGATGTTATGATAAATGATCAAAACTTCCTAAATTATTTAGATTTGAGAAACTTTGCTACTAATTCAATTAGAATGAAATGACTTATAAAGATATTGCTATTATAGATATAGGCTCAAGCTCTATTAAAACCTTTGTCGTAGATAAAGAAAATAGTATCTCAAAGATTATCAGTGTTGCAAAATCCAATACAATTGGATTCGACGGTAAAACAGTAACTAATTTTGATAATTTTGTTGAGTCAATAAAAATTTCTATTGATAAAGCGCAAAGACAATTACCTCGTAAGATAAAAAATGTTATTTTAATTGTTCCTACTAGTCTTAATAAAAATTTACTTATATCTGAAAAAATTATATTAAAAGGTTCTCAAGTTGAAAATAACCATTTGAGAAACCTTTTAAGTTCAATTAACAAAAAATATTATTCGCAATTTTCACACTGTTTTAGATCGAATTTTACAACTGATCAAAATATTATTACAGACAACCCTATAGGTATTGCTTGCGATACTTTAACTTTAAATGCTATTGGAACATTAATTGATTCCTCACAAATAAATATGTACAAAAATATTTTTAATAGAGTCGGTGTTAATATTCACTCACTTTATGACTCCAACGTAATTTACTATCTATATTTAAAATCACTTAATTTAGATAAAAAAAATATTATTTTTATTGATATCGGATACAGGTCCACAAAAGTTCTTATGATAAAAAATGAAAAAATATCCTTAATCAAAACATTACCCATCGGTAGTTACTTTATTACTAATGACCTAGTTAAAATTTTAAATGTCAGTTATGATTTTGCAGATAAATTAAAGATTAGTCATATAAATCTTGGCTCAAATGAAAAAAAAATGATTGAAATTCCTGTCTGGGAAGAATTAGGAAAAAATTTAAAAAGAAAAATTGACCATGAATATCTTAAATCAATTATGTCATCAAGGATTGATGAAATTTTTAACATGATTTTGGGAATGGTTCCGAAGTCAAAGTTTTTTTATTCTTATTTAGTTACAGGTGGTGGATCAATGCAGATAAATCTCAAACCTTATTTGAAGAACAAATTCGGAATTGAGGTAGAAATATTCGAACCCAAGCAAGTTAAAGGAATACCAACCTTTTGGAATAACCCTTCAATTATGTCACTTTTTGCTATGAATGAGCTAATTGCAAATAATTCTCTTGAAAGTCTGAATCTATTAAAAAAAAATGATTCTTTTTCTAACAAAATATGGTACAAAAGATTCGTAGACCTACTATAGGTAGAAATTCGCGGGGTAACATGACACTAGATATAGAGCCGATTTTAGACCAAAAAAACTTAAAACCATCAATTACTGTGATGGGTGTAGGTGGAGCTGGAAGTAATGCTGTAAATAATATGATCCAGTCAAATTTAAACAACGTCGAGTTTATTGTTGCAAATACCGACGCACAAGCATTAGAAAATTCTCTTTGCTTTAATAGAATTCAATTAGGACTTAGTAAAACTCAAGGTCTGGGAGCTGGCGCTGACCCAAGTGTTGGTAAGGAAGCTGCAGAAGAAAGTGCTGAAGAGTTAAATGAGGAACTGCGAAATACAAATATGTTATTTTTAACCGCTGGTCTTGGGGGCGGTACTGGTACTGGCGCTCTTCCTGTAATTGCAAGTATGGCTAAAAAAGCAAATATAGTGACGGTTGCTATTGTATCAACTCCTTTTAATTTTGAAGGCACAAAAAGAATGAATCTTGCTAATGAAGGTCTAGAGGAACTTAAAAAAAGTGTAGATACATTACTAATTATACCAAATCAAAACCTATTTAAAGTTTCGAACGAACAAACTTCTTTTTCTGACGCTTTCAAAAAAGCAGATAATGTTTTATTTGACGGTGTTAAAGGTTTGACAGATCTTATAACTCAACCAGGTCTTATAAACTTAGATTTTGCTGATGTCAGAACTGTCATCAAAGAGATGGGTTTTGCAATGATGGGAACAGCAATTGCTGAAGGTGAAAATAAACATGTCGAAGCTGCAAATTTAGCTTTAACAAATCCATTAATTGAAAATGTTGATATGAATACCGCTAAGGGAGTAATTGTGAATATTTCTGGAGGCAGTGATATGACTCTTATGGAAGTTGATCATGCTGCAAACATTATTAGACAAAGCGTTAATCCTGAAGCGAACATTATTTTTGGATCTTTAATTGATGAGAGTTTAGTTGGAAAGCTCAAAATTAGTATATTCGCTACTGGAATAGAAGAAACTACTAAAAGTATATTAATGTACCCACAAGTAGATAAAGATATTAGCAATAAACCTTTTTCTTCAGATGAAAGTAATATTTCAAATTCTGAAGAAGAAAAAAAAGAAAATATAGATGCTGTTGATACAATGAACTTAGGCACAATTGTTGATGAGGGTATAACGCAAGAGGGATTTGAATTAACTCCTCAATTAGCACCTGATAACGACAAGAATGAACTGATTGAAAATGTAAATTACGATAATTTGCATGAAAAAAAGAAAACTAGTTTTTTTGATAAATTGACAAGCTTAATGTCAGCTGAAAAAAAAAATGATGCAAACATCAAAGATTCCAAAAAAGCAAAGAAAATTAAGACAAAAACAGACCCAAATCTTTTTCTTTTTGGTGATAATGATGAACAAAAAGACATTCTAGATTCACCTGATATTGTTGAGCTTTCTCATCCAGTTGAGAACACTGACAACGAAGATCTAGAAGTTCCTTCTTATCTAAGAAAAGGAAATATTTAGGTTTTTAAGTTAATACAATAATTTACAAATCTAAACTTATATTTCTCAACGTTTTCACAATAATATATAGATAATGGATCAAAATACTTTATCAGACACTATTCATTTTGATGGAATAGGTTTGCATACGGGATTGAAAGTCAATTTAGAACTTCGTCCCGCTAAAGAAAACTCAGGGATCACTTTTTATAGAAAAGATTTAAATAAAAAAATTAAAGCAAATTGGAAAAATGTTATGTCGACAAAGTTTTCAACTAACCTAGGAACTAACAATTGCTCTGTGAAAACTGTTGAGCATCTTTTAAGTGCTTTTGCTGGACTTCATATTTCTAATTGTGACGTCATTGTTGATAATGAAGAAATCCCTATCATGGACGGAAGTTCAAAATTATTCGTAGATGAGATTTTAAAAGTAGGAATTAAAAATCAAAATATTAAACAAAAAGCTATTGAAATAAAAAAAAAGGTTCGTTTTGATTGTGATTATGGTTTTGGAGAATTACTTCCTAATACACAAAATGAAGAGGGCCTGAACATCTTCCTTCAATCAAGCTTTGATGGTAAATATGAAGATCAAACTATTAACATAGAAAATTTAAATGGAGGTTATCCTTCAAAAATTTCTCACGCTAGAACCTTTGGTTTTTTTAATGAGATTGAATATTTAAAATCACAAGATTTAATTAAGGGTGGATCTTTGGATAATGCAATTGTCATAAAAGATCTTAAGCCAATTAACCCGGAGGGATTGAGATACGAGAACGAGCTTATGAGACATAAAGTTCTAGATGTAGTTGGTGATTTATATTTATCAGGCCTTCCTATTATTGGTAAGTATAATGGTTTTAAAACGGGTCATTATATAACATATAATCTTCTTAAAGAACTTTTTAAGAATGAGAATAATTATAAAATAATTAACTCTAATTAAATCAGACCATTTTCTTTGGGTCCGTTAAAGTATCAAATTCTTTTGAACTTAAATCAGTAAGTTCCAAGCAAGACTCTTTGAGAGTTATACCTTTTTTATGAGCATTCAGAGCAACTTTGGAAGATAAATCATAACCAATAACCTTAGTCAAAGGTGTCACAAGCATTAAAGAGTTATTTAAAAGCTCATCAATTCTTTTCTTATTAGCCTGTAATCCTTTTAGACAATTTAGATTAAAAGATCTGATACTGTCGCTAAGTAAATTAATTGAGTCAAGTGTGTTATGAATAATTACAGGATTGTATACATTCAGTTGAAAATGACCCTGGCTACATGAGAACATGATTGAAGACTTAAGACCTATGACGTGTGCACAAACCATTGAAAGAGCTTCGCATTGGGTTGGGTTAATTTTACCAGGCATAATTGAGGAACCGGGTTCGTTTGCAGGTAAAATCAATTCAGCTATTCCGCTTCTAGGTCCAGAGGATAAAACTCTTATATCATTTGCCATTTTAAATAAGGTGGAAGTTAGGATCTCTAAACCACTCATTACCTCAATAAAAACATCATGAGAAGACAAAGACTCAAATTTATTAGGGGCAGTTTTGAAAGGAAATTTAGTTAATTTTCTTAAATTTTTTGCAAATAACTTTCCAAAATTTTTGTGCGCATTTATTCCTGATCCAACAGCAGTACCACCTTGAGCAATTTCTAAAAGTTTTGAAAAAGATTTTTTAATAGTTTTTTCTGCGTATTCTAATTGGGCTAAATATGCACTAAATTCATCGGAGAGTCTTAGAGGTGTAGCATCTTGTGTATGAGTTCTTCCAATTTTAATAATATCTTTAAATTCTTTAATTTTACTTTTAATTGACATCTTTATATCTTTAATTTCAGGAAGTAATTTTTCATTTAGTGAAATTAATGTTGCTAAATGCATAGCTGTGGGAATTGTGTCATTTGAAGATTGAGATTTGTTAATGTCGTCATTTGGATGCAACGGTTTATTGGAAGGTAATTTTGAACCTAATAGCAAATTTGATTTATTGGCTATTACTTCGTTAAAATTCATATTTATCTGAGTTCCAGAACCTGTTTGCCAAATAACTAGTGGAAAGTGATCGTTAAGTTTTCCGTAAATAATTTCATCACAAACCTTTCCTATCATAAGGGCATGCTTATTACTCATTAACTTTAATTGTGCATTTGTTAAAGCAGCAGCTTTCTTTTGAAAAGCTAATGCCTTAATAAAATCTTCTTGAAAGTGAAATTTTCCTACTCCAATTTTAAAATTTTGAACTGACCTTTGAGTTTGAGCGCCCCAAAGCTTATCAGAAGGTACTTTGATGTTACCAAGACTATCTTTTTCGATACGAAATTTGACCATAAGTTATTAATAATATATATCAGATTTAATGAAAAACATTTTATTAATTAGGCATGGACAAAGTGAATGGAATAAATTGAACTTATTTACTGGTTTTAAAAATGTTGATTTATCCGAACAAGGCGTTGAAGAGGCAATAAAAGCTTCCGAAAACTTTAAAGAATTGGGTATAAAGTTTGATCTTGTATATACAAGTGTTCTTTCTAGAGCTCAAAAAACATCTGAAATTATTTTAAAAGAATTAGGTCAACAGGAAGATCTCAAAAAAAAATCAAAAATTATTGAACACATAGCTCTTAATGAAAGAGACTATGGTGATTTAACTGGTTTAGATAAAAAAGAAACTGCTGATAAATACGGCGATGAACAGGTTCATAAATGGAGAAGAGGATACAGCGATAGACCTCCAGGTGGCGAAAGCTTAGAAGACGTCGTTTCAAGAGTAAAAAGTTATTACGATTCAGAAATACTTCCTCAAATTCATTCTGAACTTAACAGTAATATACTTATTGCCGCTCATGGAAATTCCTTGAGAGCTTTGCTTTTAGTTATGAAAGTTTATAAAATTGAAGAAATTAATTCTGTTGAATTATCAACTGGAGTTCCTATCCATATCATTTATCAAGACTCCCAATTTCTTATTAAGAAATAAAACTTTATTCTTATTATGATTGATTTGCCTCTTATATTAGCATTATCAGCATACTATTTTGCTATGTTTATTACTCCAGGCCCTAACAATACAATGTTAACAATTTCTGGCATCAAGTTTGGCTTCAAAGATACTATTCCTCATATATTTGGTATTTCATCAGGGCATGCAATTCAGATCTCTTTAGTATGTTTAGGACTTGGGTCGCTATTTCAAAAATTTCCCCAAATTCAAGAGTATTTGAAATGGTTATGCTTAATTTATTTATTATATTTAGCTTGGAGCATGATTGGCTCAATCAAAGATCATGAAGTTCAATCGGGTAGACCTTTGAAATTTTATGAAGCTTCTTTATTCCAATGGGTGAATCCAAAGGCTTGGACAATTGCAACTATGGCCGGTACTGCATTTTTTCCTAGAGAAGAGAATATACTCATAGCTGTTATGTTTGTTTGTATATCCGCATTTCTTATTAATCTTCCTTGTATAAGTGTATGGGCACTATTTGGAGCTTCTATAAAAAAATACATTAATAATCATTTATTTAAAAAAATAATCGAATATTTTTTCTCATTTTTGCTTGTTTTAACTGGGATTTATCTAGTTATCTAAGAATATTTTTCAATGTAATCAGCCGAATGATTCTTAAAAATAAATATTACTAAGAGAATTATCAACAGAAACATTCCGTACTGAATCAGTCTTTTTATCGTTGGATTCCTCTTAGAATTAAGGTTTTTGTTCGTTAAAAACCAAAATATGGCTAAAAATATAAAAAATATGCCTGAAGCTTGTATTACAAAGTCATTAAAAATACTCATTAAATACTAATTTACCTGAATTAATTACAATAAAAAGTTGTTTTTTTGACTTGATATAATCCCAATTATAGGCACAATCCGACGCAGTAAACAACTTTGAATCAATTCTAGATTAGATTCTAAGTAATAAGCATAGAATAAGGAGTACTCATGTTTAAGTTTTTAAAACTATCTGTACCAGCATCAATTCTCGTGATGGCGCCGGCAATTGCCTCCGCTGCTGAGAATTTAGCGCAAGACGATTTTGTTGGTATTTCTTTTTGGCTGATTTCAATGGCACTTGTTGCTTCAACAGCCTTTTTCTTCTTAGAGACTCAAAGAGTTTCTGCTAAGTGGAAAACATCTTTAACTGTATCTGGTTTAGTAACACTTGTTGCAGCAGTTCACTATTTCTATATGAGAGATGTGTGGATCGCTACAGGTGAAACACCAACAGTATACAGATATATTGACTGGTTAATCACAGTTCCTCTTTTAATGGTTGAATTCTACATTATCCTAAGAGCTATCGGAGCAGTTTCTGCAGGTATCTTCTGGAGATTAATGATTGGTTCAATGGTTATGTTAATCGCAGGTTATATGGGTGAAGCTGGCTACATCAATGCATGGGCTGGATTTATCGTAGGTATGGCTGGTTGGGCTTACATCTTGTATGAAGTTTTTGCTGGTGAAGCTGGTAAACTTGCTGCAGATAAAGCTCCTGCATCAGTTCAGTCTGCTTTTAGCACAATGAGATGGATCGTTTCAATCGGTTGGGCTATTTATCCATTAGGTTACTTTTTTGGTTACCTAACAGGTTCAGCAGATGTTGAAATGTTAAATATCATTTACAACTTTGCTGATGTTTTAAATAAGATCGCTTTTGGTGTGATTATTTGGAACGTAGCTACATCTGAATCTAAAGCGTAAATTTAGATAAGTAACAATTTAAACCAGGCAAGTTTACTTGCCTGGTTTTTTTTTATCAAAAATTCTATATCCTCAAACTAAATTGAATAAGCATATTGCTATAATTGGAAGTGGTTTTGGCGGACTAGCTTCAGCCCTTAGAATGAAAAAATTAGGGTTCGAAGTCACTTTAATTGAAAGATTGGGAAGCTTGGGTGGCAGAGCTCGTGTGTTCGAAAGAAAAGGATACAAACATGATGCGGGCCCTACAGTGATTACTGCCCCTTTCTTATTTGATGAATTATTTGAATTATTTGATTTAAAAACAAAAGATTATCTTGATTTCAAACCCCTAGACCCTTGGTATCGTTTCCACTTTCACAATGGTCAAGAATTTGACTATAGACCTTCAATTGAAGATACCATCAAAGAAATTGAGAGATTTTCAAAAGAAGACGCAGTTGGTTACCGTGAATTACTGAAGCATTCAGAGAGAATATTTAATATTGGCTTTTTAAAACTTTCAGATAAGCCATTTAGCTCCTTCTGGGAGATGGTAAAGCAAATCCCATCTCTATTAAAATTGCAAAGTTATCTAACTGTAAGTGGTTTAGTTAACAAATATTTAAAAAACTCATTTATGAGAAAGGCTTTCTCTATCCATCCACTTTTAGTGGGGGGTGATCCTCATACAACAACATCTATATACGCTTTGATCCATTACTTAGAGAGAAAATGGGGTGTCTTTTTTTGTATGGGAGGGACAGGCAAGATTATCCAAGAGCTTGAAAATTTAGCATTATTAAATGGTATAAACATCATGAAAAATACTGATGTAAATGAAATTATACTCGAGAATAATTCAGTTACAGGCCTAAGACTGAATAACAAAGAAATCGTTAATTTCAATGCTGTCATTTGTAATGCAGATCCGCCAACTGTTTACGCTGAAATGATCAAAGGGAAGAGATTAAAAAGAACATTTAAGCCAGAACCTCTAATTCAATATTCAATGGGGCTTTTTGTTTTATTTTTTGGAACAAAAAAACAATTTCCCTCTGTTGCACACCATACTATTTGGATGAGTGAGAGATTTAAAGATTTACTAAAAGATATTTTTCAAAATAAGAAACTATCAGAAGATTTTTCCTTATACCTTCATCGTCCAACTGCGACTGACCCTTCTTTTGCCCCACAAGGTTGCGATAGTTTTTATGTTTTATGTCCAGTGCCAAATTTACTAGGTAATATTAATTGGGAAATAGAAGGACCAAAGTTAAAAGATAAAATCATCAAAGAACTATCGAATACTATCATGCCAAATTTAGAGGATGTAGTCGAAGAAGTTTTTTGGATGGATCCCAATGATTTTAAAAAAGACTATAGGTCCATGCATGGTGCTGGTTTTTCAATTGCTCCTATCTTTTCTCAATCTGCTTGGTTTAGATACCATAATAAAGATCCTCAAATTAAAAATTTATACTTTGCTGCTGCAGGAGCACATCCTGGAGCAGGAATTCCTGGAGTTCTTTGCTCAGCAAAGATTGTAGAAAAAGTGATCAAAGAGGATTTTAAATTAAATTAAACCTTATGATTGATTCCTACGATCTTTCATTAAAAGAATCAATATCTCTAATAAAATTAAATGGAAAATCATTTTACTGGGCTAGTTTATTTTTAACAAAAAGCACAACCGAAGAAGCCGTTATTTTGTATTCTTTTTGTAGGCTATTAGATGACTTAGCTGATCAAAAAGGTGATAAATTATTAGAACTTCAAAATTATCAATCTTCTATAAGTAGTTTACCAATTAAAGTAGCGGGCTATACTTTGATGAGTTTTTTAAAAAAACACAAAGTAAATCAATTGGTAATAAAAGACCTGATTGATGGATTTATTTTTGATCAAGGATTAGTGAGGATTGTAAATAAAAAACAATTAATAATTTATTGCTATCAAGTAGCAGGAACAGTGGGTTTAATGATGAGTTCTATTTTAAAACCCTCTAGCACGTATGCAAATAAATTTGCAATAGATCTTGGTATTGCGATGCAACTTACAAATATAGCAAGAGATGTAAAAGAGGATGCCTTAGATCATAATAGACAATACTTGCCATCTGAAATATTTGATGGAGTAAATTTTGAAAAATTACACTCAATTTGTATTGGCAAAAACAATGAAAAAGAAAATTTAAAAATTAAAAATGCAATTATAGAAATTTTAAAAATTTCAGATGAATATTATAAAAGTGGCATGAACGGACTTAGATACCTTCCCATAAGATCTCATTTGTCTTTAGGAATAGCTGCATTGGTTTATAGGCAAATTGGTGTCAAAATTATCAAGAATAATATTTTATGGCATAAAGACAGAGTTTACCTTTCTTCACTTGAAAAATTTTTTACTAGTATAAAAATTATACCACACCTTTTTAAGAGATTTTTGCAAAATCCTATTCATAATGAGGGCTTACATGAAGATTTGAAGGAAGTCGTAAATGCAAACTATTTTTGATTATGCAGTAATAGGAGTAGGTGCTGCTGGTTTAAGTTTCCTTAAAGAAAGACATCAATTAATAAATAAAAAATTCATAGCTATAGATAAAAATATTCACATTCAAAAAAACCATATATTTGGGTTTTGGAATATGCCCTGGACTAAGGAGTTGACTAGGCACTCTCATAAACATTGGAATGCTTGGTCAATTATAAGTCAAGACGAGGAAATAAGCTTTTATTCAGAAAAGCACAAATATGAAATTCTCTATTTAGATAAATGGAAAAATGAGTCTTTAAAAAGTGAGAGAGATCTGGTTATTTGTCAAAATAACGTAAGAACAATCAATAAGAAAAATAAAATTTTTGAAATTACTCTTGATAATGATGATGTTTGTTATGCTCATAATATTGTTGATTCAAGAAGCACAAAATTAGATAGAAAATACTTAAAACAACATTTTTTGGGTCAAACTATAAAGGTAAAAAATGATATTTTTGACGAAAATAAACTTGTATTAATGGATTTTAGAGTTGATCAATCAAAAGGTATCCATTTTATCTACCTAGTTCCTTTTGCTAAAAATAAAGCTTTAATTGAATCTACAATGTTTTCTTTCAATGAAGAAAATGACGAATGGTATATAAAAGCTATAGAGAATTATTTATATAAGTTTTATAATTTAAAAGAATGGACTGTATTAGATGAAGAAAAAGGTTCAATTCCTATGACCGTAATTGATGAACCTAAAAATGATTTTATTAATATCGGAACAATGTCTGGAGCAATGAAACCGTCTAGCGGTTATGCAATGAGCTTTATTCAAAAACAAATTTCTGATTTATTTCAGAATGATTTAATAATAAATAAAAACATTACAAACCCTCATAAAAAAATAGATTTATGGATGGATAAGGTATTTTTAAAAGTATTAGAGGCGGACTCTATCATGGCTATAGATGTTTTTATAAAATTAGGAAAAATCCTTAATGGTGATGAATTTGCCCTTTTTATGTCAGGGCAGGCAAATATGTTAATTAGACTTAAAATCATCTTTAAAATGCCTAAAAAGCCATTTTTAAAGGCATTATTCCATTAATTAATGGATGCTCTTATTCTTAGCCCAATAACTTATTCTGCGTTATTTGCTATAGCGGTTATTGGTTTACCTCATGGATCATTGGACGGAGCAATTGCAAGCTTTTTGGGTTTTAAAAATATAAAAAGTTTTTCGAAGTTTTTAATCTTTTATGTGTGTATTAGTATTGGAGTCATTTTTTTTTGGTTCTACTTTCCCGTCATAAGTCTTTTATTATTCCTCCTCATTAGTATTTATCATTTTGGAAGTTGTGATGCTAATAGCATTAATAATAAAATTCATAGACTGATCATATCTATTGCTCATGGAGGAAGCGTAGTTATTGGTGTCATTTTTTTTCAAACATTTATTTCCTTTAAAATTTTTGAATATCTTTCAGGACCAGATGTGTATGCATATGTTAATTTTGTTGATTATTTTTTTTATATTATTTTGTTTTTTATCGGTTTTTATTTTTATTTATGCTTTAAAAATAAAAATTTATTTACAAAGTTTATTGAAATACCATTTATTTTATTAATTGCTTATATAGCTCATCCTTTAGTCACCTTTAGTATTTATTTTTGCTGTATTCACACTCCTAGACATACTGTTGATGTGATACGAAACCTAAAACGAAATAATTTTCATTATAAAAAAATTATATACACAACGATGATATTTACGGTGTTGTCTTGGATTTTAGGTTTAATTGGATATTTATACCTGTTACCAATATTAGGTAATTCAGAGTCAATATTAAAAGTTATATTTATTGGTCTAGCAGCCTTAACCTTACCTCATATGATTTTAGTGGATGGTTTTTATAAACCTAAAACTAGAAAATTAAATTAAGTAATCTATTAAATGCATATAACGGTGGTTTAAATAACCCTTTTTTATTATAAAATTTTCTTCAATCATATCTTCATGTAAGTTCTTAACAATTTTAGGCAAGATTGTTGACATTTTTTTGCTTATCACAATTGACTCTTTTGATGCTTCTGTACTTTTTTCAATATTTAAAAATATTTTCTTTCCTTTAGAGTTTTTAGTTAACTCTAGATCAATTAAACTACATTGCTTATCAATAATTTTTTTAAGCAATTCTATATTTAATGGTTTTTTTTGGATTACTTCAGAAAAAAATAGATAAGCACATCCTCTTTTAAGAAATTTTTTTTTTATGCTTTTGAGTGAGAGAAAAAAATCAATACTTTGATTAGTATATTTTTTACACCCAATTGCATTGTAGTGTTTGTCTTCAATAATTCTGTGTGTGGATGACTCATAATAAAAATTTAATTTCTTATTTTTTCTTTTTATATTTTCTATATCTAATGGCAGTAAGGGTGTTCGATGATCATTTTTATTTGTTTCAGCTAATATACAAATATTCATTTCCTTATGTTTATTTTAGTTTTTATTGCATTACTAATGAATTTTATTAGCATTTTATGTTTTAACTAATTAGAATTATTTCAAATGAAATTGATACCTGAATGGTTGCCCCATGAGTCCTGTTGTATAGCATGGCCCTGTAATCATGAGTTATATGGGAATGTTTTAGGTGAAGCTAAAATTGAAATAGCCAACCTAATTAACGAGATCAGTTCAGATGAGAAGGTTCTTTTATTTTGCAATCCATCAGATCTAATGGAATGTAGAAAAATTGTTGGAAATAGCGAAGTAGACTTTATTGAAGTGCCTTTAGATGACTCTTGGATGAGAGACATTGCTCCTATTTTTATTAAAAACTTAAATCAATTAGAGTCTATTTGTTTTGAATTCAATGGTTATGGAAAATATTCCAATTATTCTAAAGATAATGAAATCGCTAATTTTATAAGTAAAAAATTAAATATTAATTATTTATCTTCTAGTTTTGTACTAGAAGGAGGAGCGATTACATATGATGACGAAGACAATCTCTTCACAACAGAGAGTGTATTGTTAAATAACAATAGAGATAATAACTTATCTAAAATTCAATATGAAAGAGAATTAATTAAACTATTTGATATTAAAAATATTGTCTGGCTTCCTGAAGGATTAGTAGGTGATGATACTGATGGTCATATAGATAATCTCTTGTGTCCGATTGGAAATAAAAAATATCTCTTAGCTTCCACAGATAACAAAGAAGATGTTAATTATCATATTTTAAAAAAAAACAGCCTAATAATTAAAGACCATTTCATTGATAGGGTTGAAATAATAGATGTGCCTATTCCAGATCCGATAATTTTAGAAGATAAAAAATTAGTGTCTTCTTACATCAATTTTTATTTTACAGAAAACAAAATTATACTTCCAAAGTTTATGGTTTATCAGGATGCAATAGTGAGAGAATTATTTTCTTCATTATTTCCAAATAAATCTATTATAATGTTAGATACGAGAAGTATTAATTATGGAGGTGGTAATATTCATTGCGTGACTATGAATGTACCAAAAGTTTAAATGATTAAAGTTGCCAGTTCACAATTTGCGTCCTCAAAAAATAATTTTGATGGCAATATGAACAAAGCTTTAGAGATAGCAAAAAAAGCTTCAGATGAAAATGTGAACATATTATTATTTCAAGAATTATTTCAGTCAGAATATTTTTGTTCAACTAAAAATGAAGATTTTTTTGAATTAGCTATTGAA
>ENA-UOXV01003134-UOXV01003134.1-marine-metagenome-genome-assembly--contig:-NODE-3134-length-20573-cov-7.049225_pt1 | contig 20573 bp, 21 predicted proteins | sample MGYA00238165_ERZ766961 | MGnify/ENA primary metagenome ERZ766961 (study PRJEB28924, sample SAMN03173240) | marine metagenome | biome: Marine; feature: Water; material: Subsurface seawater | place: North...
ACAACATTCGATATTGAAATGCTTGAAACTACGGGCCACTGTTCGGGAATTGAAAACTATTCACGCTATCTTACTGGACGCAAGGCTGGAGACCCACCCCCTACATTATTTGAATACTTGCCCGAAAACGCTCTTTTAATTATCGATGAAAGCCACGTGACTATACCTCAACTAGGGGCAATGTATAAAGGAGACTTCTCGCGTAAAACCACACTTCACAAATTTGGATTTAGGCTTCCTTCATGCCTCGACAATCGGCCCCTCAAATTTGAAGAATGGGAATCAATGCGCCCACAAACACTATTTGTATCTGCCACTCCAGGGCCATGGGAGATGAATCAAACAGATGGGACTTTTACTGAACAATTAGTTCGCCCAACTGGACTTATAGACCCCCCCTGTTTCGTTCGACCTGTTGGTACGCAGGTAGATGATCTACTTGCTGAATGCCGGGCCTGTGCCAGCAAAGGAGAACGGGTTTTGGTCACTACGCTAACTAAGAAAATGTCCGAAGATCTGACTGAATTTATGCATGAGGCGGGAATTCGCGTTCGCTATCTTCACTCAGATATTGATACATTGGAACGCATTGAAATTATTCGAGATCTTCGATTAGGAGCATTCGATGTCTTGATTGGTATTAATTTATTGCGGGAGGGACTAGATATCCCAGAATGTGCCTTGGTAGCAATTTTAGATGCCGACAAAGAGGGGTTTTTAAGGTCTAAAACATCACTTGTCCAAACTATTGGCCGAGCAGCTAGAAATATTGAAGGTCGAGTTATTCTCTATGCAGATAAAATGACAGATAGCTTGGAATATGCAATTAATGAGACCGATCGGCGTAGACTTAAACAAAAAGAATACAATAAAGTTAATGGTATAACCCCAGTATCCATTAAGAAAAATATTACTGATGTTTTAGAGGATGTATACTCGCGTGACTATTTAGCGATGGAGGACGACAAAGTTACTTCAAGCGACATCAAAGGTAATAATTTTCAAGCCCACATTGGTGGCCTAAATAACCAAATGAAAGAAGCGGCTGGTAATTTAGAGTTTGAAGAAGCTGCGAGAATCAGAGACGAAATAAGACGATTAGAATCTATAGAATTGGGACTCGCCAAACCAGGAGTTTCGCCAGCTGCATCGTTTAAATCGCGTTCAAAAAGAAAGAATGTCGGTGCAAAACCTGCTGGTTTTTAGAAGATATACCAATAAATTTATTTCCCCTTAGAGCAGGACGTGATTGGGCAAAAAAATTTTGTATTTCGAGGAGGCTCAGGATGTTCTCGATTATCTCTAGGATTAAAGGCATGGTATATTTGACATTCGCGATTATAAGCATTTTGAGTTGAGCGAAAAAATTTAAACCTAAATCCGGAATACATATCAATATATTTTCTTAGGCTCGCCCCAAGATCCCCATCAACGTGTTTAACCAGGCGAACTTTAAAACGTAATTTACCGTCATTACCTTTGCGTATACCACCCAAAACAAATACACTTGAAGAACTCCAGTCAACAGAATTATCAACTTTCGTATTAATAATATGCTCAGTAAGAGGCATTGGTATACCGAGCCCTGTATTTGATTGCATCTCTCTCATAAACAAACATACCATCTTATATAATTTGATAGAGTTAAACCCATAATTATTTCAGGCAACTATTATTGTAACGATATTATAATAGGTTTATAAGAAAAAAAATATTTTGTAAAATGAGTTTGGCGCTATGAAAAAATTAAAAAAAACAAATATAGAATGGAAAAAATTACTATCTCCAGACCAATATCACGTTGCTCGAGAACATGGAACAGAGCGACCATTTTCCGGCAAATACAATGAAGAAAAAGCTGTTGGGGTTTATAACTGCTGCTGCTGCGATTCGCCACTTTTTCATTCGTCACAGAAATTTAACTCTGGTACTGGTTGGCCAAGCTACTGGGCACCCATCGACGAATCATCTGTGGAAACCATAACCGATAATTCGCTTGGAATGGCCAGAACTGAGGTAGTTTGCTCCAAATGTGATGCTCACCTTGGTCACGTATTTCCCGATGGCCCAGAGCCAACAGGTCTTCGTTATTGCATAAACTCGATAGTTCTTAAATTTACTCCCAATAAGTAGAAACTCTACTCCATAAGTTTCCTAAGTGCGAATTGACGGTTGGATGTAAAAGGCCTCACCTCTGCAGTCCATCTTCCAAATTCAACAGCATTTCCCCATTCATTACTTTTTAAAATATCCGGGTTGAGGATTTCATAAATGGCGGTATACCGTGGCTCAGTTTCTATATCTAGGTCTTTCAATTCTCCGCCAAAATTCATTGTTATTGGCTGTAATTTATACCTCTCAACTTTAATTACACCCGCAACCTTGAGAATTGCTGGAATGTGCTCAGTGTCATAAACTTCATTGAATAGATCTTCTTTATCTTTTTGAATATCCATACTTACTACTAATAAATATTTTATCATGGAAAGTCCTTACATTTTCAGTAAACAAAAACTTGGATTATTGTTATTAAGCATACCTTTAATAAACACTAAATTAGTATTGGGCCAGTGAGTTTGTATTGAATAATTCTATATTTTCATGATAAATGGGGTAATCAGCAAATTAGCTAAAATTAATTCATATGGAGACAAAGGGTGAATACATTAACGCCATTAAAGAATGAACCGCCAATGGTTGAGAGTTTTATACCTCCGCAAAGATTATTAATGGGTGCGGGGCCGTCTAGAGTGCATAAAGATGTCTTAAATATTATGTCCCAAACAACGATTGGTCATTTAGACCCTGAAATGATCAAGATGATGGATGAATTAAAAGAAATGTTAAGGTATGCATTTCAAACAAAAAATTCCTTGACTTTTCCTGTGTCTGGTCCGGGTTCATTGGGCATGGAAGCTTGCGTAAACAATATTGTTGAGCCAAACCAGAAAGTTTTAATTGCGATAAATGGCGTATTTGGCTCGAGAATGGCTGAAGTTGCGAGACGAGCGGGAGCGGATGTCATAACAACAGAAGACGAATGGGGTAAAGCCGTAGATATAAATAAAGTGAAGGATGCAATTGATTCAAATCCGGAAATATCTACTTTGGGTTTTGTTCACGCAGAAACATCGACTGGTGTTATGTCTGATGCCGGCGCTCTATGTCAGTTAGCTGCTAATAATAATATTATGACCATTGTTGATACAGTTACGTCTCTGGCAGGTATTCCTGTAAACGTTGACGTTTGGGGAGCAGATGCCGTTTATTCAGGTACGCAGAAATGTCTCTCTTGCCCACCCGGTCTCTCACCAGTTACGTTTAGCGAAAAGGCTGTAGAAAAAGTTCTTAACCGGAGTTCACCAGTTCAAAGTTGGCTACTTGACTTGTCATTGGTTGCAAATTATTGGCAAGGAGATAGTCAAAGTGGGGTTAGAACCTATCATCATACGGCCCCAGTTAACGCATTAATGGGCCTTCATGAGGCACTCCGGAGAGTAGTAGCAGAAGGACTGGACGGCGTTTGGGCTCGACATAGAGAAACTTCGAATATTATTGTCACTGGCCTCGAATCAATGGGCTTTAAAATGTTGGTAGATCAATCTGTTAGATTGCCTGAACTTTTAACTGTTTTATTACCAACAAATGTGGAGGATGGTCCGGTTAGATCTAGATTACTTAATGAGTTCAATATAGAGATTAGTGCTGGCCTTGGTCCTTTTGCAGGAAAGTTATGGAGAATTGGTGTAATGGGTGAGGGGGCACGGCCTAAAAATGCACAGAAACTATTAGAAGCTATAGACGAGTGTTTAAAAAACTAAGAATATATTATTTAAGAAAGGATAATATAACGTGGTTAACTCTAGCAATATAATTCCACCGCCATCACTAAGTGAGATAATACTGAAGACAAGTAATTTTGATGTTATGAAAGATTGGTATAAAATTGCGCTAGATATGGAACCTTTCTTCACTCGAGGAAGGCCAGAAGAAGTTAGCTGGACAAAGTCTCAGCAGATTGTGTTCTTCAAACTTTATGGATTATACCCACACGCTCAAATGTTTGGAATATTTGAGGTCGATGGCACTGAGAAGAAAGTCGGTATAAACCCTGGTTTGCATCATTTTCAACTCGCTCATAGCAATTTTGAAGAACTATTTAACCGCTACGAGTGCCTCAAAAAAAATGGGATAGAGCCTATTGAAAAATGGAACCATGGCGTAATGACGAGTTTCTATTACGAGGATCCGGATGGCAATCAACCGGAAATGACATGCATGAACTTTGAGCGGGAGGAGGATTTTAGGGCATACTTTGAGACGGAAGCCTATAAAAATAATATTTCTGGAGTGCCGATCGATCCTGAAGAATACATTGCTCGTTATAGATCAGGCACACCACAAAAAGATCTAATAAAAATCACTGTTTAGACTAATCAAAATCTTTTAATATTAAATAATTAACCCCAGATTTCTTGAGATATCTCCATGACCAGGCGAAGTTTGGCCAACTGGTCTTCAACAGAAATTAAATTGCCAACAGCATTCGATGAAAATCCGCATTGAGGAGATAAAGCCAATTGATCAATATCTACAAACTTCGAAGCTTCATCGATTCGTCTTTTGATTTCATCTTTAGTCTCTAGTGTATCAAATTTTGTGGTAACTAAACCAAGCACAATGGTAACATCCCCCTTCGGAACAAACCGAAGTGGTTCAAAGCCGCCTGAACGCTCATCGTCATATTCCAGAAAAAAACCATCAACTTTAGTCAGGTTAAACATTTTATCCGCAATGGGTTCATATCCACCTGATGCAAACCATTGACTAATAGCATTGCCGCGACAAAGGTGTATACATACAGACATGTCTGATGGACGATGCCTTATAGAGTCATTTATTAATGCAGCATAAGTTTCAGGAAGTTCGTCTGGGTCCTCGCCAAGCTGTCTCGCGTTCTCTCTCATTCTTTCATCACATAAGTAAGCTAGGTTGGTATCATCAAACTGAACATACTTACAACCAGCGTCGCCTAAGTCGCTCAACTCTTCTCGATAAACCCGAGCAAGATCAGTAAAAAAATCACCCATCTCAGGATATGCAATTTTATCTATGGCTTCACGACCACCCCGAAAATGGGTCATAGTCGGGGATGGAACGGTAATTTTAACAGTTCTATCTGTAAGAGATTTGATAAACTTAAAATTTTCGATTTCTATGCCACCTTCTGGTCTATCAATCTTACCATCAATATAAGGAATGTAAGGCATTTGCTTATCTTTACCCGCTATGTTTTCTTTACCTAATTTTACGGCCTTATCAAAATCCCAGCTTGAGGTCACGTTCCGTAGTTTGCTTATAAAATCAACATGAAAGCTTTCACGCCGATATTCACCATCTGTTATAGATAATAGCCCTGCTTTCTCTTGGAATTTGACGACCTCCTCAATACATCTATCCTCATGCATCTTGAGTTCTTTAGGAGTGATATCGCCCCTTTTCATCTTTTCGCGAGAAAGCAATAATGTTTCAGGCCTTAATAAACTGCCAACATGATCTCCACGAAAGGGCGGGCGGGTGCGAATTGCCATGAATAAGTTCCTTTAAAAAATAGTTAGATTTTTAAGTATTATGCAGATATTAATAACACGATAAATTATATCATTCTATATAAGATCTCTATTAATATCATCAAATAGTAGGAATTTTCCAATAAATTTATTATTATTATTCTCGTCTTTTAAGGTTAGAAGCTATCGTTTTCAATGGCCAGCCGACGTCTGTGCTAATTGGGCCTTCGAAATGGAAACATTGATACTTGGTTGGTATATCTTAGTCGAGACACAGTCGATTTTTTGGCTTACGGCTTTTGGCTCTTTACAATTCATGGGTACATTAATTGCACCATGGCTGGGCGTAGTAGCAGATCGCCTTGGTCGTAAATTTGTATTATGCTGCATGCGGGCGATCTTTGTTATATTAGCAAGTATATTAATGCTGTTCGCATTTCTTGATGTTCTTACGCCGACATATGTTTTAATTTTATCTCTTCTGAATGGTATACTAAGGCCTTCTGATTTAGTTATGCGGCAAGCTCTTGTCGGTGATACGGTGCCAAAAGATACCTTAGCCAATGCGCTAGGACTTACCCGAATATCAATGGAGTCAGCCAGATTGTTTGGAGCCTTAATTGGGACAGGGATTTTTGCTTTATTGGGAATAAGCTACGCTTATATTTTAGTCGTATGTGTCTATTTCATAGCGTTTGCGTTGAGCCTTGGAATTACTAATGTTACCCATAAAATTAAGTCGATAGATATACCCAAATCCCAGTGGCGAGATTTTAAAGAAGGTGTCAACTATGTTCTATCTACGCCAGCAGTGCTTGCTATAATTTGGTTAGCTTTTTTAGTTAATTTGACAGCCTTTCCTATTATTAGAGGATTATTTCCATTTGTAGCTAAAGAAATCTATTTTACAGGTGAAATTGGACTTGGTCACATGGTCGCAACATTTGCAGCTGGAGCGCTTATTGGTTCACTCATAGTTGCATTAGCAGGGCCTCAAGTTAGAACAATTAAGTTTATGTTTATAAATATTATTCTTTGGTATTTAATGTTAGCAGTCTTTGCGAGTATTGAATCCGAATATTATGGTTTAATATCATTACTTTTAATGGGTATATTCCACTCGCAGGGAATGGTATCAATGTCTGTAATACTTATAAGTCGCCTTGATCCATACATACGTGGACGAGTTATTGGAATAAGAGTGCTAGCCATTTATGGCGTACCCCTAGGCTTATTAGGGACCGGCTACCTTATCAATGCAATAAACTTTCAAAATACAATAAATTTATATATTGTTATTGGCATTGTTTTAACAATATCAATTTGGTTTAACTGGCGTAAGCATTTGTGAAAAATTTCAGAATGGTTAAGCTTAAATAAAATAATTTGATAGTTTTACTCAGCAACGACTGTGACTTTTAAGGTACTCCATTTTGCTAAATAAGCAATTAATCTCGAGCATAATTATTATACCAACCATTATTTTATTGTCTCTATTGGGAAACTGGCAAGTAAACCGTTTGGAATATAAAAACAAATTACAGCGACAAATTGATATATATTTTTCATTGCCGCCTATCCTTAATCAAGATTTTAATGGCGGCGTCGATCTTAATGAATATCGCAAAATAAGCCTTGTTGGAAAATTTATTAAAAAAGCGAATTTTCACTTAGTGAACCAGGTGTATAAAGGAGAGGTTGGAATTAACATAATATCAGTATTTAAGCCTCACAAAATAAATAAGTATATACTCGTTAACCGTGGTTGGTTTCCTAACTCAAAGAAACACATGGAATATAGTAAACATCCATTTCATAATGATATTATTCAGAATATTACTATCGATGGGATAATACGTGCTATTAAACAAAAAAATTTTCTAGTTCCTGATAACGAACCAGATAAAAACCTATGGTTCCACATTGACCCATTGAAAATGAGTAAAGAAATCAATCTTCTTGTTAATCAAAAATATTATATAAAAATCAACGACAAGCCAAAACTACTAGGACAAACAAGTAACTTTACGAGGAATAAAGTACACTACAAACATCATCTATTTTTCTCTATTACATGGTATTCTCTAAGTTTCATTCTGTTACTCATGTATATTCATAACTTATGGCGAAAGAAACGTCATGATAAATAAGTTTCTTCATAAAAATATTTCCGTGAATGTGTAAATTTATATGATTAGAATTAAAAATCAAAAATTAAAAAATAAAAACTATCGCTCAAATCAGATACATACTGAAATTGTATTACAATCTGGAACTATGGGTAATGTTCTAACCAGTAAATATTTATTTATCTACCTTGGTATTATATTTATAATTTTAGGTACAATCGCCTTTCTAATAGGCGCAAAATTAGTACTACCGTTCTTTGGAATAGAGTTATTATTACTTTATATTTCATACCAATTTGGGAAATATCATAGTCAGAAAATAGAAACCCTCCTGATAAGCGACGACCAATTAATTATACATTATGGCCATGCAAAAGGTATTTGGCATAAGGTGTTTAAGGGTCAATCAAATGATATTAAATTTCAAACCTACTGGACGCAAATTGACTTTGAAATTCAAAAAAGCCAATCACCAAAAGTTTTTGCGTGGTCAAAAGGAATACAAATTGAAATTGGCAAGCTACTGCCACATAATGAGCGCTCGAGACTAGTAGATGTTTTAAAGTCATCTCTAATTTTCTGAGAATATTGGATTATTTTATAAACTAATTATTTTATAGGACTTTTTATGAAATTCGAACCAATCGTTCACAGAATACCGAGGCTCAGGGAAACTGTCCGAAATATATCTTTAACTCATTTCACGAATGCAATAATCGCATTTTTATTTGCAGCTTCAGCCCCCGTGGCAATTGTCTTAGGAGTAGGTGTCAAAGGGGATTTATCTGAGCAGGATATTGCTTCATGGCTGTTTGGGGCTTTTGTCATTAATGGTATTTTAGGCATTATTATTTCAATATTATATCGTCAGCCATTAGTTTTCTTTTGGACTATTTCTGGAACAGTTCTTGTGGGTCCAGCTCTGAACCACCTCAGTTTCAGCGAGGTAATTGGAGCGTTTTATGGAACTGGAATCTTATTAATATTTTTAGGGATTACTGGTTGGTTCAAGAAAATAATGTCTATACTACCAATGCCTATAATTATGGCCATGGTTGCAGGCGTCTTCCTAGGTTTTGGATTAGATATGATTATCGCCTTTACTAAAGATCCATGGATTTCCATTCCAATGACACTTACCTTTATTTTATTGTCCCTGAATGTAAAGGTGATGGTCAAACTCCCGCCAATGATTGGCGTTCTTATTGTCGGCATAATTGCTATATACTTTACAGAGACCATGGGCCTTATCAAAGATGCAACTTATACTATTATCACCCCCCAAATTTATACCCCAGTATTTTCTTGGGCTGCAATTTTTGAATTAGTTGTCCCATTAGCGGTGACAGTGTTAGCCGCACAAAACGCACAAGGCATTGCAATTTTGCGTAATAAAGGTCACAAGCCTCCAGTAAACACTATTACCGCCGCCTGTGGGTTAGGATCAATATTAACTGCAACTTTTGGATCTGTTTCAACCTGCTTAACTGGTCCAGTTAATGCTATCATTTCAAGCAGTGGTAGCATACGACAACAATACATAGCGGCGATAATAATATGTATTTTAGCAATTTTATTTGGCCTTTATGCGCCCTTATTTACAAAGCTAATGCTGGCAACCCCGCCGGCCTTTATAGCTACTTTAGCAGGTCTAGCACTTCTTAGAGTATTAGAAAGTGCATTTGTGACATCATTTCAGAAACGGAACAGTCTGGGTGCTTTGATCTGTTTTTTAGTAACAATAGCAGATCAATCAGTACTAAACATAGGCGCACCGTTCTGGGGATTAGTATCTGGATTACTAATCTCAAGATTACTAGAAAGAAATGACTTCCGTTCTCTCTGAAATATCAATGAAGATAATTAAAAAGTTGAATAAACGACGTATGATTATAAATACAGTGGTATTTTAACCGAGCTCAAATTTGTATTAATTTTTCATTTAATTTTTTTAGAATTTAAGAATCAAACTTAGTGTTTGGTCCCCTCAATGTTTAGTGATTTTACTAACGCTTCAGCTATCACAAGCTCTTTTTTCGCCCCAGCATTGCGATCTTTCTCATAATTCTCTTTTGCTTTTGATAAGCGTGTATCAACATCTTGTTGAGTAATATCCTCTATATTATGGATGAATTCGGCTAAAACAGTGCATTTTTCTGGATTAGCTTCTGCTATTCCTCCTTCAATAAAAAAGGTTTTAACAACTGCCCCACCCACGTACATTTTAATAACACCAGGTCTGACAGTAGTTAGTATAGGAGTATGCCCTCGGAGTACTCCAAAATCTCCGTCAACACCAGGGACGACTACCATATCTACATCTTCAGAAATCGCCAAAAATGTTGGGGTAACAAGTTCAAAAAAAACTTTGCTTGTATTGACGTCTGACATATTTAAGCAGCTTCCTGAGCCATTTTAGCAGCTTTCTCGATAGCCTCTTCTATTGTTCCTACCATATAAAATGCTGCTTCTGGCAAATGATCGTATTCACCAGCAACAATACCTTTAAAACCTTTTATTGTATCCTCCAAAGATACAAAAACGCCTGGTGTTCCCGTGAATATCTCTGCAACATGAAAAGGTTGACTGAGAAATCTTTGGATTTTCCGAGCACGGGCAACTGTTTGTTTATCTTCCTCTGAAAGTTCATCCATACCCAAAATTGCAATAATATCTTGCAGATTCTTATATGTCTGCAGCACTCGTTGAACCTCTCGTGCGATATTATAGTGTTCCTCACCCACAATTGCAGCATCAAGAATACGCGAGGTTGAGTCCAGAGGATCAACAGCTGGATAAATGCCCAACTCGGCGATTTGACGCGACAAAACAGTTGTCGCATCCAAATGGGCGAAAGAAGTAGCTGGTGCCGGATCCGTTAAATCATCAGCTGGTACATAAATTGCCTGAACTGAAGTAATTGAACCCTTGTGGGTTGAAGTAATTCGCTCCTGCATAGCCCCCATGTCGGTAGCCAGCGTCGGCTGATATCCAACAGCAGATGGAATTCGTCCCAAAAGAGCAGAAACTTCCGAACCGGCTTGCGTAAATCTAAAAATATTATCTACAAAAAATAAGACGTCTTGTCCCTCTTCATCGCGGAAGTATTCCGCCAAAGTCAACCCTGACAGTGCAACACGCGCCCTAGCTCCTGGAGGCTCATTCATTTGACCATAAACAAGAGCGGCTTTAGAACCCGGGCCGTCAACCTGAATAACGCCTGATTCCATCATTTCATGGTATAAATCATTCCCCTCACGAGTACGTTCTCCAACTCCAGCAAAAACTGAATAGCCACCATGACCTTTCGCTATATTGTTGATAAGTTCCATAATTATAACGGTCTTACCTACACCAGCCCCTCCAAAAAGACCAATTTTCCCTCCTTTGGGATATGGCTCAATTAAGTCTACAACTTTAATTCCTGTCACTAAAACTTCAGTTTCAGTTGATTGCTCAATAAACTCGGGTGCTGATCTATGGATTGGCAAAGTTTTCACATGTTCAACGGGTCCTCGCTCATCTACCGGTTCTCCTACCACATTTAAGATACGACCCAGGGTTCCAGGGCCTACAGGCATGGAGATTGGAGCGCCCGTATCAACCGCTTCAGCCCCCCTCACCAAACCATCAGTAGTATCCATCGCAATCGTTCGAACTTGTGATTCCCCGAGATGTTGTGCAACTTCGAGGATCAGCCTTTCGCCTCTATTATCAACTTCAAGAGCATTGAGCATTTGAGGCAGCTCTCCATCAAATTTTACATCGACCACGGCACCCATTATTTGGGATATTTTTCCTATATTCTGAGCCATTGTTTAAACTCCAACTATATTAGAGTGCTTCAGCACCCGAAATTATTTCAATTAATTCACTAGTAATTTTTGCTTGTCTAGATCTATTATAAATCATTGATAAGTCATCAATCATTTCGCCTGCATTGCGTGTTGCATTATCCATTGCCGACATACGAGCACCATGCTCAGAAGCAGAACTTTCCAAAAGTGCACTAAAGATTCTTACACATAAGTTCTGCGGTAAAAGTTCATCCAATATTTCCTCTTCCGTTGGTTCATATTCGTACCCTGTTGAATAAGAATTTACACCAGTATCGTCAATTTTAGCTTCACTACTGATTTCAGGTAACTGAACGGGGACAATCTTTGTAGAGGTTACTTCTTGAGAAATTACTGATACAAATCGATTATATACTAAGGTACATTCGTCGAAAGAGCCTTCATCAAACATTCCAATAACTTTACTTGCAATCATCTGAGCTTCGCCGAAATCAACTCCCGCTTTTCCAATACCTTCGTAGCAATCGATTATGTTTTTTTCAAACTCCATCTTTAACTGGTCTCTACCCTTCCTCCCAATACAAAGAATTTTTACTTCTTTGCCATCAGCCTCCAGAGATCGAATGAGCTTACGCACCTCTCGCGAAATACTTGAGTTAAAACCTCCACACAAACCGCGATCCGATGTTACTGTTACAATTAAGTGAACACTATCTGAACCAGTACCAATCAATAATTTACTCGAAACATCGAGCGATCCTATTCGTTTTAAAACGGAGGTCATTATTTCTGTCATTTTCACGGCATATGGTCTGGCAACCTCAGCCGCATCTTGTGCTCGTTTAAGCCGCGACGCTGCAACCATTTTCATAGCCGAAGTTATTTTCTGCGTTGACTTTACGCTGGTAATTCGATTTTTTAATTCTTTGAGATTAGCCATTATAGAATTTTAAAATATACCTCTACACTAACTAAACGATTCTGCAAAATCGCTAATAAACCGTTTTAATTTCCCGCTAGTATCGTCTGAGATTGCTTTCTCATCTCTTATTATTGACAAAATATCAGCACCTTTTTCTCTAATACTCGCCATTAATAACTGTTCAAAACGAACGACCTCGTTAATTTCAATACCATCAAGAAATCCCTCAACTCCCGAAAATAAAGAAACAACCTGTTCTTCCATTGGATAGGGAGTAAATTGTCCCTGTTTTAGAACTTCCGTCAATCGCGCACCACGCGCTAATAGTTGCTGAGTTGATGCATCCAAATCAGAAGCAAATTGCGCAAACGCTTCCATCTCTCTGTATTGAGCCAGCTCGAGTTTTATTGATCCAGCCACCTGCTTCATAGCCTTAACTTGAGCGGCTGATCCAACGCGAGAGACAGAGAGTCCCACATTCACAGCCGGACGTATACCTTTGTAAAATAAATCTGTTTCCAAAAAAATCTGACCATCTGTAATTGAAATTACATTAGTTGGAATATATGCTGAAACATCATTACCTTGAGTCTCAATCACTGGAAGAGCGGTTAACGATCCGGCACCTTGTTCGTCATTCATTTTAGCTGATCGCTCCAATAAGCGAGAATGAAGATAGAATACATCGCCTGGGTAAGCTTCCCGACCCGGAGGCCTACGCAACAATAAAGACATTTGACGATAGGAAACTGCCTGCTTTGTTAAATCATCATAAAATATTACCGCATGCATACCATTATCACGAAAAAACTCTCCCATGGTACATCCGGTATAGGGAGCAAGAAATTGCATTGGAGCAGATTCAGATGCGGTCGCAGTGACAATAATTGAATACTCCATTGCACCGTATTCTTCCAGAACTTTTACCAGTTGTGCAACTGAAGATCTTTTTTGTCCGACAGCTACATAAACACAATAGAGTTTTTCAGAATCATTTGTTGCTGCATCATTCGCTTTCTTTTGGTTCAAGATAGTATCAATGATTATGGCAGTCTTACCTGTCTGCCTATCCCCAATTATTAACTCCCGTTGACCGCGCCCAACCGGAATTAAACTATCAATTGCTTTCAAACCCGTTTGCATTGGTTCGTGAACCGACTTGCGTGGGATAATGCCTGGAGCCTTAACCTCGATCAGGCCCCTTTCCGAAGCTTCAATATTACCCTTTCCATCAATAGGATTTCCAAGCGCATCAACAACGCGACCAAGAAGACCCTTTCCAACCGGAACATCAACAATATCACCGGTTCTTTTTACAATGTCACCCTCTTTAATAGTTCTATCATCGCCAAAGATAACAACTCCAACATTATCTTCTTCCAAATTCAGCGTCATTCCTCTGATATTCCCAGGAAACTCCACCATTTCGCCAGCTTGAACTTTGTCCAGTCCGTGAACTCGAGCAATTCCATCACCCACTGATAGCACACGGCCTACTTCAGCGACTTCGGCTTCACTCCCAAAATTTTTAATTTCTTCTTTTAATATAGCGGATATTTCCGCTGCGCGGATTTCCATTATCCCACACCTCTCATAGCGAGTTGTAAATGTTGCAATTTAGTTTGTATTGAAGAGTCTACCATTTTTGACCCGATCTTTACGACTAACCCTCCTAAAAGATCAGGATTTACGTCTAAATTCAAGTAAACTTTGCCGTCAACCAAACCCTCCAAAATTTTAATTAAATGGGCCTTCTGTTCATTCTTAAGAGGTTTTGCTGACGAGACATTAGCAGTCATTTCCCCTCTGACACTAGATAATATCTGCCTAAAATCTGAAATAACCTGCTTTAGTATGCTAAGACGCCGATTATTTGCAAGCACTCCGATAAATTTTTGGGTTAACTCGCTAGTCTTCATCTTCATTAAAATGCTTTTCATAGCTTTCATCTGTTCGGTTCTGGAAAGTATAGGAGATACAATTAATTCTTTTAGATCAGAACTATCCTCAATCATTTTGTTAATATCAATTAAATCTTTCTCAACTTCATTTGTGGAGGACCCACTCTCAGCCAAATCATATAGAGCCTTTGCGTACCTTCCAGATAACCCAGTCACACTTATATCATTTTTTAAATTATCTGCCACTAATAAAACTTCCTTTGTAATACGTGAAGATCACCTAACAAACCCATTAAAATAATCGAACTTTTGCAGTTCCAGCTATTTGAATCGCGCTTTGTCTACCATACTCATTCAGAGTCCGCAAGACGCCAAAATTGATACATGAAACGTTCATTTATCTCAATGCTATTTGTAAGTTTATAGAGCTTGAGATCGCAGTTACATAAAGCTGTAAGGATCAATATCAACTTGAATACGAACCTTTTGAGGAATGGAAGTCCTTCTTAACCATTTTCTCATCTCATCCTGCAAATTGATATCTTTCTGAGATTTAATAAGGAAACGAATACGGTATTTACCTCTGAGTAAAGCCAAAGGCGCCGGAGCTGGCCCCAATGTTATTATTCCAGACTCCCTCGGAGCTGTGCGCCCTAGAATATTAGAAGCCTCTTTTACGAGTTTTTCATCAGTTCCGGACAAAATAATACCAGCTAATCGTCCAAAAGGTGGCATACTATGGGCCTCTCGATCATCTATCATTTTTTGCACAAAAGTCTCATGATCACCATCCTTCAATGCTTGCATAACCATATTCTCTGGAGAAAATGTTTGGAGAAAAACCTTACCAACCCGGCTCGCTCTTCCTGCCCGTCCTGCTACTTGATACAGCAACTGATATGTGCGTTCTAGAGCTCTTATATCTCCCCCATTAAGTCCAATATCTGCATCTATTACGCCGACAAGCGTAAGGAAAGGAAAGTGATATCCTTTCGCTATTATCTGGGTGCCAACTACCAAATCTACTTCTCGCTCTTCAATTTTCTTCACTAAAGCACCGGCCTGACCAACTGAATTAAGATTATCACTTACAGCTACTTGCATTCGAATATCTGGAAATATTTCCCTAACCTCCTCTGCCAGTCTTTCAACGCCTGGACCACAAGCATGCAGCCTATCAACCGCTTTACAGTTTGGGCATTCCTTGGGCATTTGCGTATGATAACCACAATGATGACATTGTAATTGCCCTATAAAACGATGTTCTACTAACCAGGCTGTACATTTAACGCATTGAAAACGATATCCACAATCTTGACAGAGAGTTAGTGGAGCGTATCCACGTCGATTGAGATATAAAAGGCCTTGTTCGCCTGATTTGAAGGTTTTTCTTAGAGCGTCAATTATTTCTGGGGATATCCATTTGCCTCTCTCTGGCCTGCTTATTCGCATATCTAAAACCTCAATACCGGGTAATTTAGCCCCCGCATATCTTTGAGATAAACAGAATTTAGTATATTTGCCACTTTTAGCATTATGCAAAGTTTCTAACGATGGTGTCGCAGACACCAGAAAAATAGGTATTTTCTCCATTCTAGAACGTACTACAGCCATATCCCTTGCGTTATAAATGACACCCTCTTCTTGTTTAAACGATTGGTCATGCTCTTCGTCAATGACAACAACTCCTAGAGACCGAAATGGAAGAAACAAAGCCGAGCGAGCACCAACGATCACTTTCGCCTCCCCGCGCGCCACAGCCTGCCATGTTTTACGACGATTTGCGGAAGTTACCTCTGAGTGCCACAAGGCAGGGGTACACCCAAATCTCATTTCAAACCGACGAAGCCACTGCGCGCTTAAAGTGATTTCTGGCAATAAAACCAGTACTTGCTTACCCGTTTTTAGGGCTTCACAAATAGCCTCTAAGTAAACCTCTGTTTTTCCAGAGCCTGGAACACCCTCAATTAGTCCAACAAAAAATCCACCTTCAATTATTTTTTTTCTTAGATTTTGTGCTATAATTGATTGTTCAGTGGAGAGCGTTGGGCCTTTCTTCTGCCAGTCGGGATCCTCAAATTGACTAGTTTGCTGTACTTTCTTCTTTGATAGAACCCCTAATTTTAACATTCCAGTTAGCACTGATGATGATACCTGCGCTTCTTGTCGTATTAACGGCCCGGACAAATTAGAGTTTGTTGTAAATAAATTTAAAACTCTAGATCTAGCAGCTGTTTTTTTATAATCAACTATCGTATCTGAAATAAAAAAAATAGATTCTTCCGGTGGTTGTTTGAATAAATCAGGCACGTTCATGGTCATTTTAAGAACCAAACCAAGCGACACCATATTGTAATTTGAAACCCACTCAACGAATCTTCGGGTTGTTTCTGGCATACGAGAAACACTTAACTGTTCTAGTATAGGTTTAATTCGATCTAATTTATTAAATTTATTTGGACTATCCCAAACAACACCAATAATCTCTCGAGAGCCAAAGGGAACTCTCACAAAGTCCCCGGGATTTATAGAATTACACATTCCTAAATTATCAGGTATCGAATAGGTATAGGTCTGGCTGAAGGGCAAAGGAAGAAGAACATTCGCATACTTTATTTCACTTCCTTGATCAACTATGGTAGCGCTTTTCTTTGACATGAGCTACACTCTAACTAGAAATTACAAGAGAACAATATAGTAAAATTAGAGAGGTAGTAATAGAATTATGAAATTCTTTATTGATAGCGCGGATGTTGAGGAAATTCAAAATCTTATGGATACCGGACTGATTGATGGGGTAACCACAAATCCTTCATTAATCACGAAAACGGGTCGTAATTTCCTTACAGTAATTGAAGAAATTTGTTCTATAGTTTCAGGACCGGTAAGTGCTGAAGTGACAGCAACTGACTATGAAACGATGATTAGAGAGGGGGAAAAACTATCAAGCCTTGGCACAAATGTTGCGGTTAAAGTACCCCTAACCTTTGATGGATTAAAGGCCTGCAAAATCCTCTCAGACAAAAAAATAATGGTAAATGTAACCTTATGTTTTTCATCATCCCAAGCAATTCTTGCTGCCAAAGCTGGGGCAACCTTTGTTTCTCCTTTTGTTGGAAGATTAGATGATATAGCATTGGATGGTATGGACCTAATTTCCGATATTTGTGAAATATATTCCAACTACCCATCAATAAAAACAGAAGTGCTAGTGGCTTCTGTCAGGTCATCAAAACATGTGACTGAGGCAGGCAGATTGGGGGCTGACATTGTAACTATTCCAGGACAAACACTACGCCAGCTTTATGATCACCCATTAACGGATAAAGGTTTAGATGCCTTCTTAAAAGATTGGGAGAAGGGTGGCCAAAGTATTCTTTAATTAAATATAGCCAACGAGAGAAACCAAGCCTATGAAACAAAATAATTTAGGTAAACTTCCAGAAGCATCGAGCGTTCTTAAATATCTTCAAAGAAATCCCGAGTTTTTAATTGAAAACCCAGAGCTATTAGAAATTTTAAAAACATCGCCTCGATGGAAAGAAAATAACGATGACAATATTGTAGATATACAAACTTTAATGTTAGACCGAATGAGGACCAAGTCAACAACCCTAAAGAATGCGGCCGACCTTCTTATTTCCACTACCCGTTCCAATATGATGATACAAACTAGGACTCATGCAGCGGTAATTGCGATGCTTGAGGCCAAAAATATAGAAAGTTTGGTGAATTTAGTTTCGGATGAACTTCCAATAATTTTGGACCTAGACGCGGTATCATTGTGCATAGAAAAGAGTAACAATAATTTACAATTATTGGATAAAACAAACATCAAATGGATAGCTCAAGGTTACGTGAATAAAATTATAGGCGATAGAAATACTAAAACTAAATTAATTGAAAACTCAAAGCGGGATAAACAAGTGTTTGGTAAATATTCCAACACAATAAAATCAACGGCCTATGGCCGTTTACAGTTTGATGTGGAAATTTTTACTGGTTTCTTAGCGCTGGGTTCTCGTACACCTGGTGCATTCCACGAAGAACAAGGAACAGAGCTCTTAAACTTTACAACGCGCGCTTTCGAGTTAATATTAAACAGATGGTTAAACAAAGAAGAAAAAAGAAAAAAGACATAGTATTTGTCACTGGGCCCCAATTATCCCAAATCATTCAAAAGTGGCAAAAATGGTTTACTATCGAGAAAAACTGTTCTTCCCACACTCTCGATGCATATAGCCGTGATTTATCAAATTTTTTTTTATATTTGTCTGAACATATTGGTTTTGCGCCAAACGTTGCTGACCTAGGTGATATAACCACTAGAGATTTTAGAGGTTATCTTGCGAAGCGCCATAATGATGGAATCTCACGCGCGTCAGTAGCGAGGCTAGCATCAACGCTGAGAAATTTTTTTACCTATCTGGATCGCAACAATATCGTCCATAATTCCTCAATAAAATTAATCAAAACACCTAAACTGCCCGTGAGCTTGCCCAAACCACTTGCTCCCGAAGAGGCGAAGGAAGCAATCGACATTATTGGTAAGTTACACAAAACCAAATGGATTGCTGCACGCGACATGGCAATCCTTGTACTTTTATATGGTTGCGGTCTTAGAATAAGTGAGGCGCTAAACTTAAACGTTCTAGATTTGCCAGAGGAAAACACAATTTTAATTAACGGTAAAAATAATAAACAAAGAATTATTCCACTTTTACCAATAATATCTCAAAAAATAAAAATTTATCGTGATCTTTGTCCAGTAACCTTAAAAAAGCAACAAGCTCTATTCATTGGGGCGCATGGAAAACGTCTAAATGCTGGGGTTGTACAACGACAAGTGAGAAAACTACGCCTGATTATGAATTTACCTAAAACCGCCACACCTCACGCACTCCGCCATAGTTTTGCAACTCATTTACTGGCCGGCGGGGGTGACCTTCGTACTATCCAAGAGTTATTGGGACACGAATCATTATCTACTACGCAACGTTATACCGCGGTAAATCAGGAGAGAATGATGGAGGTTTATAAAGCTTCTCATCCGCGAGCCCAGAAGAAATAAGTTTAACAAGTTACTATCATTTATAATTATGAAGAACATCATATTTTTTACGTGTCAATTTTTCTACGATCTTTTAAAGCAGCGCCGATTGTCCCATCATCTAGATAATCAAGCTCTCCTCCAACCGGAATTCCATGAGCCAACAAACTAATTTTAATGCCTATATTTTGGAATCGATCTGCAATATAGTGCGACGTCGTTTTACCATCTACTGTAGCGCTAGTTGCTAGAATTAACTCTTCAACATTAGTTGTCCGAACCCGTGAAATTAGACTATCTATTCTTAAGTCGTCTGGTCCAATTCCATCTAACGGCGACAATACGCCGCCCAATACATGATAATTACCGTTAAACATAGAGGTTCTCTCAAGAGCCCATAAGTCGGCTACTTCTTCAACAACGCAGATAATAGTCTGCTCACGCTCACTATCCGAACAAATTGAACAAATATCAGACGTATCATAATTACCACAGGAAGAGCAAATTGCGATAGACCCCGCAGTTTTTTCCATAGCATTAATGAGTGGGACAAATAGTGTTTCTTTATTTTTAATTAGATGTAATGCAGCCCGCCGGGCTGATCTCGGACCAAAACCAGGAAGCTTAGATAACATCTGAATGAAGGATTCTAAATTTTTAGAAATCATTGATTGAAGAGATCATCATATTAAAGCCTGCGTATATCATTTAGATCAGAAAAAAGTTATCAGAATGGTAATTTAAAACCTGGAGGCAATTGTAAACCGCCGGTCACTTCGGACATTTTACTATTAACTTCACTCTCCACCTTTGATTTTGCATCGTTAAAAGCTGCTATAAGCAAATCTTCTAAAATATCAGGCTCTTCCGGATCAATCAAAGAAGCATCTATCTTTATTCTTCTAACATCATTCTTTCCAGATAATGTGACTTTTATTAAACCTGCCCCCGACGAACCTTCAATTTCCAGATGAGATAATTTATCCTGTATATCAGCCATCTTACTCTGCATTTCCTGAGCCTGTTGCATCATTTGACTAATATTTTTCATTTTTGCTAATTCTCCTTAATTTTGGTTTTATTTACTATCGATGAATATATGTATCAACCTTAAGAGCTCGCACTTTCGCTCTCGTTATTTGTTTATTTAACGTCAGATATTTTTGCTCAAGGGAAAAGCTTTAGAAATGATTTTATAAACGGC
>ENA-UOXV01003146-UOXV01003146.1-marine-metagenome-genome-assembly--contig:-NODE-3146-length-20509-cov-12.328395_pt1 | contig 20509 bp, 10 predicted proteins | sample MGYA00238165_ERZ766961 | MGnify/ENA primary metagenome ERZ766961 (study PRJEB28924, sample SAMN03173240) | marine metagenome | biome: Marine; feature: Water; material: Subsurface seawater | place: North...
ACTAAGAGAATTACTACTACTGTGATAACGATTCCTGATGTTGACATTAATACTTACTAGAGATAACTCTCAATTTTAACCTAAGTTAATTACTGTTTAAAACAAACAAAACCTAGTTAACCAGTTAAAGCTTTAGTCAGCGTCTACTCAGTAAGACTACTTGTATTGTTACTTAGCAAGTATTTATACAGTAAACGGGTTAAAGTAAAGGTAGATTCCCTTCTATAAACTATTACTATAGATTACCTATAATTTTAGATATTATTGGGAATATCGTAAGGATTAATTACATAATTACTATAGGCTTCGGAAGATTTAATATTACTTACGATATCTAAACTCTCGGGACTGTATTTTTGTACACATAGATTAATAAATTCATCGACACCTGGCTTCCCCATCTCCCCAACAATACCTTGTGTATCATTAAAAATTAAGTGTACCTCGCGGAGTTTATCAAATAACCTGGGGTATAATTCTACTTCGGTTATCGGTTCTAGTTGGTCAGGTGAGTATAAAGAGTTTGTTGGGTTAAGGATATTCGTATCTTTATAAAAGGGTAGTTGGGCTTGTAATAGTATGTGTGACAATTTAATCGATGCATAATATTCTCAATTTGCTAATACTACTCGATTATCATCTATGCTGAGAGACGTGCTACTCTTAGTAAACTGGTCACTAAACCCTAAGCGTGTAAGTATCAAACTTTGTTCACGGGTACGAGATTCAGAGTTACAAAAATGTACGAAGGAGTGTGCAGGGAGACCATTTTTAAAACCACTTGTTACCTTCATCCGTAATTCTACCACTCGACCACCAGACTTCCCTACAGGTACGTATGCCTCAAAATGATTAGTTGGTGACTCTTCAGGGTATGTACCATTACGAACCTCCACTCGGTCAAGGAAGTATGGGTGATAGGGCTCCGTCTTGTTAAATAGAACTATTGACGCTTTCGAGTTTTCTAATACGTATGGGTTGAAGTTCCATGGGTTATTACCAACCCGATATATTCGAAATCGGAGAGTCGGACCCATCTCACGTATCATATAATTATTGATGATTCGCCAACGCACAACGCGCGTATCTAGTTGTTTAAAGCTGTTTACTTCTCAAAAGACAGATGCATACCTATAAGAACGGGTTACTGCCCTAAGCGGTGTATGGAAAATTACCGACCATAAGAGGCGGAAGATAAACATTAAAAAAACTTTCAAGATTAGTGGTAATAGGTTGTGCTTATTTACTTTATTTACTTTACCGAAGCATAGCCTTAATGTAGTATATACTATACTAAATGCTGTTACTTCTGCCCTGAGGTAGGTTGAATAATATACAAACCCTAATCAGTGCGATTCAAAGTAATCAGTTTTTGAGCTTAGTTGGATGTCCGGTTTCTGAGAGCACTTATATACCCAAATATTGAAGATATTTTGTACTAATTTAATAAAAAGGGTTGTTAAGTAGATTGGTAGGGTTATAATGTATATAATTAGAAAAAGAAAAAAGAAAAAATATACGTAAATATTAAAAAAGTTGCTGTATTTTGCATCGATATACGCTCAGTATAATGATGCGTATTGTATGTCGATTGTTTGTTCTTTTGTACGACCTTCAGCTAAAAAAGCAGGGGTTTTAAACCAAGATATTAGTTGAAAATGTAGATCAGAGTAGATTAATTTACTAAAGTGTGAGTCTCTAAATAACATTAATACAATATACAATATTCTTTTTAGAATATTTCTAGAGATTGGACGCTTTTTTTCTAAAAAGTAACTATTTTTGTAAAGGGAATTGTCTACAAGTACTTATTAAAACTTAATTTATTTAGAGGTTTACTTTCGTGAGAAATTATTAAAGGTTGAAATTTCAAACAGAACCCTTGGCCTTATATATCCTATAATTAAGACCGGGGAGTAACTCACTCATCTGATAATTATTAATTACTAGACCACTCATGAGGAGGGGGTCGAATGGTGAACTACCTTCGAGAAATCGAAAGGCTTTTGAATATTGAAATAACCTAGCAACAGGAACGGGAATAAAGTAGAGTAATATTAATAGAGTATTCAAACATATATCTCATGATTGTCTATAGTTTTAAATGTTATTAGTAATATCATAAGGCTCAATTACATAATTACTATAGGCTTCTGAAGATCGAATATTACTTACAATACCTAAACTGTTAGGGCTATATTTTTGGACACATAGATTAATAAACTCATCAACACCGACCTTCCCCATTTCTTCAACAATACCCGATGTATCATTAAAAATTCGGTTTACGTTACCAAATGTATCAAGTAATCTAGGCTCTAATTGTACCCCGGTTACCAACTCTAGTGGACCTGGTAAATATAAGGGGCGCGTCGAGTTAAGAATATTCGTTTTGTTATAACAGGGTAGCTTCTCTTGGTAGCTATACCAGTCGTGACCTGGTTGCAAGATTTTATCTATAGGTAGTCGGCCCTGGAATAGTATATGTGCTAATTTTAATGATGAAAAATAGTTTCAATTTTCTAACCTTACTCGAATATCATCTGCACTAAGAGATGATTTACTATGAATAAACTGATCTTCAAACTCTACACGCGCGATCATTAGGCTTTGTTCAAGGGTACGGGACTCAGAATTACAAAAGTGTGCAAAGGGGTATGCAGGTTTATCTATTTTATTACCACTAGTTACGTTCATCTTTGAACACACTAATCGGCCACCAGACTCACCTATAGACATTGATATACCAAAATGTTCTGTTGATGAACCTCCAGGATATGTACCGTACTGGGCCGTCATCTGAGCAAAGATATATGGGTGGTAGATCTCCGTCCTACGAAATATAGTCGTTGAGATGCTTGAGCTTTTTAACACGTGTGGGTTGAAGTTCCATGGGTTATCACCGAGTCGATATATTCGAAAGTGGAGAGTCGGCCCCATCTCACTTATTATGTAATTATTGATAATTTGTGTATGTATTACCCACATATTTAATTGTTTAAAGTTTTTTACTTTTCAAAATACGGACGCGTACTTATAAGAACGAGTTACAGCTCTAAGCGGCGTATGAAAAACTACTGATCATAGGAGACGGAGAGTGAACGTTAAAAAAACTTTTAAGGCAAGTGGTAGTAAGTTGAGTTTGTTTGTTCTATCCACTTTACTGAGACATAATTTTAAAGTAGTATATACTATGTTGAAAGCTGTTACCTCTGCCCTATGGTAGGTTGAGTAATAGATAAACTCTAACCAATGGGATTTAATGTGCTTAGTTTTTAGGTTTAATTGGGTGTATGACTCCCGGGAGTGTTTATAGACCCAAATATTAAAGACATTTTCTATTACTTTAGTAAACAGGATTATAAGGTAAATTGGTAAGGTTACAGTGTGTATAATCAGAAAAATAAAAAAGAAAAAATATACGTAAATATTAAAAAAGTTGCCATCTTTTGCAATGATATACGCCCAGTATAATGACGCGTATTGTATGTCAATTGTTTGTTCTTTTGTACGACCTTCAGCTAAAAAAGCAGGGGTTTTAAACCAAGATATTAGTTGAAAATGTAGATCAGAGTAGATTAATTTACTAAAGTGTGAGTCTCTAAATAACATTAATACAATATACAATATTCTTTTTAGAATATTTCTAGAGATTGGACGCTTTTTTTCTAAAAAGTAACTATTTTTGTAAAGGGAATTGTCTACAAGTACTTATTAAAACTTAATTTATTTAGAGGTTTACTTTCGTGAGAAATTATTAAAGGTTGAAATTTCAAACAGAACCCTTGGCCTTATATATCCTATAATTAAGACCGGGGAGTAACTCACTCATCTGATAATTATTAATTACTAGACCACTCATGAGGAGGGGGTCGAATGGTGAACTACCTTCAAGAAATCGAAAGGCTTTTGAATATTGAAATGACCTAGAGACTATTAACCAAGGGGTACCGGTAATCAAGTTTCATAACAATAGAAATAAGGTGTAAAATAAAGTTTTTAGATAAACAAGTCATTTATTAAAAATATTTTTATGGTTACAAGTATTACCTTTTAAGAGCTTTAAGACTCTATATAGCATACTAAACGAATTTACGTGTGCGCGTCTATAAGTAATATTATAAATAAACTCCAGCCATACGTACTCAAATTCACGGAATTGTTCGATAGAGGCTACCTCAGTTTCATTTAACTGATGCTTATAATTATATATGCGATAACCGTTTACTAATAACATAAACAAGTAAAGTGTTACGTAAATAGGTCAGAATAAGGACTGTATAATTATAAAAAGAATGAAGGCAGTTAGTACATAAATATCACATGAGGAAGTAACCTGGTACTTGACATGTTTTACAAACGCAGGGTACCTTCTATATATAGAAGTGAAGTGCTTAGTTAACTTACTTAAAAGATTTTGGAGATATGTACTTGTTTTTAAACTCGGCAATTGTTACTACATAGTAGGAACCTTTAAAGGATTGTTGATTTAATAAGGCAGGGGTAGGTTTTTATAAAATAAACAATTATAAGCATTTACTAAGACCATTAAGTTTTATGACCTCATTTATTTGTTGTTTTTCGTTTTAGATTTAGCCCATACTCTAACGGTTCCGGAAGTATTCTGTTGAGTCGTAAAATTTTGATTACGAATAAAAAAACCAGTGTCTGCTTTGCTTAAAATGTTCATGTTAATTATTTGGGAATAGTTTAGGAAGGAAAAAATACGTTGTATCATAAAGCACATTAATATCGACGCTATTAAACCGAAAAATAACGAAAAGTTTACTATAAAAAACTCAAAACTGTTTAGTAAAAAGTACGTATCCCTGAGAGTATTTAATTCAGTAACTTCATTAGAAAACATTATGCTATAGTAATCAACATAAGAGAGTTTAAAAAATCATGTCTTACTAAGGTCGTTATAGTACGAGTTGTCTGCAGGTGTTGCGTAAAAATATAAGAATATTAAAGAGAATATGAATATTAAATACGTGAAAACAAAGTGACGAGACGTTAAGTTAAATTGTGATTTTTGGAAAAGGAATGAGGTGAAGTGTAATATAAAAATGAAAAACACTAGTCCCACACCGAGGTCGATAACTCACAAAAAACCAATATAAATATCAGCGTCGTTTATTAAGGATAATATACCAATTAGTATGAGGTAGATACCGCCAGTATACAATAGCATTGTTAAATTAGTGCTGGATAAGTAGAATATTATAGAGATTAGAATAAGTATTTCTAGCAAAAGGGTATCATTAAATAACATTAATACGTATTACAATATTGAAAAGAGTACGAATATGATAAACGTAATCGCACTAGTTATAAAGTTTAAACGTTTTCGTAGAACAAAAAGAATTGACGTAGGTAGCGAGTAAAAGTTTAGATGTCTAAATTGATTTTTAAAAAAGTTTACGTTGTTTGTTGACATTAATACATTACTTTTTACTAAACCCTAAAGTGTTTAGACCGGTTATAGATGTGTATGGGAGTACGGTGAAATAGTTTAGGTTGTTATTAGAGGTTGAATACGTTAATTTATTTACAAAAGATAGGTTATTCAATTTTAATAGGTCCATATCACCGGAGCCTACGTGGATGTCGAAAACTGCGGACGCATTTGAAATTTGTACATTGCCGTCCACCGAGCTTAGCGTTAAAACTAGGTTATAGAGTTGTGCGTTTAGGTTCTGTGATTGGGTATTGACTAAGATATTGAATAAGTGTTCATTACTACCCGGAGATACGTGAGCATTACCTTGCACCGAAGATAAAGATACTGTGTTGTTTTTTAGTTGGTTGGTGAAAAAGTATTTTTTTGTTAACCACATACGACTATTTTCAAACAGGTCGAAGTTTGTCATATTATTACTAAGGTGGGGGGCGTGGGTAAGTTTATCACTAGTTACAGGTTGGTTTATAAAAAGTTCCTGCAGATTCGACAAAAAATTAGAAGTACTTTCATTACCTGCGCCATTTAGTTTAGTAGACGTTCAAACATTTTTTGAAGCAATATCTGAGCTGAGAAAATTTACACCTAATAGTTTTTTTGATTGAGTAAACGCATTTGAGTTTATAATCAAATTTTCTGATAATAATGAGTTTCTTAAAAGTCAACGATCCTCTTTAGAGGCTTTTAAAGCTTCTTGGGTATTTAATCCTGTAAGTGAAAGAGCCACGTTGTACGAGCTGATTTTATTTAAGTTTGAAGACTCAATGTCAAGTTGATGTATAGTAAAGGTTTGCTTAGGGGTAGCAGTATACGAATATTCAAGTGCTGACACTTCTAAAAATTTACTATAGTTAGTTATTGGGCAGAAATCAGAATCTAAACAATCATCAATGTTTCAACTGTCAAAATGTATTTTGGAGAAATCAGTTAGTGTACTAGGTGCCTGTTTTAAATTACCAAGTTGTTTAGTAGCGTGGGCCAAACAATACATCATTTCTATAGGAGCGTGATTTTTAGCAGCGTTTCCTGAAAGTGATATGTTAGTATGGTTATGTAATTTAGGGCCGAGTTTATTATCGGATAGTGTTATAGAACTGTAAACATGCTTTTGCTTTTGTGCGATATTATTTGCAAGGAGTGATTTTAAGTAGGATCAGGTCGAAAAGACTGAAATGAGGAAGGCTTTAAGCAGGTCCTCACAGTGAGTTCATGCAAAGCTAATAAGTTCATAGACTTCACCTAATAACGGTACGTAGTAAGTCATCGTGCCCCCGTAGTAGGTACCAAAAAAAGGAAATATAAATAATATGACCAGCATTATCGTTAGGAAATACGTTGATCATGATTTAATGAAAGACGTTTTGATATTTTGTACTTTAAGATCTGACCATTTTGAGTTTCGAAAAACATTACCTAACGAGCTGAAGGTTGATTTCAGTTTATTATTTCGTTCAAAGAATATTTTTAGGTAACCTAACGTACTATGATGAAATCGTGTGTTATTTAAATAGCTTGATGTAAAAAAATTAAGTAGACGGTCGAAGTAGCGCAATTTTGTTAAAAGTGATTTAACTTATAAAATATTGTTAATTTCGTGAACTCAAGTTGATTTATCGTATGAGACCAACCTTACGTGATCGACTAGTTGTCTGTCTGTCATATTAAATGTATTTTCAATGCTAGAATAGTGCATGAAGTGTGTACATCATAAGAAGAAGAGGTCACGTTTCATAAAATAAACAATTATAGGCATTCAGTGATGGAACCTACCACAGATCTCCATACACTGACCTCAAAATATCCCTGATACTAAGAAGATTGTAATACGGTGGGATGAGTACCCGGGTACACAGTCAATTTTGATACCAGCTGATGGAATAGATCAAGAGTGTATGACATCTTTAGACGACGCTAATATATGTAGTCTTATTTCAATAGGCATTGCAATAGCTCCGGTTGCGTGTAAACGGATCATATTTGTAACACCTTTCTTCATTGGTCGGAATTGACTTTTGTACAAATCCATGTTTTTACCTAAACGAGAGGACCCGTTTTCGGTACCGAAAAGATAGAAGAATAGATAATTAGACAGACCTGAGAGGTTTAAAGATGAATTTGCTAATAAATTATTAACTGATACAAGTGAGTCTTTTAGTACCATGAATTTTAGGAAATTTGTGTTTTGATAAAATAGCTCCCGTGAGAGTTCTGAGCTAAAAGATACTGGGTCGATTAATGGGAACGTGTTTTTTACTTCTTCGAGTAATGGATTATTAGGTGAGGCCGTTAAATATTTAGGTAGGCTAGCAACGTTGCTTTTATTCAAAAAATATTGTCTGTATAAGTACTCACGTTTAGTAAGTATATCGACCATAATACTAGAATTATAGTAATATGACTGAATTGATCCGGCAGGTTGTCATGATGATCGTCCAGCGGTACTGACCCCTGAATAGGAAGGGGTCGACTCAGTTGCAACGTAATCTACGTGACCGGTAGAGGTTCAGTACGTAGAAGAATGTTTTAATGCGACTTTAGTTGTCTGTAAAGTACTTTCACCGAATAGGCTTGATGAGGTTGTTGATGTCTTGTACCAATTTGATATACGTGAGTAGAAATAAGGAGAGTAGGCTCAGTTGGACATATAGTTTTTACGTGCTCGAGCAAGTCTTATTAAGTAGTTCTCACTATCGTTGATTTCATCACCTACAGGTGTGGTATATTCGAAGGACTTATTTGTATAAGGTACTCCTAATAGTGAGTAACGTGCTACTGATGACGGTTGAATCTCAATAGAAGATCAACGAGATTGTCAATCAAATCATAGATAACGTGAGGGGTCGCTTTTCATAGAGAGTAGGAAGGGTAGGTCAGCAAAGTAAATATTCATTGAATTCCAGATAGCATAATTATCATTAAAATTGTTAGTAAAGTACTGTTTGTAGCTGTTAACAGTAAAAAAACTGTCTTTATTTTTCCCGAGCATTCCTTCGTACGGAGATTTTGATTCCGTGATGAAGGGGTGCGAGACGAAAGAATTTGAGAAGTCTTGTAGTCTGGCGTTTGAACGACCTTCGTCAAACCTAGATTTAAAGACTTTTTGTATAGCGTTGTAAGTAATAATAGAGTTACGTGCTGTACTTCTTAATTTCATGGGGTTTGATAAACGTAAGTCATTTGCGGAATTCACGTCTAGAGTACTCGTATAGTCTACCGTGCTTTCCGATAAAGTATTATCTTTAAACCAGGACGCTTCCTCGTAGTCGGGTCGAAAATTATCTATAATTTGGGTATAAGAGAGTGGTTGTATTTTTACCGAGTTAGTGTTTAATAAATTTTTATATGTTAAGTAGTGTACGTAGTTAACATATTTTAAGTTCTCGTAAGAGTCTTCTATAGAGTCTACTGAAGTCTCACTCGAGAAGGGGTAAAAGTTTTTTAAATTTAGAAGCATCGAGTTTGGTAGAGAATCCTCGGTGAAAATAGGTAATGAATTTAGATTTGAGTTGGCTGTCAAATCACGGACGAGGGGCTTAGATAAGGTTGAGGCTCTAAAAGTTTTATGACGTACAGAAGCATTAAATAACTCTTCTTGTTTTTTAAAGAATGTATAATCTTTTAGACCTTGTAAGATATTAAGATAGTCGTCATGTGCAAAAGAAGAGTACGTTGACTCTCAAAATGCATCCTCAAGTAGTTCTAAGGCTTGTCAATTACGGAAATCATACTCAGCATATTCGGTAAAGGTAGGCATATACATGTTATCAAACATGTCAGCGATCTCAACCACGTTAGTATATCTGTTGGTTGGGTTAGAGTGGGCTCAGTACGATAACCAATACGAGTTAAATACAAAGTTAGGTGCCGACTCCTCTTTGCTTCGTAAAATTGCAGGAGTTAAGTCGTCCTCACCTTTTAAATATTTGTCGTATCCGAGAGGGTACGTTGAGCTATTTTTATTGAGTAGGGGTGTATGTGAAGCTGTAAATGCAGTATTATTACTAACAAGTTTATAAAGACTATTCGTATCAGATCAACCCAAGTTAGCAGCATTAAAGAGGGGTGTTGAGCTACTACCTAGGGACTCGGCTACGTTATTGTGAATTAAAGAGTTTAAATTACTACCTTTATCGTTAAAATTAAGTAGTGTTTTATTTGGTGCAAGCCCGTTAATAAGTCTAGTATTTCTGTCACTTGTTAGTAGTTGTTGATTTGAGGATTTTAAATCTTTAAAACGGTACGATAAGTCTTCGTTGAAGAATTTAGAGCTAAAAGTTTGCGCCGAGTCAGGCTCGTTAACGCTGTTACCTATAAAGGTTTTTTTGGCCCATCGATTATTCAATAAATATTTGAACGAGTTATTAAGTTGTTTTGAGTCTATTTCAGCACTGAGTAGTGAAGTCGTTGTCGGGTAATTCACTAATTTTTGAAGTGAGTAATTTGAAGACTCTGAACTTTTATCTGTTAAACTAAGTAACCTTAAGGTATTTGAGTCCGTATTTAGAACGTTCTCGCGTGACGCAGTGTTAAGGTTATAGCCCATTGAGTTAGAGTTTGCTGTACTAGTCGTATCTAAATTGTATTCCATGAATTTATTTAAACTTTTGTTGTCCAAAAGCGAATTAAACGAATTGGTCGTTGACATCATTGATGAATAGTTATGTTGCCTAAAGGTACCGTAAGAGGGTGAGTTGTTTGGTAGGGTGTCGTTTAGATATAGGTTCGCAATTTTTTGATACTTTAAGTTAAAATCGGATACATTTGTAAAAAGTGACTGTGGGTTAGTTTTCGAGAAGTATTGTATTTTTTTGAATGCAGTCGAGTCTTTTACTGTAGAGCTTCCAATGTCATTAAAGTTCATAAAGTTTACGACTTTAGAATTATCACTTGGTGATAACAAAAGATGTGCGGGAGTCGAGGTTAATTTAGAGTTGTTTTTATTTTGGTAGTATTTTCAAAGGGTATTGGTTTGTAATGTTTTAGACCCTGTATTGTTATATTTAAGTGAATTACCTACCATGGACGAGTAAGAAGGTTTGACGTTGTAGTTAAGGTCGATCCCTTTTGGGTAGAAATATTCCCAACCTCATTGGTAGGCACGGATACCGATTACAATTTCACCGGAACCAAAACCATCGTAGTAATCAGATGCGTCAACTGATTCACTGATGATAATGGAGGCAGCTCAGGTGACGGGTACCGTAGCAGTAATCAAATCAGCACATTTAGATCTACTTACTCCCCTAGTTTCACGTTTTGGCTTAGTACGCATGTTACATCACCTAACTACATTAATGAAAGTAATGAAGTAGAACATGATAAGCGAAATAAACATGAACCATAATCAATGTTGATAATGTAAAACGTGGATAAATCATAGGTCTTCGTGTACGAAAGAAGGTGAAGCGATAAACGGCTCGGGGTAATAGAGTTTAACGTCAGGGGTTGACAGAGCTTCAGTTAAAGAGCCGTCATCTTCGATGTTATGAAATTCAAAACGTTCGATGATATTGGCGTATTCAGGGAAGACTTTGAACATTAAACCAGCGTCGGATTTTGCGACTGATAAAGCTTCAATGTCTTGAGCTAGTAATTTGGACGTCGAGAATAAAAAATTGCTCTCGATGTCGCTTACAGAAAAAAACGTATTGTTATTAAATAAACTAACGTTAAATAAATCGTAAGCTTGGGACGAGTTCGAAAAATTAAATACGTTTGAGACAGAGGTGTCAGTGTTAGTATTCATAAATTTCTGAACGTTTGAGATCATCAGGTTTCCATTTGAGCCATAGAAGTCTATGATACCTGGCGTAGAGAAAAAATTAGAAGCGTCATCGTAATAAGAGTTTGCTTCTGGTAGGAAGTTTTTGTCCGTATAATTAGCTAAGTACTCGTTTCAGGTTTTAATAGCTTTGGTTGACAATTATACACAAGTCTTAGCCATTATTTAGTAAATTGGTAAGAAAATAAAGTAGAGTCAAGAGCGTCTAAGTTTAAGTGATTTAACTCACGTGGGGAAGTGGTCGTAGCTCTGTTATATCTGTGATTGTGGAAACTTTTACGTTGTATAAAAGATAACCGGTTGATTTCGTAAAAATAGAAATTAAGTCTTGTGTTAAATCGGCCAACACCGAAGTTGTTTCTTATTGCTGGTTTAGCTTGACGAATACTATCGTACATCATAATAAAGAAGGATAGTAAAGCGGCGACGCTTAATAAATGTCCAGCTGAGGCAATACTATGTCAGCCACCTAGTGAAGAGGGGTAATCTAAAACTCGGCGAGGCATACCGCAGTAACCTAACCAGAACATTGGGATGACGGTCAGTAATTGTCCAAATAGGTAATATACATAGTGGATATAGGCGTAGATACGGCTATACTTAACACCATATATTGCTGGGAAATAGAAATAGAATGCTCCGAAAATACCAAGCATAGCAGCACCTGCGAACATTACGTGGAAATGTCCAATGACATAAAAAGTATCATGGAAAAGTACATCCATTCCAGTATGGGCAACGGCCATACCTGATACCCCACCAGATACGAAAAAGAATACAAATGTAAATGTAAATAGGAAAGGTAGTTCCATTACGAAAGCACTATTAACTATAGTTACACATCAATGCATCAGTTTGGTTGCTGCGGGTACCGAGATCATAACTGTTAAGGTACTAAATAACATTCTTGTAGTGTGGGATAAACCGACCATATACATATGATGTCCTCAGACAAAAAAACCTAAGAATGCAATGGTATACATTGAGTATAATAAACTTGCACGGGCTGAGACTCTTTTACGTAAATAAAATGACATCATCGTATTCGTGAAACCGAAAACAGGTAGCATAATAATGTAAACTTCAGGGTGACCAAAGAATCAGAACATATGCTGGAATAGTACCGTATCCCCTCCTCCAGAGTAATCAAAGAATGAGGTTTGTCAATGACGATCACATAGAAGCATTAAAATACCGATGGCTAGCATAGGGTTCGCGGCTATCATCATTCATGATGCAGTAATTAACCCTTCAGCAAAAAATGATCTTGCGTCTCGCATTTTACGGTTGTTTAGGGTTGATAAATACCTGTAAGTTACAAGGAAATTTGCAGAACTTACGATAGACGCGTTTATAGCTAAAAATACTCCCATTAACCCTACGTCAACTTTACCAATAGCGGTAAAACGAGTTCTTGCTGAGAAGGGGGTGACCATTGCTCAACCAGGTAGTAGATCCTTCGCATTTCTTTCGATAGAGTAAACAAGTCCGTCCTCGCTTGTAAATCTCCTATATAGTGAATTTTGATGTCTTGCTGCGAGCAATTTACATCTTCAGGCTTCTCTGGTGAATTTTAATTGTCGTCAGTTTGCGAGTATACGTTGTTGTGTTGAACTAGAGTCGAACATTTTATAAAATTTCTGATCCATGGCGTTAATAGATACTCACCTTAGGTTGATAAAACCATTGTTTTGTTTTAACAGAAAGAAAGTGTTGAAGTAATTATCGGTGGGTGCTACGTGAGAGGAGTACCAGTTATCTACTTCCGCTAGCTTTAATTGAGATTTTGTGGTAAATTTTAGATTGAAGTTTTTATAATTATTTTTAAGTAGATCAGTGAACTGGTCCGAGTAGAATCAGGGAGCTTTTCTAATACCTCTAGCGACTTCGATAAACGAGGTCATTAGTGAAGGGTACAATTGATCCCAGATACCTAAGTAATTACCACACTTATAGTCATAGCTAATTAAAGGGTTATTGAAGCGCGTAAATCTTAAACCGGTGGACAGTTCTGACATTGAAGAAGTAAAGGTACTTTCTACGGTCGAGTTAGTCATATTCTCAGAGGAAAATACTGTACCTGTACCGATAGCGTTTTCGTTAGCTACTACAGATGTGCTAGGCGTAAATGTAGAGTTCATAGCAAAATTCATTGATAAAAAGTCTTTGAGGCATTTAGAGACATTTGTTAAAGATAGTACGGAAGCTAAGTGTACGTTGAATAGGGAGTTTGTTGCGGAGCTTAGGAAGTTGACTAAATTTGACATAATGTGCGAGGTTCATGAAACAGAGTTATTGTTTAGGTTAGTTGAGATGCTAGGAGAGGTGAAAAAGTTGATAAAAGTAATGAAAGTGTTCGAAACGTAAGCGACTAAACTATTAGAAGCGTTACCGCCTAGGGCATAGTTATTATCAAATAAATTTAATTTAGCTTTGCTTGAGGTAGTCGTACCAAAGTTATAGAATAGGGACATGTCATGGTTTATATTTAATTGATTATTATTTTTGAAGCGTAGGCCGATTATGGATTTATCAAATAGGTCACGGTGATCGTTTGAGTTTACTAGGTCTGTAAAGAACTTACGCTTTAAGATACCTTGCAGCTCTCTAATATTGAAACAGTTCATTCTTTGATAACGACGGTCAACACATACAAGTTGACAAAGCATAATTAATCCACCAGGTAAAAATCAAAAAGCAGCACTGTTTAGACGAGGGAAGGCAACATCATGTACCCCTAACTGTGTAGGGAGTAAGAAATTACCGAAAGCCCCGAAAACGGCTGGCATTATCATAAAAAAGACCATGATTACTCCGTGGGCGGTAGCGATACTAAGATATTGAATACTATCACCAGCTAAGATACCTACCCCGGGGTATGCGAACTCTAAACGGATAATAGTAGCTAGGCTCATCCCTGCTGTACCAGCGACAAGTACAAAATTGAAGTAATTTACTGCAATTCTTTTATGATTAGTTGTATAAATCCAACTATTCAGTGCGTAACTAATACGAACTTTTATTCACCTAAAAAGAGTTGTTACTCAAGATAGGGAGATGTTAGTATTTTTGTAGGTGTTATACATATTGTTTTTGTTAGATAAACCTGAAAATACGTTTTTAACAGCGTAGAATGGGCTCAACAGCGAGTTTCATGAGCTCACGGAAAAGCCTGCTGCTTGTAGTTTATTTAAAAATTTAGTTGTTAAGGCAAGTAATAAATTGTTAATTACGTAAGCTAAGGAGTTTAGAAAATTCATAATATATGGTATTAAAAGAGTTTATGGGTGTTTGCATTGACTTTATTGTTTAGTCGTGATGCGAACTTAATAGGGTTTACGTTCGAATCGTTTAAGTTTATGGAGCGCATTATAATATTCTGAACAAGCATAATTATTAGACCTAAACCGAACTCCACGGCCGAGAGTATCAAAAAGAAAAATGTTAACGATAATAAGTTTAAATTGTCGTACGCGAGACCCATGAATAGAGTAATAATATACAACGTAATTCAAAGTATTTCAGCTGTGAGAAGTAGATGTAGTGCTGTATTTACGTTTAAGGCGATGCTTGCAAACATGATAAAGAAAATAAAGAAAATAAAGTTAAAGTCACCTAATGTCATAAAATAGATTGATTGAGCTTAAGTTGCTAACGCGTTAGTGTTTAATCTCTAAGAATTTGTTCTCACACAAAAGAAGAATATTGGTTTTTGTTCGCGTCGCAGCTTACCAAAAGATTTAGCACTAACTCGTTGTTTAAGTCATCTCCGGGGCCACCGCTAAAATTTATTGCAAGTACGTAGATTAGGATAGGTAGTACAACTAGGATAGAACTTGTTGTGCTCGTTTTACTGTAGTGGTCTGGTTCGGTTTGTCCTCAAGTAGTAAACGTATTCGCATAGGCACTTTGTTTTATTCTGCTTTTAGCGGGTAAGGCACTTTTAAGCCTCGGGTGTTTCAAAATTGTAGTTTTGTTTTTAGATCCCATAATATATAGTTGATTAAGACTTTTTGGCATTAATGAAGGTATCCTCTCTGTAAGAACAGTTTACGGCATGTACTTCGAAGATAATAAGGTAGAAGATGTAAAATGCTAATCCTAAACGAGCGGCAAGTTCAGCGATGAAAAAGACGAATAAGTATAGCTTACCTCATAAGACGAAGTAGGTATAGAAGAAATCGTTAGAAAAGTCATTCTCGTCTTCTAATAGAAAAGATCGGTCGTCATGATTATCTAGCGTGAAGAGAATAGTACCGTGGATGGATAAGAATAACTCATTTAAATATTCGTCGTCATCGAAGTCCCCTACAAATATGTAATAAGAGTCGAAGAAGTCGTCGAGATTATCATATACGTTCATCCTAAATAATAAAGTGTAGAACCTTAACATCAAAGAAAAGGTATTTAAAAAATCACGGAAGAATTGCTTAGCTACGAACCCTACGGTTCTACCCTCAACAACAGAGGCTTCTAGGAAGGCGAAGTAGTGAATGGAGTGTTTGAAACAGAGATAGAAAATAATTAACGAGAAAAAGTTAAAAAAGCTTGTGTCCATGAACTCAATTACTTCTTCTTGGTCATCGTCAAACGCCATGATAGCCATCGTTCAATACAATAGAATGAAAAGTACTGTTTGCATAACAGCTTCAAGTTGTACACGAATTTCACGGGACATAGAGAAGAAATAATAATAGAACCTTACAAAATGTGCGCTTACTGGTTGAGTCCATTTTAGTGATAAGTTAGTCGTGAAGAAGTACACTAAGAATCAGACATAAAGACCAAACAACATGAAGCTAATAAGTCCTTCGCTGGGGTAATAGTTTAAGTTATTAGTGTAAGAGTCGAAGACCGCTGCAGGTAAATTATTAAAAGTACTTGATAACCAGTAGGTAGATAAGTAATCATCAAGAACAAGTGATAATTCAGGAGCGACGAGTAGTGTGGTACTTAGAACTTCTTGGTACTCGGATTGTAATAAAGGTGATAAAGGTAAAAAGCAGGTATTTGTTTGGACGATGATATCGTTCATAAACGAGCTGTAAAGGGTATTAATATTGTTGTTTTTTGTGTTTGCTTGAATTAAGATACTATCCAAGTAAGAAGTTTTGGATATTTGGTCGATTAACAAGTGCTGATTAATAAAAGAAGATTGAAATAAAAATGAAGCTAGAGATCAGTCAGATGCTACTAGGCTAGAGGTTTTTTCCCAATTTAGGGCATCCGATAATCACATTTGGTCGGTAGATTTATAGGTTAACATTCAGTTTGCTTCTAAGAAATTGTTTAGTGATCTCATAAAATATAGTGTTAGTTTGTAGTTTTAGTAAAACAGGTAGACTTGAAAACCCATGACACCGGTGAACGTATTTATGAGCGAGAAGTCTTTAACGACACGTAGGTTTACTTCCGAGTGCGACGTGTTACCTATTCTGTATAAAATCGTACGTTTACGGGAGTTTCCTGCTGCACTGATTTTACCCTTCAACCGTATCTTTAGTCCTTTTATTCTCACATCGTCAAACACATGTATAAAGTAGTTGTGAAACAGATATTTCAGAAACCTAAATATAGAGCGTGTTTTTCAGAAGCTGATACGGAGTATCATTGCTCGTAATCAGCTTGCTATAATTTTGGGATCACGGAGTACGAAACTAATATGTATAATATGTAAGGATTCCTCCAAGAAGAAACGGTGACCAAGTCTTCGTTCATAAAAACCCATACGAGGTAGTCAACGCTTATAACGTACCATGTAAGCTTTATCTATGTGCTGATTTACAAAGGGATAAAACTGAAACATAGCTTTTTTTCCTGTACAGAATTCAATGAATCGGATCAGCGTATTTTGGTAGAGAGGTATAATATCGTCCCTAAAAAGTCGATTAGCAAAAGAGTTAAGTACTTTTTTAGTGAAGACTTTGTTAAAAGCTTGGTGGGGTGTCAAATTAGTATTTTGGAATTTGGCTTCTCCTATATTTGATAAAAACTGCTTAGATAAATGTAGAACGTCTTTGTAATTGTTAGCACCGTTTAGGGGAAAGATGAAAGATTTAAGTAGGAGAGGGTTGCTTATCAAAAAGAGAGATGCTTGTGCGTGAGATATCCCGTTAGACCCAATCAAGAGAGTCGTTAGAGACTTCATAGGTAGCCTGGTAGTATTTGGGTTAGTTAGTAAACCTTTTATGTTTAGGGTGTGTCGTGTAGGAAGAATTATATTTGTGTTAAACGAGTTATGTTTCATAGTTCTAGACGATACAGCCATCGAGCGATATAGTTTTTTAATGTGTTTTTTTCGATTTCTAGACATTTTAGTGCATTTAGTAAAAAATAAAGCGGCTTTTTTTGCCTTTCAGCGGAGAAACCTACCCATACGCCGGACGTTACGTTTTAATAATCTTTTTAAGCGTAGTTGACGTCGTCTAGATGAAATTAAATTCCTTGATAATAATTTCTGCTTTCGTAGGGGTTTAGGTCGAACTCCGCTGTAATTTCTAGTTTTCTTACGAACCAAGATGGTGATCTGTTTCATACCCATAAGTGCTTTCGGGTGACTTTTAGTAGAGAGTAGTGGTAAGCTTTGCGTAGCCACGGAGTTAGTGGGTCTTACGTAAGTCAGTTTCCTCAAGCTTAGTTTGCGTTGAGTCGTTAGACCGTTATTTAGTAACGTATGAACCGTAGAAAACATTTGCTCAGGTTTAATACTCGGTTTTGGTCGATTGAATTTTGATACGAAAGACGAGATATTTGACTTTGAGAAGAGTGCTAGGGTGCTACTTCTTAAGCAAGGTAATCGTGACCATGAGTTAAAGAAGTTTCCGTTTTGTTGACTAGTACTAATAGGTGACTCGGAGTTCTTAGACATACGATAGGTAGGTGCTTTTCCAAGAACAAAAACGGCGTTAGGTGCTTTAAGGTTTTTTCTACGAACAAAATCGGACTCTAAAGATCAGCCTTGCGCTACTTGCCCTTCAGTTAGGCTACTAAGGTTTTTATTTGTAGATGGTACAGAGTGTGCGGTAGGGTGAAGTTTACCGTTAGGCCACGCTAAACTGTTATTTGGCGTGTTTAATTTATGAATGTAGTCCATAGTGTTCGACGAGAGCAAATTGCGTAATTGTTGCGAGTAGGTAAAAGTCGAGAATTTAATCAATTCAGGGGCGTAGGCTGCAAGGTTTTTAGGCCCTAGAAGGTCGCTGTAGTGGGTGTGACATAAAGTATTAAATGTTTTTTGTAGGGAGAAGATTGAGAGTGTTAATACTAGCGCCGAAGTGTTATAGAAGGGGTAATTGTCTAAGAAGGGTTGACTTTTCAAAACATTCTTGCAATTTTTCGAGAAGCTAGCAGAAAATTTTTCATTATATTCAAGTTTGTAAGATCTTGTAGTTTGGGGGTTTTTATAGCCAGAAATTTTGCTATAAAAGAGTGCTTGTTTTTTTTTTCGCGGCCTGTTACCCAATTGCCTTCGTAAGTTATTAGCCCAAATTTTACCTTTTGGGGAGGACTTGGGTAAGTGCTCGTTGGAGCGTTTTAAAAGACCTAATGCTATAATATTCGTGCTCTTTTTCCTACGCGATTTGTTATTGGCCGTTGAAGTTATGTGCGGGCGCTCAGGAGCGTTCACTTTGATCGGCCGTGGAACTGTCGCGCTAGGTAGGTTAAGAAATAAGGTAGTGCTCGTCAAAGGACGTACTGTTCTTATAGAGTTAAGCTGCTTTAGCCTTACGGTAAAGTTTTTATGTAGTCTAGCAAAGTTCCGAAATTTGAAGATTTTCAGGCCGCGTCGTTTAACGTTTTTTAAGCGGCGTGATTTTCTATAAATAAATATAGAGCTAGGGTCTATTTTTTGTAAGCGACGTAAAACAGTTTTTTTGCCAAGGTAGGAATGGGTTATGTTGAGTTTACGACGTAACTGTTTGTATTTGCTCCTGTAAAGTGTTTTTTTCTTTCTCGTGAGTGAGTTAAATATGACTATAACAAGGGTAGCAGGAATCGAACCCACGCATATGGTTTTGAAGACCATTGTTCTACCATTAAACTATACCCCTTTGTGTTTGTTGTTATTAAACTGATAGTGATAAATTTAGCGGACTAGCACCGACTATGGTTGGTATTTCAAAAACCATTATTTATCTAGATTATATGGGCTTTAGGGATTTCGCTCACCGCTACTTTCCTAATTTCAGTTGATATTTTTGAGTAGTTAATAAGATGTTTCTATTCACTACTTTACTTCAATTCAGTCTACTAGTCCACACTAGCAAAGAGCTCGTAGTAGATATCGGCCTCTAAAACCGTTCGTCACTTAGTATCAAGGCATCCCCTTAATGCAGTGGTTCTTACTATTTTAAAATTTAGCGCACTTGCAAAAGCAATTGCATCAATAATTTAGTTAAAATTTAATACCCTAAAGTATATTTCAAAGATATGTGTACTCCAACAACAGGTTCCCCTACCATTACCTTGTTTCAACTTCGCTCAAATTACCATATCCTCCTTAACTCTCAAATCATATTAGCGTTTAAGAAGTAAAATACTACTTAACAGTTTGGTAGACGAACTAGTCTATTAAATTACGGATTCGCTTAAGTAAAAGCTTCTTCGTTTTAAAAAACTATATGAAAACCAGCCATAACAATTAGATAAGTGTCCAGCCGACACAACTCTTCGAGCGTGATGGGCGGTGTGTGCAAAGTTTGACAGATCATTCACCGTGACGTGATGATTCACGATTACTAACGATTCCGACTTCATGTAGACGAGTTTCAGTCTACAATCCGAACTTTGATAGTTTTTAGAGTTTTGCTTCAGTGCGAACCGTTGCGTCTCTTTGTTTCTACCCTTGTAGCGCATGTGAAGCCCAACATATATAGACCATAATGACTTGACTTCTCCTCCACTTCCTCAAAGCCAATTATCCTACAAAAACAGATCGTAAGTCGAACCGGTTTCCCGACTCCACAAAAAATCTTAGAATGAAAGATTTTGATTATTAGCTTTGTCATAAAATCGTAAATTAAGCAAGTTTTTATTAAGCGCAAAACCGAAGTTTACGTGTCTTTAACAAAAAAGCTGTTTTATATTTACGCTGAAGGTTACGTTCGTTGAGTAAATGAATAGAACATTCTACAACACGAGCTGACGACAGCCATGCAGTACCAGTTAGAATTTTAACGGTATTTGCCACTAGACAATACAATAAAAATACTCAATATGTTGGTAAGATTTGGCGCGGATTGTCGAATTAATCCACACGCTCCACC
>ENA-UOXV01003149-UOXV01003149.1-marine-metagenome-genome-assembly--contig:-NODE-3149-length-20497-cov-5.870561_pt1 | contig 20497 bp, 21 predicted proteins | sample MGYA00238165_ERZ766961 | MGnify/ENA primary metagenome ERZ766961 (study PRJEB28924, sample SAMN03173240) | marine metagenome | biome: Marine; feature: Water; material: Subsurface seawater | place: North...
GCGACCACCGAGATCTACACTCTTTCCCTACACGACGCTCTTCCGATCTATCTCCTTGGCCAGCTCCGCGTGGCAGGTGTCGATGTGCTGGTAGGTGTAGTCGAGCTGCTCGAGCAGCCGCCCGGAGATGCGCGCGCACGCGGCGAAGATGTTGGTCTGCTGCGGGCTGCCCGGCGAGATGAGGAACACAATCAGGTCCTTGAGGTCCGGGTGGTAGTGCGCGCCGATGTAGTCGATCGACGTCGGCAGCGCCTGCTGCGAGGTCGAGTCCGGCGAGCGGCAGATTGTTTGCACCAGCAGGTTGCCGAACGCGCGGAGGTCCTCGGCTTGGAGCGCCTCGAGGTTCTGCTGCGCCTTGCGGTCGCCGATCACGTCCAGCACGCCCGCGCCGTTGAGCAGGACACGGTGCTGCGGTGTCACCAGCACCTTGGACGCACACAGGCAGCGCATGGCCTTGCCCCGCGAGTGCAAGAAACGTAATGCCGAGGCAATCTGCGCGATGTACGACCAGACAAGCTCCTCCGAGATGTCGCCAATCTGGTCCGTCACGCGGGAGTGCCGCTCCACCAAGGTCATCGCCCCGAACACGAAGTCGTGCACAAAGGTCAAGGAGTTGCTCTGGCCGTCAAACTCGTTGGTGATGAAGATGTTGCGCAGCCGCACGATGTTGGGGTGCACGAGGTCGCCCCACACCTTGCGCATCGCGTTGTGGTCTGCGTTGATCTTGACGCCGTCAAGCTTGCGCAACGCGTAGGTTCCCCCGTCTCTACCCGACACGGCCTTATACACACGACTGATACACCCCAGAGAGCCCACGTCCGGGTCGTCCACGACTGCATCGAGCGGAAAGAGCGTGTGGAACTCGCCGACATTGTCCGGCGTGAACGCGCAGCGCGGGTCATTGATGTCGAGCATCAGCGCACTCTGCGCCGCGCGCGTCGTCAGGTCGACCCGAAGCTGCTCCGACGCAAAGTGATCGCTCATCATCCGCCCCTGCCGACGCCGCCCCCCCCCTCGCCCCATACCCCCAACAAGACCATCGCCGCCGTGCTGTGCCTGCTCCCCGGGCACACCGCACCGCGCTCAACGCAATCTCGTGGACGAAACACAGGCCAGGAGTGCCCAGCACGTGCTGCCGCAAACCGACGTTGGAAGCTAGAGCCACGTCCTCAGCACTTTGGGTTGCAGCGACGACGCGGGAGAGAATCTGACAGGGCGCGCGAAAGCTTGGGGGCGGGTGGGAGAGGGGCGACAGCGGGGCTCACGTCGCGGGCGCGGTCGATGATCTGCTGCTCGTAGGATGACGGGCGGTTTCCAGGCTGCTGCATCATCATGTTCACCGCGTTTGCCGCGTACAGGTCGCTGGCGGCAGGAGGCATGGCGTTTCCAGGGAATGGTGGTGCAGGCAGTGATGCCGCCATCCCGGCCGCGAACGTGGAGAGCGGTCCACCTGAGAAATGGCTCAACGCGAGTGACCTCGCACGCCCGCAAGCCTCCGAGCATCGGAGAGCGAGCCGCGCGCAGGCGGTACTAGCGCAGAACCGCAAAAGCCAGAATGAAATGCTTGAGATGGGCACGAGGCTTACCGCGCCCAGCAGCGCGCTGGTTGGGCGGAAATCCCTGCATTGAGGCCCCAGGCTGCCCGCCCCCCGGCATCTGCAACTCGCACACCACGCACCTCGTTCAGCTCCCTGGACGCTGGAACCCGGCCTCGGGCTGCACAGTCCTACAGTACATTACAGGTGAGCATGATCGCAAATGCCTTGGACTGGGGCCCGACCCCATGTGGGCCCATCTGCGGCCGAGGCATGCCCTCACTCAACCCTCCGAGTCCAGGAAGGCCGCCCATTCCCGGCATTCCGCCGGCGCCCATCCCACCCATGCCACGCATCTGCAGATCAGGCCTTCTCTATCAGACTTGTGTACCACGTCATGCGGCAGCAGGGCAAATGCGCAGCGCATGCAGGCCAAAGAGACCGCCGAAAGCTTCTCTTCAGCGCAAGCAGAGCGCTCAACGGCGCAGCATGGAGGGCGAGGGATGCGCACGTCGCCACCGCCGCGACCGAAGTGTTGCGCCATTCCTGGTCCAACAAGCGGTGCTCCCGTCACACCGCCACCGTTTGCACCCATTACCGGAGGGAACCCAGCCCCCGCCCCTGCGCCCGGCATCATCATTCGGCCGCCCATTCCTGCGCCAGATGCCGGAGCACCGCCGCGACCGCCGCCACGCCAGGGTCGGCCGCCGCCTCCCCCACCTCTACCTTGCCGCTGTTGCATCGTTTATCCCCTTCTAGCTTGTCCACCTTGCCCGCGGGGCACTAGGACCCGCCAGCTCGCACGGAGGCCCACGCAAGTCCAGCGCGTTTTCGCTGGCACTGTCTACTTTTCCCCCTCCACTTTTCGTCCGTTCACTCAACCGACCCGAACGCAATTGCGGTCACAGTGCGCTGAATTCGAAGGCAGGGCATCGCGGGAGGCGGAATGAACTGCTGCAGGGCCCGTCCTGCGAAGCCGCGAGAGAGCGGCCGTGTTGGCAGCACGCGTAGCCATCTAGAGCCTGACCTTGAGGATTCAATTGAAGGGCTCCGCACACGCCCGCCACGCGACGACAGCGCGACCAAGTTTGACCCGCGTGTGGTAAGATTCTTCAAGCCCTGTGGTTTCCGGGCGGCCAGTGGGGGAGCTGGGCAGAGAAATTTTGTGCTAGTTGAAGGAAGGGCGCGTGCATTCACGATCCATGTGCCGCAGGTGAATGCTGCATGTCGAGAGATCACGGATATCGCTCTGCCAGGCAACATCAGCGATGGGCGGCGCGGCAAGAACGAGATTGAGAGCAAGGGGTCGGCCAGCGATCACGCGCCGTGGTGGAAGCTTCAACTGAACGAAAACTTGACCGAGGCACAGCTCGAGGCGCAGGAGCGCATGATGCGTCGCACCATGGCGAAAGCGCGTGCGGATGAGGAACAACACCGGCGGACGATCGAAGCAGAATCTGGCGCGATGGAGGACGAGTGGGAGCGGAGGCGGCGGCGGGAGTTCGCGAAACAGACGCTAATTGAGGAGCAGCACCGGCGAGCGTGGCTGGTAGACGTGTGGGAGGAGGAACAGGAAAAGGAGAGGCATCGGCGGCACGAGGCGGCGGTGCAGGCGTGTCTGGCAGAGGAGGTGCGGCGCACTGAGGTGCGATTGACTTTGCGTGAGTTCGAGCTGCAGCGCATTCCCGAAACGGCAGCAATACGGCGCCTAGCAGATGAGGCACACCAACGGTCAGCTCCTTCCCCATCGTGGCTGCGTCGGGTCTCGCCCACCGAGCGACGGCGCTCGGTTCTGACCCCGCGGGAGCCACAGGAGGCTCTGGGCCCGGCGGCAGCGGGCGCTGTTCCTCGCGGGAGTGCGCGTGCGCGTGCAGTTCATCCGCTTCATGGAGGGCCAGGCGGACGCGGGTCATGCAGTCGCTGGGTCTGCGGCGTGGCGCGATGCGGCGCGAGCGCGCTCGGCGGTGGACCAGGCTGTGCTCGACCTCTACACGCGCGACTGCCTGGACCCGAGGAGCCGCCCGCGGCTCGCGAGCGACCTCGCCGCCCACGCCAACGCGCTCCCCTCACCCTCCACCACCCGCCCGCGGGAGCCCGCACTCCGCGCTGCGCTGCCCGTGCGCCCGACGCCGGTGCAGAGCCCGCACGGCGCGGGCCGACCAGGCGCGCCGCCCGGGGGGCACCGCGGCGGGCGCGGCGAGGCGGGCGCGGCCGCGGGGTCAACAGGGCCTCGCCAAGGGTCGCTGGAGGTGTCGGGGGCGGGAGGGGGGGGCGGGGCAGATGCGCTGGGGTCGATGGGCGGAGGGGTGCTGTGGCCCCTCGCCACGCGGGTCCCCCTGAAAGCGCCGCCCGCGGTCTTCCGGCCGATGCCGCGCGTCGCCGCGGCGAATGTTGCATGAGGCGGGTTGCCGAGTTTCGGTACGCCGTGGGGCTGTTTCTATGATCTTACAGGCCATCTCACACGATTCTCTTCATTCTGAGGGTGCGGCGCACATGCCTGTCTAGAGCACCCCTCCGTGCGGAGCCCCGCGTGCGTCCTCCGCTCCAGCGCCCGCCTCATCCGCCACCGCCCCCCCTGCGGCCTCCGAGGATGCTCGCGCGCCGGCCCGCTCGCTCTCTGCGGCCTCCGAGGATGCTCGCGCGCCGGCCCGCTCGCTCTCAGCAGTGCCCCCACTGACCAGCTCCCCGCCGCCCTGCCCCCCCTCCCCCTGCTCGGCATCGCGACCATCGTCGTGCTCGATCCGCCCGCTCGCGGCCGCCCCGCCCTCGTCTTGTCCTCCCTCGATCGAGAGCGCGAGGTCACCCTCCGGGCCTTCCATGATCTGTCGGGTGTTGTAGCCCCCGCAGATGGCGTTTGGGCACTTGAAGCCGAACACATGGAAGGGGACCAGCCCCTTGGAGCCACAGTCGTTGCACAGCACGGCCACGCTCTTGTTCCTGTACTCCTCTGGCATCGGGGTGGACGCAAGCGCGAGGTCCATCTGCTTCCACTGGAAGGAGTGGTCGACCAGCGTCTTACTGCACAACGGACACGTGTGCATGGCTACCTCGCGCTTCAGCAACCGCTCGAGGCACTTTTTGTGCAGCGTGTGCCCGCAGCGCAGCACCCGCACCTGTGAGGTGCTATGGAAAAGGTCCTGCACACCCCCGTCGCCAGGTCCGCTCAGTCAAATCACAGTCGCAGCAAGCGCCGGAGCGTGAGCAGCATTGCACTCCAGCGGCGTGACAAGTAGCGTACCTCGAGGCAAACGGGGCAGTTGTGGTGCATGGCGCCCTGGATGCAACGGTGATTCTGGAACAGCTGCATGGCGTAACAGCAACCGCAAGCCGAGCAGTGGAAGAAGTTGTCGCGCCCACCGATTCGGCAGATCCCGCAGCCCTCGCAGTGAAATGTTCCTTTGGTCGAGTCGTTGTCAAAGAATTTGCAGATGCTGCAGTAGTACTCCCCGAACTTGGCGCCACAGCCCTCGCACTGCGGGGAGATGTCCTGCTCATGCTCGCAGCGCGCACACTGCACCCGTTCCACGGCAAAACGATCCATCGCGTGCGCCTTCTTTGGGTCTGGACAGCCCTCGTCTTTGATTTCATTGTGACACCAGCGGCACTGCCAGCAGACGCCGCACACAGGGGCGATCAGACGGTACCGCTGAAAAGAACGAACGAGGGCTTCGAACGGAACCCTGAGGAGAGAGAGGAGGGGATCGGCGCGTGGGCGAAGCCGCGCTGGGCCGGGGCGCCGGGGGGCGCGAGGCTGGCGGCGACCATAGAGGACATGCGCGGCACCTTGTCGACCGAAAGGGGCTTTGGCGGGGAAGGTCACCCAAAACAGCTCGTTGCAGCATGACGCGCGAAGGCGACAGCCACGGCTGTAGTGACGGCAGCCCAAGGCGAAGGATGAATTGGCTGTCAGATTCCGATTGCAGGGCATGCCGTCCTCGTCAACCTAGGTACGTTGGGCTGTTGTCAGACAGAGACCTGAATCTCTAGGCCGGTCAAAAAGCGTCACACCCTAAGAGAATATGAGCAAGTACTGGGCTACTTGGGACCCGTTCATCGTCGGTGCTGATAGAGAGGGTGTCGATGTCGTCGTCTTCCACGGTGGTCTGGTTCCGCCGAAGGTACTCGGACTGCAGCTGCGATGCCAGTTCCCGAACACGCTCCTCTTCTGAAATCAGATGCTCACCTCGCATACTCTCCATGTCACCAGAAACCGCTTCGGACGCATGCGCATTCTCAACCTGGCGGCCCTGTCGTTCTTCGCCGCTTGCTGCGGTCGCTTCCGCATCAACGTTAGCCTCGTCGATCTCAAAGCCGTCACCCGCTTGCTCGTTGCCACCACCTTGCCCACCGCGTAACATAAGGTGCGCCAAAGGGACCATGCTGCTCTTCTCTCCCCGTTGTCTTCGGTCGCGCCGCATGGCGGCGACAGCAACGTTTGGGCAACGCCATGCATCCGGGCCGAGATATGGTCCTGGACAGGGTCGTGGCGAAGAGCTTGTCGAGGACAGTTGCACACAGACCAGCAAAGATACCGCTGGCAGGACATGGTGGGTGGACAGCATTACACCTCCTGCGCCCCTGAGCGGCATCTGGTGGCGGCCCGCGCGTTTCCTCTCAGGGAGGGGGCGCAATGGGATTTGACGCGCTTTACACATCTGGGGAGTGTAAGGGGGAAGAACAGCACCGAGGCCGGCACAAGGGTTGACGCTATGGCAGGCGTTTTACCGGTGTTCTACACTGTTCTTCTGCTGCTGGGCTCTTGCACTGTGATGGTAGTAGCGTGGTTCAACCCTAACCAGTGTTTCGAAGTCTGTCCTTCAGAGGCCAACTTCATTCCGAACTCCGTGCTTGCGGCTCAAGCTAACTTGAGCTTGGCCAGGTACCTACACTTGAAATACGAGGAGTGGCCGATGTGGAAGGCAATTCTCTTTTCATGGTTAATCGCAGGGGCTGAGTATTGTCTTCAGGTCCACTCCATCCTTCTGCAATGGGAAGATGCGAAGCTTGCTGGAAGAAACATGCAGCGTCGAGGTTTAATTGTGCGCTGGCGAACTATGACATCAGGTTCCAGCCAACCGTATTGGGCATTCAGATGCCGAAATGTCAGCAGCGCACCTGCGTGCGATAGCGGAGCTTTGTATCCTCGTGGCTTTCCTCGTTTTCTCACAATTTGTCCTCTGCGAACCGGTACACTTCAACACTCCAATGTAGCAAACTCTCAACTTGTCAGATTCCATGTTCCGTCATCGTGCGGCAGCTAGCTGAGATCATGCTTGAAATCGTCCTGGAAATAGAGCAAGGCGGGTAACTCGACGAATATTCCTGTTGACACGATGTTTTTGGCAGGTGCGGTGGAATCATCTAGTTGGCTTTGGCCTTGTGCTCGTGGGGGTAACATGCGTTCTGATGGGTCCATTCCCAGGCATTGTCTACCAGGGTTGTGCTCGTGACGCTTCGAACGCCACTAACGCGAGCAATGCTGGCGGCGACATGCTGCGAGAGGGCGGGCGCGGAGTGCGGGGATCCGGTATTGAGCTGAGAGAAGTGCCCATGCACCGTCTACGTGACGCGGGAGAGGGGGGGCTTGATGTCTCAACATTAAGCAGATTCGGTGCATGCGAATACGGTATTCGGTGCGATCAAGAGAAAAACTAATGCACATTTTACAGACTTGTCTGCAGTCCCGGGCGAGAAGCGGCTTGGCTGCTCCGTGGGAGACTGAAGCTTCACAGCAGTATTCCAGTTCAATAGCCCATTAGAGCCCTCTCTCAATAATCCGCTACACATGTACAAAGATGGAACAAGAGCTCTGCGCCCACGGCTCTGCCGGCATCTCAGCAGACCGCACAACGCTGCTCCAGCCCAAGCCCGGCCAGACACCCAGCCACTCACCCCATCGTCGATGCAATTCTCGACTGACTAGCATAGAAGTGCTGGTGACGCTGTGGGGTCGCACGGCCCGCCCAGGAACCCGCGGGCCTCGGGCACGTCCTGCGGGAACAGCTGCCCCTCTGCAAAAGTAGCGACACCCTCCTGTGAGCCGTCTGGGTTGAACTGTGTTTGTCCCATGTCATTGTCCAAGTGATGGAAGTAGCTGAGAGGGTAGCCCGAGGCCAATCCCATACGCGGGACGAGGTAGAGGAAGCGCATCGGTCTTCCCCCTGACCACAGCCCGGGCGAGCTTTTGCCTCCTCAAGGGCCAGGAGTTGACTTTGGGCGATTCCACTCACGAAAAAGTGGAGAACGTCACGAAGAATTCTCAAGCCTCATCACACAGGCACGGCGCAGTGGGCCGAGTGCCGAGCTCGTGGGGGAAGTAAGACCATGCCGAAGAAAACTTCCTCCGCGCCGAGGGTACCAGGCTCTAGTTCTCGCAGCACGACGGGGCAAAGTGTGGTGGTAAACGTTGAGATGACAGTTTATGAGGCGATCAGGCGTTGCGCCAAGGAGCGGGGGTGGGCGCTGCAAGATCGAAGGGGGGGCGCAGCGGAGCAGTCGCAGGGGTACGACCTCTACTGGACCGACCGTTCTGTGACACGAATGCGTGTGCAGCGGCTAGCAACGAACCAGATGCTGAACCACTTTCCTGGCATGGTGTCTCTGTGTTCAAAGGTGTCCTCACCAGATCCCAAAGCCCCATGCATGCTGCTGGTCGCGATTTCGTTTGTGTTGACCATGGGCGCGCTCTCCCCTGACGATTTCTGGCACTCTGCGCATTTGCGTTGCAAGTCTGAACCTAATCGGTTGCTCGACCGCGTAGGCGCAGCTGGCATCAAACCTTGCAGCGATGCAGAGGGCGCGCCCCGATGCGTACAGCTTTGCGCCGTCCTCGTGGGTGCTACCAGACGACTACTCAAGATTTTTGCATGCATGCAAGGAAGCTGCCAGAAACAGCGACGACCCCGCGATGTTTATTGTCAAGCCCGAGCGTGGCTGCCAAGGAAAGCGGATCTTCCTCACTCGCACGGCGGACGAGGACGTGATCCGCGACACCTTCTGGACGCTCAGCGAGGTGCTCGTCGCGCAGAGCTACATCCAGCGCCCGTTGATCTTCGACGGCCTCAAGTTCGACCTCCGCCTCTACGCGCTGGTCACGTGCGTCGATCCGCTGCGTGTGTACCTCTACAGAGACGGCCTTGTTCGATTCTGCACGGAGCCCTATGCCGAGGCGACCGCGCTCAACAAGGACCACGTCTTCATGCACCTCACAAACCACTCTCTCAACAAGTCCAACGCTGCGTACGAGGACTCCACGGACGCGCTGGACCCGACTGTCGGCTCCAAGCGGCGCCTGGTCCCGTTCCTCGACCTCCTCTCGAAACGCGGTGCCCACCCGACCCTGTATCCAGATTCCGCCAGAACTCCGCCCGACGTCGCGCACTCAAGGGCATACGGGTAGCAGGACACGACTCGGACGCACTCTGGGGGCGGCTGGAGGACATCGTCGCCAAGACCACGATTGCCGCTCAACCAGTCCTCGCCTACAACCACCGCCTCTGCCTTCCCAAGGAGAAGTGCGTATTAGCGCGCCACCCCTTGACTCTGTGGTGCTCATGGCCGCCAATGCCGCTGATACGTTGCTGCGCCCCCGCCCAGATTCGGAGACCGCTGCTTTGAGTTGCTTGGGGTCGATGTGCTGGTCGATGAGAGACTGAACCCGTGAGTCAAGCCTCCACGTTACCGAGCTGGTGCGCGCAGGAGATGGTATCTTCAGAGTTCCCTCGCACAGAATATGTTGGATCTTGACTGCGGGTGGCACCTACAGGTGGCTGTTGGAGCTGAATCACTCGCCATCTTTGCACTGTAACTCCCCGGTCGACGAATCGGTGAAGGTGCCGCTGCTGAGGGATGCGCTGGCCCTCGTCGCGGGCGCCGTTTCCCGACGCGCTGCCACAAAGCGTGCTGCCGAAAGGGATGAAGACAAGGTCGGCGGGGCTAGGGTCGGGGCTGGCCGGCTTGGCGAGGTTCTGGGGAACAGTGGTGCGGCAGGGTTGGTCGGGTTGGAGGACGAGGATGTGCCGCGGTACAATCCTCCGCGAGCGGAGCGCTTCCGATGGTTGGGAAGAAGCGAGGAGGAGGAGGCCGCTTGGGACGCAGCACAGGAAGACAACGACGCGCAATTGGGTGCAGGCTCGAGTGGGAGGGGCTCCGGGGCAGGCTTCAGCAGGTGCCTGCCGCCGCCAAAAGGTATGAAGGACAAGGCTGCAGAGTACAAGACTCTCCTCGAGGTCGCATGGCAGCAGCATCGTGAGATAGCAGCGAGGTGCGACGCAGGTGACTCGGGTTCAGACTTTGACGACGCAATATCCGATTCAGATGCTTCTGAAATTGTAATGAGAGACACGAGACTTTCAGACTTGAGTGATCTGAGTGACGAGAGCGATTCCCGTGGCACCAGCAGAAAAAAGCTTTTTGGTGCCCTCGGAGGTCAGACTTCCTCATCCCATGCGAAGCGAACCAAGCAGTGTAGTGCTTGAGCACTCTCGTCTGACGCGCAAATGCGCCCGTGTGTATCTGATACCGCACGACCTCCTTTGTACAGGAAATGTGCGGCAGGATGCAGACGAGGCATCCGTTAAGGCGGAGTTTCAAGATCGAGAGATAGGGGGCTGGGACGCGCGTGTCGTCAAGTGGGCGCCGCTTATCTTTGGGATTGCGATCTTCCTGCCGCCCCTTATGTTTATGCTATTCCGGCGCATGCGAAGAGTGGGCAAGAAACACGACGCCTACGATGAAGCTGACGTTTGGGGAACGGTATCGAGGCCCGCCTCTTGCAGCCCCATTCACATCCCCATTCAATTTGCCTCGCAGGCAGATTTATTGGGCACCTGGATTCTGCATTCTCGCGCCCGAATCGTCTGGGCTGAATCAGGCCCGCATCAGGTTGCCAAGTGGTCGCTCGTGATCCAACTACCGGTAGCAATGGGCATCTTCACCCTCTGGTTGCGCATCGAGCAGATCGTTCAGGTGCTGTGTCCTGCTCGGACCGGGGGTCACTCAACATTGCTTCTCTTTGCTGCTGACGCGTTTGGGTCTTCAGGCCGTCGAGCGAGGCGACAACGCGATTCCAGTCGACGAATATCTGCGCGACCACGTGCTCGGCGGAGAGGTAAGAAAACGAGCTTCTAAAGCTGACGGCTGCCCTGAAAAGGCCAACGGCTAACTTGAGCCACCCAGGGCGCGGCGCATGCGGAGAAGGCCGGAAGACAGCACATGAATGGCAAGAAGTCGACCGCGACCGTCGACGTTGCTCCCGGCCCCTCGACTCAAACACTGCATTCATCTGCACCCAGTCCGAGCTGCCTGCGTGCGCTACTTCCGGGTGCCAGCTGATTTATGATTGAATGTGAGGTCGGCGAGGGCAGGACGGGCCTCATTGTGCCGCAGCGCAAGCTGAGCTCTCGCGTCAACGCAACGCAAAGGCAAAGGCAGAGGCAACCAAGAAATAGTGGCCGTGTCTCAAGCAAGGGCGGCATCAACGTCCAGATTGTGACTTTCGGAGACTGCCTGTCACTCCAACAGCGACAGGTAACTACTTGACGAGAGCAGCTGTCTGTACGGTAGCGGCAATGAACAAAGCTCATGGGAGCGTGCGAGAATGCTTTGCCATTGACGGGGCAACCCGTTTTCACTAGTTACCGGCTCGCAAGAAAACTGCAAACGAATGCGCCCGTACAACTAGGCGACAATCTTCCCTAGGGAACCAGCGGGGTACACGCGCACGCCCGATACTTCGACCGCAATCTCGTAAGTCCCGTCACCTCGCGCGTTCTTGACAGACCCGAATCGAAGCGATCCGTCCGAGCGCGCAGCCACGACGACTTCGCCCCGCTTGAACGACGACGTGGGCGAGAAGCCGTAGTCGCCGCCTGTGGTCCACTCCGCGGGGATGCGGTCGCCCACCTGGGCCGATGACGCCGTCGCCTTCCGCTGGCTGCGCGCCGCACGCTCCGCGCTGGAGCTGGAAGACGCGATTTCGTCCTGCAGCGTGCGCCCAGTCGTGGCGATTTTGCCGATGGCCCCTGCTGCGTCCGTCCGAAACTGCCCGTCGCCCTCTCCCCCGCTTCGGTCCACGAGAACGTCGTACGAGTTGTCGCCGTTGACCTGCATGATTTTGCCGAAACGTCGCGACCCGTCCGAGCGGAAGGCAACGACGATCTCCGACGTCTTGAAGGAGAGCTTTGGGCTGCGAAAGTACTGCGCGCCCTCTTTCCAGTCTTCGGGTACCACGTTGGCGATGTCCTTGTCCCCAGCGATCTGCTGCTTGCCGCCCCCCAGCGACGATGCAAAGAGGGCACGAAGCCTGCCCTCCTCTGCTTTGGCTGCCTGATTCGCCAGCTGCTCTGCTTGCTTTCGGCGTGCCTCCTCCTCTTTGTCCGCCTTGGCGCGCTCGCGCTCCCCCTCTTCCGCGATCTTTGCTGCCGCTGCCCGCTTCTGCTCCTCCTGGCGCTTGGCTTCTGCTGCCTTCTGCTTCACCTGCTGAGCATCGTTCCGAGCCCGCTCCACCCACTCGGGGCCGAGCCCGGAAAGCGAACTCTGCACGTTCATCCGCACTGCAGCCCCAGATGAATGCGTCAGGCCAGTGTCAAGATCCCGCCATGAAACGGTACCACAAGGATGCAGAACAGCATGTGGGCTGACGGACACGCACTGAAGGTATTCTTCTTGAGCATCGCTGCGAGGAGACCGACGAACTTCGCGTTTTCTGGCAGCAGTGCCTCCTGAGCCTCTGCGGCGAATTTACCCCCGTTCACTTCTGCCTTCAACCAAGCCATGAGGTCCCATCCGAAGCGCTGCCAAGGGAGTCAGCGTCAGTACAGGCTCACTGCGTGTGCTCGGAGAGAGAAAAACATTCAGACGGGTGGCAGCGGCGCTGACCGGCAGAGTGCTCTCAGCGAATTCTTGGAAATTACCGCCCTCCCATTCACGAGTGTTGCCGCCCGCTGTGAGCGACGGAAGGAGGACACGCACGGCCGTCATCGCCGCACTGAAGCAATCGAACTTGCCAGGCGCTGTCAGTGCGAGGGTCTGCTCAGGCGGCGCGTACATAGGATCGCACGTCGCATCGCCGAGACCTTTCTTGAAGGGGTCGGCATAGTCGCAGCAGGATCCAAAGTCGATGATCTTGAGGACGTGTGCCTTGTCGTCAGGAACGACAAGCGTGTTCGAGGGCTTCACGTCCCTGTGCATGACACCCCTCTCCTGCAACTGCGATAGCGCGACCAGCAACTGACCTAGCACATTTTTGGACAGCTCAACCCGCAGGAGCTTGGCTCCTTGCTCCTGCACGCCGAGCACCTGGTACAACTGCTTGGTCCCACCGTTGAGGAACTCCTCGAGCGTCCTGCCGTCCCCTTCCTTGCGCCAAACGATCCCGATACGCGCGATGTCGGTCGGGAACCGCTCCGACTCCGGAACGTTTACCTCGCCGAGCATGGTAGGCCACGGCACGGAGGCAGCGCCAGCGGCGGCACCTGCAAGCTTGATGTTGACTGCGCGCTCGGTGTCGAAGAGGCGAAGAGAGAACTCCTCGAGGACGGGGCACTTGATGACACACTGCTGCCCGTCCAGCGTCGCATAGAAAACCTTACCGAAGTTACCGGACGCAGCGGGCGAATTCCAATTGACACCACGAAGATCTTTCGACTGATAGAACTGCAGCTCCATTGACAAATCGCTTGCACGATGGATAGCGTGGCGCGGGTTCCACGCCTCGAAGCGCTGTGCGGCCGGTGAGCGACCGGAAATGGAAGCAATTTTGGCATGCTGTAGCGCCACCGAAGGTGAGGCCCAAGGCGCAAACGCCGTTGTTGACTGCGCCAATGCCGCCAGACAAATGAGCACAAAGCTCGCCGACAGGCGGCCGGTCGTGCTCATCCTGCACCTGCCACCCACAGGGGCTGTCGCATTAGAGACCACGCGTGTCCTTAGCATGGCCAGATATCTGCGAGCCTACTCGACTGTGCGCTGTTCCTGTCCTGAGGTTCTACTCCTGGCGCCCTACAATCAGCCTCCGGTGTAGCTGGGCGCCGCAAACACGGCACTAGCAAAGGCGGCTCCACAGCCGCTCGAAAATCGGATCGTCGACCCTCTCAGACCAGTCAAGCGCCAGAGGATCAATCGATCAATCCGACATCGCACACCGCAAGTTGCCTAGAATGGATGCAGGGCTGGCGGGGGCACAAACCGGCGCTTGGCAGCGTGTACCCCGGCAGCCTGTTTGAGTGTCAAAGAAGTCACTGCTGCGGAAAGACTACATTTGGCCAACAAGTTACCTGTTTCACTGGCCAAAACAGGGGCGTGAGGGAAGGTTGGCTGATCCCGCCATCGCGACCGAACCTGGGAAGCGCGCATACGCATTCTCAGCAGAACCCGCCAACGCCGGCGGTCCGTGCACAGGCGGCTGCGGAGGGTGCAGCGCGCTACCTGGTACAGCTGGACACCGCAGGTGTCAGGTTTGGGCTGCTTGGCAGGAGCAGTCGGGCAGGGGGCACGCCCCAGGTGTTGAGTTTCCGGGCCTTAGGTGACGCCACGGGAGGGGCAGGGGCAGCAGCTGCTGCTGCCGGGCGCACGGCTCAGCTGCAGGGCCAGTCCGCTCAACAGCGCATCGAAATCAACGCGGAAAGATGTCCGTGTCTGACTTGGACCGCCAGATTGAGCAGCTGAAGCGATGCGAGTACATCAAGGAGAGCGAAGTGAAGAACCTATGCGCGAAGGCGCGTGAAATTCTTGTGGAAGAGAGCAACGTACAGCACGTCGATGCGCCTGTAACAATATGCGGCGACATCCATGGGCAATTTTTTGACCTCAAGGAGCTGTTCAATGTTGGGGGGGAGTGCCCGGATACCAACTATCTGTTCATGGGCGACTTCGTCGACCGCGGGTTCTACTCCGTGGAGACGTTTCTCCTGCTGCTTGCGCTGAAGGTGCGGTACCCGGATCGCATCACATTGATTCGCGGCAACCACGAGAGCCGGCAGATTACGCAAGTGTACGGGTTTTACGACGAATGTCTCCGCAAATACGGATCTGTAAACGTGTGGCGCTACTGCACCGAGGTTTTCGACTACCTTTCACTCAGCGCGCTGATTGAGGAGAAAATCTTCTGTGTACACGGGGGCCTCTCGCCATCCATTTCCACGCTCGACCAGATCCGCACAATCGATCGCAAGCAAGAGATTCCGCACGACGGCTCCATGTGTGACCTGATGTGGTCAGACCCGGAGGACATCGACGGCTGGGGGCTCAGCCCGCGCGGGGCGGGCTACCTCTTCGGGGGCGACATTACGTTGCAGTTCAACTCGACAAACAAGATCGACCTCATTGCACGGGCGCACCAGCTCGTCATGGAGGGCTACAAATACATGTTCAACGAGTCGCTTGTCACGGTCAGATCCCTTGCTACGCTGCCTGTGCTGGCTATGGGCCGGCACCGTGTCCGCTTGAACTGACATGGTGACGGTCCTCTGCAGGTCTGGTCTGCGCCCAATTACTGCTATCGGTGTGGGAACGTGGCTGCGATCCTGGAGCTTGATGAGCACCTGAATCGCTCTTTCAAAATCTTCGATGCTGCTCCCCAGGTGACTGCGCAAAACCTTGCTTCTCAAAATGAACGCGTGCCCAAAGAAAGGTTGCTGCATGTACTGACTCGTACAGCCAAGCAGGAGTCGCGTGGTGTTCCAGCAAAGAAGCCGCCCCCGGACTACTTTCTCTAGAGAGGACACCGCGAGTTCGGCTCCCTATGCTCGAACGGTAATCGTTTGTCGTGTCACCAGTCATGAAGAAAGTTTGCCAGGTATCGCAGCTACGTGTCTCTATCTGCGTGCTCCAGATCTCCTGGCCTGTGTGGTGCACGCGCGGATCGCAGGGCCCCTTCTTGCAATTTACTATCCCACAGATCACCCACTCGCATCACAATGCAGCCCCATGCTTGCTCTTATCACGCAGCTTCACACCGGGAATCTTGCCGAAGGCATTGACGAAAGCAAGTGCACGCTGGCGGACGGCCTCGTCGTGGAGCATTTGTTTCTGGTGCCCCTTCACGGCAAAGGCTGCCAGCCTCTGGTTGGACCAAGCCTGATCCTTCTTCAATGCAGCCTCTTTGGCTGCCAGACGCGCCTTTGCAGCTCTCTTGGCTGCAGCACTCTTCTCATCCTTGACCATCTTGCTGAGCACAGTGCGCTCAACTGCGTGAAGCCTTCTGAAGGGCTCGGCCTCCCCAGTATCCCCCCCCATCTCCTCGGAATCCTTCACAGGCCCCATGATGAATGCCGTGTCCGCAGAAATCTGGTCCTCATCCTGCTTGGCCATAGCTGTAGCAACTTTGCTGCTGAGCAGCATGCGTGCCTGGTCGATTACGTGCTGCGAAACGCCCCCCTTGAGAGTCTGTGTGTCTTTGAAGCCGCCGCCAGCAACCGCTGCAAGCAAATTCATAGCATCCTCACGCGAGGTCATGCTGTGCGCCACAGTTTGGCCAGATGTATGTGCGACTGACTTCTCGAATGCTTCAAGAAATTTGCGGGCCTTTGCCGCCTGCTCAGCCCCCCCAATGATGCCCTTCTCCGCGTCTTCGCTGACCGTGCCCGACTTCTGATTGCTCTGGAGGCCCGAAACTAACTTTGAGAGGCTCGAAATACGTTTCGAGTTGGCCGCTGCGTCCTTTGCACGTTCTGCATCGGCCTGTTTCCATGCCGCGATCTGCGCGCGAAGGTCCTTCGTGTGCTTCTCAAGCTCCTGCGCGTGCTTCTTCATCGTCCCCTGCTCCTCTGTCATTTCCCCTAGCTGCTTGCTCAACTTCATTAGTGCGACCTTTGGTGGCTCCGCATTGAGCTCCCTCGCTGCGGCGCTCTGCGCGAAGGCCAGACTGCTGCGGTAGTCTGCCGTAGACTTGTACGCAGCGCGATTGTCAACGTTGTGGTCTCGCTCCCACTTGAGCAGCGCCTGCGCCGGTGTGAGCTTCTCTTCCACCTTGGATCCCATATCGGCAGATGAGTCCTTTGCCGCGTGCGCGTCAGCGCTGGTGACACCCTTCAACACGGGCTGAGATGCACCCATTGTCGCCTCCATCTGCTTTTCATGCTCTCCACGGCCCTCCCGCTTCTCGACAGCCGCTGTGTTCCCCACCTCTCGCCCGTCCCGAGTCAGCGATTGTGGTGCCGGTCCGCGGTATCTCCCACCTTCGCTCTCGGTTCCCGCGCTGCCGTCATCAGTCCCAGCTCGCGAGCGCCCGCTGGAATCCCTCCCTTCCCCCTCGAAGCCACTCGGATGCCCACCCGTCGCGTCCTCCGAAAAAACGACTGGCACCGCCGGGTAAGTCGTTGAGCTGGGCAGACGGGCACGGTACTGACCTTGCAGGTACCTCCAAACCCGCCGACCAGCCTGGTCAGTGATGCCTGCGGCCTCACGCTCTGGCACAATCTCGTAGTGCTGGCGCACGTCGAACTCCCCCGGATTGTCCTCGGTGGAGCGCGGGGAGAACTTGGAATAGGACAGCGCCTCAGTCCGTGCGTGTGCAGCGCGCTCAAAATCTTCCGATGCGTCACGAGACTCCTCGTCACTAGGGTAGCGACCACCAGGCTCTCCAACCGAGGAGAGCACCGCATCCCGGAGGTCCGTCTGCAGCCCAGTCGAGCGAGCCCGCGGCGCGAACATCGACGCCCATTTTTGCTGCTGGAACAATGAGTGCATGCGCTTCGCTGCGTGAACCCCCATTTGAGGCGGCCTCGGCGCCCCCTGCTGCTGCTCTGCGGCCCAGCCGCCAAGCAGTGAAACCTGGCGCGCAGCTCCTGCATGACTGCCCGCATACCCCGCAACCACTACCACAGCTGCAATGATCAGTGACCCCAGACCTGAAGCAGTATAGCGACGCCTTCGGTCACGCTCGATGCCGGCGCCTGCCGCAGACATCGCTGCAACCCCTCCAGCCGGGAGCATCCAGCCGTGACCGATGTGTGCTAATTGTGGAGGTCAGGCAAGATTCGATTCGATTTGATCGAAAAAAGCTGATCTCCCGGTCTTCTCAGCTCCCAAACCAGTTCAAATGTTGGTTCGCTGGCTCGAGAGCCAGTCTTTTAATTCCCAGTCGCCACGCGTTTGGCAAGCGCTGCTCACCAAGAATTCGAGCGTCCACGTTCTGAACCAGTCTCTGTGTCGCGCGTCTACATCTCCAAGTATGGAGGAGCTGGCGGCGCTTTCGGTTGCCACCACCAACTTGCGCGATGACAGTGCGATGGCCGAGCTGCCGCTGCCAGACGAGATGGTTTACGGCGAGAAGGGGCGACCGGCCTTCGAACAAACCGATTCTGCTGCCCTCGACTTTTTCTTCCAAGTCGTCCCCGACATTCAGCGAGAGGATCTGCACCGCCTTGTCGAGGCGATGTGGCAAGAGGACGCAACGACAGCACTGCGCCTGATCTTCCAGACAGGCAACGCACGCAGGGACGATGGTGGCAAGATGGACCGGGGCAACTTCTACCGCTGCCTCATCTGGCTGTGGGAACAGCACCCGGAAACGCTGCTGCTGAATCTCGCGGAGATCCCGAAACACACCTGCCTGAAAGACCTTCTCGAGCTGCTTGTGTTCGCTGTGCATGCGCGCCCCTCGGGTGACCATGAACTCGAGCTGGAAGGTGCCCTTGCGGGCAAGCGCCGGGCGAAGGAGCACCGCGATGAGATCCGCACCGGGTCGAAGAAGCGCGAGCGCCGCACTGCGCGCAACGGTCGCCGCAAGGAGCTCAAGGAAGAGTTTGCGGCGACACTCGGCAAGCCTCTTGGCGACATCTTACTGCAGGATGAGCCGGTAGCGCAGGACGCAGCTGCATCTACGAAGGCTGATCGCGTGAAGGATGCAAAGCCTCCAAAGGTGCGGTGGGTTTCGGAGGAGGTTAAGGCGAAATGGGACGACTTTGTCCGAGCGCGGGATGCGTCGCTCGCAGCTCGTGCGAAGCAGGATCGGCGCTCACGGCAGGCGCGCCTTGACGCGGGGCCGACAGCTGAAGCACGGTCGGGTGGGAATGGTACACTGCAGCGTTTGTACGCGGCAGTGGCGGACATCTTTGCCGAGGGTCTGCGCGAAGAGCTTCGGGTGCTGTCTGAAGACCCTGCGTCTCTGGGCGGGCTCTTCGGCAAGTGGGCCCCGAGCGTTGGCGGTGCGCACGACAAAGCGACGCGCATCGTCGACGCGATCGCAGATCGGGTGCTGGTGGGCCCGCTTGCAGATCTTGCCTGGGTGGACATGGATGCGGCGCAAGTCGCGGCTGCCCGCCGCGTCGCCTTCACGCGGAAGGTGCTGGCGCCACTGCGCGCGGGCGCGAGGGTGCCGGAGCACTTTGTCGGCAAGGGCGCCTGGGGTGAGGTCGACTACGAGCGGATGCCGTCACGGTGCCGACTCCTCTACGGGAATCGCGTCTTTGCCAAGCACGACAAGGATCGCTACAAGGCGTTCCTTGCCGAAGCGGCAGAGAGTGCTCTCAAGACCGCGGCGCCGGGGGAAAAGGTCAAGAAAGTCAACACAGGCGCGCTTCTCCCGCACGAGGTGACTCAGCGGTCAGAGAAGGCTTGGATGACGATTCATGGAAAGAGGCCGGCTGACTGCGAGTACTACGACTCCGAGGACGAATCCGAGGACGAGGACAAGGACAAGGACGAGGGCAAGGACGAGGACAAGGACGAGGAGGAGGCGGCCGACGCCGTCAGCGCTCAGGCCGAGGGCGCTGACGAGAAGCTGGATGAAGCCAAGATGGTGAACCAGGAGGCGAACTTGCAGTGGCACGGCATCGTGCAAGGCTGCAAGGAGGCGGCGGCAAGGGGCGCTGGTGTCGGCTGCTGGGTGCCGGTGTGCGACGTGTCGGGAAGCATGGACGGGGTGCCGATGGAAGTTGCCATCGCGCTCTCTCTCCTGCTTGCTGAGGTGAACACGCCTCAGTCTGGCTGGCACGGGCGCGTCTTCACGTTCGAGTCCAACCCGCACCTTGCCGAGCTCTTTGACGCGCCTGCAGAGGCCGGCGCGGGGGAGCTGCGCGAGATTGGCAAGGCGGTGTACGAGACGCGCGCGCTCGGGTGGGGCGGCTCCACCAACATCGACGCGACGATGGACCTGTTCCTCGAGCGCGCGTTGGCTGTGGGGACACCGCCCGCGGAGATGGCTCGCCAGGCGCTCGTGATCTTCTCCGACATGGAGTTTGACCAGGCGTACGAGGGAAATGTCCCGTGGGAGACCGCGCACGAGGCCATCACGGCCAAGTTCGTGGCTGCGGGGTTCCCGTCCGCGCCGCTCATCATCTACTGGAACCTCCGCGCCTCGCTGTCGACGCCTGTGCCGCAGGCCAACACGCCCGGCGTGCTGCTCCTCGCCGGCTTCTCCGCAGGGCTCCTCCGTTCCTTCCTCGAGGGGAACCTGGCGGAGTTCACTCCCCAGGCGCAGTTGCGCAAGATTCTCGAGCGCGACGCCTACGCTGCGCTCAAGGTAGCGCCGGGCGATGCCTGATCGGCGTCAATGGGGAACTCTTCCGGACGATAAAAACATTTGTATAATACAAACAGTCTCGAAAGGGGTTTAGCGGCGAGCGAGCACGCGATCAGTTAGCAATCATAATGAGAGTTTTCTCTGTCTTCGTAAGACAGCGAAACGCCTCAAAGAAGTTCACGGTGTGCTCCACCTCGCCCAGCACTTCGCGGAGGCATGCTACAGCTTTGGCGTTGCTTGGCCGCCCGCCTGTCGAGACGTGTGGAGGCGACGGGGCGATGAAAAGACGACAGTATCGGCCACAGCCGCCTGCTGCGAGGAAAGTGCTGCCTCGCGTGATCGCGGACTCTTTGTAAGAGAGACAGATACCTTTAATGACAAACAGTCACAAATCGCAGAGCGAAAATCTGGCGACGGGCGGGGGCCGGGAGACCACAGCAGAGAAGAGAGACAGATACCTTTAATGACAAACAGTCACAAATCGCAGAGCGAAAAACTG
>ENA-UOXV01003153-UOXV01003153.1-marine-metagenome-genome-assembly--contig:-NODE-3153-length-20492-cov-5.718403_pt1 | contig 20492 bp, 19 predicted proteins | sample MGYA00238165_ERZ766961 | MGnify/ENA primary metagenome ERZ766961 (study PRJEB28924, sample SAMN03173240) | marine metagenome | biome: Marine; feature: Water; material: Subsurface seawater | place: North...
CGATGATCGAGAAATGCCATGAGAAGAATTTGGTAAAAAAGGCCACGAACGTGCAGTTCGAAGTGACCTCGATTTTTGATTACGCGCCGGAACCAGGTTCGGTTAACTTACTATCAGCACAAGGATTCATTGAATACATCAGCTTGAAGGAATTAAAAGCGTTTCTTGCAGATGCATCACAGTGGGTCGCACCGGGCGGTTGCATTGCCATCGGGTCACGCAATCGGCTTTATAATCTCTTTTCGCTCAATGACTATACCCAGATAGAAATTGATCTCGGCAGTGTTGATGCCATTTTGGACGAAGCCATGAAACTAGGCAGTTCAAAATCTCAAAAAGAGGCTATCGCAAAGCTCTCCAAACACGACATCGAATTGCCGATGGCAGAACAGCACCCCGGCACTGGCATCAAAGTAACAACCCGCCATCAATATACACCAGGCCAATTAATGACGCTGTTCCGTAAAGCTGGATTTGAGACTGAGGCAATATACCACGCGAACTATCACGCCATGCCAATCTCAGCAAAAGACGATTATGAAGAGAGTTACGGCAACTTCGCTAATCATGTGTTCGCGGATTATCCCTTAGATCCACGTCTCGTTCCAAATTCAACGACATTCGTGATTGTTGCGAGGAAAGCACTCTCTAAATGACACTTAGTATCATCATGTATCATTACGTGCGTGATATTGACGGATCGGCTTTTCCTCGTATCAAAGGTCTTCGCACGTCAGCATTTATTGAGCAGCTCGATTATATTGCCCGATACTACGATGTAATTAGTCCGCAGCAATTGATTGAAGCTGTTGGCGGTGGGCAACCGTTACCAGCACGAGCTGCTTTGCTGACCTTTGACGATGGATATATCGATCATTTCGCACGGTACGGCCGTTGCTCAGTGAGCGCGGCTGGTCCGGAGCATTCTTCCCACCAAGCGCCGCCGCATTGGAAGGGCAACTCCTCGACGTTAACAAGATACATTATATTCTCGCCAGTCATGTCAGTCCGCCGGAGCTGCTTCAGATGGTCAATGATTGGGTGGATAAGGCCCACGAAGATAAAACTCTCGAAAAACCTTCTGCCGATTATATGGAAGAATATTATACGCCTGATCGTTTTGACGATATTGAAACTGCATATACTAAACGCATGCTGCAAAAGGCATTGCCTGAGGATATACGCGGCGAAATCATTGATGATATGTTCAAACGCTATGTCAGTGATGATCCCGCAGATTTTGGACGGGCTTTATATATGGATGTCGATCAACTTGGCAAAATGCTCGAAGACGGCATGCATATCGGCAGCCATGGCGCGCGCCATTACTGGCTTTCGCATCTATCGGCGGCAGAGCAACAAGTCGACATTGACGCCTCACTTGAATTCTTAGCCCGTATTGGTGCGCCTACAAAGCAATGGATCATGTGTTATCCGTATGGTGATTTTGACGACTGCGCAATCACACTCTTACGCGAGCGTGATTGCGCAGTCGGCCTGACAACACAAGTCGACATCGTCTCCGAAATCGGGTCCTTTGATCCCCTCACACTACCGCGCCTCGATACAAATGATCTCCCGGTTTCAGCATCCGCTGAAGCCAACGAATGGACAAGAAAGGCCGTATAAATCTTGAATCAAGAAAAAGATTTCTCAGAATTATTTGATCTGTCTGGCAAAACCGCCGTTGTAACCGGTGGCACAGGAATACAAGGCAAGCGGATCACACGCGGCCTTGCAGCTAACGGCGCATCGGTCGCTGTCGTCGATCTCGATCGTGAAAGTGTTGATGCCCAAGCCGCCGAGATTGTCCGTGATTACGGTGTGCAGGCGACTGGTATCGTTTGTAATGTTGCAGATAAGGACGCCGTCCAAGCGATGGTTGAAGAAACCGTCGAGGCATTTGGTGGCATTGATGTCTTACATAATAATGCAGCGTCAAAATCCAAAGACCCCCGTGATTTTTTTGTACCCTTCGAAGACTTCGATTTTGATGTTTGGCGCCAGATCATGGGTGTAAACATAGACGGGATGTTCTTGGTTGCCCAAGCCGTTGGCAAGCAAATGGTTCAGCAAGGACGTGGTGGATCAATTATTCAAACTGCATCTACGTACGGCCTCGTCGGACCAGATTTTCGCATTTACGAAGGGTCTGATTACATGGGTGGAAAAATCACCACGCCCGCCGCTTACGCAGCTTCAAAAGGTGCGGTTGTCCAACTCACCCGGTATCTTGCAACCTATTGGGGCGAGCAGGGAATCCGCGTTAATACTTTGGTGCCAGGCGGCATCGAGTCAGGGCAAAATGACACGTTTCAGGCCAACTATAGTTCGCGCGTACCGCTTGGTCGCATGGCAACCGTGGATGAAATGGTTGGCGCCGTCGTGTTCCTGGCTTCGGATGCTTCCAGTTACATGACCGGCCAGATGATGGTCGTTGATGGCGGATGGACCGCCTGGTGAGTCTGCTCAACAGTAAGCCTGTAAAGGTTATGCTGCGCGGGATATTGGCGCCTCTCTCCCAGCTTTTTATTATCTGTTTGTTGCCTTTCCTTTATACTGCCGAGCCGTTCTACAGAATTAGATTTGGGACCGTATATTCTCAACGTATTGGCCATCTAGCGATTAATGCAGATACTTTTTTGCGTCGTCTAAAAGCAGAAGGCTGGCCGCCTCGCACCCATTACTTCTTCTTTGGTTTTGATGCCAGCAATCAACAATTATTTGAAATGTGGCAACGCCTTCAAGTGCCAGGCTTCCGGATGATTGAATCGAAATGGGGCACGCGCCTGATGTTTGCTTGGCGTCCTATCCTGACGCGCACGCGATTTTGGGAAAAGCATCGTATGAGCAATACTGAGTATGCGCTGTACCAAGATCGAACACCCTTACTCTCTTTCACAGACCAAGAAATGGCACGAGGCAGACAAGGACTTGCTGAAATGGGTATCGGCCCAGATGATTGGTTCGTCTGTTTTCATGTGCGCGATGGTGCGTATTTTCGGAAATGGCGGCCACAGTACGAATACTGGTGGCAGAAAAATGATTTTCGAAACACAAATCTCGATACGTTTTTGAAGGCTGCAGAATACATCACGTCCCAAGGTGGCTTCGCACTTCGCTTCGGCGCTCATCCGGACTCTCTGCTCCCAGATACAGGCAATAACCGCATCATTGATTATGCAGGTTCTTATCGCGATGATTTTATGGATATTTTTCTTGCCGCTCATTGTCGCTTCTTTATCGGATCGTGCTCAGGTCCGGATATGCTGCCACTGATTTTCGGCGTGCCCGTCCTCTCCGCCAATCATCACCCGTATAATCTACCGCTTTATCGAGAGACAGATATCGCCATTCCTCGATTGCTCATGCGAGAGAATCCAGTTGACCCCGTTCCTTTTTGGGAAGCGCAGGAAGAGGGATTTTTTACAGGATGGAAAGAAGCTGTTTCTCATCATTCGAGCCAGGATCTGTTTGAATTGTTGCCGCCAGATCCTGACGATATCCTGGCCGGCTGCAAGGATATGATTGACATGCTAGATGGCAAGCCAATCGACGACGAGGCAAAAAACCTGCAAGACATATACGCATCTCAGTATTACTCGCACATCCCTGATTACAAAATTGCCGGGAATGTCGCCCCCAGTTTCCTCAAAAAACATCAGGCTCTTGTCGAGCGACAAGAGCGAGTTTCGTAACGTGCCAACTTATAATCAGACAAATATATTCGAAGTGCCCCAAGTCTTCTTAGATATGAAAGCTCAATCCTTCACGCTACAGATCGATGATAATTTCTCTCTGAGGATACTCACGTCAGAAGACGTGTCAGATGCGTATGTCAGATGGATGAACGACTATGAGATCGTGCAATATACGGAGCAACGATTCTACAAACATACTGCCGAAGACGTCAAAAAATTCGTATCTGAAAAACTGGCATCAAACACAGATTTCCTCTTTGGCATGTATTATGACGACACCCATGTCGGGAACATCAAATTGGGACCGATAGATATCTTTCATGGAGCCGCTGATGTTTCCTTTATCATTGGCGATAAACGGTTTTGGGGGAAAGGACTTGCCGTCAAAGCCATTCAACGCGTTATTCAATTCGCATTCATTGATTTGAAGCTCAAGCGACTTGCCGCCGGGTATTACATCGTGAATACAGGCAGCAAAAAAGTGTTGGAGAAATGTGGTTTTAAATTTGAAGGCGAGCAGCGTGGCCGGTTTCTTTTTGAGAACGTTCGCATGTCCCACGTCTTTGTTGGCCTCGTGAACGAAGATTAGAATGTTTTCATTGCTGAAGAAATTAGGTTTTCAAATTGTTGCTCATCTTCGTTGTGAAAACTTGTTGGTATCTCACTGATGAAAATCGATCAGATAGCATCCCCCCAGACCTTAAAGCGGGAAGATGCAACGTATCAGACCCTCGAATTCGTCTCGCATCCTTCACATCTTGAGCAAATCAAGAACGAACCTTCTTCTCTCGTTGTTTCGTGTGATTGGCTCCTGGTTCATGAAGCTTTGGCGCAGGGCATCGATTGCGTGGCAATCGACTCGTGCGCGACTGACGGCGCGGTTGGTGAGGATAATTCAGAGGTTTATCTCCGAACGGTTGACTGGATTTACGAGAACGATATTGACGTGACGTTGTTCCACGGCGTGTCCCTTGGACGCAAATTCTCCCGGGACTTTTCTATTTTGGTCGTAGAGTTTATGCGCCTGCAAAGTTACATGACGTCTTTGATCGCGTTCTACAAGCCGAAACAAATCGTTTTTCATGGCTGTGAACTCGAGATGAGCGCACTTGATCGTGAGGGCAGTTTAAGTCTGATTCAAGCGGTGGCAGCGCGCGCAGGGATTACAGTCGTTAATAGAGACGAGGCCGACGAGCACGCAACACTCGTTCCACGCTATAGTGTCCATACTCCAACCACATCAAGCAGCAAGAGCGCGTTCCACTGGAAAGATTTAGCACTTGGCATAATGGGAAAATGCCTTGTAACAATGTCATTCATCCAACACGCTGTGCTTTTCTGGCGCCCAACAGTCTTGATGCTAACGTCTCAATTGACGCTGAATCCATTGCTAAATGTCCGTTCTTCTTTTCCCCTGAGACCGATCGTATTATTTGATTGGCTTCCTGGAAAAAAATCTATCGGTAAACTTTTGCATCGCTTGTCAAAAGGGATGTTGGTTTCCAAACAATATGACGAGGAACTTTCTGCCGAAGATTTGGCGCACATTCAAACCATCGAAAATAGAATCCTTGCCATTGAGAATACGATCAACGATGAGCCTCGTGCGAAGGAAATTTTTCGATATGTTCATCGTCACGTTATAGAGAAGCGGGAATTCTATAAGCTTGCAAAAAAAGTAAAAGAAGCTGAGAAATTACTGGATAGATGGGCCCCAGATGCAATTTTTACTGATTCACTTCAGAATAGATTGATTTTGATACTTCTGGAACTTGCTGACCTCAAAGGAATACCTTGTGCTTCGACTTGGCATTCTTTCTACCTCATTGATACTAAAATTCCATTGCTGGGCGGCGACAAGCGTGCGCATGCGCTTTGTGGTAAAGTCCTAACATGGGGCCACGTTCATGAGAAATGGTTGGGAGCAATCGGATCAAATATTGAATTCGCCCGAACGGGTAATGTCATTGCGAACCAGCACAACAATTCGTGGCCTTCTCGTAAAGAATGGGAAAACATATTGGTTCTGCAGTATGTAGCCCCTTACAACGATATTCATGTTTCAAATAGTAACGAGTTCGAATATTTCATTCAGATTTCTAAAATGCTGAAAAACAAAAAATTTAGGATGCGGCTTCATCCAGGCACATCAAAGACAGAGTACTACAAAAAAATTAGAGACTATTTCGACATTAATTGTGTTTTTGATGACAGCGGGCCTTTTGAATCCTGTCTAGATTGGGCCGATGTTGGGATTGGCCCAATTCAATCTGGCGCGACACTCGAATGTATTTCGTATGGCTTGCCTTATTTCCCCGTTCTTCTATCTCCCAATGCGGTAAATCTTGATTATTTGAAGGATGTACCCGTTATTCAGAACATTGCCGAACTTGAGAAAGCGTTCAACGCAGGCGATACGTCAGACTTAAAGCCATTTCTGGAATCCCTTTCTGCATCAGCTGAGATTTCCGATTCTGCCGTAGAAACCTGGAATCAACTCCAAGAGCTCACGCATTAAATTCAACGTGGAATATTACAACGGAAGATTTATCACCTCGTCTTTTTTCGAATTTGATTTAAAACGCCCATTGAAGAATGAAATGAAAATTATGGCTAAGGATTAAACTGTGCATTGCATCGTAACCGGCGGCGCCGGATTCATCGGATCACACCTCACGGAACTCCTTCTCAATGAAGGCCACCAAGTGACAGTACTCGATAACTGCTCGACGGGCCGAGAGGCCAATCTCGATCACTTGGCAGACCAGGAAAAGCTTTCTTTCTTTGAGGTGGATATTCGTGACCGCAGTGCCATCACGCCCTTATTCGAAGGCGTTGATTGGGTGTTCCATCTCGCGGCCCTTGGCGACATTGTTCCGTCGATTAACATGCCTGATGAATACTTCTCATCAAATGTCCAAGGCACATACAATGTGCTGGAAGCCAGTCGCAGCGCGAATGTAAAACGCTTTGTCTATACGGCGTCGTCATCCTGCTATGGGATACCAGAAACTTACCCAACACCTGAAAGCACCGAGATGCATCCACAGTATCCCTATGCTTTGACCAAGCGCCTTGGCGAAGAGATGGTTATGCATTGGGGCCTTGTTTATGACCTCCCGGTTATTTCATTGCGCTTGTTTAATGCATACGGACCACGCTCTCGAACTTCCGGTACGTATGGTGCGGTCTTCGGCGTTTTCCTCGCACAACTTCTTGCAAACAAGCCATTCACAATTGTCGGTGATGGCAAACAGACACGAGATTTTACCTTTGTTACAGACGTGGCATCCGCATTTCTGGCAGCAGCTCGCTCAGATGCATGCAATATCGCGATGAATGTTGGAAGTGGCGAAACCTACAGCGTCAACCAATTGGTCGAACTGCTCGATAACCCGGCTGGCGCAGTATATATTCCAAAACGCCCTGGAGAACCTGATTCTACGTTTGCTGACATTGCCCTGATTACAGAAACCCTCAGCTGGAAACCTTCAGTGCCTTTAGAAGAAGGTGTTCAGATTGTTCTTGAGAATATCGACTACTGGCGAGAAGCCCCAGTCTGGACGCCTGATAGCATTGCTGAGGCGACGAAGGATTGGTTTAAGTATTTGGATAAATCTGAAAGTAGCATCAAATAATGCCTCGCGATCCACAAAGTAAAATTACCTCAATTGAGAACCTCGCGGATATTGCAACCCGCGACCGCGAAGCCGGTAAGAAAGTTGTCCTATGCCACGGCGTGTTTGATCTTGTACATATGGGGCATGTTCGGCATTTGCAGGCGGCACGAGCTGAAGGTGATGTTCTTATTGTCACGATCACAACCAAGTCCCACGTGAACAAGGGGCCCGGTCGACCTGTTTTCAACGATGATTTACGCGCAGAGATGCTTGCTGCTATGGAGCAAGTGGACTGGGTTGCTGTCAGTCCATATCCGTCAGCTGAGAAAATCATCGACGCCGTAAAACCATCTGTTTATGTCAAAGGGTCAGATTACGCGAACCCTGATGACGATATCACCAACAAGATTTCTACAGAACAAGATGCCGTTGAACGACACGGCGGCCAAATTGTTTTCACGCGAGATATTACATTCAGCTCATCTTCCTTAATCAACCAGCATCTCGACGTTTTCGACCCAGAGCTACGTGATTATTTGGCGGGCGCACGCGCACGCAACATGGAGCAAAAAATTACAGCCGCACTTAATGAAGTGTCTGGCCTAAAGGTGCTTGTTGTTGGCGATGCAATTATTGACGAATATCAGTACGTCAACGCAATGGGTAAATCTGCCAAAGAGCACATGATTGCGACACGTTTTGTCTCCCAAGAGCAATTCGCGGGCGGTGTGTTTGCCGCAGCAAATCATATTGCCAGTATCTGCAAGGAAATCGATATCCTGACAGTGCTCGGCGGTGATGACAGTCATGAAGATTTTATCCGCACGAATCTTGCGCCAAACGTTAATCTCATCCCGGTGATGCGTCTAAACACTCCAACGACACGCAAATGCCGCTTCGTTGATGCAGGTTATATGCGGAAATTATTCGAAACATATTACTTTGATGACACGCTTGCTCCGAGCAGCGTCCGCAATGAGCTCGTTGACTATATTACCAACAAAGCAAAAGACTATGATCTGGTTGTAGTGACAGACTTTGGACATGGCATGCTCGACCGTGAATCTATCGACGCATTATCAACTCATGCCAAGTTTCTCTGCGTGAATACTCAGACCAATAGCGCCAACCATGGGTACAATATGGTTACACGTTATTCCAAAGCTGATTTTATTTGCATCGATGCTCCGGAGGCGCAACTCGCCTCGCAGGATCGCTTCAGTTCCATAGAAGATGTATTGACCAACTCCTTGTCTAAACGCATCGATTGTCAGCGTTTTATCATTACTCATGGCAAGATGGGGTGCGTTGTCTTTGACAAGAAGGATGAATTGGTCCGTATACCCGCGTTTACAAAAACTGTTGTGGATACTGTGGGTGCAGGCGATGCCTTTTTCTCGATTGCAGCGCCTATGGCAGCGATTGGCGCGCCTATGGAGGTTGCTGCCTTCGCTGGCAACGTCGCCGGGGCGATCAAAGTTGGGATTGTTGGACATCGTAAATCAGTTGAGAAAATCCCCTTTGTTAAATATACCATGACTCTTTTGAAATAACTCAAGTTGAAATGGAAAATTTTGATGGCGGATAAAACCTGGAATGTTCTGATCACTGGTGGTGCTGGATACGTCGGCGCCGTTCTCGTGCCCAAACTGTTGGAAGCCGGTCATAATGTAACGGTGCTCGATCTATACATGTATGGTGATGATGTCCTCAAAGAGGTAGCTGACCATCCCAAGCTTCGCGAAGTCAAAGGTGACATGCGAGATCTGGATACAGTAGAGAATGCCCTAGATGGGTGTAATGCCGTTATTCATCTAGCCTGCATTTCTAATGATCCGTCGTATGATCTTGATCCCGAATTGGGAAAATCGATTAATCATGATTGCTTTTTACCTTTAGTCCGCGCGTCAAAAGCTGCAGGCGTAAAACGCTTCATTTATGCATCGTCCTCATCTGTCTATGGCGTCAAAGATGAAGCAGAAGTCACCGAAGACCTGACACTTGAGCCACTGACTGACTATTCCAAATTCAAAGCATTGTGCGAGATAGAGCTTGAAGACGAGCGCGCACCAGGATTTGTCACATGTACTATTCGGCCTGCAACTGTATGCGGGTACTCACCGCGGCAACGCCTTGATGTTATTGTCAATATTCTAACTAATTATGCCGTGAACACCGGCGCGATAAGGGTATTCGGTGGCACACAGAAACGCCCCAATCTTCATATCCAAGATATGGCAAATCTATACGTGCATCTTCTTCAACAAGAAGACGAAGCAATCGATGGAAAAATCTATAACGCTGGCGATGAAAACCATACCGTCATGCAACTGGCCGAAATGGTCAAAGATGCCGTCGGCGGTGACTTGAAAATTAATGTCGAGCCAACAGACGACCTTCGGTCTTACCACGTGTCTTCCGACAAGCTCCGCAATGAACTCGGGTTCGCGCCCGAACATTCCATCAAAACTGCAGTAACCGATTTAGTTGAGGCGATGAATGACAAACGCCTGACCAACACCATGAAAGACCCTCTATATTTTAATATCACACGCATGCAGGACTTGGATATTAAGTAGCAGACCATGCATGTCGGTCTCGATTTTGATAATACGATTGCAGGCTATGACGCCGTGTTTGCTTCGGTAGCCCGTCACCAAGGGCTGATACATAATCCTGCTGTTCATTCAAAATTGGCAATTAGAGAATCCATTCGCGCACTTGAAGACGGTGAGCAAAAATGGATGGCCCTGCAGGGTCAGGTTTATGGTAAGTTCATGAAAAATGCCGAACTCATTCTAGGTGTTGAAAATTTTTTGACCGCCTGCAGAAAACAAGGCGTTCGTGTGCATATCGTTAGTCACAAAACCGAGTATGGGCATTTTGATCCTGACCGTGTGAACTTACGAGATGCTGCAAAACAATGGATGGAAGACAATAATTTCTTTAATGCCGATGGCTATGCCTTAAACCGTGATGACGTTATTTTCGAAAGTACACGCGAAGATAAGGTCGCCCGTATTGCGGAAATTGGTTGCAGTCATTTTGTCGATGATCTGGAAGAGGTTTTCTTAGAACCCGGCTTTCCTAGCGACGTGACAGGTATACTATTTGATCCGACCGGTACCATACATCGAGTGCACAATGCTACTGTGAAAAATTCGTGGCACGAAATTCAGGACTTCATTCTTGCAGCCTGAGCACTCTTCTATTGTCTCAACAAGTCTCAACACCGTTGTAGAAAAAATACTTGGTGTCTTGATTATAAAATCAACACCAATTTCGGAAGGTGCAAACAATCAGGTCTATGACATAGAAACAAAGAGTGGGCGTTTCATATTGAAACACTATCCAGCTACCCCAAGCGATCAACGCGACCGGTTTCATGCCGAGACCAAAGCGCTTCAATTTTTGAACGACGTTAGATTGCCTTGCATTCCTCGTCTGGTTGGAAATGATCCCGATCGCCGTGTAGCGATCATGGAGTATGTTGAAGGTAAGACGTTAGACGCAATAGCATCTCATCATATCCAGGCCGCAATTGATTTCACGTTATCGCTTCACGACGCCAGCAAAGATAAGAACGCATGCGAGATCGGGACGGCCTCTGAAGCTTGCCTGTCCCCAATTGAAGTAAGCAATCAAATTGCGGTGCGCCGCAGCAAGTTGGAGAGTTCCATCGCCAAACACAAAGATCTTGGATGCTTTCTTGAACAGAAGTTCGATCCGGTTTTTGTCACTTTTCATAACGCCGCTATCGAGAAACTTGAAGTATCAGGCATAAATGCTCAAACAAATTTAGTGAACGATCAATTGACTCTAAGCCCATCGGATTTTGGGTTTCACAATGCTTTGGACATGAAAGACAAAGTGATCTTTCTGGATTTTGAGTATTTTGGCTGGGATGATCCTGTCCGCTTGGTTTCTGATTTTCTTTTACATCCTGGGCATAATTTATCTGTTGCTCAGAAAGAATTATTTGCCCGTGTCACGAGTGAATATTTTTCCAATAATGATAAAAGTTTTCTTCCACGTCTCGAGGCGTTATATCCACTCATCGGGTTACGCTGGTGTATGATTTTATTGAATGAGTTTCTTCCCGAACGACTAGCCCGACGGCGCGCTGCTGGCGCGCGCGATGATGCTAAAGCAATCTATGCACGACAACTCGGCAAGTCCGAGACTCTTTTAACCACACTTCTTGAAACAAAGAGAGTTTTACCGCTGTGATAAGCCATCCGTTCTCAAATGAGATGTACCCGAACTCACCCCCTTTGGACGACCGTTCTAAGGAAATGCGTAGACTTGTCATCGATGGGCTTGATGGCGGAGGTCGCGGCCATCTTGGCTCGTCCATGTCATTAATTGAAATTATGAGAGTCATCTATGACGATGTTGCAAATCATCGTCCTGATGACCCGATGTGGGAAGAGCGAGATCGTTGCATCTTATCAAAAGGTCACGGCTGCTTGGCGCTATACGCTGCGCTTGCCTGTCATAATTATTTTCCGCGTGAAGAAATGCGTCAATTCTGTCATTTACCTAGCCGCTTGGGCGGCCACCCAGAGCGCTCAAAAGTTCCGGGCGTTGAAGCCTCAACAGGCGCTCTTGGCCATGGATTATCTATTGGCGTTGGCATGGCCTTGGCTGCACGTATACGCAAACGTAAAAATCGCGTCTTTGTTGCTATGGGTGATGGCGAAATAAATGAAGGTTCGGTTTGGGAAGCCGCAATGTCTGCGTCCAAACACCAGCTTTCTCATCTAACGGCGATTGTCGACTACAATAAGATCCAATCATATGGCCGCACCTCTGAAGTTCTGGATTTAGAGCCATTGCTCGATAAATGGCGCGCATTTGGTTTCGAAACCGTTGAATGCGACGGTCACGATGTAGAAGCACTTCTTGCCGTTCTTGGAGAACCCCTATCTTCCACAAAACCAAGCATGGTGATCGCACACACTGTTAAAGGCAAAGGCGTTGCTTTCGCAGAAAATGATCCCGAGTGGCATCACAAGTCACGCGTCCCTGCAGATCAAATCGACGCCATGTATGCTGCGTTGGCGGAGAATTCGTAATGCGTAAAACTTGCCTTAATATGGTTCATGAACTTGCGAAGCAAGATGAACGTGTAGTCTTTGTTGGCTCCGACCTGGGGCCAGGTGTGCTGGACGAAATGAAACACACCATGCCAGACAGATTTTATATGGAAGGTGTATCTGAGCAAAACATCGTGGGCCTCGCCGCTGGCCTTGCGATGGAAGGTTACATCCCGTTTGTGAATACCATTGCCACTTTCATTACACGTAGATGCTTTGAGCAAGTTGCCGTTGATCTTTGCCTTCACGATCTTCCTGTACGATTGATTGGAAATGGTGGTGGACTTGTTTATGCGCCGCTCGGACCAACTCATCTTGCAACAGAAGACATCGCCATAATGAGATCACTTCCCAATATGACGATTGTCTCGCCTTCTGATGCCGACGAAATGACTCGCTTCATGGCCTCAAGTCTTGACTGGCCTCATCCGATTTACATCCGCCTTGGTAAAGGTGGTGATCCCGTTGTTACAGGTGAACAAACTGGATTTGAAATTGGCAAAGCCGTGCCACTTCGAGCAGGTAAGGATATCCAAATATTGTCCAGCGGTGTCATGTCAGGTCGCGCGCTAAGCGCTGCAGATATGCTTGCAGACAAAGGTGTGTCTGCAGGTGTTATTCACCTTCCAACAGTTAAGCCATTAGATAACGATGCCGTTCTTCAAGCTTCTGAATCGTCCATGATTGTGACGTTGGAAGAGCACTTTAAAATGGGTGGACTTGGCAGCGCTGTCGCAGAAGTTTTAGTCGATGCCAACCGTATGCCAGAGCACGGTATCTTGCGTATCGGACTGGAAGACTCGTTTCCCATGGCCTACGGCTCACAAGATGAATTGATGGAGCGCTTTGGATTGCAGCCCCCCGCAATTGCAGAAACAATCGGCCTTGCACTCAAGCAGCGATCTTGAAGAGATTACAATGACTGATTTTAATTTCATTGAAGACGACACCGTTGAACTTGGCCAACAATTTATCGATGATGGTTACTTGGTTTTACCGGCTGAAAACCTGGATGCACTAGAGCGTATCCGACGCTGTGCTGCCGAACTCGCCGCAAGTGCAATTGGCGAAGAACTGCCAAATGATATATCGAACTTCCTCAATAATTTTCATGAGCGTGTATCGATAGATGAGTTGAACACCGTCAGACTAAAAGTGATTGAAGGATTGAATAAACAGTCATGGTTGCGGGCTGCTTATTTTCAATTGGCGCGCCAAGCGATTTTCTCCCTTGTTGGAAATGAACTTGCCATGCAGCGACGCGTCAACCTTTCAATGCAGTTGCCGCAAGACACGAGCTCGCTGCTGCCCGTGCATGCAGATGTCTGGTCCGGAGATTCACCCTACGAGATTGTTCTCTGGGTACCGCTTGTTGATTGTTATCGCACCAAGTCCATGTACCTGATGCCGCCTGCAAAAGATCGTGCACTCCAGGCACGCATGGGTGAGGTATTCAAAGATTCAAGTGCCAGTAACTTGTTCAAAGTCATTGAAGATGATGTGCAGTGGATGGATGTTCCATACGGCAACGTCCTTATCTTTTCCCAGACTCTTATGCATGGCAATCAACCAAATGAAGAACCCGATACCCGTTGGACAATGAATTGCCGGTTTAAGAGCCTCTTCTCGCCTTATTCAGATAAACGTCTGGGTGAGTTCTTTGAGCCTATTACTTTACGTCCTTCGTCCCGCATTGCGTTGGATTATGAACTCCCTGATGGTTTTTAAAATGATTGAGCGGCATGGTCTCCGTGGCTATATCGGCTCGCGTCCTTATTTTGGCTCACGCGCGCCGCAACATGTTCAAAACCTCGTCATTCGAGATTATTGTGCGCGGATCGAAAAACCATTCCTTTTGAGCGCAACAGAATATACCATGCCAAATTGCTTTATGATGCTCGAACGTGTCATACAGGAAGTTGCGGATATAGAAGGTGTCGTTCTTTACAGCCTCTTCATGTTACCTGATAACCGCAAACGCCGTGCACGTGTTTGGGATACTATTCTTGCTGAGGGCGCGGTTCTTCACGCTGCCGTTGAAGGATATGAAATTCGCACAAAAGAAGATACACAGCGCGTCGAGGATATATGGCGAATTCATGAAACCTTACCGGATTGCGCACAGGGCCTTTAAATCACCATGAAACAGATTAATTTTCTCGAGACGATCCACAAAAAAACCAGTCGCGACTATGTTCAACGCGTTGTCGATCATGACAAGGGGGCTTGCGCAGATGTCGCCAAGAAATGGGGTATGGATTATTGGGACGGCGATCGGCAATACGGATATGGCGGCTATAGTTACGATGGCCGCTGGCGCGTCGTCGCTGAAGAAATGGCAACGCATTATGGCCTTAAGGCAGGGGATCGGATCCTGGATATCGGTTGCGGCAAAGCCTTCCTGCTTTATGAATTCACACAGGTGGTTCCTGGCATAGAGATCGCTGGCATTGATATTTCGACTTACGGCATTGAGCATGCGAAGGAAGAAGTTCGGCCTTTCATTCAAGTTGGTAATTGTACGGATTTACCTTTCGAGAATCGTTCCTTCGACCTGGTCTACTCTCTCAACGTTTTTCACAATCTGAAAAATTATGAATTACATGCTGCGTTTGCAGAAATGCAGCGCATGCGTCGAGGGCATGGCTATATGTGTACGGAATCGTATCGGAATGAGAATGAGAAGGCGAATTTACTGTATTGGCAATTAACATGTGAGACATTCTGTGACCCCTCTGAATGGCAATGGTTTATGAAGCTTGCCGGATACGATGGCGACTATGGATTCATATATTTCGAATGACGCTGCGAATCACATCATGAAAGCACCTCAAACACATCTCGCCTTTTATAAGGAATTCGGTGTCTCGCCTGTCCATCAGGACATATCTGATCTTGATCAGCATATTGATCGCCGACGTTCACTATACCGTTCTTTAGGCGTCCTACCTGTATTGATACGCGCCTCTCGCGTTCTTGAAGTTGCGCCTGGCTCTGGCCACAACAGTCTCTTTATCGCTGCCTGTCAGCCCGCCAGTTTGACATTGGTCGAGCCCAATCCTGTGGGTTTGCGGGAAATTAAAAATCTCTATGCCGGGTTTGAATTATCACATACCACGCCAGAGCTCATCGACTCTAAACTGGAGGACTATGATCCCGATAACATATTCGACATTATAATTTGCGAGGGCTGGCTTGGTTCAGCACCCCATGAACACGACATGCTGGCGAAGCTCGGCAGTATGGTCGCACCGGGAGGCGTTCTGTGTGTCTCGCTGGTCTCGCCTATCGGACTGCTAGCAAATATTCTAAGGCGCCTGCTGGCCGCAAGCGTCATTTCTGGCAAAGACTCCGTATATCATGTTTCACTTTTAAAGAGAGCCTTTGCAACGCATCTCAATACCCTCGCTGATATGTCCAGACCACACGAAGATTGGGTCATCGACAATATGATCAATCCAGCTTGGTATGGCGTATGCCTGACGCCAGCAATGACTGTAGACGTTCTCGGGGATACGTTCGATCACTATGGGTTTTCGCCACGCATGATTTCAGATTGGCGTTGGTACAAAAGCCTTTATGGTGAGAATCGCAATTTCAATGCCCGCTTTCTAGACAGCTTTTATAGCACAGCGCACAATCTGTTAGATTATCGTGATCAATCCGACTTACAGGACTCATCGCTCAATCAGCAATTAGAAGTCGCTTGCTTTGATTTTCTAAAACAAGTCATGGCCTTCGAATTTGAGAATGCAGGAATAGATTCTGTTCTCTCGGCAATTGATACGCTTAGGCCAATGCTAGAAACCGTTTCTCCAGACATGGAGCGAGCTCTTGTTGAAACACAAACATTGATTACCCGGCCCTCACTAAGCCCAGCAGATGTCTGCACCATGAAACATCTCACACCATTGTTTGGCCGCGAAATGATGTACGCCTCATACACCCGCGAGAGCTGAACCGCGCCGATCAAGGAAACACCAATGAATGACAAAGAAACCAAAGAACCGCAGTACAATGTTTGTTTAGATTTTTCAGAAACCCATGGGCTGCCTCGGTTTGGTTTGATGAGCGGTTATGTCTGGCATGACGATCCAAAGCGTTTGGTTTTCATGCTATCTCGATACAAGTTTGTAAGCAAAATGCTGGCTGGAAAAAGCAACGTACTTGAGGTTGGTTGCGGCGACGGATTTGGCGGACGCATTGTGCGACAAAGCGTAGAGAAACTTACCGGCGTCGATTTCGATCCAATGTTTATCGAAGACGGCAAGAAGATTACAAGTGACCGATGGCCAATCGATCTACATGTTCACAATATTTTGGATGGACCTTTCCAAGGTAGTTTTGATAGCATTTACAGCCTCGACGTCATGGAACACATTACTGCCGAACGCGAACAGGAGTACATCGAAAATATCCTTCACAGCCTGACCGATGACGGCATACTTATCGTCGGCATGCCAAGTCTCGAATCTCAAACTTACGCATCACCTGCCAGTAAAGCGGGACATATCAATTGTAAGTCGGGGCCCGATTTTAAAGCTATCTTCGAGCAACATTTTCACTCGACTTTATTGTTCTCAATGAACGACGAAATTGTTCATACGGGCTTCCATGCAATGGCTCATTATTTATTTATCGTTTGCTCCGGGAAGAAGCATTAAGCACAAAACATGATCGATGTTTTAGTCATTGGTGGTGACAGTGTGATTGGAGGCGCGCTCTTCAAGCATCTGAACGAGACCGGTCTGGCTGTTGTCGCAACGTCCCGTCGGGACGCTCAAGGGCCTAAGAATATTTTTCTCGATCTCGCTGCGCCTGTTGCCGATTGGATCGAACTACCGATGGCAAAAACCTGGGTCATTGTTGCTGCTATCGCACGTCTAGCAGCATGCCGACTAGATCCTGAAAACAGTTGCAAAGTGAATGTCACTGCAGTTGAAGAACTTGCGTGTCAAGCTAAGGAAAAAGGTGCGCGCGTTATATTTTTATCAAGTGACAAAGCTTTCGATGGACGCCAGAAGAATCGCTTAACCGACGAGCCAACCTGCCCCCGTAGCGAGTATGGTCGACAGAAATCAGCCGCTGAGAAAATTGTACAAAACGCCTCTATTGAAAATTTGATCATTCGATTGACAAAAGTACTCTCGCCAGATGATCCATTACTCGTTTCATGGCGCGGTTCACTTGCGATCGGCGAGCCGATCAAACCTTTCTCAGATAAAACTTTTGCCCCTGTTGCTTTGGCGACAGTCACAACAGGTATTTACCGCGCAATTCAGCATAACGTATCTGGCATTCTTCAGTTTTCCGGGCCGGATGATGTGACGTACGCGAGCATTGCGCACTATCTAGCCTCATTGCTGGAAGTACCAGACGAACTTGTCACACCACATGCCTCGGCTGACCTTGGGATGCCTCCTGAAGAGCGCCCCCCATTCACGTCTCTTGATACGAAACGAGCCCGAGACACCTTGAAGTTGGAATTTGCCACACCCAATGAATTACTTGATCAGATAGTGAGCAATCGCCTGACCTCATGACCACATCTTCCTCAGTAAATATATGTCATGCATGTAACCACTCGGCACCGCTCCTCAAGACGGCGAACATACTTCATTGTGTGACGTCTGACTGTCGCCCTTGGGCAGCGCAAGCAGATTTCGCCGTCTGCCATACATGCGGCCTCGCGCAAAAGAAGATCACGCCAACATGGACCAAAGAAACCGAAGCAATCTACGGTAGCTATACCATGTATCCTCAAGGTGGTGGCGAAGAACAGACAAGTTTCGAAAGCAATACGGGTGTTGCACAAGCACGCTCTAAAAAAATCATTGATGCCATTTTATCGAACGACTTGATTCCTGCGCAGGGTGCAATGCTGGACGTTGGTTGCGGGAATGGAAATATGATGCGTAGTTTTCAGGGGGCGTTCCCAAAATGGAATTTGGCGGGGCAGGAATGGGATGAACGGCACGCGGAGATCGTTTCCGCGATTCCAAATGTGACCGACTTTTTCACACGTTTTCCAGATGATCACCTCGGCTATTTCGATCTTATTTCGATGATCCACGTGCTGGAGCATATTGTTGATCCTGTAAGTTATCTTCAAAAGCTCACAAGTCTTCTTCGTCCTGGCGGATTAATTCTTATCGAGGTTCCAAACCTTCGCCGAAATCCATACGACCTGGCAATCTTCGACCACTGTTCCCATTTCACCGCATCCAGCCTGAAGATACTCCTGGCGCAAGCTGGCTTGCGGGTTAACTGGTTGTCGGAAAATGTGATTCCGAAAGAGCTAACAGTTCTTTGTAGTGTAGGATCGTCTGAAACCACTTCCGTTTCGCCGGAAGAAATTGATGTCGCGAAGGACAGCATTATTTGGCTGCAAAACTTTAAAGCACAAACCGCAGCAGTTGACCGAGATAATCAGCTTGGGATTTTTGGAACATCAATTGGCGCGTCATGGGTTGTAAGTGAATTAGGCCATGCGCCAGATTTTTTTCTGGATGAAGATAAGAATAGGATCGGCAAGTATCATTTAGACAAACCCATCCTTGCATCTGACCAGGCACCGCAGGGCTCAAGCATTATTATTCCTCTGACCACTGAGAGTGCGAATGCTGTCTCAGCACGTATTTCGCGGCCAGACCTCACTCTTTACTGCCCATCCTGACCACATGTTTTATTAGTAGAAAGCATTCATAAGAATTGTCCAAATCTGAAATTCCCTCGATTTTAAAAACAGCTCAACGCTCGTTGCGGCTCCTTGATCGTCCCGCGCGCGTTCAATTGTCTTTTTTAATGGTTGCCATTATTCTCGGTACTGGTTTGGAGGCAATCGGGCTTAGTACTATCTTCCCATTACTTCAATACATCGTCGCGCCAGAGCAACTTAACGATCAACACATACTCAGTCAGCTCGCCGCCTATTTACCGGGTGATTTAGGGGACAAGAACTTTGCATTTCTCGCTTTAATCGCAATGGCGAGTGCCTTTGTTCTTAAAAATCTAATTTTGCTTGGTGTGACCTACGCGCAATTCGCTGTTGTATATAATGACATACTTCGAGTTGCCTGTTTACTCTTTGAGAGTTATTTGCGCCGACCATATGGTGAACTTTTGGATCGTAATTCGGCAGACCTTATTCGTAATGTTCGCGAAGTCGTTTCGTTTGCATTCAAAAATGTTGTTTTAGGATTTATAAACGCTGCCATCGAAGCTTTAATGATTATCACGATTCTGGCGTTGATGATTTATATTGAGCCCTATTCCGCCGTTATTGCATGCGCCATCATCATTCCGGGCGCCGCTCTCTATCTTATGATAACTCGAACTACATTACATCGGCTTGGACACGAGGATTTAATCTATACAACCGCTATTCTTAAAGCCATTCAAGAGGGCCTGCATAGCTTAAAACAGACAAAAGTTTTTGGTCGAGAACTTTATTTTGGCAAAGCTTTTAGAGCCGCCCAGGACAAGGCGATGCGCATCGCAATCATAAGCGGTACGATCAGCCAAACACCACGATTGTGGTTTGAGTCGTTAGTTATTATTGCAGCCGTCGCTATTGTCATGCTTTTACTTATAACAACTTCGGCTGATAGCGTCGCGCCAACTCTTGGTCTTTTTGCAATTGCTATGCTCCGCATGATTCCATCAGCAAACAGATTATCGCTGGCCATCAATAATATTCGCAATGGTGCTGCGGCGCTCAGTGTCCTCGAGGCGGAACTAAATGATACCGACAGTGAAAATCATTCTGATGCATTGCGTCCTGATCGTGCCGTACTCGGCCCTGTTAGAAAAGTGGAACTTGATAACGTCGAATTTATCTACCCAGCAAGTTCAATACCGTCTCTGAACGGCATTAATTTAACCATCGTTGCTGGCGAAATTACAGCGCTTATTGGACCTTCAGGGTCAGGCAAGACAACCACCGTTGATATTCTGCTGAGCCTTCTTTCTCCAACAAGTGGCAACGTAAAGGTGAATGGAATTAATGTTAGCGATGTCATTGGTCAATGGCGGAATTGCCTCGCTTACGTTCCACAACAGGTTTATGTCAG
>ENA-UOXV01003163-UOXV01003163.1-marine-metagenome-genome-assembly--contig:-NODE-3163-length-20464-cov-7.134401_pt1 | contig 20464 bp, 20 predicted proteins | sample MGYA00238165_ERZ766961 | MGnify/ENA primary metagenome ERZ766961 (study PRJEB28924, sample SAMN03173240) | marine metagenome | biome: Marine; feature: Water; material: Subsurface seawater | place: North...
GATATATCACTAAAAGTTCACCTTTGCTAGATGCAATCGTAGATGCAAACGAGGAGTATCGATATGGCAACTAAAAAAGGAAAGTTTGTACCTAAGAAAAAAAGAACTTTAATCTCTGAACCTAATTGGGACAAGTTAAGAAAAGCATCGACAGAAGAAGATCGTGAAAATGCTTTTAAAATCGCAAGTGATTTTGTTCATTACGAGGTCCCTGAAAAAGAACATCTACATTGGATGAAAGCATGGATAAGAGAAAAAAGCAATTGGGATTTGAACGATAATATCGTTGAACTCCCTGACGCTTATTTAGTGCCTTTTGCAAAATATGGTTGGTTGGCAGTCATGCTCGGGTATATCCCAGTACGTCATGAAAATAGTTTTATTAAAAACCTCAAACCGTTCTTGACACGTTCTAATGAGTTAAGAAATAAACTAAACCAAGAACCTCAAATACACCCAACTGTTTCATCTAGAGATCCCGAAGATTTTTTACACCCAGATAAAGTTAAAAAATGGTTGGATTACTGGACTGCTTTTATAAAAGAAAATTCTAAAAATATCGAAACTGCATCAAAGGAAAGAAGAATTGCATATCAAACAGCAAATACTTATGTTTGGAATATGCGTAATTACTTGCGCAGCGGGGTTTGGGGCGACAATCGATTCGGAGAAAAACGTGAAGGAAAAGTTATGGTTGTTTGTAAGGCATTAGCGTATAACGCTGCCGGTGAAGTTAAAAGATCGAAGGGTACATGGTACCCAGACATTCAAGCAGTATGGGAAGGCGCGACAATAGTATGAATCTAGATGGACTTATGTTAACGAAAAAAAAATTTACTATGATGATAGAAAAAACTGTCATACATAAAAAACTTTCTTATATGGATGCCGTAGTGCATTTGTGTGAAGAAAATAACATCGAAATTGAAGATGTTAAAAAATATGTCTCTAAAACAATTCAAGAAAAAATAGAATTAGAAGCAAGAAATTTAAACTTCATGCCCAGGTCTAATAAGATTGAATTCTAATTTGATTTCTTGAAAGAAGAAGAGTACTATATAGTTCTATATTATGAATAATGTGGATAAAATAAAATACTAAAATACACTGTAAATACGAGGAAATAAATATGAGTTTTTCAAACCTAAAGCGCGACCGCGCAAGTTCTATCTCTAAACTGGTTTCTGCTGCTTCTAGTCAGTCTGGACCAACCGAAAAGAAATCTTATGCTGACGAACGTCAATGGAAACCAACCGTTGATAAAGCAGGTAATGGATATGCCGTATTGCGGTTTCTTCCTGCTCCTGAAGGAAACGACATTCCATGGGTTCGATATTGGGACCATGGTTTTAAAGGTCCGACCGGTCAATGGTATATCGAGAAGTCTTTGACTTCTATCGGTCAGAATGATCCTGTATCTGATGCAAACACAAAACTTTGGAACTCTGGTGACGATCGAGATAAAGAAACTGCTCGCGAACGTAAACGTCGATTACATTATGTTGCTAACGTATATGTTGAGCAAGATTCTGGCAATCCTGCTAACGAAGGAAAGGTTTTTCTCTACACGTTCGGTAAGAAGATCTTTGATAAGGTCATGGATGTAATGCAACCACAGTTTCAGGATGAAGATCCTATTAACCCTTTTGATTTTTGGGAAGGTGCATCTTTTAAACTGAAGATCCGTAACGTTGAAGGGTATCGAAACTATGACAAGTCTGAGTTTGCTAGCAAGTCTCCTTTGTCAGAATCAGATTCTGAGCTAGAAGAAATCTATGAGCAGGTTTTTGATTTACAAGAGTTCGCTGATCCAGAGAACTATAAGAGTTATGCTGAACTAGAAGCAAGACTGCATATGGTACTTGGTCAATCTGTTGCTTCCGATTATCCTGCATTGGATAATGTTCAAGCAGCACCAGCGCCACGTGTAGTTCCCGCTCCTTCTATCGCATCGTCAGATGCTGATGAAGATGACACTATGTCTTACTTTGCTAAATTAGCTGAAGAAGATTAATGTCTAAGACGGTACTACAAAATTTTCGTGTAGATGAAGACACTCGGAAATCGTTTCATCTTTGGTGCATAGAAAACGAAACAACCATGGCTGATCATCTTCGTAAATGCATTGACGATACTCTTTCTGGTAAGATAGAATTATCTAAAGAAAGACGTCCGCATAAGAAGAAAGAAGCAGAGTTAAAAACTTGGTTGAGTGAATGGGATTAGGGGAACTTCGGTTCCCCTTTTTTTATCTACCATACATCATAAGAGGACTACTGAGCGCAGAATTTTGCGAATCTAAGAAAGCACTTCCTGTCGGTTCAGTGGGGTTCTGCATTGGAGGATTACCACCTCCGCCGTTACCTCCGCCGTTACCTCCGCCCTGAACATTAATATTCACTGGTGCTATCATAGCATCACTAGGAAGACCATTACCTTGCGTGTTAAGATCTAGATCTTTCTGTCTTGCTGCTAGTTTTGCCGCTTTTACGTCGTCGCTGTTTTTTTTAATTCCGGCGCTTACACTGCCGAATTGACTGAAACCGCTTCGACGAATACCGTTATCCGTCATAGCGCCGCTAAAGTCTGGGACCAATTGTCGGCCGACTTCTTTTGTGATTTCTATAATTCGCTTTGCAGTTTGCTTTCGATCGACAAAATAATCTTTCTCTGGTACAGTTCCGTATTGTTGCACATACGTATCTCTAATTGCTCCTACTGTAGCAGCGCTCATCGACGCCCCTAATCCGACACCAGGAAACGAGCTCACTATCTGAAAAATTCCTCCTGTAACATCTCCTTCAGAAAATTTATCTCCGGCCAACATTAATCCTACACCAGTTCCTACAACAGGCAATGCTTTTAAAGCGTTTTTACCTGCCGCTGCGCCCAACGGCGCTAAAAATCTAGCAACTGTTCGTGCCATCGATGCTTTCTTGGTGAGGGGACCCTGACCCTCCGGGATTATCGCTCTGGATACTCCACCCCCAATCGGTTTTCCTTGTGCATCAAGTATCATACCCGAAGGCGAAAACGCTGGTTGCAATGGATTTTTTAGTTGTGCTTTCAGAGATGCGTCATATGCTTTATATTGATTCAACATCGCTGTACTGCCTTTCATCAAAGGCGGCAAGTAACGTTTTGCTAATAGACCACCAGGTCGAGCAAAAAAACCTTCATCTATATCGAGATCTTTAAATCCGCCACTAGTCTCGGGGTTTTGTCCCCCAGCACGCATTCGTGCCAAAAAATCATTCATAGCATCGGTAAGTGCTAATTTTACTGCGCCAGCGACGATCGCCGCGATTCCAGCACCAGCGATGCCCGCTAATATTTTTTTACCTAAAGAATCAAATATACCCGAGAACATAGATGAACCACTAGATTTGCTTGAAGAACTCGTGTCAGAAGATGACGAGACCATAATATCATCAGTATCGTTTTTATTTTCTCTGAGCGCTTCGAGCAACTGCAAACTCTTAGATTTCTCTGCATCAAAAAATGAACGAAATTCTAGTCGAAGACGTTTTACTTCTTCAGTAGTGCTTTCTTGTTCGTTTTTTAAATCTTCGATAATACTAGACATTTGCTTTTTCTGCTTCCTTAGTTTTTTCTTCCATTTGTTGTAGTAATAACGAAATAAATGCCTCTCTTTCCCACGGTATCATATGTTCTAATTCAGTTAAAGAGTATTTATGATTTTCAATTAACAAAAAATTAGTTTTATAGTAATCAATTAAACTAGCGTGGGCGAGGCATATTAAAAAAAACTGTTAAGTCCCTCTATGGTTTTTGTATTCCCCGTTTGGCATTTGCCACAATTAAAAACCGCATCATATTTAACCGATGGTATGACTTCAACTGCTGATAAAACATTGCTAAATTGTTTAGAAGTCAAATTACTTACAAAGGATATAACTTCTTCTATTGTTTCATCTTGCATAGATGTTCTTTCTGTCTTTGAGCATAAAGCAGAAATACAAGAAGCAACCCACGATATTGGATCGGGAGTGCCCTCTTCGTCAAAACTTAGTTCAGAATAACTTGGGTATTTTAACTCGATTGTGTATTCGTCTGTTAATTTTACTTTCTTTTTTAATATTTTTGCATCAGGTTTTGGTGCTTCAATATCATCTAAGTGCAATGTGTATGGGTTTTGATGCTCGCATTCATCACACTCTAACGTAAACTCCGAGGTCTCTCCTACAGATTTTGATCTAATCTGAAGAAACAAATAATCTATATCAAACGTTGTGAATTCCCTTTCGTTCTCAACACCATCAATACAATTTTTAACTAGGTCGATAATGCTATCTAATGCATTTTTTATATCGCCCGACTCTTGAAACATCATTAATACTTTTTCTTCACTTACCAAATACGGTCTAAACCGAACCGTCTTCCCCGACGAAGGTATTGTGCATTTGTACTTTGGTATCTCATTTAACTTCGGTAACATAATATATCCTCAATTTTAAAAACCTAATTTTTTCTTCGCAAAATCTTTAATGCCGTCTTCAACTTTGTCTCTAACAGCACCAATCCCTTTTTCTATTTCATTTCTAATCTTGTTTATTGGGTTGTTATCTTCCATAGAAACCCCTGACCAATTCCTATATTGAAACGTAATAGTAATTGTTTCTAATGTATTAGCGGCATCGTCTGACAAAGAATCGCTTACAATAGCAATAGGATATGCTTCATATAATACACACTTGTATGATGTGTTTCCATCTAATGCAACACCTGCGCTTATACCATCAACTCCTATATTCAAACCAAACAAATCATTACCGAATTGTAATCCCCCAGAATTTCGCAAAGCATTTTTTACAAAATTGGGCAATGGTAAATCAAACTTTTTAGAAAATAAAGAAAGTTCGAAGTTTTGTTTTAGTTGGTTAATAGTAATATCTTTTACGAAATCTTTATAGTACCCCACTTCTTGCCTTTGTTCGTAGCGATCGCTTTTATCTGCCCCAGGAGTAATTTGATTTTGCCATCTCTCGAAATACGTTCTAACACCTGCGTTATTCAATACTAAAAACCGCATCGATATGGTATCTGTTAAATGACTGTATGGAACCTTTGTTATCGCCGCCCCGACCTGCCTTTCAACAGTTGTGATAGACCTAGAAGGTAATGCTACTTCTCTGCACATCAAACCCATTTCTCGTGTGCTGACATCTGATGTTATGTTTGGGAAGTTTACCCAAAATAAATTAGGGCGAGCAACACCATCACCCGCTGTAATAGCAGCAGTTAAATCCGTTATCGTAGACGGTTTAGGCATTTATAATACTCCTTGAATCTGACCAGACCTTTTGATTAGACGCGCCTTGGAAATCGGCGGTTGGTAAAAACGCAGCTATTTCCCACTCACTAGCAGATACCGTTGCAATATTTCCTTGCACTTGACTGGTTAAGTAATGTTTGAAGCAGGGTTTAAAATATTTTGTTTTTGCTGCTTTCTGCAACAAATTATAAGTCAATTGGAATTTAGTTGAATCGTCTAATTTTTTGTTGTTCGTAAAATCTAGTAATGAATCTAAAAACTGCGCTCGCAATACCATAGGAAGATAGTGCAAGTTGATACCATAAAATCCTTTTTCTGCAGGACCAACTATAATTGATAATGGAAATTTATCCCAATAAGGTAGCGTTCCTTTTCCTTTGGCATCATATATAAACATACACATAGAACCCACCCCTGCTGTAGAACTCACAGAAACACGTTCGTCCCGCATTAAGTTTCGGGGTGTTATATTCATCTGTTGTGCTTTCTTTTGAAACCAACGGCGAGACTGCCTCGTCTTTGGTGTTATACCGGCACGGAATGCTTCTTTTTCTAGTTTTGCGAATAAGTTTGACATACGGTTATTTATATCAAATATCTAATCGCCGCTCAATAAATTAATAACAACGGTGCACCTAGGTGTTTTTCCGTTAGATTTGTTATAATGAACCAACTTATCATCGTCTTTAAAGCTCGGACGACCCTTTCCGCAAAAAATAAACCCTCGATTTGATTTCCATAAAATTTCTTCGCTTTCCAATATGTTTCGTTTTTTTCTAATTGAATCAGAACTATGCTTGCTAGACAAAAAAGTTCCTAAGTTATTTTCTCCTATGTAAACAATCGTACTAAGTTTTTTTTCAGAGAGGTCAGTATGCGCGGGATATTCATAATGTTTGCCTGATAATACTAAACAATACGAACACCCGATTATCTGTTTTTGGTTTTCTAAAGAAGAAGTTAAATATGAATATGCGTTGTTAAGTTCAGTTTCAGAATTTTTTCTAAGATGATTTAAAGTATCAATTAATTTAGTTTCAAGCTCTTTGTTGTCATAGACTTTCATTGATTTTTTCATAGAACGTATTGACATTATTGGCAGGTTCATCATTTGGATATTTTGTTTCGTATCGCCATTGAATCGGTACGTATGTATCGCATTAAATTGTTCATTGTCTGCTATATGAACATTTTCTTTTATTTGATCAAACCTGTGCAATAATAATTCATACGTGTTTTGATCAAAAAAATTATCTTTAACTATATAATGCCAATCAGGGTCGATTATCATTTTTTTCTCTTATAGGGTTTCAGTTTCTTCAAAGGTTGGGTCGACTTGGGCATAATTCCTTTAGACTTTAATTCAACTTCAGTCCAGATCTCAAATTTCCATCCACGGTCTTTCGCATATTCTTCTGCTGCTTTCCACTTATTTATATTCTTAACATAGGTGAGCGCTTCTGATAAATACTTTTTGTTTCTGGTGTTTACTTTCTTGGGCGGAGTTGTTTGATTGTTTGGTTTGACTTCAATTAACGTCACGCTGTTGTCTTTCCACTGGACCTTGAAATCCATAAAATATCTGTGCCATGATTTGTCAACGTCATATAGATAAGGTATTACAGTTTCTTCGCTGGACCATGAGATGACGTCAGGAGACATATCGAAATGTTTCATGCAGTGCCGCTCCCACAAACTTCTGTAAAACACCTGCGTCGGATCGCCTTTGTATTTGGTTTTGTTTTTTACTCGATACTTTCCAGAATACGCCATAAATTATGCTATAAATAAACTAAATGCATTAATATTTATTGGAAGTGTTAGATGGCAGTCACAGATCCAGAACTCCTGCCAGGAGAGTATGATTTTGAATATTATTCTTCTACATCGGCAGACGATGCATCGGCAGACGATGTTGCCTCCGAAGATGTAAAGCAAAAGGAATACTATTACCCTTTAGATTTAAATGATTCTTATCCTGGGGTTATTACTTTCCAAGCGCGTAAAATTCCTGGTGAGGATATCGGTTCTTTATTTGGATCAGGTATAGAAGCGATCAAAAATTTAGGCAATGATGTATTTGAATTTTTTACCGCCGGAAGTAATTTTGATGCCACATCTAAAGCAGTAGAAATAATCACCGGCGAAGAATTGACAGAAGAAGATAGAAATAAGGTGGTCAATAAAGACGGCACTTTGGACCAATCAGAACTATATAAAATTGCTCTTAACAAGTTAAGAGAAGCAGGGGAAAATGTCGGGACTATGATAAAGGGCACACCTGAATCACAACCTGTCGTAGTGAATGACTTGTTAAATGAGGGTGTGATCGTAGGTAATGTTAAGTTGCCCCTACCTGCAGACCTGAGAATAGTAGATCAATTAACATATTCAGGAGAAGCAAGTTTAGGAATTATCGGTGGATTTGCTGAAGCCGGTGTTTCAAACAGCACCGGCGCTATAACACAGTCGATGAAAAGCGCAAAAATGATGGGTCAAGCACTGTTTACTAGCAAAGCAAGCAAAGAAATTTCTTCCCTTGTTTTAAATGGAATTAAAAACTTTCCTTTTGTCCCAGACGCAGTCGGTCAAGGTGCAAGTAGCGCATCAAGAATAGCGACTAACCCGAATATAAGAAACTTGTTTGAAAAAGTTGCTTTAAGAAATTTTACGTTTACTTTTAAAATGGTTCCGACCTCTCGTTCAGAAAACGAAATGATTAATAATTTAATTAAATTTTTTAGGGTAAATTCTTATCCAGAAACAATATCAGCCGGGGGAATCCCTGTTGGATATGTGTATCCTAACGTGTTTGATATTAAACTAGAATACAGAACTAAACGAGTAGCAACAAAACTTCTCCCTTGTTATCTTAGAACGGTTACTGCTGCGTATAATCCTACTGGTGCAGGAATGCATGATGATGGCGGATTTAACGAATACGAAATTTCTTTAGACTTCCAAGAAGTATTGACCCTGGACAGGAAGAAGATAGAGGAAGGATATTAATATGTATTTTAAAAATTTTCCTATTATTGGTTATGAGTTCGGCGATAGTAATGAATCTGCGTTTATACAAAATTTATCTTCTTATGTTGATGTTATAGACAGACTTAAAGATAACATCAACACATATTCGTTCTACGAAATTAAAGACTTTGATCGACCAGACAGTTTATCTGGTAGGTTATATGGTGATGACAAATATTATTGGACCTTTTATTTGATGAACGACACAATAAAAGAGCAAGGATGGCCACAAACTAATCAAGATATCTACGATTATGCGATCAAAGCATATCCTGATTGGAGCGCAGACTTTGATACTGGTGCGGTTTTGCAGGACACAATAACAATCGCATCAAACGTTTCTAAGTTGTATCCTAACGGAACTGCAGTTAAAATCGTTCGTACAGTTGGCGCGGATATAAGCGGAACCGTCGTAAGAACTAATTTAGAAGTTGGAGAAATAATTATAAAATCTGACTTTGCTTCTGTAAACGATACTTACACTGCGATCAAATACACTGATGGATCGAATCAATTCTCGATAAATGATCTTGTTTACGAATACAACGGAACACATCATTTTACTGATACGGATGGTAATCAAGCTGGGTTGGTTGATGATGTTGGAACTAAAGTCATAGTAACAAACTTAGAAAATATGGTTTCTGAAAACGATTTATTAAAACGAATCAAGATAATTAAAAAATCTGAAATTGAAACTATCGTTGCACAATTCAACAGACTCATTAAAAACTAATGCTATCAAACGATCATATAATTTCTGAAGCTCTGTTGTCATCTACTGCTTTGCCTGATTATGAAATTGACCTGAAAGGCAATGTCATAGGGATGACGTTGTTTGAGAATGTATTAAATCCGTATGTTCACGGAACTATTATTGTCGTTGATGATTTCAATTTACGCGATACAATGATTTTACAAGGCACCGAAACTATAAAAATTTCTATCAAAGACCAAGAAACTGATGAAGTGGTCTCAGAAAAAAGATTTATAGTTTCTAATATTGAATCTCAAGTGGCGTTAACAGATAATTCTGATGCGCTGCTTTTACACATTGTTGAAGATTTTTTCTTTGCATCTACACTAAATCGGATTAGTAAATCTTATTCAGGTTCTCTCGATAATATTATTTCTCAGATTTTAGATAACGAATTAAGTACAAAGTTAAAAACGTTTGCATATTTTCCGAGCTCTCAGGGTGTCAGAAAAGTTGTTATACCTTATATGACTCCTTTAGAATCTTGCATTTGGTTGATCAAAAGAATATCAACAAGAGAAGGATTACCATTTTATTTGTATGGTTCTATCTTTGATAAGAATGCAGTTAGAATTTCTTCTGTTAATGCTCTTTTACGACTTCCGCCTGTAAATGAAAAATTTCCAGCAAACTATACTGGTTCATATTCAGGTGTAATTAACAGTCAAAAAAGAAAATTAACAGAAATTTATGACGTTAAACAAGTGAATAATGAAAACACTATTGGCATGATTGAACGAGCCGGATACGGATCTTCTTATAACACCATTGATTTGAACAAAGGTATAAACGAAGACACGCATTTTTCAATTAGAAATATAATCGATCAACTTGTTATTGATGGTGTTGTACGATCAGATTATGTTTCTAATGCATTCGACCCTAGATTAAATGTTTTGGGAAAATTTGCTGATGAGTATAATGCAAGGCATATACATCAGGTTAATATCGGAAAAACATATAAACAATTCTACAACTATCATGAAAACATTGAAAACAATAAGATGACAAGCGAAATAATAAAAACAATGTTGAATAGAAACATTATTAATTTTTCTATGAATTCATATTTATTTTTAAATTCCAGTACTAAAGTTTCTGTTGGAAATAAACTCCGTCTTAATTTTTTAAACAACGATCTTTCTGCAGAGAATTCAGAAGCAACTTTTGATAAAAGAAAATCTGGTGATTTTCTGCTTTTAGCATTAAGACACGATTTCGGAAAGACGGAAAACACAACATCAGCAACTGCTGCTAAAGTTGATAACACGTTATGATAAGAAACACAATACAAACAGATTTTTATGGAGACGATATTCGCTGGTTTGTCGGGATAGTTATTAATGCTACACCGCCGGATGGGTTTGAGGGGAAGGTCAAGGTAAGAATACACGGTATTCATAATAACAGCACTGCTGATGTCCCAGAATCGGATATACCATGGGCATCTGTTGTTTTGCCTGTGACTGAGGGCGGAGTTTCTGGGATAGGAAAGATTCCTCAAATATTACCAGGGGCGCAAGTTTTTGGTGTATTTGCTGACGGCATCTCATCGCAACTTCCGATTGTTCTGGGTTCAATTCCTAGGGACGAATTTCCATCAACGCTACAAAAGAATATCGTTTATTCTTCAGAAGAAAATTATTTCGTAAACCAAACTTCTCTAAGTAACCCTGTAATGACTCCATTAAAAGACGACAGTGTTATTAAATCAAAAAATCAATTACGAAGACATCAAGGAATGAAGTTCTTTATTGATAACGGTTATTCATTAATACATGCCGCCGCTATCGTAGGAAACTTAGAAAAAAAATCTAACTACATTTTGTTTTCTGAAACATCTGACACCGTTGGTATTGCTGGGTGGAATAAAACTCAGAAAATAGGTTCTCGTTTTGCTAACCTGATTGATTTTTGTCAAGAGTTGACACCTTCTGAATACTTCATAACATATTCTGCTCAATTAAAATTTGTTCTGTACGAGTTGAGAAATTCTTTTTCTAAAGCGAACCGTAAATTATTACAAACAAATAAAGTTGATGATGGTGCGGACATCATATCAAAATACTACATACTAGATACGCAATTGAATGCTAAACTGAACGCGCAAAATGCATATGATGAGGTTATTGCTTTATGAGTGAAATAGATTTAAATCAAAAAGCAGATGAAGCAAAAACTGATGCTGAAGATAATGTTAAAGAAACTGCTTCAGAAATTAAAGATCAAATAAAATCTGTAGGAGAAGACGCAGCAAAAGAAGTTAAAGACGCAGCCGCGAATGTCGAATCTGCCGCGAAAGATGCTATTGAAGGTGCTATAGGTGACGTCGCGGGGCAGGTTAAAGGCGGACTAGAAACTTTATCTCAAACAAAAGATCAAGTTAAAAACCTTTTACAGAATAAAGATGTAGAAGGTATGATCAGCGGCGAAATTTCTGCCGTAGATAAAATGAAAAATGCAGTTGCATCCGCCGCTTTAATGGGCGCGTTGTCAATGAAAGTTGACAACAAAATTAACATATCGTTTTCTGAACCCGACGAGTACGGCAATATTTTTCCCGTCATAGAAGGAATAGAACCAGATCCCGCCGAAGAAAACCTTGAGAACATAATTAACTTGATAACTGGCATGGGCGAACAAGATCCTGCCGATTTAAAAAAATTCTTATCTATGGGTTCTCCTGCGGGTCTTAAAGATACCCTAGACAACGTTAAAGGAAAGATTGGTGGGATTGCTCGAAGCGCATCTCAAATCGCAGCGACTGCTCAAAGTTTTGCGGATAATTCAATTTCTAAATTAACAGCAGCTAAAAACTCATCATCGCCTTATCAATCTACAATTAAGAGAATCGCTGGTGACTCTGCGGGTGGCACCATTGCGGCTGGCACGGCTGACTCATATAGTATAGAACCTTTAACTTTTGGATCTACATCTCTAAGTAAAGATTCTGATTTTGATCTACAAATTGCAAACAAAACAGCACAAGTATCAGACATATCTACTCTTTTAAATGTAAATGAAGAAGCATCAATAAAAGAAAAAGAGTTGTCTGATAACCTAGAAGAACTTTCTGATTTCAAAGAAAGTCAAACATTATTAAATTCTTTACAGAACGGATCTTCAGAAAATAACGAACTTACTGCAAGGGCAGAAGAATATAGAAAAATAATTTCAAAAAGATTATCGAACAATTCACCAAGAGGAATCCTTGAAGGATTAAATATTAAATTAGCATCAACTGTTATTGCTGATATAAAAAAGATTGCTCCAGAAATTTCTGATGATGACTTGAACACCGTTATTGATTTGTCTCAGGGCGACATTGCTGATTTTTCTGACGCGATACAATTATTATCAACAAACAGTAGCGAAACTTATGACGTTATCTATTCTACATTACGAGCAGTCGACACTAGCATTACCTCAGTAAACGCTCCCTTGATTCCAGAAACTGTTTTTTCTAAACCATATAAAGTTGGACAACCTAAAGCAGATTTTTCTTACATATCGAGCGTAGAAGAATTGACTGGTGAATTTAAAGTTATGGAACGCGAGGTCACTGAAATAGTAGTCCATTGGACCGAAACATATACAAATAAAAATATCGGATCTGAAGAAATAGAAGAATATCAAAAATCCCTCGGACTAGAATCAATTGGATATCATTTGGTTATTCGCAGAGACGGTTCTATTCAAAGAGGCAGACCTTTTTCTTCAGAAGGTGAACATACTGCAAGTCGTAATAAATACACATTAGGTGTGGTTTTTGTAGGCGGAATTAACGCGCCCTCAGGAACGGAAAATCCAGAAAATTTTATTTCTGTTAAGTCATTAACTGTCAGCCAGTTTAAAAGTTTTGATGCTATATGCCGAGCATTTTACAGTAAAGTTCCTTCTGGTCAAATTATTGGACATAATGATATTGACGATGAAGAAGAAGATCCTGGGTTTGATGTTATTGCTTATACTGCAGCAAAATTTTTGAAAGGTTCTGTATATAATGACCCCAAAACAGAGGGACCGTATTCGATATCAGAACTGAATAATAAGAGAAGTTTCTCATGACAAATAAAAAAGATTCTTTTAAACAACGTAAAGAAGCTGAGTTATCTGGTATCGAAGAAACCAGAGGAATTCCACAAGATGGGTTTGCCGACCCGAACGGTGAGTTCCCTAAACGAGATTATTTTTATGGTCCGGGAATATCGAAAACGTCTCGAGGCGAAGAAATAAATTCGCTATATTTTACTGGCGGAGATTATGGCGTAGATGTTTCTGTAGCAGAACAAATTCCTTCATCATACCCATTAAATCAAGTACAGGAAACACCGAGCGGTCACGTCATAGAAATAGACGACACTCCTGGTGGTGAAAAAATATTACTTAAACATAAATCTGGTTCTGGTGTTGAGTTCCGTGCAGACGGTAGTTTAGTTTTCTCTAGTAAGAATAAAAAGGTTTCTATGACAGGCGGCGATGATGTCGTAATCGTAGAAGGCGAAGCGACTCTGGTGTATAAAGGTAATTTAAATATCAGAGTCGACGGTGACTTCAATGTTGACGTTGATGGCAATTATAATTTAAATGTTGCTGGAGATAAAACCGAAAACATAAAAGGAAGGCACAATAAAACAGTTGATCGCGATCAAAATTATACTGTTCGAGGAGTTGTCGGTCAACAAATTGGACAAGATTATGTCCAAACAGTGGGAAAGAGATCAACAGTTTCCATAGGCGGTGACTCTCGATTATTCATAGATGGTAATCTTGACATGGGAGTGTCAAAAAGGTTGCAAATGACTAGTCAAGAAAAATTAATTTTCGCTTCGCAAAAAACGCAAATGACTTCAGAAGTTTTAACAATAAATGCGTTAAAAGGCACCATAGGTGGTGATGACGTAGAGCATTATGGGAATATATTTAAAGGAACAGGATCGAGTTCTTGGGGCGCTAGTGATGCTGTCTTTTTTGGCAGGTTAATCGGGTCAGCGCAACAGGCGGATAATGCGCTTCACGCAATTCAAGCAGATAATGCAACTCTTGCTCAAGGTGCATTAGTAACAGGATCAACATCTGTTGTTACAGTGGATAATGTTTCTAGTCCCAAGGTTGTAGTTGCGCCCTTCCAATTGCCCGAGGCACCTGCGCCTAATTTAGCATATCCCACACCGGTAGCGCCGTCTTCTCCTGAATCATATCCCCCTGTTGGATTGATCGTTAATCTAATGCTTGACGCCCGATCCACTGGAATTTTTGAAGTTCAGTTTCCAAAGAAATTTCAAGAACTCATACGATTGGTTGACGATTATAAAGGCGCATTTATTAATAAACCGACTATACATGAAGTTCGATCAAAGTTGAGAGATCCTCAGTGGAGGGGCAACGGTGAATTGACTAGTAAACTGGTGGGAGAAGCAAGACTTTCTAAATCTTGGGCAGAAAACAGTCCTCCTAAAATCGGTCGAACCGCAAATAAAAACGGAACCATTCGATTCGGTGAAGAATTAATCGGAAACAATCCAGCAGATAACAGAAGCAAAAGGTTCGTATTGAAATGATAATCCCAGTTGATCCAAAATATAACCCGAACCTTAAAATTACTATATCGTCTTCAACAGAACTTGGTCCTGGAATTAGATGTGCTAAATTTTTAGGTGCCCGAGGTTCTAGAACCCAGTTTGAAAAATTATATAATAAAGGTTTTACAGGAGAAGCGGACAGAAGGCAAATTGCTAGGAATTTATATCTTCACGCTGAAGCAATGAACTTAGTAAAAGAAACGCGAGCATTCAAAGATTATCGTTTAATTGTTTCTGAAGGAATATATGAGCCGACTCCTCAATTTGAATACAGTCGAGGTCCTAAAACAGTTACAATAACTCGTTCGCTGACTTATGAAGAAGAACAATCTTTAGCGGTGCAGTTATCTAATCCTGAAGAATACGAAAAAATTATTGCCGAATTGGATGCGCAGGTCGAAACAAAAGAAATCCCTAATGGATTGATTTCAAAATATGTAGGAGAAACACCTACCGGTGTAAACGATCTTAAGAGAACAGGAAGGGCGGTTGTATATCAACTAATCGATAAGAACGGAAGAACTGATTCTTCAAAAACATTTGACTTAGCAGTCTTTTGGAAAGATTATTTAAACTATGATAAACTGACTTTAGACTATGATACTTATGATATTAGCGGCGCATTAACTTCTCAGATCATATTGGAAATGCCTGAAGTTCCTTACTCCTATGAAGTTTCTTTTGGCAAAAAACTTGAAACATATTTTAATGGTGCTTTACAGTCTAAAGCAGATTTAGTTGAAATTTTAAGTAAGTAACCATATAAATAATCAGTATGGCAAAGATACTATCATCAGAAGATAATAACTTAACTAGCAGCATTGCTGTTGCTAGAAACGTTTCGTATAAAGATATAGATCTTACTCTTAGTATCTTTGATGACACAGGAGACATATATACTAAATCTGATGCCGCTGCTGTAAAGCAGTCGGTTAAAACTCTGATGTTAACAGATTCGTTTGAAAGACCTTTCCGAAAAGATTTGGGAGCCGGGTTGGATGCTATTTTATTTAATTCAACTTCGGGTAATAGCGAATCTGATTTAAGAGAAAGGATTGTAAGAACAATAACCAAATACGAACCCAGAGCAATTATAAATTCTGTCAGGGTGAATTCTTCTAAAGATAATAATACAGTTTCAGTGAGATTAGAATTTAGAGTTAAAAATTTTAATGCAACTGAAGTAATAGAAACCACGCTTTCTAGGTTAAGATAAAAATGGCAAAAACAATAATCAAATCTACTGGATTAGACATTACGTCTATCAAAAACAATCTTAAACAATCTCTGCAACAAACAGACGAGTTTAAAGATTACAATTTTGAAGCTTCAGGGTTAGCGGCATTATTGGACGTTCTTTCGTATAACACTCATTTCAATGCATTGACTGCTAATTATGCATTAAACGAATCATTTTTAACAACAGCGCAACTTAGGTCTTCGGTTATTGGATTAGCGGGATCAATAGGATATATTGCTGGTTCCAGAAAATCTTCTTCTGGTATTGTTGAACTAAAAGTAACGGATAACGGATCTCCTTCTGAAATTGTTATGCCTAAAGGAACTTCTTTTTCCGCCGCAGCGCGAGGAAAAGCATATACTTTTAAAACAACTGAGACATTAACAGCAAAAATTGCTGACGCGGTTGCTAATGTATATACATTCAAAGATAATCTCGGTTCATCAAAAATTAAAATATCTGAAGGCACAACTAAAATAAAATCTTTTATTGCAAAAGATTCTACAGCAGATGATATATACATTATTCCTGACGAAACTATGGATACTAATAGTGTTATTGTTAGAGTCTATCCATCCCCCGCTTCTTCTGAATATGTCACGTACACGAACATATATTCTTCAACGTCAATAAATTCACAAAGTACCATTTACGTCTTGCGAGAATCGCCTAATGGTTTTTTCGAAATGTCTTTTGGTAATGGTTCTAATTTGGGTTTAGCACCTGCTGCTGGTTCTAAAATTGAGATAGAATATCTTTCAACAGTCGGTCCTCAAGCAAATGAAGCAAGAGTTTTTGTACCAAGCGCACTTTTAAACGGACTCACAATAAATTGTACTACGTTATCGAACTCTTCTGGCGGATTGTCAAAAGAAGGCATTGAATCGATACGAAAAAATGCTCCGTTTTTATATGCTGCTCAAAACAGAATGGTTACTGCCGATGATTATGCTGCTATCGCACAAAGAAATTTTGATGGGTTTATTGAAGAAGTAAAGGCATGGGGCGGCGAAGACAATGTTCCTCCTAAATATGGCGCAGTATATTTGTCTATTGATTTTTTCGATAATATAGATTCTATTACAAAACAACAAGTAAAAGATGACATAATAAAATTAGCATCAGATATATCCGTTGCTTCTTTCGATATTGAATATACCGATCCAATCATAACTTACTTGGAATTGTTTACTGAGTTTCAATGGAACCCAAAACTAACATCAAGTCAACAATCAGATGTAGAACAGCAAGCAAAAACTAAAATTTTAAACTTTTTGAGTTCTGGATTAGGAACGTTTGATAAGTCTTTTAGGAAATCTTTACTTCTATCGGAATTAGATACTTCCGATGCTTCTATTTTGTCAAGTAAGACTTCTGTTAGTTTGCAGCAACGATTCGTGCCGGACGTTTCTTTAACTAAAGATTATTCAATTATTTTCCCGACATCAATTGCTGTCCCGACAAAAGAAATTCCAGTATTATCTTCTAGTAATTTCACCTATAATGGTGTTCTGTGTTCTTTGGTGAATAGAAATGCTTCCACAATAGTTGATATAATTACTATTGCAACCGGAAAAACTTTAGTCGCTAATGTCGGGTCCATAAATGTTTCTACCGGAGAAATTACTTTAGTTGGATTTTCCCCTAGTTCGTTTGCCGGAACTTACATAAGAATTACTGTTAAACCTGCAGATGAATCTGCGATCACGCCAGTAAGAAATAACATATTGGAATATGATTCTCAAAGTTCTACGGCAAGAGCAATCATAACCAGCTCAGTATAAATAAAAAGAAAGAAAGAAAGAGAAATAGATAATGGGTAAAGCAACATATCAATTTAACAGTCATGTAATGAGTCTGTTAGACAGCGATGTTTCTCAGTTAGGTGGAAATAGGTTTTATGTTGCATTAAGCAAATCCGATGCCTGGATCGGGGGAGTTGTTCCTACCGTAGACAATTCACTTTTTTCTCAGAGAGAGTTTAGAAATAAAATGCAGGCAGTTAAACGTGTGTCTGCTGCTTCGTTTGTCATTCCTCGTGTTAACTGGACATTATCAACAGCATATAATGCTTATGATGATAGGAATGAATCTCAAATAAATTTTTATGTTGTAAACAGTTTATTTGAAGTTTTTATTTGCATAGAGGCACCTATCGATACTTCAGGTTCAATTACTCTATCGACTATAGAGCCGACCAAAGCATTGAGTGTTGCTGCACATCCAAATAATCCAGCAAAATCTTTTAAGACTAGCGATGGATATATTTGGAGATACATGTATAAGATGAGCGCCTATGCGCGAGCAACGTTTTTATCAGCTGAATGGATGCCTGTTAAAGAAATCGGTTCTAGTCCATCAATTTTAGAGGAAGTTGAACAGTTAGCATTGCAAGACAGTGCTGTCTCTGGAGAAATTATAAACTTGCAAGTAGTGTCCGGGGGTTCTGGATACGGTTCTGCTCCGACAGTAAACGTCTCGCCGTCTACTTCTACTGCTTCTTTTACTTCTGCAATTTACAACAACGCAGTTTATAAAATTAATTTAGATACAGATGGAAGCGGATTTATATCACACGGTTCTTCTGCAGATAATTCAATAGCAACAGTCACGGGAAATGCTATCATAAAAACAGTACAGGGTCCGCACGATGGGTTGAATAAAAATCCAGTAGAATCTTTAAAGGCAAAAAGCTTGGCTGTTAGAGCAGTTATTGATGGAGATGAAGAGTCAGAAGGCGTTCCTCAAATACGAATAGGCAACGATTACAAGCAATATGGTTTGCTTCTTAATCCGCTGCAATATGGTTCTTCTAATCCTTTTACTTCTAATGCGGGTAATGCATTAAAATCTTTGGTAGTAAACGACACTTCAAACCTTGTCCTTGATGATATTATAACACAGAGCGGAGGTAGTGTTTCTGGTGTTGCTGTTGATAAAGACGCAACTAATATCTGGTATTTTCAATCTGACTCAGGCGGTTATGAACCGTTTGCCGCAGGAACAATAAGTTATCAAACAGCACCAGACAGAACTGTAACAAGTACAAACAATCCAACCATAGATATCAACTCTGGAAAATTGTTATACATAGGTCATAGTGATGTGGTTACTGGTGTCACAAGAAACAACACACAATCAGACGAGATACGATTAATAATTAACCTAGAAGATTGCGAGTAAAAATATGGCAACCGATTTAACGCAAAATACATTCTCATCAACTTATAAAGATGATTGGGATAAAAATGATAACTATCACCGAATTCTATTCAATAGTGGTAGGGCATTGCAGGCGCGCGAATTAACTCAACTTCAAACTATTATGCAAGAAGAAATGGCGCGATTCGGCGGCAATATCTTTAAAGAAGGTTCGGCAGTATCTTTAGGTAAGAATCACATTGATGCAGAATATCAATATGTGAAATTAGTTGCGGGATCAAACCTATCTGGTATTAACGTTGGTGATGTATATCAAGGCGCGTCCACTTCGATTAAAGCAGAAGTCTTAGAAGTAAACGATACCACCGATACATTATATATCGCGTACATTGATGGAAACAATCAAATAAATCAAACTTTTCAAGACGGCGAAACTTTAAATGTTCAGGTCGGAACGGGAGGTAACCAAACTGTTTTTGCTACGTCAGCAACCGGTGCTGGTGTTAAATTTACTGTAGGTGAAGGTGATTTTTTTATAGCAGGTCACTTCGTACATGCCGTTCAACAGTCATTAATCGTTAGTCCTTATTCGCAGGATGCTAATGTTACTGTTGGTTTTAAAGTATCAGAACAAATTATCTCAGTAAACGATGATTCTGATTTATATGACAATCAAGGCGATCAGATTAATAACGCCAGTCCTGGTGCAGACAGATACCAAATAAATTTAACTCTGATAGATAAAGCAGACACAACCTCTACTGATATGTTTATTTTTCTTGCGCGTATCGAGAACGGAGTTATCGTACAAGAGATAGAACTTAATGATTCTTATGATGAGTTAGATGCATATCTAGCAACAAGGACTAAGGAAGAATCTGGAAACTATATTGTTTCTCCGTACAATATATCATATAACACCACAACAGTAGATACTAGTCCTGACCCTCAAACCAATTTCTTAGAACTTCATGTTGATGGTGGTCACGCTTATGTTAACGGATATCGAGCAGTAACTTCTAACACTTCACTTGTTATTCCTAAACCTCAAGAGTTTGTTTTAAATGAAGAAGAAGCTGTGGGCGCTTCTTATGGAAATTACTTCTTAGTTGATCTAGATGATGGTGCCCTTGATCTTTCTGCCCTCGATTCTTTACTCTCATCTGGAACAACGCCCACACACAAAACAATTACTTTTACCGGTGCAACGGGGACTTGTTTATTGCGCGGATTGGAAAGGGAAGGGACTAATCGTTTACGTGCTTATGTTTACAACGTTAAATTAACCGCTGGAACTGTCGCGGCAATAACAGATCTTAATTTTTCTGGAATTCAAATGCCGGTCGCTGGAACTGAAGGTATTTTATATGAGGCAGGTTCCAACAATGCGTTCACTA
>ENA-UOXV01003169-UOXV01003169.1-marine-metagenome-genome-assembly--contig:-NODE-3169-length-20435-cov-6.346271_pt1 | contig 20435 bp, 27 predicted proteins | sample MGYA00238165_ERZ766961 | MGnify/ENA primary metagenome ERZ766961 (study PRJEB28924, sample SAMN03173240) | marine metagenome | biome: Marine; feature: Water; material: Subsurface seawater | place: North...
ACACATGCCCCCATCTCCTCGCGAGCGGCGTGACGCCGCTCCTCCCCGCCGGCGTTATTGTGCTACTTGCCCTCCTTCTCTACTTCCTGGGCGCTCGAGCACGGGCGGGGCGCGCCGAGGTCGCACCACAGAGAGAGGTACGCACACACGCACTGGAAGTAGGACCGCCTACCAAGCCGCTCACGGGCAAGCAGGGCACGGCCACCGGGGGAATCTAGAAGAGTCCCGTCGACTTGAGGCCATGGTTCTTGTGGCGGCCCTGTGCGGCAAGCAGCATCTCCTTCTGCAGCTTCGCCTGGTACGCCTCCTCCTCGCGGCGCGAGGCCTCCAGCTCAAGCGCAGCGATTTCCATGTCGCGACGCATGCGCGCCCGGGCCTCGTCGACTTGGGCCAGGATGTCGTGCTGGTGCTCCTTCATGATGTTCTTTCGGATCTTGGCCTCGAGGATGCGGCCCGCCTCCTGCTCCTCTACCTCGGCAAGCATTGCCTCGCGCTCGACCAAGGCCGCCTCGCGGTCGATGCGGTTCTGCTCCAACCGCTGCTGCAGCTGCTGCCGCCGCACCTCGATCACCTCCTTCATGAGCTTCTCGCGTGCGGCCCGCTCCTGCTCCCACACCTCCTCGCGCTTGCGCCAGGCCTTATCCTGCTCGGCCTGCCGGATCGCCTCGGATGCTGCCTCGTCAACCGCCTCCTTCTTCATGAGCTCGATGAGCTGCGCCTGGTACTCGCGCGCCTGAGCCTTGAGCGAGGCCTTGTAAGCCATCTCGGCCGCTTCGGCCTTGCGCTCCTTCTCAAGCATCGCATTGAGCAGTGCGAGATCCTCCTCTTGCTGGCGACGGATCTCAGCCTCCTTCTCAGCCCGCAAAATCGCATTGTGCCGCGCGATGGCCACTTTCTTTTCTGCAAACATCTTCGCACGCGCCTCTTCCTTGGCCCGCGCCTCTGCAACGTCGAGCTCAAAACGCTCCTTCATGAGGCGCGCCTCTTCATTCTTGAGGCGCTCGTCCTCTGCGCGCCGTGCATTTAATTCTGCAACCTGCTCCTGGAGCGTTCGCAGCATTTCTGCCTGTAGCTCCCCTCCACGCCCGGCATCGGCAGCTTCGCGCTTCTCCTGCCTGCCCACCTCTTCCAGGAGATTGCTGTGCCACATGGCCGCCTCTTCCTTCTGGCGCTTTTTCTCTTCCCCACGCTCGATCATGGCCTTGTCCCGCGCGGCCACGCACTCCCGCAGAAGGTGCACGCCATCGTACTCACGGAACTGGTCGCACGTCTCGCGGAACTGCCGCTCACGCATCTCCTTGGCAAACTCGCGCTTTTCCTGCTCACGCCGCCTCACCAACTCGCGTGCACGCGACTTAAGGCGGTCGCGGCGCGAATCGGGCGTCTCCTCGAGCTGTTCCAGTTCAGCAGTGTAGCGCGCGTCCTCCTCGGCAAGGAGCGCGGCAAGGCGGGCACGACGCCCCTCCAGGTCCCGCTCCAGGTCCTGCTTCATAGTCTCAACTTTTCGGGTGACAACACCGCGCTCAATCGCCTTTCCCGTCTTGTGCTCCCAGACGGCAACTCGCTCGTAAGCGGAGTTCATCTTCGTCTTCTCGTCATAGATGCGACGATTCTCTTCCTCCTTTCGGCGTTGCATGATCATGAAGTCAGGCGCAAACCTCATAGTGGACCCCATTTTGATGCACCCAGGCCTGATTTCTGTGAGCGTATATCCCGGCTGGCCTTTTGGAGAAGAATGCCCTGTGCTACTGGGGCGCTAACAGACCGACACGCGTGACCCGCTCCCCTCAGCTGCGAGCGAGCCAACGGATTTCGAACAACCGACTTTTATTAAACAATATTAATTTATTTTATACTTGGACTTGGTACTAAACGCCTAAAATTCCGTACTGATTACTTTGTACTTTTAGAAAGTTTTGCGGAATCTACGTAGTGAGGCGCCCTCGCGGGCGACCCGGGGCGCCCGCGAGGTTGACTGGACAGCCTGCCGTCGACTTCTGCTGGCTGCCGGCTTGCCCCACCTGCGGCACCGTCCTGCCGCTGGTGCTTCTGTCAGACTACTGAGCGAACTCCTGGCTGCCCGGCAGCGTTCAATGCACGTCCTCCACCTCTGGAAACCGCCACATTTGGGTTCCTGCATGTTACGCCGTCCTTGTTTCTTACTATGATGGTGTGATCGGCTTGCGCACGGAAAACCGCTGGCCGACAGCTAAGAGCACGACTGCGAGGCCCAGAAGGAAAGCGACCAGCCAAAACGGAAGCGCTCCTTCACGACCTGCCGTGCGAACTGCTCACGCGGAGAAGCAGCGACTATGCGAGTTGCTCGGCGCACTGACTTATTGGATCGTGGTTTATCGGGAAGAAGCAGACCGAAGTCGGCAGAAGAATCGAATGAGTACTCGTACAGCTGTGCTCCCGCAAGACTCTGCCGATTTGCGGGCCGGGCAAGCACTCCACGGGTCAAAAAACGCCTGCCCGCGCCCGCAGAGATAGGCTGGCCCAGAGTCAAGGTGACAAGGCCTACGGTAAAGCGAGGTATTTTACAGCAGCGATGGCGCCCAGCGATGCGAGCGAGGCAATGGATCCGAACGCGCGACCATGGTGCTTCCCGTGCAGACACAACGATGCAGCGGCCTGCGCGGTCTGTTGTCACAAGGACGCAATGCGAGTTCCAAGCGTTCGGTGCAGGGATATACTAGCCCTGTATACTCTTTGCCCGAGGTGTGGACCTGCAAAGACGGGTTGAGGAAGGCAGAGGCTCCAACGAGCAGCAGCGTGGAGGCGATGTGAGCCACCTCGCTCCACTGGCCCTGCTCCTGCCTCAAGAACGAACGTGTACAGGTGAGGGGACCAAACTTTGCCACCCTTTTGAGGTAGCGAGTGGCTAAAATAGTCAACACGTAGCTCACTTGCAGTCCGAGCAAAAGCTTTCCGCCGAAACGCCCGTGGACGGCATGTACGGGTCGCAAACAAGAATGAACAGGCAGGGCATGGGGATGCGCCTGGAACGAGAAGCACGATGCCGAAGCGACAGCAGCAACCAGTCCCGCCACAAGTCTGGCACGCTGCACAAGATAGATTCTCTCAAGCTCACTATCGGGTACCATGCCGCCGCGCCGTTGAACATTACGAACAGACGGTGAGAGGTTGGGGCATTGATAGGCACCTCGGCCCCACAAGCATCCTCCACTGTTGGACATAGCGCCATCATTGCTGCAGCAACGAGCCCGCCCGCGAGTAGAAGCCGGCTGTAGGCCTGTTTTAAGTTGTGTTGTCAGCAGTGGTGTGTCTCAGAATCCTGCTGAGTCCACCCTTTGTTGCCTCCGACAGCCGGGGAGGATCCGGAGCCTGATCCGAATATTTGAAGTGGTGCTCAACGAAGAGCGGCCAAAGCTGTCGGACGCACTCAATCGCCATGCTGCAAGTGATAGGAAGTCACAGAAAGCGAGTTGATCCGTGCACGCAAGAAGTGGGCTGCCAGTCATGCGTCCCTGCGGAAGTCGGCAGGACGAACCTGTTCACCACCAGGGCGTACGCGTACAATGAAAACTTGAACCAATCTCCAGCGGCTTCTCCACGCAATTCCACCCCCAGATCCAGTAGAGGGCTCTCGGTGCGTCTCAGGGTACATTCGTCCCCTTGGAGGCCTGCCTGGTCCTTGCCATCCGGCGTGGCGCCCGAAGCGACCGCGTGAGCGCAGCTCAATTCCTGCAGAGGAATCTCGCTCGTGTATTCGGTCATCGAAGTCTGAACCGGAGATAGCGGGGGGCTCTCGTGCGCAGGAAAGTCCGACAAGGGCGCAGCGTCCAGGTCTCGCTGCAGCTTTGCCCGGCGCAGCATCTGCAGGGAGGCTGGTTGATCCGACAAGGACAATACACAAAACACAACCAACCCTCGTCGCCTGGCAATCGTATCATCCAAGAATCCCAAGAGTAGAGCGCTGCAGAGCGGACACCGTTTGGACAGCCGAGTCCCGTTCAAGCGGTGTCCATGGATGGGCGCGCACCAGAAAAACCCAACCAAGAAAGCAGGGCACGGTGCAGCAAGCGATTGTCATGCGGTAGCGCGCCAGCGGCGCATCGCCATCCTGCTGCGGCCACAAGGTCTGTCTACAAGAGATGGGACAGAGAATGGGTGGGGAAGGGGCATGCGAACATTCAGCACGCCGAGGAAAGATGCCGTCGCCGGGTAAGCAAGGGTTGCCGCAAGAGAGGCGACCTTTACCTAGAGAGGTCTGGGGGGTGAGCCAGTGAGGTGCAGGGGAAGTTCAATAGCAGCGTTGTGTGGCGCTCATAGCCCTTAACCTACACGGTACGAGCATTCAATGACCTGAAGGAGGAAACTCGAGACAAGAAGCGAGCGCATGCTGGCTGGGACCCGGCGCGCGATCGCGGCAAGGGCCATTTGCTCGAACGAATACGCGCCCATCCCAAGGACTACAGCGCTTCCCCAGACCATGGATTTAGAAGTCGCGAGCCCTGGAATCATCGCGGTGAGTGAGCGTCCGGAATCAGCGTCTGGACGCATCCTGGCTGCCGGGGATGGGGCAACCACGAAGGAAACAGCCTAATGTGCACATGAAGAGCGACAGGGCCACGGCTTTGAAGGCGCTTGTCTTGTCCAGGAGCCGCCCATAGACTGGCGACGAAATGAGAACCCCGACTTGTACAATCAAAACAGACGCGCCGATATCACCAGCCGACATCGCGAGCTCCTGGTAAAAGAAGCTCAGCACCGGAGCTTGCAGGTTCCCTCCCATGGTGACAAGCCAGACGATAACCATGACACTTCCTACACTGCGGCTGCGCGCCAGAGAAATTGCCAGCGTCACATGCTCCTGCACAATCGCCCATGCGGTGAGCATGAGTGAGCATGCTCCACCGCTCTGAACCGCGCGAACTCGCCGTCGCGCGGCACACCCTGCCGCAACATTGAAGGAGAGATTGTCGCTGTAGGCCGATTGTCTATTTTCTCCTGATCCTGCATCGGACGGCAAGCTCGGCGCAGTATGCCCAGCTGATGTGTGTTCTACATCGCGGCGCTCTGCCATCGCAGCAGAGTAAAGCGGCTTGCAGAAAAACCCTATTTTAGATTAATTTTAATAAATACTCTTCGTTTGCAGGTTTGTGGAGTTTGGTAGGCGCACGGTGCTGACAGGGAGCAGTTCGACTTTCCCACAACAGGGGGCGCAGCAACAGTGAACGAGCGAGCCGGCAGATAAACATGGAAGTTTTAAAGCAGTTGGAAGCTTTGTGGGCCAAAGGCTCAGCGGAGATCTTCGCGGGCTGTTCGCCCAAATCCGACCGCGCGCTGAGTGATTCGGCCAAGGAATGTTTGAGCCCGTTCGAGGAGGATAAGCCTGCGGTTATCGAGCGGAGCTTCTCAGCACCAGACGCTCTCCCCAAGCGTGGCGGCATGGGAAACGCAAGTATCAAAGCCTCACTGCATCGACACAAGAAGGAGCTGGCGGCAGTCGAGAGCAAGCACGCTGCCCTCCTTGAGGTGCTGCCCGCCACTCTGCAGAGCGCAAATCCATTTCACAGAACTGTTGACAATTGCTGGTTTTTTAGGCGCTACGGGAGGTGAAGGCGGCAGTAGAACTCGACGCGATTCGCTCAAAAATGTATGCCTTTGACCGGGGCCCCGTGCCCGCAGACGAACGATACCCGGGCGCCGCTACTAAAGGTTCTGCTGTTGCGCAGGCTCACGAAAAAACTCATCCAGAAAAATTGGCGCAGAGAACAGCTCCTTCAGGTAATTCACAGCGACGAGGGGGAACTTTCGGCGATGCGCACAACGCACGCCATCAAAATCGAGGGCACGTCACCCGGCAGCTTCAAGTTCGGTGGCTTTACTCGTTGCAGAAGCGCCGAGGATGAACCCTCCCAATACTACCGTGGTGGCGAAAGCAAATCATTTGTAAAACGAAGCAGTGTGGGGAGCGCGCAGTCCGAGTGTGTTCCTCGTCACCCGGACAAGATATCTCGACGCCTCACGTCGGCTGCGAACGACAAGCAGTCAGAGCCTTTCGTACCGCGGCCGAAGTCGCAAGCACAGGCCGATGAGCTCGACAAGGATCGGCAGTTCTATGCGAAGGTTGGCACCTCTAATACTGGCTGCATGGTGTCATAGAGAGGGCTGGAGTGAGGAATATCCCGTGCGCTGGCTCGTCTCCAGCGTTCGTGACCTCATGCGGGTCGGCAGGTGTTGACAGAGTGGGGCTCACACGACAAGGATCAGCTGCAGAATATGGTCAAGAGCTGGGAACGCGGACATTGGGCTCAACTACTCTTCTCGCACCCAAGACGGGACGGAAGCGGAATCGTTTCATAGCTTTTTAGGCCATTCGAACGAGCCGTGGTATACACTATCACCGAAACTACGGCTCGTTCCAGTGCCTTCAGCGCGCAACCGGCAAGAAAGATTTGTTGCGGTCTTGGACGGATGCTGCAAGAGATTCAGAATTCTCACAAGTCGAATTTCACTGAATCTCACACAAGCGCTCCATCACTCCTGACGGTGTGAGAACCTTCCAATTGAAGGGACACCGAGCAGAAGAATTAAACAACTTACACGAGCTCAATCACACCTGCCCAAAGAGTTGAAAATCAGCGTGTGCGCTGTTCGAAAACAAGTCTCGAGTGCTGCATGCGGGTCTGTCCGCATCGATTCGCACCGTCTCACTCAAGGGCCGGACAGGCGCTCACCCATCTTGGAGTTGTCGCCCTTACGAGGGAGGGTACGAAGCACGCGGGTGTAGCCACCCTCGCGATCGCCATAGCGGTCGGGGGCCTACATTCGAGGTCACAAGTTTAGAGAGCAATAGAATCGTGACAGCACGCGAGGGAGCAGTCCGGGAGAAACCAGCATGGCCGAACCAAAATGGGCGGTATTTGGGCCGCGGGCGAAGGCCCAGCCACATTATGGGCAGCACAGTGACAGAAGCTAGAAAAAATAAAGCAAAAGCCTCCACAGGCAGCGCTCGTAACAGCACATCGAATCACGTGGCTTCGTCACCACGCCAAACCTCGACCGCTTAGGATGCCCCGACTCTACTCTACAGCCGCCCAGACGATTTCGGAGCCGTGGATTCCCCAACATGTCTCTGTTCTAGACCATCTTTGTTCTGGCCAAATTGCTAAGCATCTCGTTGCCCGGGAATGTTGAAACGACACTATCGGGTGCTGGCTGTTGAGTCTGTGCGGCTGGGGCACACACCGCCTCGAAGAGCGAGTGTACCAGCTCCTTATCGTACATGTACCCAAGCGCGGCACGACGCGACGAAAGCGAGCCGTCCTTGGCAAGACCGATCATGCGGTCCACCTGAGTCGCCGGACGAGCACCATCCAGGTCAGCCGTGCCCCCTGAACCGTGGCAGCTGACGGAGTGGCTCCCGACTGAGTGGTTCCCGACAGGAGTGGCTGAATCACCACAACTGTACACTGTTCTAGAAGACACGACACAGATCGCCATGGAACCATGATCCCGACTGCAAGTGATCAAGCTAGGTACCTCCTCCCCGTCGCTACGCACCAGCAACGGTCCCACATGTGCAAATCTGGCCCCAATGGCGCAGGCACCCTCCAGGCGTGACCCAGCAGGCCAATCCCAACCTATTTTCACGTTTTGAAATACTCGGTGGCCACCGCAAGAGTGGTGCCATCGAGCTGGGGCTCCGCCCCGACATCCAGGGGCCAGGTACAAATGAGTCAGGAAAACGGCACCACCCTTTCTGGGGACGAGCGGGGCACACCTCGCCACGGACAGCCTTGGCGCGGGCGAGAGTAGTGGTGATGCGGCCATGACGGATAACCTCGGTCGTGAGGGCACGCATGAGCGCCTTGCGCTGGTCCGCGGCGAGGCCCAGCTTGGCCTTGCGGTTCCCGTGGCGCATCATCTCGAGCCCTGAGAGAGCACCAGTCGGGGCAACGCGGCCAGCAACGCTGGGGAGAGCGGCTCCCGGTGCAAAGGCAAGCGCATCTGACACGATCGCCGCGAAGGCAGCTGCAGCCACGAGGATTGAGGAGCGCATCGTCGCAGTCCCCCCAGTCCCCTTGGAAGTGAAGCGGAGGCCGAGCTGGAAAAAAGCGTGACTGACCGCGCGGTCAGTCAACCGCCTCTTTGCTCATTTTGATTTGATTCATAATTTACCCCTTGTGAAGATGGAGGAAAATGTGTGTGCCTACAGCTACTAATGGTTTTAGCCGTCTTTTCGGTGCGCAATGGGTGTACCTAAAAGTTCAGAAAGCTGCCAAACTGGGTCAAATCTCGCCCGACCAATCACCGCCCACATGCTGGTCGTCAAGGTTTCCGACGCGAGCGGCACCACCCGCCGCCTGCTCCTCGATGAGCCTTACACTTATGCTTCCCTGTACGTTCCCCTGTGTGTAGGTTGTGCGTCTGCGCATTTCTCTGTGGATCCGGGAGCTCTGGGCGGCTGTTGCAGGATGACTCCGCTGACCTTCACACCCTATTTGCGCAGCTGGGAGCTCGTCGCGAACCGCTTTGAGCTGCCCGAGACGGCGACTGGTCATCTGAAGTATACAGATCCAGATGGCGACCTCATCTCGGTGCGCCGGGCCCGCTGAACTTGCACGCGTGTCACCGTCAGAAATCAACCGTGCGCGTGCGGTTAGAGATTTGGGGCATTGCGCGGGTTGTGTCAACCCCTCCTAGGAATCAGGGCCGTGTGTGAGTCATAGCGTCATAAGAATCGATTGGGTTCCATGGTGCTGCTCGTGCCTGGCTCATGTTCCTCCTAGGACTCGTTGAGGCGGCACAGACTTTTGCCTTCGTGCGCGGTGCATGCACCTGGAATTTCATTCTCCGAAACCACCCCGACCAGCATGCACTTATGAAAATGGCACGTCGCAGGTGAATACTGATGCGGAGCTCCAAGAGGCACTTGCGCTGATCCAGGAACAAGAGCCGCCACTTCTGCGCATGCAGCTCTTCTTGGCGGGCGCAGGCCCTTCGTCTGTGGCATCGTCGACTGCCGCACGCGTGTCAGCCTGGGCGGGCGCGCTGACGGACGCTATTGCGGAGCGCCAGTCTGTTGCGAGCGATGACTCGGCGGTTGTGGTGGTGGATGATGAGGCCGCGGCAGAAGAAAAAGCGCGTCGCGAGGCCGAGGACAAGGTTGCTGCTGAGGAGGCCGCAGATGAGGCCGAGCGTATCGCAGCGGAGGCAGAGGCAGCTGCGAAGGCCGCCATAGAGGAGTCTGAGCGCATCGCAGCGGAGGTAGAGGCAGCGGAGAAGGCCGCCGCAGAGGAAGTTGCACGCATCGCAGCGGAGGTAGAGGCAGCGGAGAAGGCCGCCGCAGAGGAGGCTGCACGCATCGCAGCGGAGGTAGAGGCAGCGGAGAAGGCCGCCGCAGAGGAGGCTGCACGCATCGCAGCGGAGGCAGAGGCTGCGAAGGCGCAGCGCGCCAAGGAGGAGGAGGAGCAGCGCGTGGCAGCGGCCGCTGCTGCGGCCGCAGAGGCTGCTGCGGCCGCAGAGGCTGCTGCGGAGGCCGCCGCGCTTGCGGCTGCGGAGCGTGCCCGGGAGGAGGAGGAAGCGCGTGAGCGGCAGCTGGCGGAAGAGAGCGCGGACGCGGCTCGTGCTTGCGCACGGGATGTGGTGAAGGCGGAGGAGGAGCGGGCGGCGCGCGCGGAGATCGCGTTTGCAGCGGCGGAGGAGGACGCGCTTGCGCGGGCGCACAAGCTGGCAGCGATGGGCTGCACGCGCGCGCAGCTCGCAGCGCTCTACTCGCCAGGGCTCCTGACACAGCTCAGCCTGGCGCCCCAGCCCGGCGCGGGCGCGCCAGCGTCGCCCGAGGCCGGCCCCGTTGTCGATTGGGAGGCTGCGCGCGCCGTCGCCGAGCTCCCCGCGGAGGAGACCTTTCCTGCCTGCGTCGATGCGCGCGTCGAGGGGGCGGGCCAGCTGGGCGCGCGGCTCATGGCCTTCTACTGGGAGCACAACCGCGCGCAGGTTGGGCGTGTTGCGCAGCTTGCTGCCGAGTACGCAGGGCGCGAGGGCGAGCTGAACAAGCTGCTGCGCGACAAGTACGGCGTGGACCTCTCCTCGCTGAACCCACTGCCGGCGGTGGGTACGCAAGAACAGCAGCCGGAGCCGGAGGCGCAGCCTGAGGTGGGGGAGGCGCCCGTGCCAGCGGCGGAGGCGGCGCCTACGACGGAGAGCGCCGAGGTGGAGGACAAGCTGGTGACTCTTGTCAGCATGGGTTTTGACGACCGCGCGTACAACTTGGCGCTGCTCAGCAAGCACGACTTCGACCTCGAGAAGGCCCTGGAGGAGCTGCTCGCGAGCGCCTAGGCCTTGGGCGCTGGGCGTCTCGAGCCTGTCTCGCGGGGGCGCGACGAGGGATGTTTGAGTGCGGGGTTTCGGTTGTGAGTGGCGGGGCGTGAGTGACCAGTAAAGACTGGGATTCACAACGAACAGGACACAGACAGCAGAGCTCCGGCCGCGGGCGGGTCTCGGGAACTAGTTGGGTCAAAAGTTGTCAAACCTGAAACCTTTGATGCCCCTGAGGCTCACAGTGTGCGATGCGAGGGGCACTTCTTCCCGTGTTGCTCGCGTGCAACACGTGCACTGCGGGTCTGTCTCCGCCGCCGAGTGCGGTCGTTGCCTTGCCCTCGTGACCTCTCGCTGCGTTCTCGAATCTCAGTGCTCTGACGAGGCAGAGTACCTTGCGTCCAATGTACTCAAGCCCTTTCACGAGGCAGGGGACCCCTTCATTTCAACCTCATCTCCGGGTGCTCTACACGCATCGAAAGGATCAAATGAGATTCTAGCTTGTCTCTACAGCGTCGCTCGCACTCGTTGAGTGGAGAGCACCCACCCTTCAGGTTGTTATGGTCAGACATGGCCAGAGCACGAACAACGTGTTGATCTCGGACCTTGAAGAAAAGGTTGCTGCGGGTACAATTTCGTCTGATGAGGTCCAAGCACAACCCGATGGAAGCTTCAAGCGCCATTCGAACACACTGTTCGAATGACGTGTGCTCTGCGCGGACGCAGGCACGAGATCGCTGGTTTAGTGAGCGGTCTGAGGATCCAACATTGACTGATACCGGCGAAGAAGAGGTTTCCGCACTGGCACGTGTCCTCGAGGCAGAATTTGGCCAGAGTGAGGAGCCCGTCCGCTGCAACACGCTTACCTTTCCTGCATCCCAGACACGCCGACGCGTCTCATGCTGTGTGTCGGCAGATGGCGCACTGCTGCTCTGCAGCCCGATGCTGCGCGCTGTGCGCACAGCGGCTCCGATTGCTGGCGCGCTAAAGACCTGCTGCACTGTGCACCCGGAACTCTACGAGGTCCCAGCGCGCGCAGCAAGCCCCGTTTCCGATCCGCCCGGCGGCGCGATGACGCGGGCTCGCGCTGATGCAGGTGGGCGGAATGTACGGGCGTCCGCTTGGCGACTCGGGGCGCTTCGCGGTCGCGGGGGGGCTAACAGCTGCCGGGATCCGCGCCCTGGGCCAGTGCTTTGAGGCGGCGCTGCTGCCAGAGGAGGGCAGCTGGGACGAGGGGGCGGGGAGAGAGACGCCCGCGCAGGCGCAGGACCGGTGCGGCATCCCCCGCCACTCTAAGCCGCTCCGCAGCCGGCGCCGGCTGTGTGAGCTCCGCCCGCGCCGCCCCCCAGGGCGCAGCGTGTCGCGCGGTGGCTGCGCGCGCCGCGCACGCGCGCGGAGGCGCTCGCGGCGGCGCGCGGCGCGGCGCGGGAGCCCGTGGTGGTGGTGGTGGCGCACGGCGACCTGATCGATCTAGTGCTGCAAGCGCTGCTCGCGGGTGTAGACGGCCCCGAGGAGCTGGGCGCCGCGCGTCGCTTCATCCTGGTGACGGATAATGCCTCCCGCTCGGAAGTCCGCATCCCGGCCGACCCTGCTGCACCGGTCTGCGCCGCCCGCACCCCTCCCCACCCCGCGCCCCGTGCCCTGCGCTCGAGCGCCCGTTGTTGGCCCTGGAGCTCCGACAAGCACCCGGCCACCTCCCCCCCCACAAAACATGCGTTCCGGTGGATCAGAGGAGAGCAGTGCCACGGGCAGCGAATGTGCACGCTGCGCGGGCTCCGCGGTGCGCAGCGGATGGTGGTGTTTTGTTTCAGACCGCAGACCCAAAACGGGGCTCACTCGGGCCCGCGTCCCGTCCCGCCCTTGGAGCCATTATCACCCCGCCCCGGAACAGGTGCGCCTGCAGTATCTCAACCGCGGAGGCACAACTGCACTGTCGCCTAGCTAGGAGCGCGGCGCGGGGGCGGGCGCCTGCGCCCCACCCTGCGTGGGGCCGAGCCGCGAACAAAGCGCGAACTTGTTTCGATCCGTGAAAGCACCGACGCCCGCGCCGCGCGCCGCGCCCACGATCCTAGGGCAGGCGGGGGTCGCAGGGCTTGGCTGCGGCCGCGGGGTCCGACTCGCGCGCAACGTCGCGCGCGAACTTCTTCACGGTCACGCCCTGGCAGAGCGCCTCGAGCTCCGCGCCGGGCTTGGGGCGCACGTCGCGGTCGAAGATGGCGAGCGGCACCGCGAGCGTCGCGACGGCGTTTGGCACGTCCACGATGCCGGAGATGCGCCCCTCGCAGGGGCAGCAGGAGAGCAGAAGGTAAACCTGCTCCTCGGTGTACCCGAAGTTGGCGAGGTACTTGATGCAGTTGAGCACTGCGCGCTTGTACGCGAGCGTCGCGTCGAGGTAGTGCTGCCGGCCCTGCTCGTCTACCGAGATGCCCTCGAAGACGAGGTACTCCGAGTAGCGCGGCTCAAGTGGACCTGCCGCGCGCGTGCGGCGTTCGGGGCCGCGTCGCGCCGGGGGGCAAACGGGAGAGGGCCGGCAGTTGCGCGCGGGCAGGGGCTGCGTGGAGGCGTGGGCGGGACCGATTTCGAAGATCGGGTTCACGCTCAGCGGGGACGGGCCCACGGCCGGGAGCATCTTCATGCCGCCTTTGATCACCTACCCCCGCGCCGCGCGCCGCGCCGTGAGTCCGCACGCGCCGCGTGCCGCGCGCCGCGCCGGGCGCTGCGCGCGGGGCCGACCGTGCACTTGAGTTCGAGGAAGCCGGACATCTCGATCGCGCCGCAAAAGGACACCTGCGGGCGCGCGAGGCGTTGGTAGCGGCGGGCCGGCGGGCCAGCGGGCGGGCCAGCCGGCCGGCCGGCCGGACGCACCTCGCCGTCGCCCTGGGAGAAGTGCATGTCGCCCATGGAAAGGTTGCCGCCGGGGACAAAGACGGGGAGGTAAAGCGCGCAGCCGCGCGACAGGTTCTTGATGTCGCAGTTGCCTGCGCGCGGCGAGTGGGTGAGGCACGTCCGAGGCACCGGCCGGGCCTCGGTCCGCGCTGGTGAGCGCGGAGAGGGGCGGCGCGGGGTGGGCGGCGCGGTGGCGCGCGCAGCTCGGGCCTCGGGCCGGCGCAGGGGGGCACCGCCGTTCTCGCGCCCGGGGACCGTCCGCGCGGCCTCACCAGCGACCTGCACACGCCCCGTGAGTGTAACATGGGAGCCACTTCCGGCGCAACATGGGAGCCACTTCCGGCGCTTCGCGAGCAGCACTTGGCGTGCAGGGGGGTGCGGGAGGCGTGCCTTTGCCCAGGCCGTGTCGCTCTTCTTGGCGGACACATGGCCGAGCTTGCCGAGCATGGCGCCCTCGGGGGTGGGGAGGCACGCGAGCGGCCGCGTCGCCAGCACCGAGCAGAGCGTCTTCTCCGCTGCGGTGCCCTCCTCGGCAACCTGCGACGCGCGCGCCGTGCAGCGAGATACGAGACCGTCAGGGCCTTGGCGCAGACGCGTGCAAGGCTGGATGTCCGGCGCTGTGCACCCCGCGCAGGCAGGGCGGCGAGGGGCCTGGGGCACCAACCAGCGCGCGCTCGCGAGCATTCCACATGTCGAGAAGCTCCTGGTGCGGGCGCTCGGAAGGGGTCACGGGGCAGCGCCCGTGCGGCGCCGCCGTGCGCGCACTGAAGCCGCGCTTGCTGGTTGCCGGGGATCCGCGCTGCGGGCGGGGGCGCGCCTGCGATGGCGCGGTGCCGATGAGGCCCGGGTGGATGAGCCCTGCGAAGCGCACGCCGGGGATGTGCCGTGAGGAGCAGTAGATGCCTTCGAAATCCCAGCACGCCTTGGTGGCCTGCGGCGCAAGACCCCGGCGTTGAAAGACGCGCTTGGGGCGGACGGGCGTGACGTGGTGGCATGAGCAACGCGCAGCCAGATGTGAGGCGTCGGCGCGCTGGTAGGATGACCTGCGGGTAGTGGTCGGTAAGGAAGCCGCCGCCGTTCTCTTTGTGAAATGTCCCTGTGAATCCCCACTCATCGCCCTCCAGCGGTCCAAGCTGCAGGATCTCGACCTTGAGCAGGTCGCCTGGCTCGGCAGTGTCGACGGCGATCGGCCCTGTGAGATAGTGCACCTGTGAGAGGTCCACATTCTTGACGTCGTCGGAACAGTCATCGTTGTGAATCTGGCCGCCCGTCCAGTCTATCGACACACGGACCTCCACAAGTCAGCAGCTATTGCGCGCGTGTTGCGGGTGTGTGGCGGGAATGTTGCGGGCGTCACCGATCGTTTCGACCCGGAAGACCTGGCCGGGCTTGACCGATGCGACGGCGGGAATGTCGGGGTGCCAGCGGTTGTGGAGGGGAATGTCCTGCTCCCACGCACGTTTCTTGGGGTCCACGCCGATGAGCGTGGGCGCCATCACCGTATCTTTCTTGAGTTGCAGCCAAGCTTGCACCCTTTCTCGCGCCCTTCTTCGCCAAGGGACTTCTCTGGAACCATTATCTTTCCACTGGAACCATTATTATCTTTCCGAGAGAGGCGCAAGTGATGACTTACGCTCTCTAAAAGAAAACAAGAATGGATACACGGCTAAAATTGGTATGGTTGGGTTTTACAAACCATATGAGACATGGTTTGTAAAACCATGTCTGTTTTACAAACCAACTCATATGGTTTTACAAACCATATGAGACACTCTCTCTCTTTTTAAAACGTACATGGCGGTCACATCGCGTTTTGCGGTGCGCCGATGCGCAGTGGCGCTTGCACTTGTATGCCTGATGGCTGAGATGGCGCCAGTGGATGCCACATGTCCTGCGGAGCATAAACGCGACAAGTGCTGTGAAAGGTTTTTATGGAATGATTGCTCTGCGGACGTGTTGAACGATTGCTGCGCGCTCTCTGGCCAGGGGAACTGCAAGTCTGGATACTCAAAGACGATCGACCATGACTCAACAACTTGCAATGGCCTTTTCGAAGCAGTCTGCTGCACTCCGGAGGTGACAACCCGAGGCCCGGCGTGCGACTCTGACCAGCAAGTAGATAAGTTACGTTGCGAAGCGTCCAGAACCTGCAGGGTGACATTCTGCGCGCGCACAGAATCCTGCGGGCGCAATCATCGGTGGTATCATCGGCGGCGTCATCGCGCTCGCAATCGTGGGCCTCAGCATCTGGGGCTGCGTTCAGTGCTGCAAGGATGAGTCGAGGACTATTGTGGTGACCCAGGCTGCGCCCGCCGTTGTACGCCCTGCCGTGGCGGTGACAACAGTGCAGACACCCGTGGTCGCGGTCGCAAATCCCGCTCCTCCACCTCCTGCTGCTGCACCTGCGCAAGGGACCAACGCATTTTGTGGCAACTGTGGCGCGGGAAATTCCGGCGGGTCGCCGTTCTGCACCAAGTGCGGGAACGCGATGTCGTGAACGTTATCGAGCAGCGAGGGAGCACTCTTGCGCGCAGCGGGCTGATAATAAAAAGCGGTTGGCACGTACAGCTGCGTGTGGAACCATGCCCCCCGCCATCGCGCCTTTCGCCTCCCGGGAATGGTGGGCCACCTGAGTCCGCTGCTGGCCGCCGATGCTGGTCGAGTTGCTGCACGCGCGGCTTGCCTGCGACCGTGGCACTCCAGGAGCGGCCACGCGGTGCTCACTCGCGGGCACCTTGGGCAAGGCCGAAGCATAGTGGCGTGAGCGTGATGACGAGAGCCAAGCCGGCCTCGTCGAGGTATGACAGTGTCCAAGTCGACCGAGTGGGTGGTCCGTGGCTGTGACGCAGGCGCACAGGAACAGCTTTTCTTCACGAATCTCCCGAGATCACAAAGTGGAGAATGTGAGCCTTGACACAAGCTGGTTTGCAAGAGTAACATTTTGTCGAGGTACGCATTTTGGAGCGGGCAAGTTTTGTGCTCAGCGATGCACAAACGTTTGTTAGGAGAAACTGTACCGCACGCCCGATTTCCAGTATTGCTACTTGGTGCAATGGGGAGAAATGTCCTTAGTCTTGCACGAATGGATAAAAGGGCCAGATCAGACCGTGTCTAGAGCCACATCCGCCACAATCAGATCTAGTTTTGAAGTAAGGCTGGAAAGAAATATCGGCGGTAACCCGCACCAGCACTCAATCAACGACCACTTGGTCGTCCGGCGAATACGACGGAGCTCTTCCTACACCTATGTAAGCCCGGAAGACAACTAGTCGAAGCTAATTGCATTCGATGCAATAAACATCTCCCTCTCTCTAGTTTTGAAGTCGTATTTTTCCACTCCGTTTTTCACGCAAGTACACAACCGTTTTTTTCTTTTTACCGGTGAATTCAGGTTTATTGTCTAGTAAACTAGCCCGCTTTGCTGGACCGGCAGGCTTTCCCCTCCACATCAGACGGAACACATGCTCACTTGCTTTCTGCGAGCAAGGCTGACATAGCTTCGCTCTCCACAGAAGCCGTGCGTTTGCTCCCCACTCATATCGCAACGCTCTAATTACGCCCAGTGAGACGACCAGTCGGTCGGGTCTGTGACACGTGTGCTATACTGAGACGAGAAGACGAAGTAATGTGACTTCTGGAATGTGACTTATGTGTGCTAGCCATGACTTATGTGTGCTAGCCGGTCACATCCTCTGACCCAGCCCTCCTCACCCGTAACCATATACCCCGGCCAAGTCCGCCGCGACATGCGAAACCAATTGCGGGTCCGCAGCGCGCGGCGGGGCAGCAGGTGCGGGCGGACCAGCCACGGCGCCGGTCCGCGGCGGGGCGGTTGGCGCAGGTACGTTCGCCTGCACGGGCTGCTGGAAGTGCGGAGGGCGGATGACGATGACGCTGCCTCCCGCCTGTGCAGCCCGCTGCAGAGCTCTCACTGCGCGAGAGGGCGGCGCGGGTGGCGTGGCGCGGTGCGGAGCCGGGGGGCGCGCGCGTGTGGCGTGCGGTGGGTTTAGCCGGACCTGCATGGTGTTTTGCCCCCCCTGCGGCTGCCCTGCGACCGCAACGCCCCTGCGCCCCGAAGGCGGCGGGCCGGTGTGACCAGGCGCTCCGAGGCGCAGCGCCGGGCGCGCGCGCCAAAGTGTGGGCATACCTGGGGGACGCGACGCCGTTCTGTCCCTTGGAGCCGCCCTTGTGCTTTTTCTTCTTCTTGGTGGCCTAGCCGGAGACAGCGGAGTCGACTAAATGGCCAGGCTCAGAGGGGTCGCACGGGACCGAGTAGGGCGTGTTGCGACGATGAGTTCTATTTCTAGATCCGCTGGCGACCCCGGGCAGCCGACGCGATGCAGCGCTGATGGTCTCACCTGGCCGAGCGGTGACGCTGCGCCGCTCGTAGGGGAGGCGGCGCCCCAGCCGCGCGGGGACCCGACAGGCGACCTGCTCAGACAGCCGCTGGTCACGTCGCCCGTCCGCGCCCCGCACCCGCAGCGCGCGCCAGAGCGGTGCGGCAGAGGCGCGTGAGGCGAAGGCGGGCAGGAACAGAAACAGACATTTGCGGGGAGTAGAGGTTGCCGTTGGCGTCCATGCGGTAGTTTCCGATCCCGGAGAAGGCCAACTGCCCAGGCCAGGGCCCTCAGCGCGCACGGGGGGCGCGCACGGGCCGGGGAGGCGAGGCACCTGGTCAAGTTGCGTGTTCGACAGGGCGTTGGAGGGCTGCTGCGCACGCCCCGGCCGATGGAAGCCGCCCGTCACGCGCAGCGCGCCAGGGTCGAAGGGCGCCTCGCCATCACGGCGGTGACGCGCGAACCAGAGGCCGGCTGCCTCGCGCGGCGATGCGTGTCAGTGCTGTGGGTTCCTCAGTGATCCACCATCCCGACAGAGCAAAGCCAGTTTTGTAAAGTTTGAGCCAGTGGAGTGTCGATGGGGAGGGGAGCGCTGCAAAGGGGTGGGGCGCAGCGACCCATCGCGAGCAAGATGAGACCGGATGCGCCGCCTGCGGCGGCGCCAATGACCCAGCCGGGCACCGGCGCAGCGTCTTCGGCACGCGGCGCTACGGACACCACGGTCGCGTTCACGCCGATGACCGTCAACCCCTGCCGCCTCGCGCCCGCGTCAACACCACACGCGCAACAGCACACAGCTCCGGCACTCGCGCGTCCTGCGCGGGCCAGCACCGCAAAAGCGTCGAGAGCCTCTAGAGCCGCCTTGATGGCCCCGGAGCGCGTCTTGGCGCGCGTCTGGATCGCGGCCGCGTCTGCCTCGGAGCCGGTGACTACATTTGAAGTCAGCGCGACCGACGTGATGGCGCGGCGAAGCTCCCGCACGCTCGCGACTGAGACGCGCTCTGCCGGCACGACGTCCAAGTTTGACGCGATGAGACCAGCTACATCGCCGTACGAGGAGCTCAACTGGTCCCCGGTGAGGCCCTCGCCTGACAACTCGACCCTCACCTCAACGGTCGGCATCGGCTGGACCGTATAGGTGTTGGTGACCACTGATGACTGCAGGACCCCGGTGCCGCCCAGCACGCACGTCCGAGCCTTCACGGCGCCAGCTGTGCTTACCACCGTGACGCTATCGGGCCCGACCAGCGGCAGAGTGCACTTGGGCTCTGTGCCGTCGGCCGTGGCTCTCACAGTCTCCAGTCCGCTGGTGGCTTTCACCTCAACGGCCACGTACCCCAAGTACGTACCACCGGCACCGTTCGGCTTCTGAACCACTGTCAAGGTCGGGGCGCTCGGCTGTGCGCCAAAGATTATGCCACCGCCGCCGCCGCCGCCGCCGCCGCCGCCGCCGCCGCCGCCGCCGCCGCCGCCGCCCGGCGGCGGCGGCGGATCCACACGAGCTGCGGAGCTCGCGGTCAGAATGGTCGCCACTCCCGTGGAGCTCTGCACATGCGCAGCGACAGCTGACCCGACTTGGGCGGCCTGGCCCTCGATTGTTGCAGCGTCGCCAGCTGTTGCAAGAATTTCGACCTGATGGGAGGGGGGCGGAGTTTGGCAACGAAATGAGGAAATCTTATCGTGAAAGATGGGAGGTCGCTGCGCCGCGTCGAGGCCACCCACATTTCACGCACTCGGGACCAAGGGAAGGTCCTGCAGGACCTGGAGAGAGACCGCCAGCAGGCGCCGGCGGGCGTCAGAAATCGAGAGGATGCTGACCCGCCATGCTGGCACCGACAGCGTCTCCGCTACCTGCGAAAATCGCGGCAAGAGGGTTGTGAAGTGAGCCTCCACCGGGTCACCAGAACAAGAACGCTTCCGACCGGGATTCCACCTCGTTTTGCAGTCCGGCTTTGACACTATCCGTGATTTGGTCCGCAGTCAGGTTTCCACCGAGGCTCAGGGACATGGTCACCTGCCAATTGCATTTTCACATCACGCTGGGGTTTCCCACAAAGCGGTCAAAGGCTTCGAGAAAGAGAAAATGTAGTCACACTTGTTCAAAAGGTACATGAATTCCGATTGTTGAAGAAGAGTCAGCGAGGGTCGTGACCTTGTAGCCCGTCGTGATTGTAACAGTCTCGCTTTGCACTCCAGTACTCGCCGCTTGAGGCGATTCGCTGCAGGCGATGAACTTAAAAGTCGTGGTCTCCTTGATGACAAACTGTCGACATTTCAAATGTCACAGCATGACTTCTCACAACGGACACGGCCTCCATCGTCGGGGGCGCAGCAAACCGCGAAAGCTAGGCCCAGTGCGGGGCGAACACCTCGGACTCTGCTGTTGTGATGCTGGCACTGCAAGAGGGAGTTGTCCCGTTCGTAGTTACAGCAACTTTAGGGCAGGTCGCATCAATCGTGACGATCGCGAAGCCCTGGTAGGAGCTACCGGACTTGGTGGTATCATCAATGGCCTGTCGAGGTTTGAAAGAATCAATCACCGGCAGGGCGCTGCACTTTTGGCGCAAAGTCGGCACCTTGTTCTGTACAATCAACGGGGAAGAACGACGGGGGACAGGGAGCCTTGGTGGGAGCAGGGCAGATGGTGCAATCGGCCAATGACACCGACGCAGTCTCCAGAGTTGTGATCGAATAAGGGCAATCTGAGCACATATCATTTCCTGCATGGAATGCAAAAGACAGATCAGCAGATGTCTCCCGTCAAAGGCTTGGAAGGGAGGAAGATAAATGCACCTGAAGATGCCTTGTACTTTCCGACTTGACACGCAGCACATTGGCCCGTCGTCGACCCATCATAACCAGCGACACACTTGCAGTCATCTGCTTCATCGCTCCCGTCCTCCGCCTCGGAGTTTGCGTGGC
>ENA-UOXV01003170-UOXV01003170.1-marine-metagenome-genome-assembly--contig:-NODE-3170-length-20433-cov-5.075768_pt1 | contig 20433 bp, 12 predicted proteins | sample MGYA00238165_ERZ766961 | MGnify/ENA primary metagenome ERZ766961 (study PRJEB28924, sample SAMN03173240) | marine metagenome | biome: Marine; feature: Water; material: Subsurface seawater | place: North...
CTTTAAACGGAATCGCGAGTTGCTCGCGGAACTCTCGGTACGGCGCCCTCGACAAGTTCTCCACCTTGTACGCCACCATCGCGGAGTTTGGAATGTACGCAACCTTACCGGCGCGGTTGATCAGTTTGGTGTACAGTAAACCGATGTGCTCCACCCGGCCCGAGATCTCGCGGCGGCCGCTGAGAAGGATTCGAATCACCTCCTTGGGCGTGAACCAACCGGCGGCGATGACGATGAGCCCGCCGAAGTAATTCGCCACCGTATCCCGTAGCACCACGGACGCCAGGATACCGAGTACCACGGTGGACGCGCCGAGGCCCTTGACCAGCCACGGCAGGGGTAAACCCAGCGAGTCCATCGCCGCCAAACCGGTCAGCGCCCAGACCAGCACTCCAGTCTCTCTGTCGTACACGTGCGCGGGGATCAAGTCGCTCGGTTCCATCTTGCCGTATATCCTCCGTCGCAGCGCGCCCGCTAGACGCGCCAGGTACCGCTTACGGAACGAGTCCATGGCGTATCCCATGTAGACGATGCGGAGCATGCGGACGCAGCGCTCGGGCGGGAAAAGGGAATGAACCCCGGTGGATGCGACTGGGACTATGATGACGTATGTCCACGCGAGTGCCACCGCGAGCAGCGCGGTCCTCATGATCCTGTACGACCACCCGAAGAAGCTGTCGGTGAACGGTTTGTGTTTCGCGCGGCCGCCCCAGATGGAGTCCCACGCGTTGTGCAGCACCACCAGCGCCGGCCTCAACGTTCCCACTAAAACCACGAGGCCGAGCGCGAACGCCGCGGAGTAGAGGAAGGTTTGCGAGAGGGTGAGGCCGAGGGGTTGCTGGATCATGGGCGGGAGCGCGTCGCCCATGATCCCGGCGATGGTCTCCTGCGCAGCCTGCGTGCCGGCCGCGGCGGCGACCGCGGCGTCGCCGCGCGTCGCGGATTTCTCCCCGCATCTCGGCGTAATAACCCTCGCTTTCTTCACCGACGAGGACGGGGCGGTCCGAGACGGGCGTGCCGAGGTGGGTACCGCGCCGGGGGCGGCCTGTGCGCGAGCGACGCTGGTTAGGCACCGCGACACGCGCGCGGATGGACGAGCCGCGACGGAAAATCGGGGCGCCGTGAACCCGGGGCGCGCCGTCATCGTCGCCATACGTAGCGCGGCTCCCGCTCGCCACGTCTGCACGAAGCTTCTTTTTTAATTTACGTTGGGTCCGGCGACTGCCGAGGGACCCGTGTCACGCGAGAGGACGCCGGAGCGCGTCGGGAACGCGGAAGCCTCCTCCGCGACGGGTGAGGTGGCGACGGGTGAGGTCTCGTCGCTCGCGTGAGGTCGCCTCCGTTCGAAGTGGACTCGGCAGAAGGCCGCCCGAGAAAAGGTTCCAATTTGCCCGCTAAGAAAGCCAGCCTGTCACGCAGAGGAGATCTTCGGAGGTTCGGTTGCCGCCCGCTGCGAGGACGCTGACTGGATCGCTGTGCCTTTATTCAAAGATATTATTTCACTTTATTCGGCCCATTAGGAGAGACACGCAGGTCGCGCGGGTGGGGATGGCGGGTGACGGCGGGTCCGAGGATCCGAGGGTCAAGCCAGCACCCGGCGGCGAGGAGGGCGTATATTACGTCGAGGTGCGCCCCCGAACCCTCTCGGCACCCTTCCGCCCAGCCGCGCCCCTTCCTTCGTTGTTATCGCCCAAAAGAATTCCCGGGAAAATCGCCCTAAAGCTCCTCCCTCATCTGACCCCCCGCCCTCCTCCCTCCTCCCTCCTCCTCCTCCTTGCAGAACGAGGATACCGGTCATGTGGACACGTGGAAGGTCGGGGGCCGCTACCAGCTCATCGCGCTCCTCGGCTGCGGCTCCTTCGGCGCGGTGTGCAAGGCGCTCGACAAACGCACGGGCCGAATCGTTGCGTTGAAGCGAGTCCCCGATGCGCTCCAAACCGTCGACGCCGCGCGCCGGGTCCTCCGCGAGGTCGTCGTCCTGAACCGCCTGGACCACCCGAACATCATCAAGATCTTCAGCATCTTCCACACCCCAGCGACATCGGGCGCGCGGGTACTAGACCCCGACACGTTCACGCTCAAACCGGTGTCTGTCGATCTCTACGCCGTGTTCGAGTACGCCACGGGCGGGGACCTGTACGGCTTACGCGGTGACACGTCCGCGGAGGAGGTACGATCGCTGATGCACCAGCTGTCCAGCGCGGTGAAGTACTTGCACGACTGCGGGGTGTGGCACAGGGACATCAAGTCCGCGAACATCCTGTGCGGGCGCAACAGGCTGGGCGGCCGGGTGGTGAAAGTATGCGACTTTGGCCTGGCCAGGGGCGGAAGGTCGGAGTCGCAAAGGCCGCGAGTGAACGACATGTCGTGGGACGGGGAGGGAGACGGAGATATAGGGAACGACGACGACGAGGTGTCGTTCTTCGGGCGACGCGCGAAGAAGCGACGTAACCGGGGCTCGCACAGCCGAAGCGGGTCGATGTCGTTCGCCAAGTCGCCGGCTAAGTCCTTCGCCGAGCGAGATATGCTCACGGGCGTGGTGGCCACGCCGTGCTACCGCGCGCCGGAGGTGATCATGTCCGAGGGTAAGTACACGGGCGCGATGGACGTCTGGGCGCTGGGGTGCATATTCGGCGAGTTACTACAGCGGCAGAGCTGCGGCGCGCACACGCCCCAGCTGACCATATCGCCGCTTTTCAGATTCGACGACGATCCTTTGTTGCCCCCCCCCGGCTCCGCGGAGATGTACACAAACTACCTCGCCAACAGAAACCTAAAACCTGTGTCCGATACATCGCACACGAACGGCGTCGGCGATGAGATGAGAGGTCGCAGGATGTCCACGTCGTCTAGTGATGAGAGCGACGAAGCCATGGACGCCGACGACGCCGAACGCAAAACCTTCGCGGAGAGCCGAATCCGCGCCCGGCTCAACCTCTTCTTCGACGTCATCGGCACCCCGTCGTGGACCGACGTCGACGCCGTGTCATCCGAGCGTTGGCGACGATACCTGCGCGGTATACGCGGGCGGCCCGGGAACATCCTATCGCGTTTCACCGCCGGAAGGGTCGGGGACGTCGCGACTGATCTGCTGCTCCGAATGCTAACCTTCGACCCGCGGCGTCGAGCGTCGCCCGATGAGATCTTGGCGCACGAGTACTTCGCGGGGTTCGCGCCGAGGGGATCGTCGTTGGGGGTGGTGACGCGCGTGGTGGACACGTCGATGCTGGACGTGGCGACCGTGGCGGCGGAGGCGAGCGGGGGGACCCAGCACGGCGAGGGGTCTAAGACGTCGGGGGCTTCCGCGTCGGGAGCCGGGTTCGCGGACGCCGTCGACTCCAACTTTTGGGAGGTGTCCGAGCCCCGAGCCGCGCTGGCGTCGCTCGAGCTCGCCTTCGCGCGCGTCAAGGCGCGCACGGGCGATGCGTCCACGGAAGGTTCAAGCGCGTGGCGGGACGTGTTTCGCGAGTTGATATCCAAGGAGTGCGAACGTCACACTCGGTCGGAGGTGGATTACGAAAACGGAGCGTCCGACGACGAAAACGAACGAGACTCTGGACACCTCACCGGACACGAGTCCTCCCCTTCCTTCCGCGCCGCCGAGCGCGCGCTATCTGCGGGCACCGGAAATAAGAAGGTTCCGTTCCTCTCCGAGGCGTTTCCACTGTTTTTCCGACCCGAGTCGCGGCCCGTGGCGTACACCGGCACCGAGGAGATGGGCGGTTTAGTGGACGCGTCGGTGCCCGATCGGGACCGGGCGGATCGCGTGGACTTTGAGAGCCGGTACCTCTCCGGCGCGCCTGGTACTACCGGCGTGTACGGCCACGGGGGTGTGGGGATAGGCTTCGGGAGCTCCGCGGGGCGACGGATACGGGTGAAGGCGCAGGACGAGGGCGGGATGGTGACGGACGAGTTGTGTGATCCCGGACTGATCGGCGCGTTGCAACACCTCGGTCTTAACCGACACGGCGAGTGGGGTGAGCTGGATTTGCCGACGGCGCAGAAGAAAGGCGTGAGCTTCGGTGGGGAGGAGATCGTGGAGATACCCGGGACGTGGGGGGTGTCCGCTACGCCGCCTGGGATGACACGGGAGGAAGGGGACTCGTTTCACAGCTTGAGCAACATGCAGAGCCGATAACTTTTAGACGTTTGTATTATTATCACTCGCCGACGTGCGGGTCGAGGAACTCCTTCCACTGGTCCAGGCTCCACCCCGAGGACGTATCGCACACCATGCCGTTGAGCGTCGTCGTGGGCGACACGTGGATCCCATTCTGCCGTCCGAGCTTGACGAAGAACTTGAGGTTCTGCGTGCACTCGTTTCCCGTGTTGAGCTCGCCTTCTTTCTCGATCCGTCTCAGCTTGGCCAGCAGATCAGCCTTCGGAACCCCCGCGGCGCTCTGCGCGAGCGCCGCGAGCTCCTCGTAGATCTGCGACCTGCTCTTATCGTACGTGTTCGCGTCGTAAAAGTCGGTCGCGGTGTCGAAGAGCGCCGCGGAGAACTTCCAGAAGGCGTCCACGCCTCCCAGGTTGTACACGCCGACGCCGGCTTCGTGTAACATGGTGGACTGCGGGTGCCACGGCTGGGGCTGGTGGTAGAACACGAACCGGACCTTCTCGCCGTAGTGCGGGATGACCTGCGTGGTGACCGTCTTGAACAGCTTGGCGCTGAACGGGCACGCGTAGTCCAGCCAGGCGGTGAGAGTCACGGGCGCGTCCATCGGGCCGATCGCCCGGCCGTGCAGGTCGGAGGTTGGGAGCGGGGGACCCATGCGGACGACGTGGGTGCGGCCGCGTGTGTTGTTGTTCAATCCGGAGTGTCGCCGGCGGGAAGGGGCGAGTCGGAGGGGCGACGCGCGGCGGTGGACGAGGGAACCGGTCAGGCTCAGGGACATCTCACTGCCGGTACCGGCGCCGGGTTCTGTGGGTGAGGTGATGAAGCGGCCAAAAAGTCGCTTGTTACGAGGAGGAGTAACTTTGAAGCGTAGTTTTTTTGAACTTGACCACACTCGTCGCGCGCGCCGCGGGAGCCGCACGAGCGTGAACGCCATCGAACGCTTCACGTAGGCGATGGCGACGACCAAGCCGCACATGGCTAGCCAGCGCGAGGTGTGTTTCCCGCGCGAACCCGCCCAGAACCCCACCGCGTCCCCCCCAACGCCCGGTCGTCAGCCCCGAGCAAATCCACGAGCGACAGCTGAACACGACGACTTCCCTGACCAACCCGTACAGGACCTGGCCGCGATGCGCCGGGAGAGGCAGACCGCGCTCAAGGAGACCGCGGACCTTCGCAGGGAACTCAACGGCGGTGCCGGTCCGTTGAATCCCAAACGCGTCGTCGAGATACACGAGCAGCTCGACGCCAAGATGGCCGCAGCCGCCCAGCGCAAGGCTGCCATGCTCGCCCAGGAAAAGGAGCGCAAACGGGAGCGCAACGCCGCGAGGCTCTCCGCCGCGGCCGCCCGCGTCGCCAACCAGCGGGACGAGAAATACAAAAAGATCGCGGGGAAAGTCGCCGGCAAGGAGGCGCGACGCGAGGACCTCAAGGACAGGAGCCGCGGGCAACGCGCCAACATCGCACGACGATTCGACCGGCCAAACCCGGACACCTCGTGGAACAACGTCATCGGAAACCGACGCGGATCACTCGCCCAAGGCCCGCGCCAGGGCGCCCTCTCGACACACGGAAACAGACGCGTCTCCGCCGGCAGCGAGACGCACAGCTGTGACCTCGACGAGACGTCCTCGCGGTGGTCCGAATCCGACTCGTGCATCTCGGCGGCGTCGGAGATTTCACTCGGATTGAAGCGCTCCGTCCGAAACGACGATACCGCCGTGCCCTACAACGCCGCCGCGAACGGATGGAACGATCGAACCGCCGTGCTCGCGGCGACCGTGAGTGACTGCCCGACACCGGTGGACGTGAACGAGAAGGCTGCCGCGAGGGTCGCCGCGCTTCGAGCCGCGGCGGAGGCGCGATGGAACATGGTCAACACGACTGTGGAGGAAGCCAAGCGGGAGTACGCGCCGACGCCGCCCGTGAACCACCGTTTGGGGTTCACCGACTCCCCGGAGAACGCGTGCATGATGAGCAAAGAGAACTCGCCTCCCACCCCGATCCATTCGGTCACGCGTAAGGACGAACACACGGGAGAACACGAACGCGTTTGGGACTCCTCCGCGGGACGACAATCGCGGCGGTCGTCCGAGGAGTTCACGTTCAGCCCGCCGGCGTACGTCGAACCCCCGACGCTCGCCAACTTATCGGCGCTGATGTCGTCCCGAAGGAGCTCCGGATCGATGTCGTCGACGCCGGTCGGGATGGATTCGACGCATAATACGCACGACTCGACACCGGCGGCGGGCACCCCGAGTGAGGAGCTCCATTCGGCTCGATCCATTCGCGAGTCCGCGGTGAAGGTACTGGACTCACCAGAGGCGACGCGCGCGATGGAGCTCAGCGAAACGCTCCTTTCAAGGCTCGAGGAGGAGTTCGAGCTGATGGAATCGATCCAAGCGCAAGCCCAAGCCGCCGGCGGAGTCGACGCCGACCCGATCGACAGCTGGCTCGCCAAGGCGGGAGAGGCGGGCGCGAAGGGCATCGCGGAGAGCCGAGAGCTCAAGATCCAACTCGCGTCCTCACACCTGACCTACCTCGACGTCGAGTCCGAGACGGAGGACGACGATGACGAGGATGACGACGGCGCGACGAGCAGCCCGGCGGGGACGACGTGGGCGAACGCGTCGATGGAGGCGCGCCGCGACGAGGATTCACCCGCCGCGCTCGCGTCACTCGGCGCCGAGGACATACGGTCCGCGCGAGGCGGCATCTCGTGGCTCTCGCCGCTTCGTGTAAGCGGTTCGGGTTCAGGTTTAGCGAACGAGTCGCCGCCCGACGGGAACCGCACCGCCGATTCGGTTCCAACCGCGCTGTTCAGGGACGAGGCTTCACCGTTCGTGAACAGGGACGAATCGAAAGCTAAACCCACGGCTGTGACAGCCGTCGCCGGGACGAAGGGGGATGAGACGATTTGCACCGAAACCGGCGAACGGGAGGAGGAGAGACGCGCGGCCGCGGCGGCTCGAGTGCTCGAGGATGAGCTGACGGCGGCGGCGGCGGTGGAGGCTGCGGCGGAGGAAGCCGCGCGCGCCGCCGAGGCCAGGGCCGCCGCCGCCGAGGAGGAAGCCGCCAAGCTCGCGAAGGAGGTGGCGGACGCGCGGGCGAGGGCTCGAGCCGCGAGGGCGCGGGAGGAGGCGGAGCTTCGCGCCAAGGCTGAAGCCGAGGCGGAGGCGGCGAAAGTCGCGGCGTCGGTGCAGAGTGCGATGGACGACGAGATGCTGTGGAAGGCGCAGTTCACGCCGAGGGGCACGCCGTGCGACGAGGACATCGTCGTCTCCCAGGCGAAGAAGAGGAGCCCAAAGAAGAAGAAGGACAGCCCGGTGAAGAAGGACGGCAGCCCGGTGAAGAAGGACGGCAGCCCGGTGAAGAAGGATGGCAGCCCGGTGAAGAAGGATGGCAGCCCGGTGAAGAAGGACAGCCCGAAGAGGCACGGTACCCTCGCGGACGTTCGTCAGCGTCGACGCGCTCAACGGGAAGCCACCGCCGTGGACCGCGCCGTGGACCTCCACTCCAGGCTACGCGAGCTGGAGTCGCAGCTGGAGGCGAGTCGCAAGGTGAGCGCGGTGAACCTCGCGGAAAACGACGGAGCTCGCGACGAGTCTTGGCTCGACGACGATTCAAAAACTGAGAAGAAGGCGGAGGCGGTCGAAGCGGAGCCAAACGCGGTGTGCTTACCCAACGACGATCGCGACGAAACCGATAACCCTTGGCTCGCGCCGCCCTCACCCGAGTCAAACGGGGACACGGGGACACGGGGAAGCAAATGCAGCCGCATGGGCGCGATGGCGGCGGAGATGGAGCCGCTCGACTCGGACGCCGAGGTTGAAGCAACCTCATCGCTTCGCGACGTCGCGATCGAGTCGGAGGGTACGATGCGTTCAAACGGTCCGCCGTGCGTTGAAACGGCTCCCGCGGATGCCGAGCGGCGCGCACGGTTGGAACGGGAGGAGGCGCAGGAGCTCCGCCGGCTCCTGCGCAAGCAGGAGGAGAGGCGGCGGCGGCGGCGGCGGCGGTTGGAGCGCAGGGGCGAGAAGGTTGCGGATTTTCTTCCGCTCTTCGCGGTGGCGGCTGTGTTGGGCGGCGCCGGGAAGCTCATCGGCGGCGCGTTGTTCGGCAGGAAGCTCGGACGAAGGTAGACGACACGAAGCGACGATTCGCGGTGTTTATTACACGGTGACGGCTAAAAGAAGCTGAGCTCAACAACCCTCGCAGCGGCTTGGAGGTTGTTAATAGATTTGTTCCGTGACTCACATGATCGTGCATCCGCCCTCCTTGGCGGCGGCCTTCTCCTTGTTGGCAGCCTTCTTGGCGGCCATCTCGGCCTGGAACTTCTGGTAGTCCTCGGACTTCACCTCCTCCTTGTTGCCGTCGGCGAGGAACCACTTCTTCCAGGCGGTGCTCTCCTCCTCATCCGAGCCCTTGGAGTCCTTGGTGGCGCGGGGGACGATCGCGGTGGCGCGGCGGTTAGCCTTGGCGCTGGTGGGCCTGACGCCCTGCTTGGCGGGGGCGATCTTGTTGGAGGTGGCGATGGACTGCATGTTTTCGTGAGTCGGGTCTTTTCGTGCGGGTCGGGCGCGTGGGACAGTGCGGTCGGGGTCGTTATCGATCGTTGTTTGGCGGGCTATTTTAGATACGCGCGATATCCAGCTCGGCAGATTATTGGCGAATGGTTGGACCCAGTTGACCGTGGTTCTTGAGTCGTCACGGAAACTGACACGCGCCACACGAGCCAATGAAACATCGGACGTAACCGACGGAAATTGACGATAAAAGAGGCCGCGCATCTCAAGCGCCACCATCATCAGCCACCGGCGCACCGCTCCGTGCAGTCACGCGCGCGTATCGTGCGCGATGGGCGGCTGGTGCATAAAGACGCAAAAGTTCGTCGTCGTCTTGGCGACCGTCGCCGTCGCGTCGTGCGTCGTCCTCGACCTCGTTTCACACGGCGACGCGTACTTCCGCCTCGGCACGCATCGCCTCGGGCCGGGATCGGGCGAGTGGCTCGTCGAGGCACCCGAGGTGCACGACCTCCGCGCCGCGGACCTCGCGAGCGCGGCGGCACGGCACCAACGCGAGCTCACCAACCGCGACTGCCTGCTCATCGCCAAAGACGGCGTCATCGTGCACGAGTCATACCACAACGGCGCGGATGCCAACTCGCTGCACTTCGTGGACGGCGCGGGGAAGACAGCCACCGCGCTGCTCGTCGGCGCGCTCGTCAAGTCCGCGGGGCTGGACCTGGATAAGCCGCTGAAAAAGTACGGCGTCGAGGCACCGGAGCTCGCGGGGCAGATGTACGACGTGGAGTGGGACGCGACAGCCTGGTCCAAGGTCAGCACGCGCCATCTCCTGTCGCGCGTCACCGGCGCGCCCGTCACCACCCCGGGCGCGGACGCCATCCCAGGCGCCTCCTTCGACACGTCCGAGGCGACCCAGCGCCGCGTCCTCGACCAGATCATCCCCGAACTCATCGAGAAGCTCACCGGCGTCGAGGCCACGCGGTGGGCGCGAGAGCACCTCGGCGCGCCTCTCGGAGCCCCCACGCTCTTCGAACGCCGAGTGAAAGATGCAGAGTTCGGCGACGAGCGAGTCAAACTCGCAGCCGCGGGAGGACAGATGGCCACGTGCCGCGTCGCCGCGCGCGTCGGGCAGCTCATCGCCAACCGCGGCGAGTGGCTCAGAGCCGACGGCGTCGTGGAACAACTCGTGGACGGCTGGTTCATCGACCAGATGCTCGCGCCCGCGTTTCCCAAAGCAAACGCTCAGTACGGGTGCGTACCCTTAACAGTCTCCCTTTCATACTCGATTACCCAATTACCACCGCATTACTAACCATTCACGTCCCCACCATTGGTCAGGTTCCTCGCGTGGACCCACCCGGGCGCAGAGCCCAAGCTCGGTAAGAAGCACACGCAGGACTGGAGCGCGTACACCGAGGACGACACCGCCGTGATCCGCCGGCGATGCGACTGGCCCGGCGCGGAGGCCAAGTGGGAGAAACGAACGGTGGACCTCGAGGCGGGCGACGGCGCGGTGCTCGGCGCGGACGGCCCGGAGTACCCGCTCGCGATCGCCGCGGGCGAGCTCGGCAAGTTCGTCATCGCGTCACCGCACGCCAACCTCGTGGTCGTGTCCATGGGTAACACGTGGGGAGCGGACGCGAGGTGCCCGGTTGAGATTCGAACGACAGACCAGCCGGCGCCGGAGGACCTTTTTGCGGACGCTCACGTCGACCCAAAGTCCGTTCACGTCCCGGTCGATCCCTTCGCGTCTTACAAACGCGAAGATGACCACGCGATGCAGGAGGTGGCCATCGAGGCGATCGTCGCGGACGCCGCGAGGGACGCCGCCGCGGGACTATCCCTCGCGCCGCGGAAACCTCAGCCGAAACTCGGCTCGAAGATCCCGGCGAATTCGCCGAAGGATCCGTACGCCTCGGGCGTTTTCAGCGGCACCGTGGACGAGGTGGCGACGCTTCGGACGCTGTGGAAGATATTGAACGCCGCGGTGACCCCCGAGGCACACCCGTGGACCACGGGGGACCGGCGGACGATGTGGCAGACGATGCGCGGCGGCGTCGGCGCGGGGGGCGCGATGCATCGCGCGACGAAGGAGAAGGAGGCGACCGGCGCCGCGAGGAAGGCGGCGGCGGCAAGAATCGTGGCCGAAGAGGCCGCCGCCTCCGCCTCCGCCTCCGCCTCCGCCTCCGCCTCCGCCTCCGCGGGGCTCGGCAGGGCGCACACGCCGACAAAATCCCACAAGGCAAAATCCCACAAAATCGCTCGCGTCGGCAAGCACGCCCAACCGCGGGTCAAAGACGCGGTCGGGTCCCTCGGAACCCGCGCTGAGTCCAGCACCGAGTCCGGACACCACGGCTCGTGCCGGTGCTCGTGCCCCCCCGCGTCCGCGCTCGGCCAGTGCGTCGACATGCGCGGCGTCTCGGCGAAGTCTTGCGACTACGACGAAATTTCCTCGGGCGCCGATTCATTTTGCCCGTCCATGGGCATCCTCTCCGCGCTCGGTGACAAGGCGGACCGCGCAGGGCGGCTCGGCGGGTTCAACTGCATGCCCGCCGCGGACGGCTTGGCGTCGTTCCTGTGCGAGCCGGTGAACTTCGGGTCTTGCGCTTGGAGCGACTCGCCGTGCGGCGCGGAGAGCGTTTATACCGCGACTCGATCCGCGACTTCGAGTTTGGGCGGCGGCCTCTCGGGTGCCGACTTGGGTGCCGACTCGGGTGCCGATGAGAAGCTGACGCTCACGGCGCCGTCCGCGGCGTCGTACGTGGACCTCCGGGACGGCGCCGGCGACGTCGCGCCCGACCTCGGTCACGACGAGTCCGGCGCGGTTGGAGTTGGCGGTGGAGTTGGTTCCGGGGGTGACACTAACAACCCGAGCGGGTTGATCTATCAGACGAGGACGACGGTGGTGGGTGTCGCGATGCTCGGCGTGGGGATGCTGCTGATGACCACGCGGGTGGCACGGCAACACCTGATGGACGCCGCGATGTACCTGTCCCCGTCGGTGAGCCCGACGCTTTTGGGCGTCGGCATCGATCCCACGACGCCGCTGACGCCGGCTGAGAAGGCTGGCGCCCGGTACTACGGCGGGCTGGACTGATTCATGTACATAACTACCGTATCGATCCTATTTATGACTACGTGCCTACGATGTTCTAGCTCTCTATGTTCGGCTACCGCGACGGCCCGCTCGCTGACTTGACGTTTGGGTCCTCGATCAGCGCGAGTTTCTTCCGTCCCGCTCGGATCCGGTGTTCGATGGACATGAGATCGCGCGGGTCGAGGTCGCGGTGACGCTCGAACTCAGCCCGAATGGACACCTCGATGCCCGCGCGCGCCTCCGGAGACTTGCCTCGAGCCGCGCGGAGCAGTGCTCGATGCAAGGACAGAGCCTGCCTCGCCAGGCCGCTCAGCCGCGGCGTCGTGCCCATCACGAATGAAGAGACGTGGCCAAGTTTCATCGGACTGAGCTCTCGAGGCGACAATTGTCCGCGTCGGATTGCCAGTGTGGTGTCGCGCCAGCGCCCGTCCCATCCTCGACGAAACGCCGCTTTTAAAGGCACGCATCGTCTCGGCAACGCGTACGATACCATGAGCGATGAGGGAAGGAAGGACACCTCCCACTTCGACCACACCATCAAGCTCCTTCTCGTGGGCGACAGCGGCGTCGGCAAGTCCTCGTTGCTCCTCCGCTTCTGCAACGACACCTTCGAGGAGCTCTCGCCGACGATCGGCGTGGACTTCAAGCTCAAGTACATGGACATGGCCGGCAAACGATTGAAGCTGACGGTGTGGGACACCGCGGGCCAGGAGCGGTTCAGGACCCTCACGTCAGCGTACTACCGCGGCGCGCAGGGGATCATCTTCGTCTACGACATTACCCGCCGGGAAACCTTCGACGCCCTCGCCGAGGTTTGGAGCAAAGAGGTGGACATGTACTCCACCGTGGACGATTGCGTCAAGATCGTCATCGGGAACAAGGTGGACAAGGCGAAAGGGGAGCGGGAAGAGGGATGGGTGACGCGGGAGGAAGGGGAGACGTTCGCGCGAGAGAGCGGGTCGCTCTTCCTGGAGTGCTCGGCGAAGACCAAGGTGAGCGTCCGGGAAGCTTTCGAGGAGCTCGTCAAGGGCGTGATGGAGAACCCGAGTTTGATGGAGGAGACGGCGAACAAGGACGGCGTGAAACTCGGGGCGTTCCGCGCCCAGAAAGGACCGTGCTGCTAAGAGTCTTAGTCACGTAGGAGAGACGTCGCCGTCTGGGTGGTATAAACCTAACTAACTCTGTGATACAACTGAAAGGTCCTCAACCCCTAACGAGCGAGGCTCTATTTGACACGATACACCTCTTTTAGACGGGCTTGGACAGCTCCTGCTCCATCTGCCTGATGCGGGACATGAGCGACAGGTCGAAGAAGTCCTCGCCCATCGCCACGGTGAACCCGCCGACCAACTTGGGATCCACCTTGGTCTCAACCTTGAGCTCCTCGCCCGCGCCGACGTGAGCGCCGAGCTTCGCCGTCAGATCCTTCAGCTGCTCGGGGGTGAGCGCCTGCGCGCTGGTCACCGTCGCCTTCTTCTGGCCCGCGGCCGCGAGAGTGTACTCCTCGAGCGCGTCGTAGATCTTCTGGTTCTGGTCCAGCCGGCCGTTTTCGGCGACGACGCCGAGAAACGATTTGGTTATCGGCAAAAACTTGGCGCCGTCGCAAAAGTCGCTCAGCGCCTTCATCTTCTTCGCCTTGGGCATGGTGGGATCCTCCAGGAAAACCTTGAACTTCTTGTCCGCGTTCGCCGCGTCGATCACCTGTGTGGGGGCGGCGGTGGTGGGGAGAGGAGTCAGCTGATGCACGGGTGATGAATGAAAACAGAATGAAATTGTGAAAAGTCCGATCCGTTTTTTTCCCCGGTCGGGTCCGTCTTCCCGGATACGCGCCCGGATACGCGCGACGCGGGGTTGGGTTCGCGAGTGATGACTCACCGTTTTGAACTCAGCCTGGACCGTGGCGAGGTTACCCGCCTTGCTGCCGGCGGTGTAGAGCGCGGCGGCGTAGCGCGCGGGGAGACCGAAGAGGTTCAGCGGGGGCTGTTTTGATACCGAGGGAGGGAGGCGAGATGGTCAGATGGATGCGGTCGTCCCGAAGAGCGCTCGGTGCGTCGCCGTCGACGGTTGGAATCGCGGTTTCGGCTCGGGGGTTCACTCACCGCATGCGCATCGTCTTCGGCGGCGGCCGCGGCGAAGGTGCGCTGCGTCTGTGTGGGGAACGGGGAGGCGTGAAAGGTCAGCGTCGCGCTCATCGAGACGGGAAAGAGGTAGGGTAGCGGGGAGATTAAAAAATGACCGGGGCGCGAGCCGGATGACCCGTCCCACGGGGGTTTGCGAACGCGTGAGGTCACTCACCGCAACACCGGCGGCCGGATAGGCCTGCCTGGCCGCCGGGACGACCCGGGTCCAGAGCTGGTTGGCGGTCGTTCGGAGCATGGCGCTCGCGATGATGTGCCGCAGAGACGGCGAAACCAAGGATCGAACCGGGACCTGGGGGCAAACGATCGGGAGGCCCAGTTTCAGAAGTGCGCTGCGGCGCCAATGTCCGAAAACTATACGCCATATCTCGCCATTTACACATGTTTACTGGTTTGTACATGTCCACTAATTCGTAATTCTCTAATTCGATTCTGACTGACGAGCACTCGGCGGTTACAAAATTTCAACTCCCGCGGCCTCTTCGCCCGTGCGTTTCCACAGCCATCGCGCGCGGCCCCATCGGCTCGCACGTGGTCGTATCCTGGTACATCGAGACTGGGAAACGATGGCTAGGCACACATCGCGACGTATCGCGCTCGTGCTCGCGATCCTCGCGCTCCACGCGCCGGCCGTGAGCGCCGGCGGCTTCGTTCATGCGGTCGAGTCGTGGTTCGCCCCGTCGCCGGAGGCGCCCGCGGCCTCCGGCCCGGACGCGCCCGCCGTCGAGCCCATGGCGCAGAACCTGCCTAAAACCACGGAGAAAACCATCGTGAATGACCTGCTGGACGTTACCGACGTCGCCAAGCCGCCGAAGACGCAGCCGAGCGCGCGCGACGCCAAGTCCGCCGCGGAGACGCAGGACATCATGAGGCGCATCCGCGAGACGGACGGGGAGGTCGTCTTACTCCACGGCGGCCTCGTCGACGGCGGCGACTCCGCCGCGGACACGGCCGTGCTCGCGGGCCTCGGCAGCGAGCAAGGGATGGTGTTCTGCCACCTCGCGCCGCCAACCAACGCGCGGGTCTCGCAGCTCGCGTCCCCGGGCCACGCCCTCGACGCGGGCGACGACAAGGCGTACTTCCACGGAGGATACCGCGTCTGGGACCACGGCGACGACTTCGAAGACGTCGACGAGGTGGCCGTGTTCGACGGCGTCAACTCCAAGTGGGAGTGCGCCGGCGAATCGTGCCTCCAGGCGCCCGAGGAACCCACGAAGAAGGCTGACTGGGTGGACGCGCTCGAGAAGAAACCCGCGAATGATGATCAGTCCAAGCGCCCATCCGACTCCAAGTCCGTCGGTACCAAGAAGCCCGCGTCGGCCAAGCTCGGCGTCGAGCCCGTCGGCGGTCTCACCCTCGACGATCTCTCGCGGTGGTACGACTCCCAGGATGACATCGAGGTCAAGCCCATCCCCAAGGGTGGCCTCATGCCCGCGCCCAGGCTCGGGGCTAAAGCCGAATCGGAGTCTGAGTTGTCCGGCAAGACCCTCAACGAGCTGAACGAGTGGTACGAGTCCCAGGATAACATCGACGTCTCGCGCGTGGCCAAGGATGGGTACATGCCCAAGCCGGTGAGGCAGCTCCTCGCCAAGGCTCGCGAGGACAAGGAGGAGGCTGAGTCGACGAAGAAGGAGGAATCCAAGCCCGAGGAGACGACCGCCGAGCACTCGAGCGGCGTCGGCAAGAAGGAGGAGGATACGCACCACTCCTCCTCCCACCACTCCTCTTCCCACCACTCCGAACACTCCGAGCACTCCACCCACCACTCCTCCCACCGCTCCACTCACTCCGAGAAGAAGGAGAAGAAGGAGACGAAGAAGGAGCGCGAGGAGCGCGAGGAGAAGGAACGTGAACACGCCGCCGCGATCGAGGCTGAGCTCCACCCCGTCGAGCAAGTGTACCCCGGCAAACGCGACGAGCACGTCGCCGTCATCACCCCCAAGCCGATCACTCTGGATGAGAATTCCAAAAAGAAGCAAAAAGCGCTCATCGTCTTCGGCGGGCGCGACGAGAACGACGGGCGACTGGACACCATGTACGCGCTCGGACTCGAGGACAGGCGGTGGCGCGAGATCAAGTACTCGCCCCCAAAGCCCGTCGACTCTTCCCCTGACTCCAAGAAGTCCAGCAAGAAGTCCGCGTCCGGCGAGAAGTCCGACGAGAAGACCGAGAAGTCGCAGTCCGCGCCGGAGCAAGGACCGCTCGGGCTTCCCGACGTCATCGCGCAGGCGCACGAGGACGGGAGCCTGTTTCCCCTCGCGCGCTCCGGCGCCACCGCCGTGGTCACCGACGATAACGTCATGTACCTCTTCGGCGGGTTCGTCGTGGAGGGCCGCCTCGGGTTCAACGTCGGCGAGCTGCTCGCGTTTGACCTCGAAACCCGCGAGTTCTTCTACCCGAAAGTCACCGGCGACTTACCGGTCCGCCGCAACAAGCACACGTCCGTGGTGGACGACAAGAAGCGGATGTGGGTGTGGGGCGGCAGCGTGTGGGACCACACCGGCGGGAGCTCCGCGTACGCGTCCACCGCCACGCACTACGCCGACCTCTCCGACCCGCGACACGTCAAGTGGACCAAGGTTGACACGAAGGGTTTCCCCCCGTCGCAGCGCAGGCTCCACGCCGCGGTTCACAAGAACGGCGTGATGTACATCATCGGCGGCGAGGACTACAAGAGCAAGGAGTTCCTCGGCGACGTTCACGCGCTGGACTTGAACACCTTCGCGTGGAGCCAGCCGCACGTCGCGGGCGCCGCGGGGGGTGGGCGCATCCGCGCCGCCGCCGTGGGCGTGAAGCTCGGCAATCCCTCCGGCGCGCTCGTGCGGTGCGGCGAGGGTACCCCCGTCCCGGCCATCACCGGCGAGCTCCAGCCCAAGGATGACAAGGCTGTCACCGAAGCCAAGGAGAAGCGTCCCGAGCCCAAGACTGACGCAAAGTCTGAAAAGACTGTCCAGTCCGAGGCGAAGGAGGAGCCCAAGGCGGATCACTCGAAAAAATCCGAGGCGAAGGAGGAGCCCAAGGCTGATCACTCGAAAAAGTCGCAGGCGAAGGAGGAACACGGATCCGACAATTCGTCGTCGCCCGAGGCGTCGTCCAAGTCCGCGGAGACCGGCGAGAAGGAGGTCAAGCATAAGGAGGCGGCGCTCGGCGTCGAGGGCGTGGACCACCGCGCCATCGCCGCCGGCTGGATGCCCCGCGGGAACGTCCTGGTCGAGTCGCAGACGCTGTGGAGCGTGGATCGCGACTCCGAATCCCGCGTCCTATCCATCGCGTCGTCGCTCGCCAAGCTCAACATCCCCGGCGTGCCCAAGCCCGTCGTTCATGCCGCGCTCGGCAAGTCGCACCACAAGGACGAGAAGGACGACGAGAAGAAGGATGATGAAAAGGAGGAGGAGGAGAAGAAGGACCAAGGCCTCGACTACGGCGGCGACGACGACGGCCCCGCCGATCCTTTCGGCAACCCCGTGCGTCCGATGTCTCCCCCGACGGAGGACCCACCGGACTACGCCGAGGACGCCGGCGACGACGAGGACGAGAAGCACCACCACAAGCATCATCATAAGCACCACAAGTCCGACGACGACGACGACGACGACGAGGACACTCCGGATCCGATCATGCCCTGGGGCTTCGACGGCGAGGAGAAGAAGAAGAGCGACAAGAAGGCTGCCCTCGGCGCCGCCCCGGGTGAGGCGACCGAGACCGCGACGGACGTCCACGTCGAGACCGACGTCCACAGCGAGGCGTCTTTGGGCGCGAGGGACCCGATGGCGCTTCTCGCCGAGGCGCAGCGCGAAGCCGCCGCGGCTCGCGCCGTGAAGATGTCCGCCATCGAGGGATTGATGCGCGGATCCGGATCCGCCGGCTCCGTCAAGACCGCCGCGCTCGGCGTCGCGCCCGAGACGGACGCCGACGCGGAAACCGAGACCGGCACCGAGACCGAGGTCGCGAGCGGCATCGCGTCCCTCGGCATGCGCGTCACCCCCGAGGAGAAGGCTTCCGGCGTCGGCCGCGCCAAGACGGCGCTGGGCGTCGCCGTCATCGTCGCCGCCGTCGGAGCCTTCGGCGTCGTCGCCGTCGTCGGCGCCGTGACCAGACTCGCGGGAAGCGACCGCGGGACCGCCGCGGAACGGATCCCGCTCGTGCTGGGCCGCGCGGCGTCGGGTGGGGTGACCGTGGACGTGGACAAGTTGGTCGACGCCACGCCGCTGGCGCCCAAGTCCCCGGGTGACGCGATCGAGGAGGCGACGTGGCAAAAGCGAGCGGCTCGGCGGTGGAGGACGCACCACCTCGGGTCCGCCGGGTCGGACGACGCGAGCGATGATTGGGCGGACGTGGTGTGAGACGTCCGTGTGTGTGAACCGTAGCGATGTTTATTCGAATCACAGAAGCCGTTGAACTGGAGCAACTCAGCTGCGTAGGGAACCGCGTGAAAATTCATCCCCTGTTGTTGTCTGGCTCGCTTCAGATATTTCTGGTTTTCGTCATCTGTCACAGGGGAGGATGTTGTGGGTCTCGTCGTGTTGAAGCCTTCGCGTCGCTTATTGACAAAGGCTAAGCTAGGTTTGGCGGCGTGTGCCGCCGGATGATACATGTGTACAAATGCGTAAAGTGAAACACGCGTCGTGTGTCCGGGTCCTTCACCCCTCGATCGCCTCCAACACCCGTTCGGTGCCCGAAAAACAAACCCTAAATCTGCACCGTCCCCCCCCACCACCCTCGGCGCCCTCGTGAGCGCGAGGTGGCTCGTCTACGCGCCGCCCCGCCGGTCCGTGATCGATGGCCGGTCCCATGGGCGGCGTTCGGCGCCCTGAACCCCCCGCGCCGGTCGATCGCTTAGTGGCTACCGCCGGGGTTGATGAACGCGCTCTTCTTCTTATCAGCCTCGGTGACCCCCAGGGTGGCCTGCGTGACGCCGAAGCCGACGACGGCGAAGCCCGCGAGGAAGGGCCACATCTTCTTCGCCTCGCGCGCGGCGAAGACGATCATGGACTCGGACTGGTACGGCATCTTTGGTGTGGAGCTGTTGAGGCCGCGCACACTGCGAATGAACATTTATTGTCTCACCGCCAACGGGTGCTTCTCACTGTTTGCCTGTACGTGGCCTCTCTGATATGGTTTCCGACCTTTCCCGCCTCGAGAATGCACTTTGTTGTTGTTAGCAGCACGACGTCTCGCCTCACACTCGGGGGCGTCGCCGTCCGTGTCGCGCCAGATCGAGGATGGCGTTGGGGCCCGATGACGTGCACCTCGCCGTGTCATCCGCCGCGGGTTCCGTCCCGCCGGATGACCGCGCATGGTTCGTCTACCGCGCGTGCTTCTTCCTCGGCGCCGGCATCCTCTTCCCGTGGAACTCGTACATCACCGCGGTGGACTACTTCGAACGCGTGCACCCGGGGCGGCACGTGGACAGGGTGTTCGGAGTTCTGTACTTCCTGCCGAACCTGCTCTCGCTCATGCTGGTGCTGAGGTTCGGGTTCCTCGTGCCGCCCGGCGTGAGGGTACGGCTCGGGTTCGGCCTCTTCCTGGTGTGCCTGCTGGTCCCCGCGTTCTTCAGCGCGAACCTCGGCGTGCTCTGCGTGGGCATCGCGCTCAACGGCGTGGCGGACGCGGTGGCGCAGGGGTCTCTGTTCGCGCTCGTCGCGTCCATGCCGACGATGTACACGCAGGCGCTCATGGGGGGCACGTCGCTATCCGGTCTCATCGTCAGCATCCTTCGCATCCTCACCAAGGCGTCGTTCCCGAGCACGGAGAGCGGCGCGGGGAAGAGCGCCGCCGTGTACTTCGTCGTCGCCGCGCTCTGGGTGTTAGCGTGCGTGTACGTATACGGGCAGTTGGAGAAATCCGAGGTGTACCGGTGGCACAGGGCCAACGCGCGGAGTAAGGCGGCGTTGGAGGAAGAAGAGGACACGTACGAATCTGAGCGTTCGCTGACGGGCATCGGCGCGTCGAATACGAACTCCTCGTCTGTAGACTCGAATCTCGCGCGGTCGCGGCGGGGGATGTGGCGCGTGGAGGAAGGGACACGACGAACGGGCACGACGTTTAAAGACGGGGTGAAGATCTTAAAACAGATCAAGCACCACGCGTTCACTGTAGCGGCTGTGTATGCGATTACGCTTTCGATCTTCCCGGGCGTGTTGGCTGAGGACTTGCGGGACGACTCGATGGGAGACTGGTTCCCGTTGGTGCTCATCACCGCGTTCAACCTGGCGGACGTGATCGGGAAGTGCGTCCCGGGTGTGTTTCCGTCAGCGGCGACGATGTTTAGTCCGAGGACGATGGCGGCGTTGGCGGGCTCCCGGGTTTTGTTCATTCCGGCTTTTCTATCCGTCGCCCGCGGGTCTCGCTCGCAGGTTGGCAGCGGTGTGGTCCTGACGCTGGCGTTGGGGGTGACGAACGGGTGGTACAGCGCGGTGGTGATGATGACGGCGCCCAAGGTTGTGGGCGCGAAGGAGTGCGAGGCGTGCGGGACGATCATGGTGTTTTTCTTGCTCCTGGGTTTGACGACTGGCGCGTTTTGCGGGTGGCTGTGGCTCGTGTGATTAGTTAGTGAGC
>ENA-UOXV01003174-UOXV01003174.1-marine-metagenome-genome-assembly--contig:-NODE-3174-length-20416-cov-6.216836_pt1 | contig 20416 bp, 26 predicted proteins | sample MGYA00238165_ERZ766961 | MGnify/ENA primary metagenome ERZ766961 (study PRJEB28924, sample SAMN03173240) | marine metagenome | biome: Marine; feature: Water; material: Subsurface seawater | place: North...
GGCGCCCCGCCCCCCGCGGCCGCCGCACCAGAGCCCGCCCCAGAGCCCGCCCCAGAGCCCGCCCCAGAGCGCGAGGGGCGCGAGGGGCCTGTCGCGGACTGGGACCCGGCGGACCTCATCGCCCCGCCCCCCGTCGCCGCCGAGCCCGCCGCGCCCGCCGCCGCCGCGCCTCCCGCCGCCGCACCCGCCGCCGCCGCACCCGCGCGCGCGCCCGCCGCGGCGCTGCAGGAGATGGACTTTGACCACCAGGAGGCGGACTTTGACCACGACCACGCGTGGGCGCCGCCGCCGCCGCCATCCTACCTCCACACGGGCTCGGCGCCGCCGCCGGCGGCCCTGCTCGCGGGTTCGCCCTTCGTTGCCTCTCTCTCCTCGGTGGCCCGCCAGGCACCGGTCCCCGCCCGCGCAGCGCTCCGCCTGCGCCCGGCGCCCGCCGGGCCCCACGCTGACGGCGGCCGTGCGCGCCAGGCGCCGCCGTCGCAGCCGCTGCAGCACGCGCGGTCGCTCGCGCCCCCGAGGCCGGCGCCGACGCTCGTCATGTCTCCCAGCATGACCCACCCGCGCGTCTACCCGTCGCCACCGCACGTGCTCGCCAAGTCGCAGACGCTCAACGCGCGATCGCCGCCCGCTCCCTTCCCGCACGACGTCCGCGCCACGCACGCCGCCCGCTGATCGCCGACGCCGTCGCTGTGGCTCGTGCGCGCACGCAGCATGGCGCGCGAGGGCCCGCGCGTGGCGTGCCCGGGTGTGCAGCGCGCGCGGAGGCTGTTGTAAGGTTCTTTCACTCGGCTGCAGGGCTGCCAACCGCCGGTTGATCCGTTCGCCCCAGCGGGCGAATGAGAGAGAGGGTGTAGAGAATAACCTCGTCGCGAATGGGACCCAACGGCCGCGGGGCCGTTGGGTGCCTCGCGGGCGGCGATTGGGACAGCTAGCGCGCCCAACCTTAGTCGGACGGCAGCGGGAAGCGCTCGTACACAGCGTCTAGATACGCCTCCGGGGTGAGCGGGTGCCCGTCCGCGCCCGCCCCGCCGTGCAGCTGCGCGAGCAGCCCGCGCCCGCGCTCCTCGAGGTAGCCTGCCGCCGCGCGCGCCCAGGGGGTTCAGCCGCGCGGGGGCGGGGAGGACTTGCGCGGGAGGGGCCGCGGACCGGTGTCGCCCCACATGCCCCAGCCCGCGAGGAAGCGGAGGAAGTCGAGGAGACACAGCTCGTACTGCCTCGTGAGCTCGGCGAGCGGCGGCGCGCGCCCCGCCCGCCCGCGCGCGTCCAGCTCGGCCTCCAGCCGCGCTAGGTACGCCTGCAGCATCGTGGCTTCGAGCACGGGCGTCATGTCGCCGACCGCCGACACCAGCAGCATCACGAGGTCGGCGCCAGCGTAGCCGCCACCGCAGTACTGCAGGTCGTAGGCGGCGCAGCGCCGCGCGCCGCCGGCCCCGTGTGAGAAGAGGAGGTTCGCGGCCTTGAAGTCCCCGTGCACAAGCGTGCGGAAGCGCAGCCGCGGCGGCGCGCCGTCGCCGCCGTCGCGCGGCAGTCCTCGCACGCGCCGGTCGATCGCCGGCGCCGCAGCCTGGAGCTGCGCCCACTCCGCCCGCATCTGCGCGAGCTCCGCGTGCCGCGTGGCGAGCGGCCAGTACCCGCCTTGCTCCCACAGATCCGCCCGCGGCGGCTCCTCCCAGTGCGCTGCGTGGAAGCGCGCGAGGAAGTCGAGGGCTGCGTCGGCGTCACTCCTGCCGAGCGTTCCACGCTGCGGGGAGGAATCGGGGAACGCGACGCTGAGGTCTGACATCACGAGGCTGAGCATGCCGGGCCCTTCCTCGGAGAGCAGGAGCGGCGTCGGCAGAGAGACCTCGTGTGGAGGGGTGAGCAGTCGAGGAGCAACGTGCCGGTAGAAAGCAGCCTCTACCTGGTACGACTTGAGTTTCCGTGCGTGCCCGACCTGGTCGCCCTCATCGATCTGTGGGGCGCGGACCCGCTTCACAATGAGCCGAACCTCCTCGTTGTCGCCACGCTTGGCGTGGACCGCGTGGACCATGCCATAGCCTGCCCACAGCTGCTGAAGATCGATGCACGAGAGGACCTCGGCTCCAGGGCCAAGCGCTTTGAGAACATCTGCCTTGACGTCTGATTTCGAGGCCAAGAGCATGCCTGCAGGCCTGGGTGCCGCCGCAAAACCCTCAGACGAAAGGAAGAGGAGGACTAAAAAGGTGGCGCCAAGCCCCTGACAGCCCCTCTGCAACACCCCGACTATCTTGAGGGCTGGCGCAGCCACTTGTGCACCCTCCGCCTGGCTTGACTTGGCTGCCACAAAGTGATAACCCAATTGATAAAGCGGCTGCCGATTTTGTGGCACGTGAAGTCAAAGGCACCAAGCCGACGCCAAGCTGACATGGCAACGCCGAGTGACGCCGAGTTGGAGCAGGCGATCAAGATCCTGAAACGGGAGCAACCAGATCTTGGAATCACAAAGGTCCATTGCCCCCTCAGCATCACCCACGTGCCCGCTCCCCGGCACCTTTTTTAAGCTGCTTTCCCAGTCAGCCACAGCCCTGCCCAGTGACACGAAGGAGACTTCAGAGAGACACATGGGCGCTAAATGCGATCTGATTACGTGCAGGTGCGGTCACTACTGAAGGATCGGCATGCTTGGGAGGAACTGAGCGAAAAACGTGTCAAGAAGGTAATGGCAGACATTGGCTCGCGTGGCGAAGCTCAAGGAGACCCCGTCCCGCCCGAGGACGCAGCCGGGGCGGGTTCGGCGGCGAATACCGCCAAATCGCTTGGCCCACTCTGGTTAGAGGAGCGTGCTTCGCCACGTGGGTACTTCACTCTCACACCGGTTGCCCTGGACACTGGAGCGGGGTTCCCGTCTGGGAACGTCGAGTCCGGCGGGGTGCTTGTCATGCTCGGTGGCGAGTACTACGACGGCAACAAAAACCTCTTCTACAACCAGCTGTATGCAATTGACCCGGCTGCCAAAGCAAGCGCGCGCGGGACGTTCTCCGGCGGCGGTCCGCCCGCGCGGAGCGCACACCAGGCCGCGCTGTGGGAGGGCAGCCTCTTTGTGTTTGGCGGCGAGTTCTCGTCGCCCAACGGCGGCAAGTTCAAGCTCATGGACGACATGTGGCGCCTCACGCTCTGCCCCGCGGGCGACGGCGCGCGGCGTTGGGACAAGGTGGGCGCCAAGGACGGGCCGTCGGCGCGCAGCGGGCACCGCATGGTGGCCGTGGGCGACCGGCTCGTGCTCTACGGCGGGATGGGCGAGAGCAAATACTTCCAGGACCTTCACGTCTTCCACCTGCCGTCCGCCAGGTGATTCACACCCGCTCCTGTCTACCGCTGCACAGAAGAGGCGGCCGGGTGCGGTCTTGCGTGCGCGCTCGGGCGTGTTGACACGCGGCGGGGAGGGCAGATGGGTGTCCAAGGCGGCGCTCGTCACGCAGCGGCAGAACGGCGGCGGGCCGCAGCAGGCCCCCGGGCCCCGGGCCGGGTTTGCGATGTGGGCGGACGGGACGGACGGGGTGTACGTGTGGGGTGGGACGCGGGACCGCCCCCCGGCCCGCGCAGCGGCGTCGCCGTTGCCGTCGTCGGCCGCCGCGCGGTGATATTTGGCGGCGTGTCCGATGAGGATGTGGAGGGCGGCAATATTCGTCCACGGTTCCGGACCCAGCCTCGAGAGCACGGCTGCTCCCCTTAGGCTTGTCTCACGGCGCGTGGCGGCGGCGCAGGTTCCACGATGACCTCTTCGTATTTGACATGGACACGCGCGCGTGGTCGAAGCTGGTCCCCGCAGCCGGCAAGCGCGGCGCGACAGGCCCGCCGGCCCGCCGCAACGCGCAGTGCGCGGTCCTTGGCAGCGACTTGCTGGTACGATGCGCGCCCTGCCCGGCAACCCCGACGCTGTGTGCTGTCGCTCTGGGCATTACGCTGCACGGGTACTGTGCGCTGAGGACGCGCTGGCATCTGGTCGACGTAACATGTTTTCGCTGTGCTGCAGGTCTTGGGCGGCCTGCGGGAGGAAGGCGACAAGGAGCGGGAGGTGACCCTGGACGATCTCTGGGCACTCGACAGTGCATCACTGGCCAACGGGTTGCTTGGTCCCTGGCGGTGCATTCAGGCACTCAGTGGGGCCGGCACAAAGTGGTTTGAGAGCAGCGATGACGAAGATGGAGAGGACGGCGAGAGCGGCGACAGCTGAAAAGGTGGTCATGTAGTGTTCAAATCGCTGAGCAACGGATAGCGAATGTCTGTAATCAAAGTTGGACAAAAAAGAGTGCAGTCGCGCGTAGTCACGCGGGGCCGTCTTGGGTAAAACGTAAGCACGGCATGGTGGAACCGATGCGCTATCAGGCCATGATCTCGCCTACAAATCGACCCCTAGCCAGCGGCTGGAATCGGTGTTACGCCTGATGCGTCCTCCACGGCGCGATACTCCCTGCACAGCGTGTGTTGAGCCGATATCGGGAAAACGCGCAGGAGTGGCCCTGACGGACGCTGTCGTCACGAGTTGGGATGAGTATCGCCCGTGGGAGGCAGACATGAGGGTTCGAGAAGCGGTACCTGAGCAGCTTCCACGCTTCGTCAAGGGCACGTCTGACGCGATCCTGGCCGACTGGCCCCGCGTGGAAAACGATCTCTGCTGAATGACACGCGATCTCGAGCGCGGTCCTTTCGAGCTCTGAGCGAAATCCCTGAAGGTCCTTGTCGTTCTTGCCTCCCACACGAGCTAATTATGAGTAATGTGATTGATTGCGTTTTGGTGAACGTTGATAACAAGACAGAGGCACAGCACAAATGCCTTTGAGCACTTGCCTTTTTTAGGCTGCTTATGTTGATATCTGCCCTCTTCAGCATGTCGTCCATCGAGTTCACCCAGCCAGCGAACTCCTCTCTGTCAATGCACGCAACGTTACTGGCCTCGATATTTAGGTTTCAGACACTGCAGTACGGAAACTTCGCCAGGGTTGATGCTGCATAGGTGCACAAAATACCTCTCCGCTTTGCGTTTCTGCTTCTTCTCCTCAAGATCTCCGGTCAGCATGCAACCAATTTCGTTCTGGGAAAGCGAGGAAGTAGCAGCTGGGGAGGCAGAAGAGGATAGAGTTGAAGTCTTCTTCGGAGAGAATGGCGATCGAGGCTGGGCAATAAGTGTGCGAGTAGTGGAAGATCGAATTGCCAGGTCAATGCTCTTCGGAGTCGGGGACCTGCCCACAACTTCAGGCGCGCGGTTGGCGAGAGGATTGACGTCCTTAGAGAGCTGCGCTACTTGCTTCCGAATGCCAGGACCAGGAGCAATGAGGCGCGACTGCGAGAAATCCGGGAGCTTGATTTGCAAAGGTGCCGAGCCCTTAGAGTGCAGCGGAGGCTTCTTTGTGATTGGATCGTTCGATGCATGAAGAGGCTCCGACGTTCTGCCTGCGGTCTGACCCTGAAGCTCGAACTCGCCCTGAAGTAAAGGCGTGTCGACATCCATCGGCATTGGCAAAGACAAATCCGCACACTCAAGAGTCTGCATACGGGCAGGATCCTGGCGTTCCTGAGATTGGACACTGTAGCTGGATGTCTGAGTTGCAGTAGGGGTGCCAAGGGAGGCGCCCTCCTCTGGCATCGTGTTCTTGGCCGACAAGATCGCCGTATACTCGTGTGCGGGAGGCATCACGGGAGAATCAAACGAAAATAGACTGGAAGATCCGTTTGCTGAAAACGGAGCAGCGGCATTGCAAGACGGATTTCCCGACCAGCCAAATTGTGTCTCAGTCGAGTCATCTGTCGCTAACGTCTGCCCCGGGGTAAAGTCAAACATCGTCACTGAGCTGAGCTTGCTGAGAAAAAGAGCGCGAAAATTAGGCAAAAAAATTTGGAGAACGACCCTAAAAAACTTTTTGGCTTCACCGATGGCGCGATTCCATACTCCACACATCGCCGAAACGAGAACACTTGGAATACGCATGTGCACACGTCACGCCTTATTCGTCTCGACAAAAAAGCAGATCGTGCTCAAGGTTGCTTTCGGCACGCACGGCGAGGTATAGGCGTTTGCGTCACTTTGCTCGGGGGCACAAAAAACCACAACACCTACATATTTTGAAACTCTTCGTCGGGGATGCACAGCGCACAAGAGATGCCCACAAATTTGTCGTCGAAAGCTCACTACCCAGAGCTAGATGCGAGCCGCCAAGCATCTAGTGAGCACTCAAGCTGGCCAAAATATGGCGGACGGTAAACATGTGTCATGGCCAGGACGCAGAACATGTTTACTTCATTCAGACCGCGCGTTTGAACCGGCGGGCACTGTGCATCAACGCCTCAGGCGAGGCGGTCAGGCAGTTCTGATCAGCGTTATCAGTTTTTGCCAGCCCCATCGCCAAGAACGAGCACCCTCTTCTTGTACGCTTCGATTGCCTTCCTCAGGGCGATGTTTTCCCGAAGCGTTAGCTTGAGTTTCTCTGAGGTGAACGGGCTCACAGGCTCACTCTTTGCTGACAGCATTTTGTCAAAGTACCGTTCAATTTCTCTCCGCTCGTACGTATGGCCGTCGGAGGCGACCACCTGCCGCAGTGAGGTTCCATCATGGGGTGGATCTTTGCCCGTGGACCTGTGACTCGACAGGAGCTGCTGGGTACAAGGGTAGGCTTGGGATCCGTACAGGGTCCTCGAACATTTCCATGGTAAACGTGTCGTGAAAGAACTCAAGTTCCACATGCTCATCGATGTTGGCGTTCCCGCCGAGTGCAGCGCCTGCACGTACGGAATCGCAAAGCTGCGCTGAGTGGCGCCTCGCGTCGCTTTTCAGGTTGTGGGGGGACATATAGCCCACACAACATGCGCTTGACCTTTCCACATGCAACGAGCTTTCGCGGCGGGTCTTACCAGCAAGAGAAGGGGACGATGTATCTCGTGGACGTGTCTCCGCGTCACCAAAGCTAATCGCGTCCGGCGAGAGTGCCCCTACCCGTGCGTCACAAAAATGCGCGCTCTCGAAAGGGCTGCCGCCAGCGGTGGTATCGTCAATCTCGGGCGCACCAGCCTCAGCGCCTGATTGCTCTGCTCGCTTCTTTTCCTTTTGGCGCTCCTTCTTTTTCTTAGACTTCTCTTTTTTTAGTTTCTCCCGCTCCTCCTCCTCGAGTAGCACCTACTCTCTCACCCGGTCAGCAAAAGGATAGTGCCCCGACTACCGTCGGCCGAGCGGGGAGCTGAACGGGAGGCGCGGGGAACCTTCGCAATCTCTTCAGCATCGTCGCCGAGTTGGAGGGTCCCTTTCTGCCACCGGCCAACTTCATGATCAGAATGTCGCTTCGGATAGGCACGGAATCCATGCAGAGAGGCCTCGCCTGCATAAGTCCAAAGTACTCCCACGACTGAGACAAAGGAGACGCAGAGGTCCCTCCTGGGTTGTCCCTCCTTCCTGAAAAGCAACTGCACATAACTTTTACGTCCCGAACGCAGCGCAAGCAGTAGACGTGAATGGCACGATCGCGACATGTACGAAAGACCCTGCACAATTGGAAAGCTTTAGTCCACTGCCTGCTGCCACAACACTCCGCGCAGCATTCAACTGGTCGAACGCATCGCCGGATCTGGGATTTCCTGCCGACCTGGGTGCGAATTGCCCGCTCACAGCTGACAGCGGCGACTTGCAAGATAGGCAATCTTTTACGTTTCTATTCCTCGCCAGATGGTCTGCATTTTTCTTGGCGTTCTCGATCACTTTATGGCGCAGTGTCTCGATACGATTCTGCGCCCGTGACAGTTATCAGACACTGGCACGTTCGGAATAAGACATACATACTTCGAAAGCGATACTTTCGCAAATAAAAGGATCGGCCCTGGAGCACACCAGAACACCTTCCCTCCGATTGAAGTTGGAGGCCGTCGAGAGCTTTCCGTGGATAATGCCGGCAAACTCGTCAGAGGCGCCCGCGAGTGTTATGATAAGTCCTTTCGCTGACAAGTGAATGCGTTCATCATACACCTGGCGAAGCATGGAAAGACATCCTCAGATGTGATGATCGTCTGCATTCCATCAAGATCATGGGTAGCCATATGGACTGCTCTTGCACAGAGGGGGGCAAACCTCGACTGCAATTCTACATAGCTCCAGGATCCCCACCATGGTGCTCAAGTTTGCACTTTCATCGATCCTGCAGGAGAGAATAGGTCTCTGTTCTCAGCACTGACAGGCTTCATTGTCGATAAAACCGGACAGAGAATGCGTGTTGGGAGTGAGACAGACTCGATGTCATATTCAGTTCGCATGCCGCTGCAGTCATACTCCTCGTGCAGCATCATATCGAATGCAACATCTGCCCACTGACAGCAGGGCCTCGAAATCAGTATCGAGAGCCACACGTGCACTCCTGAGAGTGGGTGGCTGATCATGAAGGTTGCTCACTTCCCATGAATTCACGAGCTCCCCCTTTGGATGGTCAAGGTCCTGGAAAGGCTCATCGTGCTTGATTTTGATCGTGGATTCGCTGCCGCACAACCACAACGTCAGGAACGCATCTGCTGGCCCTTCAGGGTGTCTCCGCCTTTCTAACGCTTCAGCCAGCTGAACAAAGCCCCATCTCGCCCTCTTGATTGATCGTGGGGGGAGCAGTCGAACCAATGCTCGACGACAGTTCCATAGAGCCGCACGCCTCCCTGTGGATACGACCACGAGATTTTGCGACCCTTCAGCCCTGCTTGAATCAGCTTGACATTGCAGTCGCCATTGCGATTTGACGACACCAGCTTCTTTTTGGCCTCTGCCGGATCCTGTTCTACGAATTGGTTCCGTCCATTATTGAGCTCCACGAAGAGTGCCTTGAAACACTCCCACCCATCCGCTTTCAGGCGTGGGTCGATCCGATGCTGCTCGTGACAGAGGGTCTTGAAAGTGCGGTTCATGACCTGGCAAGGCACCCACTGTTTAGAATGGGCGGAGCTCGCGAGAAATGAGGAGCGTCGTGGCCAGGGAGAGATGATGCACCTGTCCCGACATGGCATTGTTGGTGTCCACAAGCGCGCGCAGCCAGCGATACCAGACTTCCTGATCCTGGATCTTGCGTTTGGCCCGCTCAACCAGCTCGTACGCAATCGAAAACCCCTGACGGTCTTCCCGGGCCAGCTCCGGGTACCTGCAGGCGCACTTCAGCTTGGAGAAAACGCCGCGGATATTGCACCGTTCACTGGGGTGCAGTCGCCGAGGTGAAGGGACCTTTGCATGTCGCTGTAGGCGGGCCACGATTCCGAACACCAAAGGCGGACCATGTCAAGGCAAAGCCATCGGTGATGTCGAAACTCTGGGTCCTGCAGCCTGTTCTCTCGAACTGCCCAATCCTCTGCCCACACATCCCAGTTCGGAGCAGGTTTAGAATATTGGAAGTCATTTTGCCACAAATACTAGAAAATGCGTCAGCCATATCCACCAAAATCTTGCCTCCTAGCATCCGCTACAAGTAGAGGGCAAGGGAGGACCAGCGGCACACAGATCTTCGATTAGGATGGAAGAGACGTTGAACTCGCGCTCGGCCAAAGTCACAAACTGGTGTCGCTTCATCCAGAGCCATGTGATATTGCCCATCGCAACTACATCGTGCTGCACCGGAATCTGCAATGGAACTCAAGTTACTAGACCCTGATGTGGTCGCACACGCTGAGCCAACACGTGATTAAAGAAGGCAGGAAAATTCTACGGGTGTCTCGCCTTTTTCCTCAGGTGGTAATTCCAAGTGCGGTCCCATGCCTTGTGTGCTGCCAACGAGTAGCAGCGCATATGCAGGAACATCACTTCCTTGATCGTCCGCACAATTCGCGACCTGCCCATTGATGTGTAAGTCTTTCGAAACTCCAACCTAGCCTATTGTGTCAATACCTCCGCGCGCGCCGTCACATCGGCGAGAACAACCGTGCGAGAACGTCCGTGGGCGTTCTCGAGTAGATTGTGCGAATGGGTTTAGGAAAAACCGAGTGAGGAGCTGTTTCAAGCCCTCTGAACCTTGACCTATTCGCACAGCGCCAGGCTGATTCCCGAGCTGCTCCGTCAAACGCATGATTTGCTTCATATCCTGTTCCAGCGGCGCCTGGAGGTTTTCGTCGCCAGGAAATCCCCACGAAGGTCCAGCGTGCAAACAGGAAACCACTGCCTGGAGGGCCGTTTGATTGCAGGGAAAATTTTTCCTCTTCTCCTCGATTTTATCTCCCTTGAGTTTGCCGATACCCTCCAGTGCTTTGGAAAGTTTATCGTGCGGGCCGCGTCCCGGCTCCGCCATGACTCGTCCCATGGGTTCACCCCGCCCGCCCGGAGCCTGCGGTGTAGCCCGCCCGCCCTGCGCGTGCGGCTGCGGCGCAGGCCGCCCGCCCTGATTGTTCAAGAAACCAGGCCGAATGCCTGCTCCCGCCGCTCCGCCAGCCGCACCGTTCGCCCCAGTGGCCGCACCTCTGGGGGCGCCCGAAGCGCCGTTTGCTCCGCGCCCAGCTGCGGGATTGGGAGGCCCTGCATCGCGCCTTCGCGCCTGCTGGGGGAGCTCAGACCAGTCAGCATAGGTCTGCAGACGGAAAACATGGAATCTGAAGGGGGCTGTGGTTCAGGTGCAGGCGCACCAAAACTCCTTTCACTCCCGCAGAGTTTGCATACCGGGCACAGTGGCTCACCTGAGACTTATCGTCAGAATCTGATTCAGAATGAGACGTGTCTGACGAAACCTCGTCATGAACGAGCTGAGGCATATCATCATCCGAACCATCTTCGCTCGACATGTCTTCTTGATCTCAAATGGGAGGCTTCCCAAGCTTCCCCAATCACCGCCTCTCTCGGTCGGTTTTACAATGATGATGAACAGGCTTGAAGAAAAAACAAATGGTGTAAAGTACTATCCAGTGTAAAGCTGATCAAAGCCGCGCCATTTTGTGTAGGACTGCCATCCGGATTCCGAGTTTGAGCTCCGGGTCGCCGTGGTGCGCTTGGCAGGCTGCCCCCGAAATGGAAGCATTCGGGCCGCCGCAGGAAAAACCGACCAAAGCTGGCGATGTTTACACGTTCAGCACTGGCGCCACATACCGCGGAGGTCTGCAACAGTGCCTATGTATTCCTGCTGGCGGCGTGCCTTGCCACGTCCGCGAATCCTCGCTGCAGCGCCGGGGACAGGTGCCTAACACATGTTGCCCCCAGGGATCCGTTCGGGGCGCCCGGAGGGCCAGGGAACATTTGAGGATCCGTCGGGGACGCGTTATGTTGGTGAGTGGAGGCAAGGCAAGCAGCACGGACAGGGAGTTTGCGAGACAGTGCGTGTCCCGCCCCATCGGATCATTGTGGTGATTGCGGAGGTAGCTGCCAGGCTTTCACACGACCCTGATTTGGAGCCAGGCTGTGCGACGGCTGAGGAGTACTTTTGCAGGCTGATGGGGAGAGGTATAGCGGCAGCTATGAGCAAGGGCTGCCGCATGGGCACGGCACGTATCGATTCAAAAACGGAAACGTGTACGAGGGAGAGTATTCCCAGGGAGTGATCCACGGTAAAGGAACGATCAAATTTCCTGACAATCGACGCTTTGTGGGCGAGTTCTGCGACAACAAAAAGAATGGACACGGCCGCTACGAAGGTGTGCAAGAGCAGAGTGAGCTGCGCTACAAGGCTGGTTTTCTTGCACGGTGCTTTCCCCTGCTGCTGGGTCGATAGCTGACGCAGATGCCCTGCCCCCCTGTCAGGGGCGAACGGAATTTACGAAGGAAACTATGACGACGGTAAGAAGGAGGGCTTTGGAAGCTTTGTGTGGATCGACGGCTCGCGATACGAAGGAGGCTGGAGCCGTGATCTGATGCACGGGCAGGGAACCAAGACCGAGGCAGATGGACGCCGCTTTGCAGTCGAATACGATAGCGGGCAGCTCGTGTCCGCCACGCCGGTAGATACGACCCCTGCGCCGCACCAAGCACGGCCATACGAGACCGGCGCGGATTCCGGGGTCCTGCGGAGCGCAGCCCCTTCAGGCCGCCGGCCGACCGCGCCGGCGGAGCCGGGGTCAGGCCGGTTCGCCAATGGCGTAGCGCCGCGCCTGGGGAGCAACTCGCGAGTGGGAGGGGCGTCGGAGGTGTACGGCGCAGGGGCACGCCCGGGGGAGCAGGGCCGCCCGGAGCGCCCGCGCGGCACCGCAAGAGAATACTACCAGAACGAAAGCTTCGGCGGCAGGGGCGGCGGGGCGGCGCAGTACGGGCAAGGCGCGAGTGGCGTGCGGCGGCCGGGGTACGATAGCGCGGAAGAGGCGCAGGCGCGCCGGAGCGAGTCGTGGCTGGAGGCGTCGTGGCGCGAGCTGGAGGACATCCTGAGCTGCGGCGGGGCGCGGGACAACATCGCGCAGCGCGCGCGCGACGCCTGTGGAACCTGAGAGCGCTGCGACGCGGGCTGTTGACGGGCACTGGGCTGATGCATGCACTCTCAGAATGACTTAGCCTCGCTGCGCGTGCGGCTCACCACCGCTGCGCACCGAAGCTGCGCCGGGGCAACCCCCCAGGCGGCTACGCGTGCAACCGGCGGTAGAAGAGAAGATAGGCCTCCGATCCGAGGGCCTCCGCCTCGGTCGCGCGCCGGTGCTGCTCGCAGCAGCGCCGCGACAGCGTTAACGTCAGTTGGGATTCGCACGCGCGCGCACGACCGCAGTCGGCCCAGGTCTCGATCGAGCTCGACGGCAGGCGGAGAGGGGCGGGTCGCACACCTGTCGATCTGACACGTGCGTCCAGCTGCGCGAGGTCGCGCCCGGCGTCTGAAGCGCGGCGAGGCGGCCAGCGGTCAGCATGCTGAGCGCGCGCCTCACTGCAGCAGTGCGAGCGGGGCCAGGGCGCCTGGCGCACGGCCAGTCCCGAGGCGAGCGCGTTGGGGTGCAGGAACGCACCGCCGGACTGCGCACAAAGGCGGTGTAGTGCCCGCTGTCGAGCTGGCCCTGGTGGTTGACGACGCCGAGCAGCTCGTAGCGCGCGCCCGGGGCGCGCGCCTCGTCGTCAGGCTCGCCCTGCGCGGCCGCGAGGAACGGCGCGAGGTCCAAAGTCGCCTTGACCCGCACCGGGGCCGAGGACTTGCGGAGCGCCCCCCCCCGCGCGACAAAGCGCTTCAGATGCACGACCAGCACCTCGGGCGGCGTCTCAATCGACAGCTGCTTGGTCGCGCCCCGCTTCTCCCCGCCACTTGCGTCGCCCCCCCCCGCGCACCCTGCGCCCCAGGGCGCGAACGGTCAGCCGCGCACACTTGAGGCCACTGCTCACGCACCCGTCGTTCTAAGCGCCCATCACACGCGACGCGGCGGGCACTCACTCTCGCACTTCCACGCCGCGCCGCTGCCGTCGGCGTCGATCGACTCCTCGCGGCAGTACAGAGCGAGGCAGTCCTCCACGCTCGGCGGCGCCGTGGGCAGCCCCGCCGCAACCTCTGGCGCGTAGTAGCGCGGGTTTCCCGAGCGCTGCACGGCAAGAGACGCCTGCCCGGGGGTCTGCGGTCACGGGGGAGCAGCAAGCCGCACGGAACACGCGGCCGCGGGGCGGCGGCCCGCCAACGCCGCTGGGCGGCTTGCGCGAGTGGGCGCGCGGGGGCCCGGGCGCGACGGACCTGGTCCGGGATCTCCACTGAGAGGTCGACGAAGCGCTCGAGGGTGCGCGAGACGTGTACGCAGCGCCGGCACGCCACGCGGCTCTCCGTCTGCCCCTCAAACACAGAATGTACCAGGCTCGCCGACGCCGGGGACGTGCTGCCGCGTGGCGCCGCCCCGTCCGCGTGGCCAGGCGCGGCGCCGTTCAGCGTCGCCCCTCCCGCGCCCTTATCGCCGCCGTTCGGGCGCGTTTTGGTCTGCTCGATGCGGACGGCCTCGAGGAGTGCCTGGTAGGCTTCGTGCGCGTCCTGCTGCTGGAACCCCTTGAAGCGCGGCTCGACACGGCAGAGCGCGTCGAGCAGCCCCGAAGGCGTCACGTGGTCGTTGGACTCGAGCCACCACTCACGGAAGACGCGGGCGAGTTCCGCGCTGAGTGCGCCGTCTGACGCCAACCGCGTGTGGTCGGCGTCGACAAGCACCGCGTCTCGCAGCGGAGGAGTGTTGACGAGGTTGATCAGAACCTGCGGCGCCATGGGAGACTCTCAGCGGCACGAACGCACGCGTCAAGACAGAACCATGCATGAAGATTCATCCGGCGGGGGAGCAAAATTATCCGGGAAGAGATCACAGCGGGCGCGCCGAACCGAATTAAGGAAACACGTGTTGCCCAGGTTCTCAAAGCCAATGACACGCCCAACCTCCTCCGCGAGTCTGATGCGCTGGATGCTTGCATTTCTGCACAGGTTGATCGAAATCCGTTCAGTGACACCAGGCAAGAGTGGCGGTTTGTCTCGCGATAGCCGGGCTCGTCGCGGGCTTGCACACAGGCTCCAGGCCGTTGGCCGGGGCAGCACCGCTGGCGTGCGGCCGCCTCCTCCTGGCCGACTTCATCCTCCTTCTTCTTGTTCTGGAGATAACGGGCCATCAAATCAACCTCCCGTGAGCTGGCCGCCGCGGCCGAGGCTTTTGGCACAGTCTTATCGTCCCCATTGCGGTGACCACCCAGCTTCGAAAGGATGTCGAGGCCGCCCCCTATCAGATTCTGCCCAGGGAAGCCCCCACGCAGGTGCAGGTTGCCAGTGCCAGACGGCGCTAATGATGAGGCCAGCACAGCAGTCGGTGCTGCGGTGGCATCGAGTGTCAGGCCCATCGCCACCGCGGCTGTGATCCGCGCCCCGAACCGCATGTGCGGAACACAAAAGCAACTCACTTGGGGCCGAGCCACTTGGAGCCATCAGGAAATCCAGGCGCAGAGTTCCAGGTTCCTCTATTCCCCGACCCCCTCGAGGTCGGTAGCCCCCGCGTAGTGAACGCAGGCGCCTTTCCACGGCGTACAGCAGGGCCTTGCCCTTCTTGTCCAGCGCGGAAGGTTCAAGCGTGTTCAGTGAGGACAGAAAGCTTCAGCCCCGTGCCGCATCAGGAATAGTTTGAGAGCATTGGACCCCAGGCCCCAGTCAGAGAGGAGTGAGCGATGCCGGCCGCAACGCGAAGCAGCACGGGAAACAGCCGCCCAAAGTCACCGTCGGGTGCTACGAAGAAGTCGAAGCCAGCGGCGGTCGGATTCCAGGCAGGGATCGAGCAGGTGAGCGAAAATCGCACGTGGGGCCGTGTTCCCCGGGAGTGCTTGAGCGAACTCTCACATTTGCAAACACTTTGCTCGCAGGAAATCGTTGCAAACTGGATTGATGTTCCCTGCTCGTGGACGCTTCTTGCCTCCATTGTCGGGCTGTGTGCCGTTGGCGAAAGCATCATCGGGACGGTGTGCCCGAACTTCGGAGAAGGAAAGTTCCTGACCTTCTCGTGTCCCGAGGCCATAACATTCGGCTGGATCTTCAGTACAACCTCATTCCTCGTGGCAACACTTCCCGCACGGACGACGAACCCCTGGGAGCTGGCATTTTGTCCTGGCATGCCTCTCCGCAAGCGCGCCGTCAAGTTCGGTGAGGCAGGCCCTGACAGAGCATTCTCAGCCTCTCCAGAACGCCCATGACGTGGTTAGCCCTGCCGGGCTTTGCCGGTTGTCGGTACTGACCGATATGTCCTTCAACAGGCCTACAGGTGGCAGCAGCTGCGTCCTTCGCCTTTGCGATGAAGCATTTTGCCAAGGACTTTGCCCGGCAGGTTTACCGCGAGGCAGCTCCGAAGGTCAACCTATGCCACGCGCCGTCCGCAGGCGAGCCGCACAGGGAGGTCTGTCCCCTCCTAAGCAGTCCGCGTGTTGTCACTATAGTAATCAACTGTGCAATCTTGACAGCGTGCACTGCACGCGGCATAGCTTTGGCGATGGGCCCCGGCGCCTCCCCCTCGACAAAAGGGTTCGGGTTTGAGGCGGGCGGCACCGCGGTCAGAAGCCTTGCGAGCGGGAATTCATCTGCGCGTATGTGTCCGGACCTTGACCAGGGCGGTCGCACGCAGTTTTTCAAGGGACAGAGCGCGCATTGTGTTCACGAGTGGCCGTCGTGGGAGAACGGGGCGCTCCGGATTGGCGCGGTACTCAACGAGGCCGCGCACACCTGCTTCCTCAACCTCATGGTCGCGATCCTTTGCCCGTACGCGGGCAAGTACTTTTACTTCGTCGTGGCGGCTATGGTCGTCACCACGCTGCGTTCCCCCTACTGCTTCACTGGCCCGGGGCTCAACATGGTCCCTTCCATGATGGGCGCGGCGCTCTACGGCGGCCTCGAAAACCTCCGGGTGCACTTGTTCGGAACCTTCCTCGGCATGCTCACCGCCGCGCAGATCGAACGCCGCACCGGTATCATCAAGTCTGGGTTCGCTGCCGCGCTCTCGTGGCGCCCTGGCGCCACCAAAGAGATCGTCGAGGCGGATCTCTCCTGGGCCGAGTCCCGCCGCAAGGCCCCAGCGCGTGGCAAGGCCAAGTCCAAGGAGGCCTAGGCGGCTCGAGGCTGGTTCAGGGACATTTTTTCGCCAGTAGCGCTTGTGGTGCACGACGCACAGACTATGTGCATTGCGCAGCGAATCTGGTAAATGTGACTGCGCTGTGAAGAGCTCACTGACACGGTTCATGCTTGAAGCCTTCAGTAGATCAAAAACCCAACGAAGGCCCCTCCATTGGTTTCTGCACCCGAACGGGTTCTGCCCAGACTTCACCGAGTAGGCCCCGCCACCCAGCCCGACTGCAGCGGAAGCACGTTCGCCGGCGTAGTGCCCCGGATCCCGCCAAGGTTGTTGGCGGTCGAAGCGGAGTTAGCCCACCCGTTGCCAAACGCGTTGGCCACCGTGCCGCCAGCGTACGCGGGGTCGGCGGGGAGGTAGGTTCCCTCCATCGACGCATCCTGCGGTGACCACTACGTCAGAACACAAGCATAGAGCAGCACAGCTTCGGGAGTAACCGGGCTAGCTGTCGCGCGCAGGCACCAGAGCGGAAGGGGCCTCACCCAAGCATAGAGCTGCTGCGCACGCGGCGACTTGAAGCTCTCCTTACCCTGGAACACCGAGTTGGTACCGAATCCTGCGCGCCCCGTCATGCCAGTGCCCTTACCATCGCCCAGGTTGGCGAACACGGCGTTGGTGCCCATGCCCGCGCTCCCTGAGAAGCCGGTGTTCTGGCCGTCCGCCTCGTGGAGGAAGCCGGAGTTGGTGCCCATGGCCCACTGCACACGACGGCACGGCGTCAGTCCACGCAAGCTTTAGGCAATGCACTCTAGTTTCTCACCGGAATGCACGCGGGCTCTGCTTGCGTACCATGTCAAGGCCAGGGGCGGCGGCGGCGAGCATCTGGTTGCGCACCCAGCGCTGCTGCAGCTGCACGCGGCGGCCGACAGCGGTAGGGCCCGCCACCCAGCCCGACTGCAGCGGAAGCACGTTCGCCGGCGTAGTGCCCCGGATCCCGCCAAGGTTGTTGGCGGTCGAAGCGGAGTTAGCCCACCCGTTGCCAAACGCGTTGGCCACCGTGCCGCCAGCGTACGCGGGGTCGGCGGGGAGGTAGGTTCCCTCCATCGACGCATCCTGCCAGAGAGTTCCACACCTCAAAAAATGCGCAGGCGGCGCGATCAGTAAATCGCACCTCATGATTCAACAGGCCGCTACGTCTGCCTCCCTGCGCCGATGGACCGGGGCAAAGTGGCTAGGTTTGGGTTTGCACCCAGGCGTAGAGCTTCTGTGTACGCAGAGCCTTGGTGCTCTGGCCAGCGCCATCACCCTTGTTCAGGAACGCAGCGTTCGTGCCGAAGCCTGCAGGGCCGTGCTGACCGGTGCCCTCCCCGTCGGCGTGCGACAGGAAGGCACGGTTCGTGCCCATGGCTCCCGCATCTTGGAGCGGGATATAGTCAAGCCCCTTCGAAAGTATCGGGAGGCCATCAGCCGACACGCCGTTGTTCAGCAGTGCGGAAGGCGAGCGCATAGAGCGCTCGCGCACCGCGATGGTGGCACAGCCACACAGCACAGCCGCCGCGAGAGCGATGCGCTTCACGTACATTCTGGATGGCTTTTCGTTGTATCAGGGTTTACCCCATTTTTGAGTTCGCAAACCAAGATTTGTAAAGTGTTCAGAGAGATTCGCTCCTTCCTTGTGCTTGCACAACCACAACAGGGCTTGCGCTGGGGAGAAGCGCGACCCAAGCCCCCCCCGGTGGGAGTGAAAGAGCCCAGGATGGAATCACAGGGGGACAGGGAACGGTCGAAGCGCCCCCCGGGTCAAGGTCGCGGTGCTGGTCGTGGGCGGGGTGGCGCTGGGGCTTCCGGCGGGCACGGGCAGCGCGACGATGGTAGCACGCGACCCGGCGCCGCGGCGGGAGGATCCCCGCAGGTATCAGGATGGCTGGAGGTAACAGGGCGCTGGAGCAACGGTGAGACGATGTCCAAAAGCGACGAAGACGCACTGCGGGGGCTTGCACGGCTGCGCCCGCAGCAGGTCCGCGGGGACGCAGCAAAGCGCGCGGCAGCGGTGGTGCTTAGCGGCGCTCGCCGGGTTTCATCTTTGATTGAACCAATCGCGTCCGCTCTGCAGAGTGGAGTTAGTGGTCCTGGGGTCACAGGGAGCGCGAATGAAATGGTGCTCTGGCTGCGCGCAGCCCAGCGACTGCTGTACCAGGAGGCTGTATCGCCAACAGACGAGGAGCGCTGCGGTGCACTCGAGGCGCTGATGAACGCGGAGACCATGCTGCGGCGAAAGACCGCGGGATCCGACGAGAGCAGATCGCAGAGCAGTGCGGCTTGCCACGCCTTGGAGGCTGAGCTCTTGCGGGCGATTGGCTGCCTCACCTACGAGGGCGGCGCCGCGGTCAGCGCGCGCTTCGATGCGCTTCTGGAGGCGCTCGCGCCGACGCTCACCGTCCCGGCACCGCTGTCAGATGCCGAGCTGCGCACCACCCGCCGGGAGGCCTGGCTGGGCGAGCTCCTGCTTGCGGGCCACGCCGCTGACGCGGCCGCGAACGCGAGCGCGGCCGCGCCGCTCGACGCCTCGAGCAGCGCACGGCTGATCCGCCTGTTCGGCGGCAACGTCCTCGCAGCGGCAGCGCTCCGTGAGGCAGCGCAGCAGCGCCGCGCCGTGCTTCCAGCGGGCGCTGCGGATGGCGCTGCCCGCGCGGCGGCAGCCGATGTCGCGTCCGAAGAGGCGGCCGCGGGCCTGGCGCTCACGGCGAACCTCCGGGGGCTCGGCGCGGCGCTGTCAGAGGGGGGTGACGGGGGCGGGGCGGCGCATGCTGCTGTGTCACAGCAACTGGACAACGGACGGGTGGTTGCGCGCCTCGCAGAGGGGTTGACCGCGATAGCGCTGCAGGCCCCGGGCTTGGCGGGAGCGCCTCCCACGGGCGGAGACGACGGCGGGTGGAGCTCCGACGGGAGCGACAGGGGGGGCGGGCGAGCGGGTCGGCGAGTGGGCGGGTCAGGAGGGGGTGCGGTGGATGCTTCGTGGGAGAAGGTCCTCTTGAATGCGCTGCGCGCACTGCACGGACTCGCGCGGATGGACCCGCGGGCGCTGCACGCGCACTGGGGGCAGCTGCTGCCCGCCGAGCGGGGTGGCGCGCCGCAGCGGCAGCGCTCGCTCGTCGCCGTCCTCGCCACGGAACCTAGCCCCAAGGTGCGCGCGGCGGGGGCTGCGGCGCTGCAGGCGCTGGTCCAGCGGTCGCGGGCGTACATGGCAGCCGCGGAGGAGCGCCGCGGCGTGGTGGGCTCGCGCGCAGCAAGCTTCACGTCGCTGTCGCAGGCGCTCGCGACGATGCTGGCCGCAACGCACCGCGGGCTGTGCGAGGCGGCGGCGCAGGAGACGCACCCGCTTGCGGCGCAGCAGACGATCAAGGCGCTGCTGGCGCTCGTGAGCCACGCGCCGTACGCGCGCCTGCGCCGGGGGCTGCTGCCAGCCGCCGTCGCCGCGATGCGCGCAGTGCTGGCGCGCGGGGGCGGGGACGGCGGGCCGCAGCGGGCGGAGCGCGACGCCTCGGTGCGGACCGCGGCGCTGGGGTGCCTCGCGGCGGTGCTGGAGAACCCCCAGACGCTGGCAGAGATGCAGGGCGCGCCCGGCGCGGGGGATCCCGCGTGGAGCGCGGCGGGGGCGGGGGTGGCGAGCGCGGATGTGCTGCTGGCCGACCTGATGAAGGTGGCGGCAGGGGAGTGGGGAGACCCCCACCCGGTGCGCGTGGAGGCGCTGCGCGGGATCTCGGCGGTGGCGCGCCGCGCGGGGGACGACTTGCTCAGTGCGCACTGGGGCGGCGAGGCGGGGCTCGGGGCGGTGCTGCGGCGGCTGCTGCGGGCGCCGACCCCGCCGCCGCTGCGGACGCACGCGGCGCGGGTGGTGGAGGCGGTGGTGGGCGTGACAGATGAGGAGAAGGGCGAGCGTGACGACGACGCGGATGCCCTTGGAGCCATTGCCCCTCCCTCGCCGCAGAAGCGCCCTGCCGACAGATCG
>ENA-UOXV01003175-UOXV01003175.1-marine-metagenome-genome-assembly--contig:-NODE-3175-length-20407-cov-5.383648_pt1 | contig 20407 bp, 12 predicted proteins | sample MGYA00238165_ERZ766961 | MGnify/ENA primary metagenome ERZ766961 (study PRJEB28924, sample SAMN03173240) | marine metagenome | biome: Marine; feature: Water; material: Subsurface seawater | place: North...
CCACCATCCGGCGAGTCGAACTCGTCCCCGTCGCCAAACGCCAGCCTTCTCCGAGTCGACGTCGGCGTCGTGAGTAAATGCCCCCCAGCGTCCGTGTCCTCCACCACCCGGCGTCGCGTGGGTTGTTTCTTCCTGGGCGCCGCGGGTGGTTCCATAGGTATGTCGTCGAGACCCGGCCGAACCGGGTGGGTCATCGGCGGCGTCGACGACATGGCCCCGCGCCTGTGCCGATTAGGATGATTAAATCCTTGGAAACTCCGCTGACAGCGACGATTTTCGTCTCGGCGAACGTCTCACGCCTGGGAGAATGCGGGGGGGGCGGGGCCGGTGAGACGGGGGATACTCGCGGGGAAGCGCGGATGACGATCGATACGGGCGATCGCGCGCGACGGGAAGGGATGAACGCGGTCCCGACGCGCGTGGGCGCGCGCGGCGTCGTCCGACGAAGCGGGGTGGGCAACCCGGTCGGTGGGCACGGGCACCGACGCGCTTCGCCCGGCAATGCGCGCGCGAGTTCCGCAAACCGGGACCGCCTCGGCGTCGTATCGGCGTCGAGGGATGCGATGGGTGAATTCAACAAGGTTCGTACCGTCGAAATCGCCGTTGAACGGCCGCGGGACGGACACGCGCCGTCCGCGCCGTGGCTTCTGAGCTGAATTTGGCAAAGTTTGGCAAAGGAGCCACGAGCAAAACGCGGGAGCCTCGCTCTCGCCGGGCGGATCACTGGCGAGGGCTTGGAACGGTGGCGGCTGGGTTCGAATACGGTCGGACATTTATTTGAATACGTATGCATTCATAGTCATCAGAAACGGGATTGGTCGGTTGCACTCATCCAACCAAAAAAATCCAGTCCGACTCGGCGCCTCTCTGGGCAACCTCTTCGGTTTGAGGCTTGCGCAAGGGCCCTCTCGCTCTCGCGCGTCGACCCCGCACCGCAAGGCGCGTCGTTCGACAACGCAACGCTTGGAAGCGTAGCGGTAGGCTAGTAGGCACCGTACGCACCGAAACTCAGGACAGATGAGCGCCGTCGCACTCTCGTCCGCCGCCGTCGTCGCGCCGCGTCGTGTGTCATGGCTGAACAGGCAGTCCGCCTCCAGCCGCGCCCGCGTCGCCCGCCGCGTCGTCGCCAAGGCTACCGCCGAGGCTAAGGCTTCCCCGAAGAAGCATGAGGCCGAGTGGAACTCCCTCGGCTCCGTCTGCGCCATCCTCGGCTCCCAGTGGGGAGACGAGGGCAAGGGGAAGCTCGTCGACATCCTCGCCCAGGTGCGCGATCGCGCGCCAATCGCGCCCACTAAACCTAAACCCCGGGGCTTTCCTCGCGTCGACCCCCATCGCGCCTTCCCGCCCTTTTGCGCCAAACATCGCAAACAAGACCGCGATCCGTGAGCAGTAATGGTCAGTAAACTCACGAACACCACTCGTTACTAATCCCAACAGGAGTACGACATCGTCGCCCGGTGCCAGGGCGGCGCCAACGCCGGCCACACCATCTACGACGACGAGGGCAAAAAGTACGCCCTCCACCTCGTGCCATCCGGCATCCTCAACGAGAAGGCCAAGTGCGTCGTGGGCAACGGCGTGGTGGTCCACCTCCCCGGCATGTTCGAGGAGATCGATACCCTCGAGAAGGCGGGGGTCAAGATCGACGCGTCCAGGCTCGTCATCTCCGACCGAGCGCACATGCTGTTCGACCTCCACAAGGAGATTGACGGCCTTCGCGAAGCCGAACTCTCCGGGAACAAGATTGGCACCACCAAGCGCGGCATCGGCCCGGCGTACGCGTCCAAGGCGACGCGCAACGGCATCCGCGTCGGTGACATCAAGAACATGGAGACGTTCGCCGTCAAGCTCAGGACCCTCGCCGCGGACGCCGCCGCGCGCTTCGACGATTTCGAGTACGACGTCGAGGCTGAGCTCGAGGCTTATAAAAAGTACGCCGAGCGCATCATGCCGCACATCGCCGACACCGTGGAGCTCATCAACAGCGAACACAAGTCCGGCAAACGTGTCCTCGTCGAGGGCGCCAACGCCACGATGCTCGACCTCGACTTTGGCACCTACCCGTTCGTCACATCCTCCAACCCGTCACTCGGCGGCGTGTGCAGCGGCTTAGGGCTGGCGCCCAACAAGTTTGAAACTGTAATCGGCGTCGCCAAGGCGTACACTACCCGCGTGGGCGCGGGCCCTTACCCCACCGAGCTCGACGGCCAGCTCGCGGAGGACTTGCGCGAGCAGGGTTTCGAGTACGGCACCACCACCGGGCGGCCCAGGCGCATCGGCTGGCTCGACATCGTCGCCCTCAACTACGCTTCCACCATCAACGGTTTCACGCATCTCAACCTGACCAAGCTCGACGTGCTCTCCGGCCTTCCCGAGCTGAAGATCGCCACGAAGTACACGCTCGGCGACGGCACGGTCACCACCGCCTTCCCTTCCTCCATCGAGGAGCTCGAGAAGGTGACGTGCGTCTACGAGACCGTCCCCGGATGGGAGGAGGACATCTCCGGAATGCGCGAGTGGGACGAGCTCCCGGCGAACTGCAAGGCGTACGTGGAGAAGATCGAGGAGCTCACCGGCGTGGAGTGCAGGTACCTCGGCGTCGGGCCCGGGCGCGACGCGATCGTGGTCAAGCCGTAACTCGTGCATTGCATGCACTCGCGTATATATATGGTAGCGGCGCGGGAGGTGCCGGCGCGGAGAGAGCCGGCTGGGGTGGGAGGGTGCGGACCCGGCGGTGGGCCCGATGTGGGAGAACATCTGTAGCTTTGTTTCAGTAAAATTCGATGAATTGACTCAAGAATTGACTCAAGAAAAGCCTCAACGAACGACCCAAGTAAAAAGTCGGCGGCTCCTAGAGTAAAATATTTTTTTGCGGCGTGCCGAGACGCCATTGTCGCCCGCGCGTCGCGACAGGTGTAGAATCTAAGGACCTTTTCACCATGGGTAGGTGTCCCACCGGCGGAGGCAAGAAGACCTCCAAGCAGAAGAACCGCGGGTACGCGTGCAAGACCGTCAAGCGCGCCAAGTTCGAGCTCCCCCACGCCGACGTGATTTACAAGGCTGTGCACCGGCACCTGAAGGACCAGAGCGAGGGGAAGCAACCGGGGAGGGCGAGGGAGATCTCGAGCTACGAGGCGATGATCAAGGGCGACCCGAGCCAGCCCTTCAACGAGGATCTTCCGGGCGGTGGGCAGTTCTACTGCATGTACACCGGGCGTCACTTCGAGAGCGCGGAGGCTCTCGCCCGGCATCAAAAGACGAAGCAGTTCAAGAGGGACAAGAAGAGGGTGGTCACCGGGCCGAAGCCCCACGAGCAGAGGGACGCGGAGGCTGCGGCGGGAATGGGCGCGCCGGACAACGGCAGACCCGTCAACAGGGCACCTAAGCACGCTCCAGTCGCCATGGCTGAGTGATTGGTCCCCGACCCACTACTTTTAGATGCATTAGTCAAAGCTCATTAGTTGCCGTCAACGAGACGTGACGTCGTCATTCACGTCGTTCTACACCTTCCCGTCACACCGGACACCCCGCGTTCTCCACCGTCCCCTGGCTGTTCCTCACGCTGAAGAAGAACGAGTTCCGCACCGGCTCACCTTTCCCGGTGACCGACCGAAGCAACTCCTGCCCCAAGATCCCGCCAACAACCGCCGCCACCGCGGGCGACTCGCTCTCGACAGTCTCCCCATCCGACCCGATGCCGTTCACGTAATCCTCGACGGACCCGCTGTCCTTGAGCCACCCGGACTTCACCCCGTGCTCCTTCTCCAAATCCCCGCACTCCGCGAGCATGCCCTGGACGTCGGCGCGCGTCGGCCTTCGCTCGTTGGTCCGCTCGAAGCGGGCGGCGAGGAGCCAAGCCGGGCATAGCTTGTTCACCCGCCTCACGCCGCCCTCCCGCCCGTCCCCGAGGCTCTTCCACCCGCACCGCGTCGCCTCCCGGAGCGTGACGAACGATGCGCTCATCGCGGTGTCCACGGCGCCCGCGTCGGCTTCCTTCTCGGCTGAGCGTTTCTCTACGGTGTACCGGAAGTCCGGTCCGAGGTCTGCGAAGAAGTTAGCGGAGGTGGCTCTGCACTCGCCGTGGAAGAAGGCTGCGCCAGCCTCGCGGCACGCGTCGTTGATCCGTTCGGCGACGGCGAGCGGGCATCCGGCGACGAGCACCGCGTCGCATCCCGTGACCGCCGCGACGTCGATCCCCGACAGGTCGCTCGGTCCGACTAGGATGGAGATCTCGCCGAAGGGGTTCATCTCGCGGAGCGTCGCGGCGGTGGCCGCGGCGACGGTGAGGCCCTCCGCGTCGGGGGTTCCCGCGGCGTCGGCGAGCCCCGCCGCCGCGAGGAAGTTCCCGGGCGCGGCATCCTTCGCGGGCGCGCCGTCGTCGTAGAGGACGACCGCGCCGACGCCCGCGAGCGCCACGTTCTTGCACGCCTCGGCGGCGAGGCCGGTGAGACCCGCGACGAGGATGCGCGATGCGCCGAGCCTGCGCTGCGCCTCGACGCCCCAGACGCGGAGCTGGCGGTCGTACACCGCGGCCTGCTCCTCCGTGAGACCGGCGGCGATGGAATCCGCGCCCATCGTGCGGGCGATCGCGCCTCGTTCTTTGAAGGTGCACATGATCAGATTGATGGTTGACAACTGATTTTTTGTCGAACGTCCCGACCAAAATCCACCCCGCCCGGCACTCGAAGCCGGCGCTCACGCGCGTTTCCAGAAGGCCCCTGTGAGCTCCTGTTCTACTTACTCCTCCCACCTTCGCTCGAAATGTTCGCGTCGAAGATGATGGACAATAGGGTTCACATCTCTGATGGAACGACGGGGGGCATGCCCTCGGGTAAATCCAACAACAATCACCTGTTCGGTCACGCCATCGCGGAAGACCTCGTGCGCCGGTACTTCTCTCGGTCGCTCGACCCAAAGGACAAGATTGGTCTCCCCGGTTTCGGGATGCAAGCACTGTGCCTCCCACCCGAGAAGCGCGTGTTCAAGCTCTGCTACACCATCGAACTCATGGCCGTGATTGCGGGTTTGGTGTTGTTCTTCAGTGCTTACTTGCTTCGATTCGATGCCACCTCAACCTTGGGCATCACGGGCGCATTCTTCGCCAACGTTTCGCTGATGTGTAACCTGATAGGGATCATAAACTGCTTGTTTATGGGCTACAAGCTCACCGCCGGCAAGGGGTCGGTATATGAGGCCGTGGAAGTGCTGCAAGGGCTCGGGCAGACGTTGATCATGGTCATATTCGGTGTCAACGCGGCAGGGATGGCTTACATGTTCTACTCCCTCGACATCACGACCAATGACTACCTGCGTTGGGCCAACCTTGGGTTCTTCCTCGTGATGTTCTGTTACTCGTATTTTTTCCCTACATGGTACATGTTGTCTTATGACCCGTTGATGGCGTGGCACCAGTGGTCGTGGCAGTACGAGCTGTTCAAACCAATGTTCGTCGTCGCCTGGCTTCGGATGGGAAGGGTGCCCTTGCGGGAGAAAGCCGCGGCGCAACTCGAGTACTTCCTGGCGGATCTGCCCGACGACGTGATGGCAATCCTCAAAGCCGACGGGAACGTGTAGTATAGTCTGTAGTGATGCATTTCATTAGCCGTGACATTTGCGAGACTGCGCGCTACGAAGGTACAAAAAGATTCTCATTCTCCCGACTGAGCGTTGAAAGCGCCGACGATGTGTTTCACCAACCCGGGCGAGTGGTAGTCCGCGAGGTTCATCGCCACGTCCGACGCGATCGCGAACACGCCCTGTGGAGGTTCCATCCAAGGCTGGACTGTTTCGAGGTAAGGAGAGCCCCAAATAGGATGGTCGGGGTCAGGGTTCGGGAGACACACCGCCGCGGAGAAGAGAAAACCGTCCTCGACGCCGTCGTCGTTGTCCACCGCGTCCTGAAAGGCGTTTGACATGAGATAGGTCTGAGCGTGCTGCCGATAATCCTCGTCCGTGTGGCTGCCTTTGGCGTCGAGGGCGCTGCAGGTCATCGCTCGTTCGCTCACCTCCATCCACGCCCGCGCCGCGGCGTCGCCGAAGCCCGCCTCGCAAAAGCGCGCCAGGTGATCCAGCGCCGCGGCTCTCAGCATGGAACACCCGAGCGCCGTCTTCATCGACTTGATCACCGCGTCGTTCCCGGTATCCCCTCGTGACATCGACAGCTTCGCCTTGACGGACGACGCCACGCCCAGGATCCCGAGCGCTTCCATGCTCGTGTGATGGAACGGGTGGAAGCCGTCACCCTCGCCGGCGTAATTCCATCTCAGACCTTTCTTCTCGGTATCTTTCATGAACGGTATCGTGCGCGATATCATCTTGGTCTTCAGCTTGTTTACGGCGAGGTCGAGCTTCTTCACGTCCTCCTCGCTCTGGATCGATCGAAGCGCAACCCTCACGTCGTGGATCATTCTTTCAGTCTCCTCGATCACCCCGTCGATCTCATCGTCTTTAACGTTACAGTGCACCGCCTCGAGGAACGGGTCGATACCCAACAGCTGACGGTTCTCATTCCGAGGGCTGACGCACAGCGCACACGCGCAGTCGAACCTGTACTTATCCCACAGCGTTTCCCGTCGCTCGTCCCGTCCCACCGTGGGGTCCGCGTACGATATCGTGAGCTCGTCGCCCTCCTTCACGGGTTTAATCGCGCGGACAGCCACGGATGCCGCGCCGACGCTCCCGGGCGTGCCCTCAGGCACGAACGACCAACTGCAGTTGGGCACGCACGAGTGGTTGAACCGCGAGAGGGTCCTGTACACCGCCCCGGCGACGCGCGAGACCCGGGGGTAAGCATGACCGCCGGACATTGACGGCGACATCGCCCACGCGTCGACGTCGAAAGAATTGGAAAAGACGATGCGAGCCGCGGTGACCCATGACCCGTCATCGTCGTCGTCCAGAAGGCTTCCAGAAGCCTCCGCATCCTCCGGGATCGCGTCTCCCCCGTTTGACTGTCTGTACGTCTGCGCCGCGATCGTCGCGATGCGACGCAGCGTCGCGTGGGAGCCGGCGCCGCCCATCTCCCACGAAGAGTTTGGGCACTCGGCGCCGAGGTCCAGCTCGGCGAGTCGTTCGTCCCCGCCCTCGAGTATCCCGCCGTGCTTCGCGCGCAGCAGCAAACGCACGTCGTCCGCGAGCATGACCCAGTCCATGTCGACCTTCCTCCGGCCCGTGTGCCTATCGCCCGGACCGCAGGGCTGACACGTCCCTTGTTTTTCGGGTCGATGGGGCCCGATGTCGAGGAGGAACGAGCACTCGCCCGAGTCAACGTGGAGGCTCTCATCGACACGCGCGCACTCGGGGGAGCACCAAGCCGCACCGCAACTGTTACGGCATCTATGCGTCGTCGCCGACGGTCGCGGCCCCCGCCCCGCGCAGCGACTGCATCGCGCGCCGAGGTGGTTCACGTCGACCGAGATCGCGATCGGGCTTCGTTCCCGCGCGACAACCTGCCCTGGGTCCGCATCTCGCGTCGCCACGATCCCGAGGCCCTTCCCGGGTACCTCGACGATCTTCACCAGGTCCAATCGCGACACATCGTCGCCGCTGGACTCCATCGATAGCCACCCGTGCGCCGACGACTATGGCGCCGAGCAAATAACATCACCTACACTGGTGATATTTTGCGATGCTGTGTGAGAGTCTGAACTCTTATGCTGATGCTTCTGCAGTCGATGAAGTCGCTACTGTTACGTTACAACGCTCTCACGTCTCCGGCGCCGTGGTCCCGAACGCCATGGACACCAACGCCGTCACCACCCCCATCACACCAGCCCCGGCCAACAACCCACTCGCCGCGATGTACGCGTGGTCTTCGTGATGCTCCCGGTGCCGCCGCTCCCAGTACCCAGACCCAATCGCCGCGAGCGCGATCGTCGTGGAAAACTCGGGCGGGATGATGAACGCTATGCCCATGCTCGTGGGGCTTATCATCAGCCGCTTGATCCACCGCGCGGTCCGCGAGCTCGGGTGGGATTCGGCGCGGTTATCGGCGAGGCGTTCGACGGCTCGACACGCGCACGTGAAGGCGGCGGCTGCGGCCATGAGGATCTTCGCCTCCGCGGGGAGACCGCCGCCCCCCGGGCCGGTGAGTACCTCGGCGACCGCGCGCCACGCGATCGCCGCGGGTGCCGGGAATTGTTCACCGCCGATCGGGTACGTCGCCGCGAACAGCGCGTAGGTGGGCACCGCGCCCAGTATCCCCACCGGTATCCCCATGAGCTGCGCGAGGAGCTGCTTCCGCGGGGACAGTCGCATCATGAGCCCGGCTCGGAAGTCGTGCATGAGGTCGCCCGCCTGCCCCGCCCCGCCGCACGCCACCGCCGCCGCCATCAGGTTCGTCACGATCGCACCGGGCGCCACCAGCGCGAACACGAGCTGGATGATCTTACCCATCGGCCCGATTGGGTTAATATCCGTCTCACCCGTGCACCGCACCGCGACGTAGGACATCACAGCCGCCACCGGCAGCGCGAGCGCGGGTTGCCAGAGGGCCAAGCCGAAGTTGAGGTGGAGCACCGACGCGGTCCACACGCTGGTGACCATGAGGCCGATGATCCACCACGACTGCGGAATGCCGTCGGGGTGGTCCTCCGTCGGCATGGAGTCGATCGAACTCTCCCCGTTAACTTTCTCCCCGTCCAGCACATGGACGTTGCCGTCTTCGATTCCCGCCCACCCCACGAGCGTCGGCTTGGACTTTGGCAACGTGGAATCCGGTGCCGCTTTGAGTAGCCCCGGCTCGTGAGGCGTATCGTCCCCGTTGAGCAGCGGGGTCTTACTCGATCCGTCAGCGTTAACGTCGTCATACGTCCACTTACCATTTAACCTCTCATTGCTCCCTTGCTTCGAACTCGCCCCCTTTCTCCGCCTCCTCGGTCTGCACACCGTCGCCAGCGCCAGTTGCGTCAGCGAGTCCACCGCCATCATCGTCACCCCCGGCCACAGTAACAAACCCCTGGCGCCGCCCTTCATGCTCAGCGGATCGCCGGTCGTCCAACCCCTATTAGCCGTCCACGGCCCCACCAAGCCCCACGCGCATATCCCCCCGAGAAACACGCTCAGCCCGACGCGTGTGCCCATCAGTATCCCACCCCCCACGAGCGTCGCGTCGAACCGGACGCCCCAGCCCCACCGGGCGGCGGACGTCATCCCGAGCGTCGCGAACAATGGCGGCCGAAGCGCCCATGGAAAACACCAGGTGAACACGACGGTACACGCGGCGAATGCGGAGGCGTTGACGAGCGTGCCCACCTGGGATTTCGCGCGCCTGGCGTCCGCGAACATGGACTTTATGGTCTCCGCGGTGGCGGTCCCTGACGGGAACCGTAGCTGCGACTCCAGCAGGAAGTGCCGACGCAGGGGCACCGCGAAGAAGACGCCGAGGAACGCCACGGACGCGCCCCAGGTCATCATCGTCCAGACCGAGTACCGCATGCCGAGCAGGTGCAGGGCCGGGATGGGGCCGATGAGACCGGCGGCCATGGTCATGGAACCCGCCGCGCTGGCCACCGTCTGGCACACGTTCGCCTCGAGCTGGGTGAATGGGATTTTTGGCTTGATGGCGCTGAACAGCCCGATGCTCACGGCCGCCGCCAAGACGCTTCCCCCCTGGCCCCATCCAGCCTTCAGCCCGAAGCTGACGTTCATCGCGGATACCACGAAGCCCACCAGCATCCCCGCGATCACAGCCCGCGGGCTCAGCGGGTCCACCGCCTCGAACTGCGGCGTCATCTTCCCCGACGCGTAGCTCGCAAATGACGCGTTTCTCGGGTCAGCCCCGGAATTCGGCCGCAAGATGCCAAAATTTCTCAGTTGTTACGACTGGCAATCCCTAATTTTGCCCAGTGATCGGCGCGCGCGGGGCACTGAGGACGCATCGATCGATCGATATGCCGCCGAAGAAGAAGGCTGCGAAGGCGGCTACGGGTACCAAGAAGCCCGTGGGTCGCCCCAGGAAGGTCAAGAAGACGGAGGAAACCCCGGTCGTCACGGAGGAACCCACGGAGGTAGCCGATGACGATCAGAAGGCTGACGAGGCCGTCAAGGTTGAATCGGGAGACGCACCCGCCGACGACGCCGCTGCGAAGGCCGCCGCTGCGAAGGCCCATTGGGATACATTCGCTGAGCCTTTGAACGCCGAGTTCAAGAAGGCTACCGGCATTGACCCTGACAAAGAGTCCAATCTGACACCCGAGGAAACCGAAGCGCTGACGCGGGAGGTTTTGGGGATGCCCCCCAAGATTGAGACGGTTCGCTCCTGCCTTCGCATCGTCGTCCCGAGCGTCAGGGCCGGGTACGTCATCGGCCCGAGGGGCATGCTCGTGAAGCACATGCGCAAGGAATCCGGGTGCGGGTTCCACCTGCAGGAGGTGTCCAAGAAGGTGGATCCCAAGGCTAACCGCGTCGCGGTGGTGACGTGCGCCGACCCCGTCGTTAAAGACGAAGCCTCCATCGACCCGGGTTCCTTCAAAGGAATCCGCGGCGTCGGAGTCGTGTACCAGCGATCCACGGAAGTCATGATTCCCAAGGATGCGGACCTCGCCAACCCGCCGATGGGCGAACGCCCCGCGGAGGGTGAACACCAAGTCGCGCGCATGCTCGTCGCGGCGTCGCAGGTGGACAAGCTGGACGTGAGTGACCTCGCGACGGATGCCGGAGCCGACTGCGAAGCCGTGACTTTACTCGACGAGGCATCCGACGATTACAAAACGATCAAGGAGTCACTCACGGTCATCATGTTCCCCACCGATCGCGTGCTGCAGATCAGTGGGAAGGACGCCGCGGTGCAGGCGGTGCTTCACGTCGCCGCGATGCGCCTCGACTACCGCGTCAACCCCCCGGTCAAGGAGGAGGATCCCTTACTTTTGATCGACGCCCCGGATGTCAAGGAGGGATATTTCAAGGAGAAGAAGGAGCGCGAGCGGAAGGAACGCGGGGTGGCCGGACGCGACGGCGCGGGCCGCGACGGCCGAGGGCGCCACCACCCCTACGGCGGCGGCGGGCGCGGCGGCGGCGGGTACGGGAACAAGGGCCCCCCTCCCGGCTCCGACCGCGGCGGCGGCGGCGGCGGCGAGATTCGCATGACGTTCGAGGTTGACGCGCAGTGGGCCGGCGGGGTCATCGGCAAGGCGGGTTCCAACGTCGCCGCGATCCGTCGCGAATCCGGCGCGCGGATCACGGTCCGTGAGTCCAACACCGCGGGCGGTAAGGTTCGCGCGGTTCAGATCGACGGTACCGAGCGGCAGTGCCACGACGCCAGGCATTTGGTCCAGTCGGCGGTGACCAAGCAGGGCGGCGGGCCTGTTGGTCGGTTCAGGATCGATCGTGACTCTAACGGCCGGGGCGGTCGCGACGGGCGGGGCCGCGACTCGTACGATCGCGGACGGGTTCACGCCCTTCCCCCGGGTGGGAGTTACTACGACCAGTACGACAGGGGCGGCGGGTACGATCAAAGGGACGGGGGGTACGGCGCGGACCGGGGCGGGTACCACGCCCAGCCCAGAGATCGCGGCGGTTACGGCAATTATAACAACGCCGACGACCGCGCGTACGACCGAGGAGGGTACGGGCGCGACCCTTATTACGATAGGGGCGGTCACAGCCGGGGTGACTGGATCGGCGGCGACCGCGGCGGCGGGTACAACAACTACCAGGACGTGCAGCAGTCGCACCAGCAGCAGCAGGGATGGGCGGGGCAGAACCAGCAGTGGGGCGGCTCCGCGCAGACGCAGTCCTATCAGCAGCAGTCCCATCAGGGTCAGCAGTCCTATCAGGGTCAGCAGCAGTCCTACGACCAGAGCGCCGGATACCACAACAATCAGCAAGGGGCCGGCGGAGACTACTACAACCGCGGCCAACAGTCGGGCTACGGCAACCAAGGGGCGGCTCAGTACGATCAGCAGGGAGACTATCGTCAGCAATACGGTTCTCAGCGCTACTGACAACGCAACGTCCGACACAGCTTTATCAATGTCATGATTTGATCATCCCACAGTTTCCCCGCTATGCTACATCAGTCACCATCACCTCCTGGACCCGCCCCGGGTGCTTCGGAACGAGTCCGCGTAGTCGTCGGTTCGCGCCGTGAACCGCTTGACGCTCAACGGCTTGGCCGCCTTTTCGTATTTCGGGTGATACTTTGGCCCGAGGCCGCTGCCCTTCACCCTGTCCCTGTCCTTCTCCCACGCCTCCCGTGTCGGCATCTTCACGCCACGGTCGACGCGAATTTCACCGCGTCCGGAGTAGTACGCACCGGGCCCGGGGGTGAACCCCTCGTCCTCGGTAGACTTTTTCCGAGATGACGAAGGTTCGCGCATGTGACCCGGTTGCCTCAGCGCCTCGCGCACCAGCCCCGCCACCGTTTTGGGGTGGTGCTCAGGTTCGAAATCCCCTGGCGCGGGGGTATTCCCCGCGTCCTTGTCCACCAGACCACGCCTTTTGCCCTTGGGTATCGTCGGTCCGAGTCTCACGTCCCTAGTACCCACCACCGACCCAGCGTACTCACCCGGACCTGGAGCGCTCGAACGCTTGGGCGGCTTTGGCGGTTTGCCGAAGGGTATACCCTTCGGCCGTCCCGTCGGTCCCGAACCCCCGTCCGCGTCCGGCCAGAACTCACCGGGTCCCGGTCCGTCGCGTCGGTCCATCGCGCCGCCCGGCGCGTCGCGTCCAGTCCCACGCGCGATGTTCACCGCGGTGGACGCTTTCCGGATCGCGCCGGGACCCGGTTCGAACTCACCGGGGCCGGGACCGCCAGACTTCAAAGCCGCGTCGAACACCCCGCCCGGCGCATCCTTCCCCGACGCCTTGCCGATGTTCACGGCGGACCTCGCGTTTGGTTTACGTTCCGTTTGGTACTCCCCAGGGCCTGGTGCGTCCTCCGGCCAGACGGACGCGCCCCCGGGGGCGTCGTGTCCGGTGGCGGGAATCTTAAATCCGGCGAAACGCTTTGCCCGAGAACCGGTTCCCTCCTCGGGCCAGTGCTCGCCGGGCCCAGGGCCGTCCGCCTTGGCGCCGTCGAACACCCCGCCCGGTGCGTCCTTCGTCGTTCCCAAACGAATGTTCACGCCCGTGGACTTTTTGCGAAGCGCGCCGGGGCCGGGTTCAAATTCACCCGGCCCGGGTCCGCTCCGGAACGCGGCGTCGAATACCCCACCCGGCGCGTCTTTCCCCGCACCCTTGCCGATGTTCACGGCGGACCTGCCGTCGCGTGCGGTGTCCTTGTGGTACTCCCCGGGACCCGGACGGCCCTCCTGGGATTTACGGGTGCGGTCCCGTCGGTCCGCGATGATCGATGCGCCGCGTCGAGGGTCCGGCTTTGTAGTCACGTCTCCGGCGTACTCACCCGGGCCTGGCGCGTCGACGTCGCGGTCCTCCCCGCGCCGCCGCTCGCCGATGCGATACGCGGGGGATCGCTTGTCCATCATGCGCCGCACGCCGCGTTCGGTGTCGTAATCCGCGGGGCCCGGTACGTCCGCCTTCTTCTCGCGAACCTTCTCGCGTTCCCACGGCTTCCGCGACTGAATCTTAGCGCCGCGAATCGGCGCCTTGCGGCCAGTCTCGCGCTCGATCGACTCGCGCGTCCTGTGGTAGTACCCAGGCCCGGGGCGCGACTCCGCGGACCGCCGGTTCGTGGCGTGTCGGGTACCGATCGTGACCCCTTTAGACCAGGCTGGATCGGTCACACCGTCGTTCTCCGGAGCGTACTCGCCAGGTCCCGGCCTTCCGATTTGAGATTTTCGTACCGGGTAATCCGCGGACCGCCTGACCCCGATGGTGTACCCCACGGGCGCACCCACGAAGGCGAGTGACTCACCACTCCCGTCTCCTCCATCCGCACGTACCGGGAACTGGAACACCTCGGGGGTGTACTCACCCGGCCCTGGAGTGTCCGAGCGGTCCGTGTGCTCAAACGCTCCGCCGGATTCGAAGCGCGGGTGTATGGACATTTGGAGACCGGGCTCGACGTCGTCGGTGGTGAACCCCCCGTAGTGCGCCGGACCGGGGGACTCCATCCCGGGCTTGAACTCTAACGATTTGGTTCGTTCGTATATGGTGAACCCGCCCGGGCCGTCCGGGTGGGCGAGCTCGTGGTGTTCCCCGTGGTACTCCCCGGGGCCCGGAAGGTCGGAATACCCCCCCGGACCCACCCTGGTGCGATCGTCCACAACGGTCGTCTTGACCCCCAAGGAAAAGGAGGGTGCCGACTCGCGGGTCTCGTCCTTGGCCTTGGCCGCGTTGGGGTACGCACCGGGTCCGGGCTTCTCCGCCGCCTTCTCCAGGTCACCGTACGCGCCGTCCTTCGACCCGCGGACCCCGATGGTGAAGCTGGGACCACTCGGGGGCTTGGACCCGTCACCGTCGTATTCACCCGGACCGATATCGTTTGAAGCTTGGTCTTGGTTCTTGGTCTTGGAAGCCATCGTGAACGCCGGGGCGGACGGGAGCGGGTTCGAGTTGGACCCGCGTACCTCGTACCGGCCAACCCCGGGAACCTCCGCGTGTTCCTCGCCCCACCCGCTGCCCACCCACGCGTCCCTGCCGAGCACCGAGAAACCTCTCTTTCCATCACCAAACTTTGAACCCGGCTGCATCGGAGCGCCGTACTCGCCGGGAGCCGGAAAGTCCTTCTTCCCATCCTTCGTCTCGATCCGCGGGCCCAGCGTGTACGCCCTGCCGCCAGGAGACAGCGGCGTGTGGTATCGCCCCGGCCCGGGCATCGAAGCCTTGTCCTTGAGGTCCACACCGGCCACGACGCCGTCGTTTGGTCGGCCCGGGATTGTATAACTCGGACCGGCGTGATCAGATGAACCGCGGGGTTGAACCTCGTAGTCGCCCGGGCCCGGCATCTTGGACGCGTCCTTGTTCACGCCGCTCACGTTCGTGGTGAGCTTAGTACCGAGGGAGAACGCGGGTCCCGGTCGGAGGGCGTCCGGATCGTCCACAATCGCGTCCCGGTGGTACGCACCCGGCCCGGGCTCGGCTGATTTCTTGGCACTCTCGGGTCGTCGCCAGCCGAACGTGAACCCAGACAAACCCTCCACGCTCTTCCGCATCTTATTTTCCTTGTCGTTCCCGTCCTTCTTGTTGTCCTTGTCGAGATAGTCGCCGGGCCCTGGGGTGGGTCCGTCCTTGTCCTTGGAGGAGGGCGCGAAGCGAAGATCGTTGCCGAAGGAAAATCCGCCGTGCGTTCCCGATCGGCGAACATCTTCATCGTACGTTCCGGGAGCCGGTGCGTCCTTCCCGGGCCCAGCCTCGTGCCACGCGGCGCCCACGCGTTCGCCAAAGCTGAACCCTTTCTCGATGCGCTTACGCTCCGCGGCGACGGCCAGGATCTCGTCGATGTGGTACGCGCCGGGGCCGGGGCCGCCGAGAAGATCCTTCTCCGACTTCAACCCGATGTCATCCTTACCCCCGCCGAACGTGAACGCGGGCGCGCGCGATTTACCGCCGATCTTATCGAGCACCTTGTTAACATCGTCACGGGCGTACTCACCCGGGCCCGGGGCGTCCGGGTCCCCGGGAGGGAAGGCACCCGCGGCGAATCCGCCGGCGACGGATCTCCGGATCCCGTTCTTATCGGGCGGAGCTCCGAAGGTCACCGCGGGAACGTGCCCTTTGACCTGATCGCACTCACCTCGTACGGGTCCGTCGTGGTACGCCGCGGGGCCCGGGGAGTCCGCGCCGGGTCCCCAGGAGCTCGGGCCCGTGCGGTGTGGGCGGACGCCGAAGCTGAACCCGGGTTTTGGTTTCATGGAGTCGTCCTCGTCGACTTCCTCTGGGTGTTCCTCTGGGTGGATCCCGCTCTCCGATCCTCTCTGGCGCTTGACCGGGGACGGTTTCTTTGGCGGGCGGCCGCCGAAGGCGACACGCGGCGGGGCCTGGCTCGCCTTGGCCCTCGCGCGCGCGGCGATGACCACGGCGGCGGCGTCGTTCCGTCCCCGCTCGTGTTCCTCCCGGTGCAATTTGGACGTCGCGGGGCGTTTCGTGCGCTGCGTTGAGGGGGCCGGCCTGGGTCGCCTCGGGGCCGCGCCGCGGACCGCCGCGGTGGTCCTCACCGGGTCCCTGCCCCTCGCGGCCTTCGTGGCGGCGGCGCTCGCGGGAACATCGTCCACGTGGGGCGGCGACGTGGACGGGTCCGCGTTCTCCGTCTCGGAAGGATCCCATTCGTCCAGCACCGGGATCTTCGTCACGACGCGCGGCGGGACGGCGCGCGCGGGGACGTCGCGCTCGTCCCCGGGGATTTGGGACTCACGCGCATCCGTCCCGGTCGTGCGCGTGAACGTATCCTTGGGCCCGCGCTTGGACGGGGCGGTGACGCCGTAGCCCCCGACCTTGCGACGCGCGCGTGAGGAGACGCGCGAGCGGGTCACGGCACCTCCGCCCGTCGGGTCGTCCGAGGAGGCTGACGCGTCGGCCCGGGGCGCCGAGGCGGACGCGAAGATCGCCGCCGGCGGCTGGCTGTTGAGCACGAGGGCTTTGCCAAACGTGAAGGGATCCCCGAACGGGGAGGCCCCTCGGCCGCGGGGCGGGGGCATGGTCGTCTCCCGTCCGCGCGCGTTCGTCTCTGTCGAGATGTCACGAGAGACTGTGGGCGTTACGGGGGGGAACGAGCGCGTATTTCAGCAAATTTCGGGGTGCGTATGAGTATTCAGACATGAGCGCCGAGACCGGGTTACCGTAATTAGGTGAAAATCGGTAGTGAAATAGTCACAGAGTGTGAACAAACTAGGAAATCTTCGGATCCGCCGTATCTCGATCTCCAACCGCCGATTGAATGCGAAGTTGAGCACCCGGCGGTCCACGCTCGTCGTCACTCTCGGTGCCCAGCGCCGGATCCAAGACCGTCGCGTACAGCGCGTCGTCACGTACACCCGAGTGAAGCGAATCGCCTCACCGCGACTCATTCAAACAGGCGAACATGTCCGCCTTCACCGTCTCTGCCGCCGCGCCCACCGTTCAGGTTAGGGCATCGGTCGGGCCCGCTCGTCGCGGCGCCTCCGTCCGCGTCTCCCAGGTGAGCCGAGATGCCGACCCGATTCATTCCTCGCACCTCGACGTTACACGCGACACGATGGAGAGATACACGGGGATATCAGCCCCGTACACAGCCGTGCATCGAGTCGCATCCGCGGCAGTCCACGCGGAAGACTGGATAGGATATCGATCTTCCGGAACCTTCCCCCGACATCGATCCGAGCCAACGAACTGACCCGATCTCCCCACACCATCCCCATCAGCCCGCGCCCAAGGGCCTCGGAAGCGTCTCCCTACCCACCGCCCGCCGCGGTGAGTCCATCATCGCGCGGAACTCCGCCGCGGCCGGCGCCGGCGGCATGGACGACCCTTACAAGGTGCTCGGCGTGCCGGAAGGCACCGCCGGCGACGACCTCTCAAAGGCTATCAACCGCAAGAAGCTCCTCTACAAGACCGAGCCGGAGAAGCTCAAGCAGATGGAGGATGCCTACGAGCGGATCGTCCAAGCCTCCCTCGCCGCCAGGCTCCGCGGGGACAGCTCCGGCGTCACCGAGAGCGCGCGCAAGGGCGATCTCACCCCGTCCCTCTTCGGCCCGTGGGCGCCGATCCCGTCCGAGGCGCCACTCAAGGACAAAAAGGTGAACATCGCCATCTCCGTCGCCGCCCTCGTGATCGTCTGGCTCACACCCGGCACCATCCGCACCATCCAGCCAATCATCTACGCCACCATCTTCCAAATCTTCCGCATGTTCATGAAACTCGTGGACGTGGACCCCGGGCCTTCCGCGAACATCGACCGGGATGCGGCGACGAAGCACAACAATAAACGTTTCTTCCGATCCTTCGCCTTGGTGCTGGGAACCTTCGCGGTGTCCCTCGGGTTGACCTACTGGATCCCCAACATGATCTTCGAGACGTTCAGGGTGCAGGTGCCGGTGTGGTACCTCCTCAACCAGGAGATCTTCGTCTCCGCCATCGTCGGCGGCTGCCTCTCCTACCTCACCTGCTTCTACCGTTAAGTAGACTACGTGAGGCGACGGTGAGCGGGAGTGGAGTGGAGAGGAGAGGATGTTGTCAGTGGAATGTCGCTGGATGTTGTTGACACTTAGTGACGGCGTGTACACATCTTAGCAGGCATCGAGGAGGTATTCTAGAGGAGAGGTCGGACGGGTCCGAGGAGGTACATACTTTAGTAAGGCGAGGGAAACGCTCGCTTTGTTTTTTTTCAATAACGGAACGAAGAAAACATCGCAACACAGTTATACGACACGCGTCCACGCCGCCGCCGACGCCGCCATGTTCGCCGCACCTCGATTTTCGCTGCCCTCCGTCGTTCTCAATGTCAACCGAGCTCGTGCCTGCGGGTCCGGCCGCCTCATGGGTCGCGATACGCCTTTCCCGACCCGCTTCACGACGTCCAAGACTCTCCTCCCCAGGTCCAAGACCCTCGTGCTCACGTGCACCGGGGAGACGAGGGACTACGCCCCCGACGACTCCTACGACGGCGACACGGACGGCGTGTGGGAGGGTAAGACGATCAGCCGGAACCGAAGCGCGATGATGATTCGCACCGCGGGTCGCGACGAGATGTACCTCGAGGTCGACCTCCCCGCGATCGATATGGGTTTGACCTTCACCTCGGGGCCATGCGCCACGATCGCGATGGTCGAGAAGGTACGCGACGGCAGCGCGGGGGAGCAGGCGGGCATCGAGAGCGGTGATATCCTCTTCTCCTGCTCCGCGGTCGAGCTCACCGGCTCTGATACACCCGTCGTGATGGGCGACACGGAAGGCACCGACACGCACTGGAGAAAAATTGACGACTTCAAGTGCCTCGGCCAACCCTTCGACGTCCAGATGGCGGCTCTCAACTCGACGGGCATCATCGACGCGGGGTTCAAGCACCGCGTCGTCCGCGCGCTCTTCAGGCGGGACATAACCCCCGGGGACGCGAGGTGATGCGCGACGGTAAGGGAGCACACGCGCGCACGGCACGAACGTTTGAATCAATCGCGAGTTTTCATTTTACACTTCAACGACGCTCGCGCTGCTACCGCGTTAACACCTAGTTGAACCTCCAGGAGATGAGCCCCATGCTGGGTAACTCCGCGAACCCCGACGGGACTCCACCTTCCGAACGCGCGCACGATGAATCCGTCCTATCCGGTGACGCGTCCATGAACTGTTTCCCCGGAGAGTCCGACTCGATCGGCTCTGTCCCCAGCGCAGCCGCGTTGAGTTCATCCTCCAGCAGACCCAACCCTCTTCGCAGCGCAAACGAGCTCGGGCCGGCGCCGCTGCTCGCGGCGGGCCTAAGTGGCCCGCCCATCGACGCCACCGCGTCGCCACCCTTCGCCGTCAGCACCGCCGCCGCCTTCACCGCAGCCTCGTCCTCCTTCGCCTTCTCCTCTTGGGTGAGCATCGGGGCGATTTTACCGCCGCTGAAGTGCTTCTCCTCCGGGAACATCTCGTCGTTGAGCAGCCTGTTCATGACGTACTCCTCGCTGGGGCACGGGCACGTCCACCCGCCGGACTTGGTGTTGACCGCGATGGCCGCCTCCACCGGCTTCAAACCCGAACCCGGGCTCGCGAGGTTCGGGGGGTTCTTGTAGTCTGCGAAGAACCCCCGCGCCATTCGCCATTGACCGAGCTCGGTGGCGGTGTGCGTGGAGAGGGGCACGTACCGGTGCATGTACGCGTCCCAGCGCCGTTTGAACCCGCGCAAGGCCTGGGGTGTACCCGAGAAGACCCGGGGGACCACCATCGTCGACGTCGCGCGGCACGGCTCCACCGCCTGCGCCTCGCGGACAGCCTTGCTGTGGCAGGTGAAGTGAACCTTTTCATCCTTGGCGCCGGCGAGAAGCGCGGCGGGATCGAGTGGATGCGCCAGGAGCGCCTTCAGCGTCCCGGGCCCCGCGACGTCCCCGTCGAACCACGCGTACTGGCTCGTGTTCTCCACCGCGTTCTTCTCGGCATCCCGCACCGTCGAAGCGTCCACCATGAAGTTGACCTTGTTATACCACACGAAGGACCTCGCGCTGTTGGCGCACCCGCCGACGACAGCCTCGGGCCTTAAACCCATCGCGGGCTTGAGCGCGAGGTCCTTCACCGCCTTGACCGTGCAACGGAACGTACCGCCGCCGAGCCGCGGGACGGGCGGCGCGAGCTGGTTGGACAGCGCCCGGCCGTTATCGTACAGCCGGCGGACGTGCGCGCACATCTCGGGCGAATCTGCGAAAAACGCAGCGTTCAGCCGAGCCCGGCCCGCGTTGCAAGCCGCGTGTCGCACGCCCGTGAGGTACGTCACCGGGTCCACAGCGCCCGGGCCGTCCACGCGGAGGAACGCGGAGACGAAGGTGGTGTCGCGGACAGCCTTGGCCCGCGCGCCGAGCTTGACGGCGCGGCCGCCGCGCGCCGCGGGGGGTGCGGGGCT
>ENA-UOXV01003176-UOXV01003176.1-marine-metagenome-genome-assembly--contig:-NODE-3176-length-20406-cov-5.748759_pt1 | contig 20406 bp, 32 predicted proteins | sample MGYA00238165_ERZ766961 | MGnify/ENA primary metagenome ERZ766961 (study PRJEB28924, sample SAMN03173240) | marine metagenome | biome: Marine; feature: Water; material: Subsurface seawater | place: North...
AGAGAGAGAGAGAGAGAGAGAGAGAGAGAGAGAGAGAGAGAGAGAGAGAGCTCACGGCAACTCGAGGTGGCGGTACGTCCACGATCCTTCCGGCTTGTCCGGCGGCAGGGACGCCGTCAACATCTTTCGCAGATTCAGCGACAGCCCAGCATTTGCGAGCTTCACAGATCGTGGCTTCATATGCGTACCTGCGTCTTGGTCAGCACGCCCGTCTGGCACATGTGCAGTTCCTGGCACTGAGTGCCGGGGGCTGCTGCCTTTGGCCCCCTTGTCTACGGCTGCGGCCCGTTCTGCCCCTGAGCCGGCCTCTCCCCTCCGTGGCGAGGCAGGACGAGACCCGGCTCTGCAACACCGCCCACGTGTCATACCGCGATCGCGCGCTGCAGCACTGTCCTGTGCAGGCGGGGGGGGGGAGACCGGTCTCGCTCAGCATCTTTGCTGGATGGCGCCTCGAGCGCGGCGAGTACGAGCTGCTGGCTCTCGCGCGTGTCTGTGCGCGACACCAACAGACTGGGATCCGCCCGGTACGTTTTCCTGACCTGAAAACACACAGCATACCGCCCTGGTCACGCACTCGACATACATTTGTCACCAGACATCGCCGCGAAATGACGAGACAGCGTGGAGGGGCTGTGCCGTTTCGTGCGGACGCGGTGCGATGGTGTCAAGCGCTTGGTCGCGGCTGCGTGGATCCACTGCCCGCTCCCCTAACGCATCCGTGTGAGACTCTGGCACCCACTCCACTTTGTCGATCCTGCGCGCCCCAACGCCCGCTTAGCAGGCGGTAGGAGGGGCCTGGGTGCTCGCAGAGAGGCGCGTGGAGGGCAGGGTAGGCGCAGAACCGGCGCATGCTGTATTCGACCGTTGTCGAGCCCAAGAGGCCCATGGCCGCGAGCCCCGCCTTGTCCCAGCCCTTGCCTGCAGGGCGCAACCTTGAGTTTCTAGTCGTGGGGGCGCAGGGCGGAAGAGGCTTCGAGGCTGCCGCAGGAGCACTCACGCAGACAGATTGGGGTTGGGGTCATGAAGCACCGTGAGCGAGCCGGAGTGGGTACTCGCGACGCGACTGTCCGTCGAGCGGCATGCGCGTGAACACCAGCGAGTGCTTTTCCTCAGGCTTTTTGCCGCTGGCCCCGCGGCGCTTGATGATCTGCTGCAATGTCTCTTGCGACAGAAACCGGTACGTAAAATCCGGGATTTGCGCCATCAGGGCCTTTCCAGCGATGCGCTGTTGCATGTCGTCCGAACTCAGTAGCTTCTCGAGCTGCTCGGCCTGCCGCTTCTGCTCTCGCGCAATATGCGCCTCCTGTTCGAGAATCCCATATGGGATGTGAGGCTCTTGAGTGCCATTCTCTAGCCCGCACGCGGGACACGTCAGTGGGTGCGGAGTCAGTGCACCGAGGCCTCCTGCTCGCGACGCCGCGCCTCTTCTTCCCGCGCCTCCTCCGCGCGGAGTGCCTCTCGCCGCGCCTCAATCTCCTCCTGCACGCACAGCCGTGGCAGCACTTGATGATGGGTAACCAGGTTTTGTGGCCGCGGGACCGCGGGAACGGTAGTGACTTCGAGTGGCGGTAGCTCGAGTGGCAAAGTATTGGAGCAGCGGAGTAGGGTGGGCCTGCACCTTCTGTTGCCTGATGTTGCACCTGGCAACCTGGTCGAACCGAATTTTCATTTTTTCCCTCGCGCCGTGCTCGATCTTGTCCTGCATCCACCGCTCGCGCTGGAGAGTCAGTGCGACCTTTGGTGGGAGCAAAGTTCTGAAGATGAGCGGAGGCTGAGGCGCTTGTGGGTCGCTGACAATTATGTGCTGTGGTGACCACGTCGTGAGCCCAAGTACGCCTATCGGCTCGCCCGAGAGCGTCCAGATCCCGATCTTGTCTTCCTTTCCAGCCGTGGCAAGCACCTACCGATTCCGGGGGCACTGAGCTGCCACCCCAGCTCCATAACTGAAGCAACAGATAAGCTGTGTTTTACGGGACCAACCGCGGCGTGAGCCATCGAGCGCGAAACATTATCGATGACTTGCATTGACGTGACCGAGCCCTTGTGCGCGCTGAAGTTCGCGATGGCATCCGGGCACACCCACTCTACCGAGAGGCAGCTCTTGATGCGGACCTCGCCAAACTTATCTCCAGGCAATGGCTCACTGCCCTGCGGGGCGAGGAGCTCCAACCTACAAAGTACGCATTGCGGTAAGCATACAGCCTGTAATCCATCAAAAGCACTGCTTCCTACGCTACAATCATGAAGAGGGTGGATAACTTCCTACCATTCATCGTTCTCTCGGCCAAATTTGAAGGTGCTGGCGTTGAACTGTACCATTCTGAAACACGACGAGCCGAGTTTCGTAAGTTCGATAATAAGGCAAACTATACACGCCCGCATAATTGTGAACTTTGAGGACCATACCCTATTTCGTCGTCGTCTCCATACTTGTCTGAATCATAGATTTTGAGAGTCACAAGCTGTTTCGTGCGCGTTCTCAAGTCAGAAGAATGTAATCGTCAGTACGGTCTTGCACCTCTGATGTCAAGGCATTTAGACCTACAACCTACATCAGTCTGTACCGTCTACTCTTCTGTAGTCATCGTCGCTTTCGAGACTGGTTCACGGAGGGAATAGGTGTGAAACCAGGTTGCGGTTTTCCAGAATCTCGGAGACGACGCCAGTTCCAACCTTGAACTCAAAGGTCTCGTCCCAAAAAGGTTCAAGCGACTTGGTAACCACATCCGTCGAGACTGAGTGCCGAAGGAATGTGAGCTTTGCGTAAGGGTCAGAAAATCCGTTGGCATCGGCCGCTTGCAAGCCCCTTGCCTCGAGAATATTGATCTGGACGATGTGACAAAATCAGATTAGAGCGCAGGCACCGCAAGCGTCACCGTAAGTGCTCATGATGCAGAATTGTGGACACATGTTGAGAAACACCGCATTCGCTGGTGGGCACGACCTTGAGCCAAATGGATTCCTCAATGGCTTTGTGGAGATCAAATGATCGGATTCGGCCCAGTGCGTCGCTCGTGAAAAGAATTGAATTTTCCTGATAAACTTCTGCCCCCAAGACAGGAAGCGGGAGCTGCGAGCAAGCATTGTGTGTCAGAACCAATGTCATAGATGTTCTGTCAATGCATGGAAGGAGAACAGCGCTTTTATATTTTACACACCTGCGACCCATCAAGTTGCACGACGTCATCAAGGTGCTTGGCATCAAACTGACCACGGAGCTCTCCTTCAGAGTCCCACATCCGAACGTAGCCTGCCCACGCGCAGGTCAATTGATAAGATGTTGGCAGCGTTTGTGGCGCTGAGAGCGCAACATGGGGTGTGAGCATCACCGTCCATCCCGGTGGTCACCCAGAGCGGGGTTTTCCAAACTTTTGACGCCACAGTCAATGACGAGACCTGAATTTGCATCATGGGGATCAGAAATATCGGCCCGCATCCGGTCCGCAGCACGTGTCGCGGTTGCGTAGAAACAGCCAAGTAGGCGCGTCTATTTGGAACAAGGGATGCGAAGTGACCGAGTATTCATCTCCTTCCTCGAATTTGAGGTCTCCTTCCAACCCGCCAGTTCGGCTTACGTGAGCCTTGGCATCACCGGCCTCATCAAAGATGCCGTCGACCTCGTGTCCTTCGGCCATGTGTCCACTCACTCGCTTTCGCAACGTTCGGCGCCACGCACCTGACGTTTGCCAGGAGACCATCGCCCCATCTACCTGTCCGATAGCTAGTAGGCCCGCCGCAGGTATCCACGCTAGTGAGGCGATGTCGGCGCTGGGTGATCCTGGGTCGAGCTTGCGGTAGGCTTGCTGCACTAGCAAATCTGGCGGATCCTTCCAAACATACACGGCCTTTGACCAACCCGTTGCGACAATACGCTTCACGCTCCCCGCACCCTCGCCCTGGTGAATGTTGCGCACGCACGTGATCTCGTTGCGGTTTGGGGTGTCCTCGCAGACGAGCTCATGCATCCGCGACCCGCTGTTCCAGTTGTACATCCACACCTGTCCTCACACGAGTCCAGTCACATTTCGCACAATAGTAGGCACAGCTGCAGCCTTGGGTTGACGACTGGGGCTCTGCCTGGCCATTGGCGGTCCCAATGAGCAGGCGGCGTTGGGAAAGGTCGAATTCCACCACGGTAATTTCATTGCATGTGTTGGGCTCCCCAATCGGGAATGCCCGCTGCTGCAACCCAGTGTCTACATGCCACACAATCGCCCGTCCATCGTAATCAACGGAAAGCATCACCTGCGCAATTCCATCCATGGAGTCCGCGGTCAGCCCTGCATGAGCAGGGAGAGGCAGCGGGGGCAGCATGCATGAGCGGGGCGCGCCTCGAAGAGGTGGTTGAAGCGCACAGCGACAATCTGCGCCGTGTGGAGGACCTCGTCCGTCTCCAAGCGCTTCTTCGATTTGTATGGAAGGACCTCCATTCGCGAGTGTGCTACGACAAGCTCGGAGCGACGAATGCCTCGGGTGAAACACATCGCAGTGAAGGTGTTTTCCGGCCAGCGCTGCGTCGGGTCGGGAACCTGGACAGCGCGACTCAGCCACGCAGAGGGGCAAACTGCATGGAATTGGGCGCAGTAACGGCACATTTCTCGAAAGAATCGAGAGCGGTGGCAGAAGGGTGCGTGTCACCTTGCAGAGCATTTCATAGGTCTTGGTGTCCCACACAAAGATCTCCTTTTGGTCATCGACCGATATGAGGTTGCGGTGCGCATCGTTGCATGCAATGCCCATGATGCAAGCCTGGTGTCCGACTAAAGACGTGATGCGGCGCAGCGTGTAGGGGTTCCAGACGATGATTTCGCGTTCCTGCCCGGCCGAAGCCACATAGCTGCGAGGCATCGCGCCCGGCTGTCAGCAAGGCTGCCAGCGCGAACAGAGCGGCATCTCGACAGGTGGGGGGCGGAGTCTGGACCTGTAGTCCGCACAGTAGCAGAAACCGTAAATAGATCGTGAGTGGCCTTGGAAGCAGTCCTGGCGTTTTCCAGAGACCTGTGTTGAAAGAGACACAAAGCAATAAGGTCCACAGCAGAGTTGAAATGCTGCAAACATTTTGCCCCAACCCGAAGGACAGCGGTGTTGCGGACGAGGTTGGGGCTCGCACCTCGGTGAGAGTGACCACATTATCGAGTGAAGAGGTAACGATTCGGTCGAAGTCCGCGATGTACTTCACTTCAGAGATATAGTCCATGTGAGTCTTGTTGCTCCAGATGGGAATCGGTGGTTGGTCTGACGCCACGAGCATCGTGACACTCTGCTCGTAGAGGACCAGCCTGTATGCGGGATTATGCTGAGCAATGACTATCAATCGACCAATAAAAGCCTAGGGTCCTCAATCCAGTAAAGGCGCAACTGACCTCCCGCTTGCGTCCCCGACCACGAGAAGATGCTGAAGCCCCCCCCCCTTCTTTCCTTTCCCCATTTTGTCCTGCATGCATCAAAAGGGTCTAAGCTTGGCATCTGGAAGGTTTATACGATCCTGTGAACTGTGGTAAGAGATCTACTTTAGGTTTCAGGGTTCGTGCCACCTTGCTGATGAATGAATCGCAGCACATCGGAACAAAGCTTTCCGGTAGCTCAACTTGTCTCACAAGCGCTGGGCGGAAGAAACCATTCAATCGAAATCGAAATATCAAGGAGCTAGACGGTCTTGAGAGCCTTTTAAACAAGCTCCTACAATCATATTCTATCGAGGGGATGAATGGGTTTCACCGTAACTCTTTAGGTCGAAGAGAGACATGGTACGATCCAGCGAAAAGACAGCGAGGATTCCGTGTGGGTGCTTGGGAGTTTTGATGCCCTCGAGATATGCACACGTTGATATCCAAGCGGGTGGATTGCGTTTCGAAATGACCATCGTTGCCATGTGTCGGCGCGTTTCGGCAGACCTTTGGAACCAGAGTCCAAGCTCTCAAACGGTGCAGGTGGAACAGGGTGAACCCCATGTGTGAAAACAAAAGTGGTATACTGCCACGTCAAAGGGTTCAAACGTCTATCAGGGGATCTCACCAGACTCGCACTGTCCCATCGCGCCCGCAAGTAACATACTTGTCCACTCCGTGACAATATTTGACGTTCTGAATCATGTCTGTGTGGTGGCATGATTTGTCGTTGTACTCGTGGTCTGGGAGCACCGGTGCAAAGACTGCCTGCTCTAGCCCGTGGTGACCAGCATCGGCCTTTTGCTTGGAGGTGTACAAAATGTAGCCCGAAAACTCGTCCCAGGATAGCGATTCATCCGCATTGGCGTCAATCTTGATAAAGAGAGCAATGAGCTGTGAGCTAGGCACTTCCGTATCGAACGCCTTTTTCCACGGTGGGAAAATGTCCTTGAATGCTTTGATGAAATTCGATTCGTTCAAACCTTTCCCTGCCACGATAAAAAGTGGTTGCTGATCAGCGACATCTTAGCAACGTCCTCTGTCAGTTCCGGGCAGACTCTGGTGGACTCTCCACAGAGAAGACTTTTGGTGAGTCTCCCAATGAATCTCCCAACGAATCCTGACGTATGATCGAATACTTTCCTGAGTGGTCTAGCCGCCGGAACGCGTCCTCAAGTTGATTGAGGTGCTCCATATCAATGTCTCGCATCGCCGTACGGTCCTGGGCCTGGACGAACACCGTTGGTCAGTGTCCTCTCTGGGAGAAGGACAGCTACAAAAAAGGCCAACAAGAGCCCACGAGCACGAGGACAAATCGCTACAAGTACCTTGGTTTTCCATTGGCTAGCTGCAAGAGATACTCGTCTTCGCCTCCCTTTGTTCAACCTAGCCATCGCATTCGCAGTCTCGACGGAAACGTTCACGTTGTCCGCATCCTCGAGCCGAGTGACCGACCCCTGCTTACCGAGGAATGCACGGCCTGGGTGAACTACCGTCACAATTGGCTCTGGTTCTTCTTTTTCGAAGTCCGATCCCCTGCCAGCGCTCTGCGGTATGAGTCTTTTGCACGATATTGTCACCACGGTCTTAGGCTCGGTGTATATCGCGCTGCACACGCGTGTGGATCAGGTACGTACATCGAATGTTGCGAATTCTGGCGACTGAGACCGAACGACTGCCCCGTGTTCTGGCGACTGAGGTGGAATGAGTTGAGGCGACTTGAATTTTGGCGACTGAGAGCGGGTCCCGGGGAAGACGATGTCTGGTTTGGCATATCAGGGGCAGGTGTCGCCCGAGCCGCTGAGAGCGGCTGCTCCGGCATGTTCCCACCCCGTCCCAGCTCCACCGGTCGACCTAGGAAGTTGAAATCCTTGCCCTGAGGCGGGTCTTTCCATCGGACTTTCCACGGACCTGAAAGTGCAATGTGGCGTCGCGCGGCCTGCCACGCCGTGATTCTCGCGTCTCTGTCCACGCAAGTTGCCGCATTCCTTCCTTTTACAGCATCGCCAATTCTCGGCGGTCGTCAGGATGTGATGCTAAACGGGATGCTGTTGCAGTCGACAATGAAAATCCCGAAGACGAAGTCATGTTCGGGGCTCGGAGGCCGCGGCTTGCGGACTGCTCGTGCGATGTGCCAAGAGCAAAAGACTGAGACACCAGCGACATCAGATCATATCCAGGGCGAAAAACCTCCTGCTGTGTCTGAACGGACAACACATGACGGAAACGCGGGAGTGGCGACCTTTCTTGCGGGTAGTGGATTGCTTGGAGCGGTTGTGGCTGCGAGCACGCTCGAACAGTTTCCTGCGCAGCTGCCGCTGATCCTAACTTTCGTAGCTGGGTACTCAGCTATTGTTTTCGAAGATGCGGTCAAGATCAACAAATCAGCATCCGCCCTCATGATGGGGATCCTCTGTTGGATGATGGTTTCCTCCCCCCTCACATGCAGCCCCCACTCCAATGGTGTCTACGCGGGACTTCTTTCATGACTGCGAGATTCGCTGCAGGTTCCGCATTCCACCGGTCAGTCCGCTGACGCGGTAAACTCCCAGCTCCGCCCTGCGCACTGCAGGCCTTGCTTCTCTGTCTCCAGCATCACACGGCTGCGTTCAGGACTTGATAGCACGTTGCCTGCCGCCTCTCCCGCGAACCTGATTCTGACTGCTTCTCTCTCGAGAGCAGGTAGCAAAGCTGCTTGTCGAAGCTCTGGCCGAGACCTCCGAGATTGTGTTCTTCCTCATCGGTGCCATGGGTATTGTCGAGACGGTTGACGCATACAACGGCTTTCAGTTTGTGACGGACCGGATCCGCACAACCGACAAGGCCAAACTGGCAGCATCGATCGCAACAGTCACTTTCTTGCTCTCCGCGGTGCCTCTCTTGTCCAATCGGGTGTCGCATGCCGAGTGCCTCGTAAAGCGCAGGGAGTGGAGCACAGTATGACGTGGTGCTGAGGACACTGGCCTGCAGGTTCTGGACAATTTGACGACCACCATTGTCATTTGCTCGCTACTTGTCAAGCTTGTTCCGCGCGAGGAAGAGCGGACCCGTGCCATGCTCGGCGGTGCGCTTTCCATCCCACTGTCTTGTGGTCAGCGCGCTTGTGCATCTCTGAGCCAACCTGCGCGCTTGGCAGGGTTGACGGTCGTTGCGGCCAACGCCGGGGGTGCGTGGTCTCCGATCGGGGACGTGACCACAACGATGCTGTGGATGGGAGGGGAAATCACCGCAGGCCCGCTCGTCTCGAGCGTGTTCTTGCCGTCCGTGGCCTGTACCGCAGGCGCGCTCGGTTGGCACCTCTATGCCACCCGAACCGAGCCCAAGACGTTCGCGCAACCCGCAGAGGGTGCCGTCGCCGGAGACAGCGCAGTCCCTGGCAGCGCGCTGGTCGCCGCGACGGGAATAGGAGGTCTGTTGTTTGTGCCGGTGTTCAAGTCGCTGACTGGGCTGCCGCCCTTCGCGGGGATGCTTCTCTCTGCGGGGGTCCTCTGGGGCGTGACCGACGCCCTCCAGGTTGCTCGATGCCGCGAGTCATCCGGCCACGCTAGCTCTGAGCCCTGGGCGCTTGTATGTGAGACAGGGGGGCGGGGTGGTGATGGCAGGGGGAGGAGGGCGACGAGAAGCTCAAAATGCCCCACGCACTCAAGTTCATCGACACGCCGGGGGCGCTCTTTTTCCTCGGCATTCTCATGGGCGTCGGCGCTCTCCAGGGCGCCGGACTTCTCACCGAGCTCTCAAAAGGTCTGGTCCCGCTTCCCAGCGTGCGCGCCCGGCAACCTTGCGGGGGCTGAGTTCCGCCCCGGCGTGCGCGCAGCGCTCGGGAGCCTTGTCACCGACGACACGGCGGTCGCCACCATCATCGGCGCTGCGAGCGCGGTGATCGACAACGTCCCGCTTGTCGCCGCAGCCATGGGGATGTACGACATGACCACCTATCCGGTCGGTCCCGCCTAGCTGGCGCGGCGCGCGCGCGCGCGCGCGCGCGAGGTGACGTGTGCGGCGCGCGAGACAGGTGGACTCGGCGTTCTGGGACTTGATAGCCTACTGTGCGGGGACCGGGGGCAGCATGCTGGTCTGCCCCCGCCCGAGGCGCTTGAAGAGCTTGGCGACGGCACTGACTGCCAGGATCGGGGGGCAGGTGATTGGGTCCGCAGCAGGCATTGCTTACATGTCCTTTGAGCGCACCGTCAGCTTCGGGTGGTATCTTCGCAACATTTCGCCAGGCGCCGCTGCGGGCTACCTGGCAGGTATTGCCACGCTGTCCGCACAGGCGCAAATCCTTGCGCAGTTGGCAAAGGGAGAAGGTCCCTAAGGAGAAGAGATTGGGGCGTGTTGCTGATCCTGGTAAAGCTGTCGGAAATGGGGTCGGGGAGTTCATCAGTAGCTGCATGTTGTATCCAATGAATGGCACGCGAGGAGTTCCCTTTCGATTGGGTCCGCTTGCGGCGCAGCAGATACGACGCCTGCTGCAGCTCTCTGCGGAACTAAGTAGCGTATGCAAAAACCCGCTCAGCATGTGCCTTCGATCGTCTCAAAGGCTGTCTGCTTTGACGCTCGGCCAGCGTCACTCGACACTCCTTCGTGCTGTCTTTTTCCTAAAATCGTTTTAGGTCTCCCCTCACTGAGGAGCCTCCATGGCTGGGAGTGCTACGGGAGCAGCGGGAGGACTTCCAGGCAGTTCCCGTGTCCTGCTGCTCGTTGTAGCTCTTCAATCCTCGACGACGCATGGAAGCATTCCGGCATGGAAGAATCCCTCAGGGATTCTCGACCCGGGCCAGATACCTGCGGCACGGGCACCGGTGCGTGGGGGATGGCCGCTACGCGGCGGTGCCGGAGTAATGGAGGGCCAGCTTACCTCGGCCCCGGGGCTGGGTGAGGTGAGTGATTTGCTAAAGGCTCAAGGGGCGTTGGGGGGCCCCTGTGGTGACCCCCCAAATGTGCCAGCCGACATCACCAGCAACTCTCACCTCGACTCGCTGGAACCCCAGTCGCTGTGGAAGCTAATTGGGACACCTGAGGGAGACGTAGATCACGCAGACTTGCACGTGAAAGAGTGGAAGGATCAGGTTCAGCACCGCCCAAGACGAACCACGTGTCGGGTCTCGTTTGCCTTGCGCATGTCAGCCCCGACGTCCCAGCGCCACGCGCCGCGTGAGGTGACTGTCACTCCTCCGCGTATACAGGGCGTCAAATTTCTGAAGGCGCACGTGCAACGCGGAACAGCGGCCTTTCAGGAGGGTGCCGGTGCATCGGTGCTGTTGGTGCGCGCTCTCTTCCAGCGCTTCGATGAGGACGGCGATGGTCGCATGCAGCGCGAGGCACGCTCCTGCACCGGCGCACCCAGCGCGAACTGTCCGGCGGCACACTTTCGCCCACGCGCAGCATCAGGGCCTTGCAGGAGCAAATCGGACTTTATGCTCCTGTTGGTGCTCGAGCCTAACCCACCAGGTGCAACGCAGGACATGAACGCGCTGCTGGCGGCAACGCACAGGGGCGAGGGGGAGGCAGCGGTTCTTAGCGACCAAGGTTGGGCACAGCTGCTCGCGGATCACGACGCGCCGCTCGCGCTGGGGTTGCCGGTGGAGGGCCTTATGTCTCTCTACCTCGAACCGGGTGAAGACCTCGTGGTCCGCCCCGCCGCCCACCGCCTCGAATCGATGGGGTGGCGCAGTCCTGATGCAAGGGGCGCGGCTCAGGAGGATTGCCGCGCGGTCTTTGGCCCAGAGCTCGAGAGGATCCCAGCCGCGGTCCCGGTACCCGCATCTCTGGTGCGGCGCGCGCGGCAAGAGCTTCGGGAGCATGAGCACAAGCTGGAGCGCGCGGCGCGCGGCGAGGAGGCTTCCGCGGAGGTGCGGCAGGACGCGCGGGAGGACGAGGGCGGCGAGGAGGAGAACGGGCCTGTGTTTGACGCCGACGCGCGCCTCAGCAGGCCGTTTGTGCCGCTACCCTTCCCAGACCCTGCTCTCGCGGACCCCGCGGCGCTCGCCGAGCCTCCGCTGCCGCTGCGGCGCTGGGTATTCGAAGACACGCGCGTGTACCCGGACGACGACATCTGGGGCAACAAGCCCTTCGAGGAATGCGCGCCTGAACCGATCCACGGGCGGTACCCCCCGAGCCCGTCTGCGCCCCGACGCGTGCTTGTGCTGACGCCAGGGGGCGCAGGGCGTGGTACGACCAGGACTGGGGGGAGCTGGAAGTGCGGCTGTTGCGCGACTTTATGCTGCTGCGCTCGCTCGAAATGGACCAGAAGCAGCGCATGCCGCGGAATCCCGGGTGGATGACGGCGGAGGAACGCGCGTGGCGCGAAGCCGAGCCCGAAGCGGCGGCGGCCGAGGACGCCCGGACTATTCCGGACCCCGACCCGTTCTACGACGCCACCACAACTGTGAGGCAAGAGCCGGTGCGGGCGCCCGCCAGCCAACCAGCATCTGCTGCCCACCGAGCGGCGTGCAGCGACAGTGAGATTGCACGGACTGCGGGCGAGTGCAGGACCCCCCGACTGTCTACGGCGTGACGTGGGACGAGATGCTGGATCGCACGGGCCCTTGCACGTTGGATGTGCCCGCAAACTTCACTGTTGGGCCATGCGAACGGCATCGCGCCGCAGGACCAGCAGGCCAGGCTGGTGCGGAGGGCAAGCGTGTTGGGCAGGACGAGGAGGACGACGAGGGGGAAAGCATCAGGTTTGCCATCAGCTCTCAAGTACAGCACTGCAGGTTGGGCACGCACGGTGCCAGGTCGACTGATGCCCTCGGGCGGCCGTGCGCAGCCTTGAGATTGGACCTGACGGACCAGTGCTGCCCAAAGGCTTCTCATGGGAAAACTGCGAGGGCATAGATCTTTCCAAAATTCCCCGCAGTGCCATGGCCGCTTTGTTCTCACGCGGGATGAACCCGCCAAGTCCTTGCACGCGAGACAGCATCACGGAGCCACTGCCCTACTGCTATGATGGGTGAGTCCAGAGCCCGATGCGCGCTCGCACCTCACGTGCTGTGAGCGCTGCTGGCTGTGCGCGCTCTGAAGTGGCAGAGAGGGCAGGCACCCGTGGGTTATGGACAGACCAGACGTGCCGATGCTGTCGCTCGCGGGGCTGCAAGATCCGTGGGACCCGAGCTCGCCACCTTCGTTGGACGTGAAGCGAGGGGAGGGCAGCTACGTGACCAAGATGGGACTGCGAGGACAGGACGGGAAACCACGGTCAGTCTCCCGCGCATGCGCCGTTGCCGGTGGAAGAGGTGTAGGTGTGGGACGCTCACTGATGGCGCTGCGCAGGGAACGATACTGCTTCAAGTTGCTGATGGTGGGCCTGGACGGAGGCGGCAAGACGTCGCTGCTTGCCTGCTGGAAGGCGAATCTAGCGCTCGGTAGCACGGAATTCGACGTGCTTCCTACCATCGCCACCTTCAATGCAGAGGAGGTGCATCTCAGCCCGCCTGTGTCTGCACTTTGGATGCCGTGTTCATGTCTGTGCTTGCAAGTCTTCGTCTATGCTGTATGCCTTTTGGTCTCTGCGTATCTGCACGCGCGTGTTAGGCACTAGACTCGGATGACCTGGCTTCGGGGGACAGGTTGCGTACAAAGACACAGTGTTCATGGTGTGGGACCAGGGTGGGCCTGACTCGCTGCGTGCGTTCGTGAAGCCCACCGCGGACCCTGACACGGTGCTGCGCCCGCCGCCTCTCCGCCCCCAGCAGGCGCTCAGCGCCCCCAGCAGGCGCTCACGCGCGCCCGATTGCGCAGGTGGACGCGCTGATCTTTGTGGTGGACGCGGCGCGCTTCGCGGCGGACTTTGCGTACCGCGCAGCGGCGCGGGCGGAGCTGTGGCGGCACCTGGACGGAGACCTCCTCACCGCGGACGTGCTGCGCAAGGACGAGGAGCTGGACGAGGCCCTCCGCCAGGCGCGCGGCCCCTGCCGCCGCCCTCTCGGCCCGGCGGCGCGTCCCCGTGGCCCCGCGCCGCGCGGGCGCTCATGCGCTGGGAGCTGCGCGGTGCAGGAGGCGCTGGGCGTGGGGGAGGTGATGGGGCAGGACGCCGACGACGACGCGAAGCTGCGCCCGCCGCTGCGAGAGCAGCCCCCACCGCTGCTGAAGCGGGACGGGAGCGAGGCGACGGAGCCGACAGACGCGGGGATGCTGCTCCGCGGCGTGACCAAGGTGCCGCCGCGCCCGTGGCCCGCTGCGTCGCAGCGCTACGCGGGGGCGCGGAAAGACGGGTGAGAGCGCGGGGGCGTGCAGATTCTGGTGCTAGCGAACAAGTGCGAGGCCGAAGAGCGAGCGTCGCTGGGGGAGCTGCGAGAGGGCCTGGGACTGGACGAGATCCGCACCACCCGCATCGTCGGCGGCGAGGAAGAGGGCGGCCCGCTCGTGGTCTCGCCCTGTCCCCGAACTGCATGACCTGCACCGCCTTGGGCGGCGGTCGGCGGCGCGGACCATTTATGATGAGGCGGCGGCGTAGGTGATGCCTCACCACCCGGAGGTTGCGCGCCACTGCAGGCTGCAGGTCAGGCGCCCCGCACCTCTCGTCCCGCGCCTCGCCATGGCGAGCACGCCCGCACTGGACGCTCGGGCCCGGCCCGCCTCGGCTGAGGCCTGTGGGTCGCGCGGGCAGGCTTGTTCGGCAGTATCTGGGCACGGCGTCCTCGACGGCCTCGAGTGGCTCTACCAGGAGCTCGACGGCTGTCCGCCGCGGCCCCTGTGAGCTTTTCGAGGATGTTCCTCTCGCTCGCCATGCTCACAATACCAATGTCAAATATGTTTCATCGTGGCCCTCAGAGCTTCTCGCGCACCGCGTAGCAGGCTGTGCACGCCTGGCGTCGAGAGACGTGGAGGATACATGGAGCTTAGAGCTCGCCCTTCTGTCCGTCCACATCTCCACAGCAGCTCTTCAGAAGCCCGGGCAAGCGCAGGCTGCATCAAAGAGACAGATGCACCCATTGGAAATAGAGGGAGATCATTCTCTCACGCAGCACTTTGACCTGGAGACCCCCGCGCTTCTGGACAGAGCCCGCGACCCTGATCATCACATGCCCTGATTTGCGCGAGCACCTCGACCAGAAACTCGGGCGCGTCCGCATCTGTCCACATGCCACTGGAAGCTCCCTCTGGACCCGAGCTCCAGTGAGCGCTGCTGGCGACCAAAGCCTACGTCGAGCGCCAGCCCCCGCAGTCCGTCCCTGTAGAAGGGCACCCGCACCCCGGGGATCGGTTTGAACGCATCATGTTGGAGCGCGATGTCGGAGCGACGATGTACCCCGCCAATCGGATCCATCTCGACGGGAAACCGCGAATTCCCTGTCACCGTGACCGTGAGTACCGCGCCGCGCGCCTGCCGCCGCACCCATCCCTGCACGAGGTCGTGCGCCTCCTGGACGCCGCCCCGTTCCACCTCCGCGCCACACGGCGCGCGCTGCCTCCGCGCCAGGAGGCGCTCCGGGAGCTCGAGTTCGAGCATCTGGTTGCCTTATTAAAAAACAGGTAGAAGATTTTCGTTCGTGAATGTTTTTTCACAAGTTTTGGGCAAAAGTTTGAAAGTGGGGAACATTTTTGGCCAGGCAAGCATGGGGAACTCATCTTCCAGGCCCAACGGCGCCGATGCAGAAACGGTCCAGAAGGCAAATGCAGCGGTACAACAAGCAGCGAAACATCGCCCACTTCTTCTGCATCCACAGAAGCAGAGCGCGCTCTTTGTAATCTTCCTCGACCCTTCTTGCGGAGCTGCCGTTGAGACCTCAGAGCCTGGCACGCCCTCGCTGCCCCCGTAGGGGAAAGCCCTGAAGAACTGTGCGTTGGCAGATGATGGCTGATCCACGCTCTCCGAGTGTCCAGCGATCGCCCTTCGGGCCAACGATGGCGCCGAACCTGCCCGTCGCACCAAGCGCCCTCATCTCTGTCCCAGGTATCACTTCGCTGCTGATCAATCAATTTCGCTATGTTGCCGATGGCCGCTTCATTTCAGATCTTTGCAGTAAGAGAGTCAACAGGGACCTCGCACACTCGACGATCTGATTAGATTGGCTACCTGTTCTCGCGACAGGCGTGGAGAACGCCCATCCTTCCCCAACTGAGCTTGCCCACGACCCTCGGTCTCCCGGGCCTATTCGCACCCCGATCCAGGCTCTGCTCAAGAGCACAAACGCGGTATAAGACCCCTACAATTTTGTATTCTCTCGCTTGTCGACTTCCGCTCTGACACAAGGGTCGGACCTCGCTATGAGAGGCTGACGCACTCGAAGTCACAGCAGCCGGTTCCAGCCCTGCATCCTCAGCAACGCCTTCACTTCGGATTCGACCCACGCTCGCCGGCGGCGCACCGTTCACCGATCACCATGTGAGCCACAGCTCGCACTAATGCATCTCCCAGACCAAATCGTCATAGAGAAGCAAGCTTCTGACATGTTTTGCCTTGTCAGGGGCGCAGCCGTGCCACGTGTCGCTTCACCAAGCGGAAAGTCCGTGCAGACGCCTCTGATCATTGTAGATACTTTGGCATCACCAGCAATGTCACGTCCACCTCTCGCAGCTGTCAGATCAGTAGCTGTCAACGTGCGTTGACCGCCAGGGTCTTCTTGGCTTGATTTTTGGTGCGGAGAGATGTGCGCATGGCCCGGCGTGGTTCTTGGTAGGAGCATGTTTCTTTAGTGTGCTGCGGGAAGAGCCCCGATTCTAGGGAAGTCAGCGCGCTGCTTATTGGCGTAGCAGTCAAAGCGCCTTGGCACTGCGTGAGTCTAGTGTACAGTTGCGCCGTGCAGAGTGAAAATGCTGTGGCGGCAACAGCCTTGTGTTTCGACGCTCGCACACTGGCGAGGCATGAGCAGGGTACGTAAATTATAGCAATTCAGTAATCGATTAAATGCCGCACTGCCTCTGCCTCACGGCGTCGGTGAGTCCATGCCTCGCGCACTCTGCAACGAGTGCGCCCGAATTAGAGCCAGCGCAAAGCGACGGGCGCGGGGGGCGACGACGGGCGCGGTGGCGGGCGCTCACCAGGAGGTGGTGTGGTCGACGTCGATCACACGCGAGACTGAGACGCCCGGAACGGGCGAGACGCTCAGCGCCCCGAGCCCGCGGGTGCCGCGCCCAGCCGTAGAGGTCTCTGGAAGTGGAGCTGCGTCGAGCCGCGAACACTGCCGTCACCCTGTAGCGCTGCGGCACGCGAGCGGAACAATAGGGCAGACCTGGGGACACTGCAGCACTGGACGCGAGGCTAGGCGCGATGCGCTGGCAGATGGCGCTCTCGAGCACTGTCCAGGCGTCCGCGTTGTACGCCAGCGCCTTGGACAGCTCCAGAACCTGCAGCGGGGGCGTGACGAGCGTCACCTCAGCGCACACCGCCGCTGCGCATTCTGCGACGCAAGAGGGGCGCTGAGTGGGGAACGGTGGCACGTGCCTTGGCCTTCTCGGAGCGGAGCATGGCCTGCGCCTCGATGCGGGCAGCGCGCTCGTTCTCAAGCTCAGCCTGCAGAGCAGCACACTTCTGCGCAAGGAGCCGTGCGAGCGCCCCACCCTCGCCCTCGAGGAATCCAAAGGGGTCGCGCTCCGCAGCGCCCTGCTGCTCCCCGTCGTGGACGAGGTTGCTGCTGCCCTCGTGTCCGTTGAGGATGGCGGACGGCTGCTCAGAGTCCTCTGTGACGAGCACGCTCGCGTCGACTCCTCCGAGCTGACGCGCGTCCCACTCTACCTCTACGTAGGGGTGGTCGTGCTCCTCTTCGCGCACCTCCTCTTCCCATACCCCTGCCAGTGCCTGCAGCTTTTGCAGTGGGCTGCTCCCGAGCCACACCTCCATCATGGAGGAGCCAAGCAACACCCCTTGCTCCTTCCACGCAGTTCCCTTGCGCTTCCCACTGCCGTCCACGTCCACTGAAGGGTCGCTTCGCGCGCTTGTCGATACCCGTGCAGTCACCATGTTGCGCAGGGCCTTCTGGTAAAGCTCGCTCCCTCGCCCATTGACGCTCCCGTGCGATCCCTCATCTTCACCGATGCTCGGTGAGCTGGTATCAGCCCGAACCTCACTCGCCGCGCTGCCGTTGACGACCCCAGGCACATGCGCACTGTCCACGTGATTAGCAATTCCCGCGACAGGTCCTGCAGATTCATCAACATCGGGAGAGAGTATTTTCTGGGCTTCCGGCGGCGCTGCTTCTTCCACTGCTGCTTCGAGCACCGATCCCAATGCTCGAGCAAGCGATGGATGCGGGGACTTATCCACAGCTTCTCCCATTTTCACTGGAAGCGCATTCTTCTCAGGGGTTTCAGTTCCTCGTGTTTCGGCGTGGACCCTCCCGTGCGCGACCGAGGCTGCGCGCGTGAAGGAGAGCATGACCTCCCCAGCCGCCGCCTCCTCCAGCCGTTCGGAGCCGCCGTCAGCATCCTCACACTGAATCCCGTACCACACGCCCTCCCTCGGACGCCCACTGCCACCTGCAGGTGTCGGCGGCATGCTGCCGTGCAGCAGTGTCCCCGCCGGAACCATGACGGTGCCCAGCAGCGCTGGACGTGCTGATGGGACCAGTCGGTGGATCTCAACAATCAGAACCAAGTCCTCGTCATCAAGCGGAAATGATAGCGCCAGGTCCTCATCCCACTGAGGCTCCAACCCCCGAGAAGCACGGGTTTCGACACTCCGCTCTCCTGCTGTGACACGACAGATCGTTGCCCAGTCGGCCGGCGCAAGGGGCAGGCCCTTCGCCCTGTGCACGGTCACGACGACATCAACCAAGGCAGCTTTGCCACGGGCCTTCCGGCGTGGTGTGGCCATGGCTTTCCACGCTGTGCTGTGTCACAGACCTTTCCGTGCCTTTCCACGCAACACTTTGATCCTGGGCTCCCCAACAGTGCCCCCGACCTGCCCGATGCCGCGGCACCCTTCAAAAACTATTGTTGACAACGGAGCATCAAAAAGGAGTAAAGTAGCTGACAGAGGTTTGTGGCACTGCTGACCACCTCTGGGTAGACAGACGGCTTGGCACTCGGGAAGAGACTGCTCTCGTTTGCTCCACCGTATCGCTGTGTCTGGCGTTGGATGCAACCAGTGGCACCAGAGAGCAGCCAGGATGAGTGGTTCTGGGGGCACCGAGGTGAGGCACAATTGGCATTGCGACCGATCGTCGGGATCCCCTCCGCGCTCCCAAAACCCAGCGAGTAGATCAGAGCACGCGACTGTGCGTCATGCCAGTACTTTAATGGAGCACCTGCCACGGCTGCCTGAGTCTGACAACAGCTTGGCCGTGTTTTCTCGCGCTGATTGCTTGCGGCACCTTGCCCTCTCGCCTGAAACCCTCGACCCGTCAGCAGCCCCGCGAGCTATCGGATCAAGCAAGACAGTTCATGGCCGGGCTATCAGGTGCATTTCCAGTGCTACACACGTACCGATATGACGTGGTCGTGGATCTGCACCCAGCGTGCTGCGGCTCCACGTTGAAAATTGTGGTTCCTTGTCGGCTGCAGAGAGATCGTGATCGATCCCAGGCACGCAGCTGCCGCACATGTGGCGACGCGCGAAGGGTATAGCAGGCAGTCTTTTGTGGAGGGGTTGCACTGACGCTCAGTTCCATGTCGCATGGCAGGGCGCAACAAGATGGAGCGCCTGACTGCGGCGAAAGGGTGCGCCTCCTGCCCGCGCGGAGCGGGGGGCGACGCGGTAGCCGCACACGCCCCGCATTTCCTCTGACGGCGTGGTGCCCGTGACAGGCTGGCAGTGGAGGAGAACCGCGGTCTGCAGCCCGTGGTGGCCGCGCTGCTCGCGAAAAACGGGGACATCGAGCGCGAAGTCCGCCAGCAGGTGGGGCCGGCGCCGCCCGCCGCGCGCGCGTGGCGTCACCGTTGCCGCAGCGCGGCCCGCGTCGCTCTCTGCGACGGCCGCAAGAGAAAGCGATCCTTCTGCCTAGGGGCGTGGGACATGCGTGCCCGGGTCGGAGGGTGATGCCACGGCGCTTGGCGTGGCGCGGCAGGTCGCAGAGTCGCTCGGGTTCCTGAGCGAGCGTGGGGACTCGCGCGTGGTGAATACGCTGCTGGAGATGTGCGGCGACCGCGACGCCAATGTCAAGATGGCGGCGATGCGCGCGGTTGCGACGGTGGAGAGCGGCGTGGACCGCGGCGCGGCGGGGTGGCGGGCGTCGTCGAGCCGCGCGCGCGAGGTGCTTGTGCGGCGCGCGCTGGACGAGGACGCTGCCGTGCGCAAGTGCGCCGTCGAGACGCTCGCGCACGTACGAGCGAGCCGCGCCCGCCGCGCCCGCCGCGCGCCGCGCGCGGCAGGCGCGTGCCAGTGCGCCGGCGTGCTGACGAGGCAGAGTGTGCCGGCGGGCGCGGCGCTGGTGACGCGGACGGGCGGGCGCAGGGGCTGGCGCGCGGGAGCCAGTACGGGTTCGATGCGCTACTGACTGGGGGAGAGGACGAGGCCGTCATCACCCGCGGGGACTACGCCGGTGGCGCGCCCGTGCCGTCGCGGGCGTGGCGCGGTGCGCTGGCGTGGCGCGGCGCGCGGGCTCACGGCGCGCGGCGCGCGCAGCTGACAACGTGGCGCCGCCCGTGGTTGATCCGCCGCTGCTGACTGCGCGGCCCGGCGCGCCCGGCGCGCTGCGCCGCGGCAGTAGCCGGGTCCTGGCGCCGGGATCGGAGGGCCCCAAGTCCCCGACGCCCCCCGCATCGCACGCCCCGCCCAGCCCGCGCGGCGAGCGCGCGGAGGGCAGCGAGGCCAAGCCAGGTGAGCTTCAAGGCGAAGCCTCCGCGCGACCCCCGCGCGCGGTGCCGCTGTCCAAAGCGGGCGGCGCCTGAGTCGGGAGCGGCCGCCGCGCAGGCGTGGACGCACAGGCGGGCGCCGAGGGCGGGGACGCGGCGGCGGTGCCGAAGCTGGTGCGGCGGCGGACAGTGACGCGGTCGCGGGCGGGGTCGGCGGTCTCGGCGATGTCGGACGACGGGGCGAAGGAGTATCTGCAGGACAAGGCGCCGCTCTGGTTCTCACGCATCGGCCGCGCCGGCCGCCTCTCGGGCGCCCTCGTCCCCGTCCGCGCCCCCCACCCGCCCC
>ENA-UOXV01003177-UOXV01003177.1-marine-metagenome-genome-assembly--contig:-NODE-3177-length-20400-cov-17.059671_pt1 | contig 20400 bp, 9 predicted proteins | sample MGYA00238165_ERZ766961 | MGnify/ENA primary metagenome ERZ766961 (study PRJEB28924, sample SAMN03173240) | marine metagenome | biome: Marine; feature: Water; material: Subsurface seawater | place: North...
CACGCACACACAACACGCGGACAACATAACACGGTAATAATGGAAACGACGACTGCAGACGACGCTAAAATATCCCTTCTGTCAAAGCTGATCGCGCAGAGCAGAGCAGAGCTGGACGAATTAGAGACGCACTTTCTCGTCCAGTCTTCTTCAGAAACGACGACAAATCAAAGTTTGCGGCCAACCTTTTCAACTTTGAAACAGTTGGTTCGTGAACTCGAAAAAGAAGGAGAAAAAGGAGAAGGAAAAGAAGAGAACTCGACGTCGTCGACGTTCAAACCACCGAAAGGTGCTGTTAGAATTCCCGGCATGGAAGCCGGGGGGGCGTTAGGGAAGGAGTTTCTACAGAATCTAAAGTTGAAGAATAATACGAATAATACGAAAGGAGAGGAAGAAGAGGGGGGAGACGAGGCGACGAGAGAACAATCAACGCCGGCGGCACCCAAGCCGGCTTGGATGATCGAATTAGCCGCGAAGAAAGCCGCCGCGCGAGCGAAAGAGGAGGAATGATCTTAATTCATCTATCTAATTAATGCATCTTATTCACCCAAAAATGTATTCGCCAAAGACAAAGGACCTTCGATGAACGCCGCAAGAATCCGAGAGATGCCAGATACCGCTCCAAATATGCTTCCTTCTGCCATACCAACCAAGCCTCTGCACTCGAGTCCAGTGATTGGATTCTGAATGATATCCATGACTGCTTTACAAACAGAGCCAACAACGCGCTCGGAATAGCGCGTGGGTAGAACGTTGCCGTCGACGACGTTGATTGATGATGATGGTAATGACATGATGTGACGGTCACGCACTGCTCTGCGTCGTTCATTTTCCAAGGAATCGAACTCTTCTACCCAACCGTCAGCGATCGATTTGATGCGATTTAAAGTTGTCATACCAGACCTCCCGAAAGCAGAAGTAACGCGAGCGAAAGCCTTCAAACCATTCCCTTCGCCTAATTCATGTACAGCGTGCCGAGTGGACTCCACTAAACGAGCGGGATCACCTAACAGAGCATTGTGCTTTATCAAATCTCGAATTCTTCCAACCGCTTGGTTTTTTACGTGTCTCTCTAAAGCTTTCAAAACCTCGTCCGGAAAGGCGAGCGCTTTCTGATTCTTGAAACCGCTCAAAGTAATTTTAGCCCGTTCAACCGCGGCTAGCTTTGAGAACAAAAACGGAACAAACGGCAATTCTGTAAAGGAAAGCACAATTGGCACGTCAGAAATAGAAAGCTTGTCTATTCGAAACAGCGCAGCATCTTCTATGGCTTTGAAGCTTTTACTCTTCACTTTCCTATTTCTCTCCATCTTGAGTCGCGTCTCTAGTTTTGGTTTTTCCAAGACATCCAGCGACTGGACACATACCGCGACAAATCCTGGAACTTTTTTCAGCAAACTTTCCTGCAAATCAATGCGCACGGGTGCAACATCAACATCTACGCGAGCGCCCGATCGCGTAACGCGACGTGAAAATACGCGCCCACTTAGTGTAAGCGTAATCGCGTTTCTTGCAGCGGTAAAATAAGTGGCTCCGATGTTCGCCGTCCTCATCTCGGCATTCGGCACGGAGAGAATAATGGATGATTCATTTTCTTCGCTCGAGCTCGATGTACAGATATCAATTCTTTCGACAATAAGATGCCCTTGAACGAGCGGGTCGGGCTCTTCTTCATCCTTACAATTTTCGGACAGCATCACTGATATGCCGTGCACTCTACCATTCACCAACTCTGTCTTTTTGTGTTGAGCAGAAAGCCCGATTGATGCAACTTTGATTTGAAAGCTCTCCAAAAAGAAAGGTTTTGTTCTCCAAGATAACGAAGATGAAGCTGTCGCTGATGACTTAGACACTGGCGACGATAGCAAATGAGAGACTGGTATCTTAGATGAAGACGAAGGCTTCTTCAGAGGAGAAACGACGAACTTGGGCGGAGGTGACGTCTGAAAAAATCCCTTAACACCTGGTAGTTCTTCTTCGTCGTCGTCGATATCGTCGCCGTCTTGATTTACGAAATGCTTACCTGCAATGACATCGATATTATAGCATCCATCTTCCTCAGACTCGTTAAACTGAACCGAAAAATGTACGTCATCTTTCGTCCGGTCTAAACTGAGAGCTCTCGTACATCGGCACCACGCCGTTGAAGCTGTGATTTCATCGGACCAATTCCATCTCTCCTGAGCAGATGATGCTGGGCGTATGCGAACACGCGGGGCATCCTCACTCTCTTCTGCACTTTCTTCTTTTCTCTCACCTTCACGGGCGTTGTCTTTCGTCATGCTGTTAGCAGGTTTCTTATTTCGCACGTGCGCTGTCTGTCCCGGCAGAAGGATAATCCCATCTGACTCTTCAAAATCAGATTCCTTAAATGCTACAATTTCGTCTGTGGAATTTGTTATCGTCCCTTTCGGACGCACAAAAATGTGAGCACATCCCCCGTCGGAATCCTCGTATATTGTCGTGATGACGTAGCTATAATAAGGTTTTACGTGTACTATTTTGAATTTCCCAGACGCGGGCGCAAGCTCAAACGGGTCTGACGCATACTCTTCACATCCTAGCGTGAATAGACCAAAGCCGCTGTCTCTCCGATGCCGTCGCGAATCGCCAAGCATTCTCGGATATTGTGTACTGTTCTTCATTGCCAAAATCTTGCCTCCGGAGGATGACGAAGGTAAGGCATAAGGTGCAGAATCAGATGAAAATCGAGATAAATGTGAGGAAACTCCTGCGGAAGATACACCAAAAGCATTTGGAGAAGGCGTTTGGAACCTAGCGCTCAAGTTCGCTCGAACTGGAGTCGATGTGAATGATGCTTCTAAATCGGAAGAAGAAAACGACGTAGAATGCATTCGATTAAAGAGCACTGCTTTCGAAGATAAATCAGATGCAGCGGTGTGTTCAAATGCCTTTTCCGTGGTTCCAATTCTTCCCATCTCATTGACACTTGTAGATGGTGGCGTTGGAGGACAAACTACAGTGTTTGCGCTTGATTCATCGAGTGAGCCCAATCTATCGTTGTACTTGCCGCTCGTAATGCTTTTCATGTCCGCGTATTTAAGCGTGAGCGACTGCGTCGTCAAATTTGTCAACGTCATAGCGCACGCGATTGATACTACTCTCGAGCTCGTATTTTTGTCCAAGTACACGGAGCATTCCAAAGTCGTCACATCCTCGTCGCTCCTATCGTTAGTATTTCTACGAATAGACGGAGACATATGTCTGAATACTTTGAGAGGATTTTGTCGTCGTGACAAGTTTGAAAATGTGGGGATGTATATAGAACTTCTCGCACAGACGTATCCCAAGGGAACAAACGATAAAGTAGCTGCGTCCAAGACATCTTCAGACTCTTCTATAATCGCTGTCGATCGAGGAGCAACAACAAAAGAAGAAAACTTCCGATTTCCAGATAAGAAACTTGCCTTTATTGGGACCGGTAGATGATTTCTCAGCTCTAAGGGCGCAACAAAAGCAATTGTCCGTGTGACAGATTCTTCGTCGGAAGATATCACAATCGCACATCGCCTCGCATTTACTGGTATGAATGAATCGACGGAATGAAGTGAGATTTCATCACTTGGCAGTAAGGAGAATGCCCCTTCGCCCTCAAATTTCCAAACGAACGAATCTAAGCTGGCAAGCGATAATGGAAGGTATTTATACTCTCCAGCCTCAATTGGGCCAAACGTCGATTTTCCGGCGAAAGATAACACCACTGGCTTTAACGTTGAATTCTGAACAACAACATTCGAACGCAATACCACCTCTCTTTGCTCAACTGCGTTTTCGCGACATCGAATCTCCGCTACTAACGAACACGAGTCTCCCTCTGTGCCACCCCAGACCGATTTTGGCAACGCTTCGCATTTCCGGGCTTTAGATTCCAAATCAGCCAATGATAGATAATGTCGCGATTCTGGGGCATTGGTCAGACGAATCTTCAAGCCAATAACAGTCGGTAAGCGAAATAATGACAATCCAGAACGCTCATATCCGTATTCGTTGCTCATTCCCAACGGCGACGCAAGCGAAGATAAGTCGCCATCTCCCAGTCTCTCTAGGTATTCAGATGCATCATCTTTCCACGAATCTCCGTAACGAACCGCAACCTCTCCGTTTGAGATGCATGTTCCGCCCAATGAAGTGTCCATGTTTGTCAAAAATTCGTAGCTAAGATCTACTCCGGAAGAATTGTTCAGCCAGAAGCACTGAAAGGGCTCAACCGCGCGGGTATCTCGCGCTCGGGAAGCAGATCTCAAACTGTCACAATTTACTATGGCATTGGAAACTGCTAATGACTCAAGTATCGTTTTTCGAACTACGAAATCAATGGAAGAAGTTGTTAGGATGAACGATTTGTTTCCAGTTTCCACAGAACTTTTCAATGCAACTGGCTCCAAGGCAAATTCCCAGTTGCGTTTCAACGTGTCATATGTGCCCCCGCAGACCTGGAAAGATACTGATAAAGAAAGTGGAATGACTTTATTTTCTTTCATTGTATGGTTGATATGATTTGCTTCTAGGGAATCTTTGCTTCTCTTTGTGCAATTCACGTACGTGTTCGTTAAAGAAGCGAAAGAGACCGGAACCGGGTGCTCCATACTGTATCGATCATCATCGATACGCACGCTAATGCGACGGATACCAAGTTTAGTAGAATCGGGCAGATTTTTGACAAAGTTCGTATTGTCTCCTTCGCTATTTTCGGTTCTGCTCGGGTTCGTTTCCATACTGCGCTCTGATATCAAAGATGAAGAAGATGCCGATGATAGAGATGAGAGTGGACGATCTTTGTCGGCGGAGGGAAGCACCACTGTTCGTCTACAAACCCTATCAAGCTCTGAGACGACGTTCTTGATGAACGAATCTACGATACTGATATGGGTCGATGTCAAGCGAGCGTCAATATGCGCGACGTTGACTTCTAAATCATCGGGATCCTGTCGTCTTTCGATATGGATCGATTTTACCTCCAGTAATCGACTCGATGTTCTCAACATTCGAATAGCTTCTTGCGCGCCGTATTTACTTTTACCGGCGCATACGTAAAATTCATCGATGACAACATCTACTCCGGTCGAAAGATCCACCGACGCATCAAAGTCGGCAATTATCACATTACTCATTGCTTCAAATTGCCAAGGTACGGTTACAGACCATTGTCCTGAAAATGTTCTAAAGTCAGTGGAGGCCATTACATTCACTCTGGAAATAGAAGCCGACTGATGGTATCCATCCTCTGTCGTGAAAGCCAAATTGATTTCGTTCATCTTCACATATGCTTCACTCGTAATCGAAACGGGAACAGTTCTTAGTTCAACACCGCCTGGGATATTCATAGAGATGGATCCAGCATTTTTGTGCTCAAAAAGCGAACTCACCACCGAGATTCGTTCGAGTTTGCCTGTGACGATTGACTTCGAATCAGTAACCTCCAAAACTGCTCTTGCAACATAGTCCACGCATGGAGGAACATCGTCAATAAGCAATACACGTCGCGTTGGCAAATCGCTCCATCGCATGTTGGGTGCCTCCAGCGCATGTGATGACGGAGCGTGCTGTGATTGCAAAGAAAAACTTTCCCGATTCGAATCACTTTGAGTTTCTGTCGTTGCTGAACTGAATTTTCGAATCATAGCAACGCAGTCATAAAGAGATGCATCAACCTCAATACCACCGATATCTGCATGGACGTATACATTTTCATCTCTGCGTTCTGCTCTCGATATTGAAATATTTGAAACAGTTGCTGCTATAGTGTTACTTTCACAAAGTACCGAAAATGAATCGATTTTCACTGTGGACCAAGCTATCGGCTCTTCCTTTATGGTCGTAGAAGCTGCATCAAAAGCGAGACCCTTCACTTTGACCCGTAACCAAAAGTCGGGCTCCTCGTCAATATATTTACCATTACCGTTCACATCGAGAATTTCTAAGTCAATATCAGGCAAAGATACCCTGGCGTCCAGTGTAATCGGAGGCGCAATCATCGCAGAAACTTTGAACAGTTTGTCCGAACGCCAGTTGGATACATCCATTTTGTTCACCTGCATGCGTGAAAAAATATCAAATAGCATGGCGAGACTCTTAACATCTGAAGGTAAAATAGATAAAGAGATGGGGTCAAAGCGCTGAACTGCAAGTCGCTGGGTACGATTTACCGTATTTTTCTCGGAAATAATTGCTGCGCTCCAACCATTCAAGATGAAGGTCTTGTCACCGGATATGTTTGTCCCGATGCACATGTTGTCAACCGAAAACGAGCTTTTCATCGTTCCTACTAAATTTTCTAATTCGTTTAACGATGCAATATCACCAATATCTTTCGCAGATTCCAGTAAGTCGTTCATATACGTGTCTCTTCCTACGAAGACATTGATTTCATCATTCTCGTCTCTTACGACACCACCAGAAGTCGAAGTTAATCTATCAAATCCAGCACAAAGTAAAGGTTCTCTCGTTTCATTGTGCACCAAACACACCGATAAACCTTCTAGAGTAATATCCATTTGCTTAGCGTATTCTTTAGCCTCCAACAACGCTTCAACCGTCTGCAAACGAGAACTCGTATTCAATTTCAAGGCTTCACAAAGCGGGAACAGAGTAGCACTCAATCTATTTGCAAAAAGCGAGCTCTTTGGAACTTTATTTACCGCAAACTGTAGAATCAGCTCCAAAGATACCGAATCAATCACAACATTTAACGGAGCGACTACGAGAGATGTTATATTTTGACCTTCACTCGTTTCAAGAGTGATTGACGCATGTTTATGGTTGTCCTTCCCTCGGAGAATTTCCGTCATCTTATCACCCGATACTACGTAAGCAGAAAAACTTTGCAAAACAACTTTGAGATCAGAACTATTGCTTTCCATGGGATCAAGGGTCTCCTCTTCATTGACTCGAACATAGACTTTGTCGTATACTAACTCTATGCACTTATCGGCTCCAAAATTATCGTGCAGTCGAACAGAAAGTTTTGGTATCGCTACTTGGAAAACACAATCTGTGTGCTCCATAATTTGTTGGTGCAGTTTGATGCGCGCAGCTTGCCTAGGTTTATTTAACTTCGATCGTTTATACCGTTGCCGTCGTTGTCCACGTTGATGCATGTGTTCGATAGTTGTGAATGACAGTTTTGTCGCTACAGACGCGGTAGCTTCCAAACCTCGCTTTAGTCTACGCCGCAAATGAAGGCCCGTCAGTGTACTAGATGACTTGAAGCCAAGACTAGCGAAGATTTCTTCTTCCTCGGCGTATTCTGCGTCATCATCTTGGTCCATATCATCATATGTATCGTTACTACAACCATCGTCATCATAATCATCACTACCAGTCGTATTGGATGACGAAGAAGCAATGATGGCGTCTTTAACTATTTCTGATAATCGCTGAGAAGTGTCCTTGGATTTCGCCTCTGTCCTCTTTCTTGACGGGCCGCGTTGATTAGGCGTTGACTTCTTGGACTCTCTTCTTCCTCTCAGGACTGCACGTTTTGCATACTGCCACCACTCTTTCCAATTTTTTCCATCCTTATTTAATGGTCTTTTCGCAAATGCATATTCTATTCTCTTTTTCCAAACCTTCAGTGCGGATTCTAGATGGGCAATTGAGATGAGCTGAGCGGGCGTTAAGGCTAGGTGAATCGCGTCATCGTTCACAGCGACAATCGCAGCGGCAAAACCACGATTCTTCTTACGCCGAGAAACTCTGAGAAGCAAAGTGGTATTATCAATACGTATCAAGGTCGGTGATGGTGATCCTTCATGCGAATGCTCTTTAGCAGGTGATGAAATCGTAAGGAAAGGGTGTTCCGGAAACCAGCCTCTCGGCGTACGACAATCGCACTCTAACGCAACGCGGAATCCGGTAACGTCTATGGATTTAACTCGCGTTTCCATAAAATCAACAGATGACGCTTGGCTGTAGAATGCGCTCGCTATTTCCGAAGATTTACTATCTGCATCGTCATCGTTCGGATTCGCGATTCGTAAGCAGTCCAGGCGTATGGAAAATTCTGAAAGATGTTTCGTTTCGTCGTCGTCACTGTCTTCTGTCTGTTCTTTTTCTCGTTTTGGTGATATGTCTTTGAAAATGATAGTTACGTTCTCTAACTCTACGTGCATACTTGCAAACAGAGGTGCCCAAATAGCCATCAATGCGGGATCTTCCTGCATTGATGCGATGTCGTCTATACTCTTCTGAAGCTTTTCTCTCGCGATATCTTCTGCTTCCGTAGAAGACGCCGCCGCGCCAAACGCTCGGAACCAATCATCCTCTTCCCGCGGAGAACACTGTATCACAACATCACTCACTCGAATATTTATCGGATGCCTACGTGCATACCACGTTTTCCAATCCATAGATAGCGATAAGTTTCCAATCGTTCCCTTCGTGATGGAAAATGGTAGTTGCAACGAAGAGTCGTTGTTCAAATTTGAAGCATTTAAGCAGATATTTTCCAAGTTTACGTTCCCAGACCACACTGAAGTCGAGACAGACGTTCTGTCCAAACCAACGATATAGTTACGGAGCACCCGTTCCAATATCGGTGCCACTATGTAATTCATTCTGTGCGTTGTGTGCGTTCAATTTTCGTTTTGTTCGCTTTTTTCAATTTTGCAGTTTTCATCGCGCGCTCTCTTTTATCACTTGTTCAGGTCCATTGTTATATTAGCGAGCGACTATCAGATTTGTCTTGGAAAGACCGAAACATCAACACGAATATTGGGTTGGACAGAGCGCAATTTGCGCTCCGAAAAGATGGAAATAGGCTATATATATGGCGAATTGTCAATATGTAAAAACATTACTCTCTCACTGACTGAGTCACTAATAAAGAGGAAGAGAAAGGGACAGGTGTGAATTTGCGTGTCAGCGTATGATTAAAATTTTACTTTCATCTTCGATCTGTCAATCGTGACGATACCTTCCTTCGTACGAAGCGTCGGGATGTCAAAACTTATACCTTTTGCGCAACTAATCTCGCGCTTGAGCACTTCTTCCTGCATGGCTTTCCGCTTTTTCTCGGATTCGAGGTATTCTGCCGTCGCTTTGGAAAGCTGCGTCTCGAGCGCCCGAATCTTGAGCACGTCGCACTCTCTAGATTCTCGCGCATTGTATTTACGTTTCCATTTTTCGGAGTTCGCATTCGCGGACGTCGTGTTTAAGCGCTCCTCTTCGATGGTATCGCGGTGAATAGCTTTCATGTTCTCCACGTAATTTCTGTGGTCTTTTCGTAGATTTGAAATAAAGTCTCGGTGACTTGCGCTTAATTTTTCCTTCTCGAGTGCATTCGCCGATCGCTCGGCGCTGATTTGGTCGTTAAAGGCTTGGATTTTGCTTAAAAGCGTTGCTTCGCGAGTATTACTTTCGTCGATGTCCGATTGATGTGCCAATTTTACCTCTTCCAATGATTTCGCCCACGCTTCGTTCTCAGATTTGCGAACGTTTTCGAGTCGGTTCTCGAGTGCACGCAACGATTTCTCCAGATTATTCTGATAGCTCGTCGTGATTTGTTTCGTTTGACTTTGAAAATAGGCTTCCATGCCAGAAATTTTCGTTTCGCTGGCTCTCGCCCTTTCTTCAATCTCTTTCCGTAAGGTGGAAACTGTTCCTTCATGGCAGCGGTTCAGATGCGCGATAGTTTCCTCTTTCTCTAATTCAAATTTACGAATGCTTCTCTCCTTCTCCGCGTCCATGTCCAACATCTTTTTCTCGTATACATTGATCATATCTTGCATCTCTGCGTCGTCAATGTTTTTCGTCGCTTCGACGGCTTCATCTATTTCTCGCGATAGTCTTCTCGCGAAATCTTCATTCATCGCACGCGCCTTGTTTTCAAACGCGAGATCCGCTTTCCTCTTTTCCGAGTCGAGCACTTTTTCTGCATCCATGAGAGCACTTTTGTGAGATCGCTCGAAAGATACACACAAAGCTCTTTTTTCTTCGTTGAATATTTCGCGGACTTCGCGAAGTCGAGTATTCATTTCTTCCTTCACATCCCGTGCTGCTTCGTTTGCTCGCATATTTTCTTTACGTAAACCGAGAATTTCCTCCCTCAAACGTGTTTCTCGCGCCCGGGAGGCTTCAGCCTCGAGAGATATTGCTCTTCGTTCGGCATCTCGCCTTGTAGTTTCAGCGTCGTGAGAATTCTGAAGTTCTTGGATCGTGTATTCAAAATCTGAAGCTTGAGACTCGTGCTCTCGGAGCGCTTGCGCGAGCGTTTTGTTTTCTTCTTTTGCTTGACGCAGTTTCTCTTTCATTTCTTCGTTTACGAGTACAGCCTTTCTCTCAAAATCTCTTTTTTGTGTTTGTAAGTGCTCATGTCGAGATGCCAACGCATCCTCGAGCGCACACTTGTGCTGTTCTTGTAAAATCTCAATTTCTGATTCATGTTCCCTGCGAAGTTTCGAGTCGAGTTCAAAAAGCTCCTCTTTGTGTTGTTTCGAAATAGCCATAGAATTTTCGAGCGTCTGAACGTGTCTTTGCTCAAAGTCCGCGTTCGCAATCTCTAAGTCGCGCGCCACCTTCTTCTCTTTTTCTAGCGCGAGGTGTGTCGCATGTCTCGCATCTTCAAGTTTACGCAGATTCTCGGCAATTCCTCTTTTATCGCTCAAAGCTGTTTCGAGGCGTCGTTCGAGCGTTTCAATAACACTTGACTGTTCTGTATTCACTTTGATACCATCTTCGCGGGAGGCATGAACAATATCGAGTTGTTTATTAAGCTCTTCATTCATATTGCGTAGTTTCACGCTCGAACTTATTTCGTTTTGAAGTTTCTTCTGAAGGTCTATACTCAGAGACTGTTCCTTCTTTACGTTTTCCTTGAGAGCCTCAACCTCTCGAGATAAAACGTCGCACGCGTCTACTTGGCGAAGGAGACGCGATTCCAAGGCTTCACGAACCGAATTGACTTCTTTATTGCATTCTTCACGGTAAAACAAGCTTTCCTTTTGGAAATTTCTCTCTAAGCTTTCACATCCACGCTTAAACTTTTCGGCATTTAAAGCGGTTTGACTTTCGTGCTCCTCCATGAGCGCTCGTACGCTTTCTTTTCCTTTCGTCTCGAGAGTTTTGTACTCATTCAACATTTCTTCGTATTTTATTTCCATCGATTTCAATTTTTCATCTTTGCTTTCAACTTCTATTCGCCGCGCCTCCACGACCTCTTCTAGATGTTCAGCCTTCGTCTCCCACGCCCGCCGTTCTCTTTCAATTCTACTCTTCTCTTCCTCCAATGATTGACGAAGTTCCATCTCTTTTAATAACTTTTTGTTCGTCTCACTCACGGTGTGTTCTATCGTTTGTTTCTGCTCTCGTTCTTTCTGTTCGCTCAGTTTAAACAAAATTTCGAGCTCTTCCATTTTTTCGTTCAAAGCATCTGATTTCGATTCCGCTTCTCGTATGATCTCGCGCAACGCTTCATCCACGCCGCTTTGCATTATACGCGTCTTCGCTTCCAACTCGTTTGCAATTCGTTCGAACCGTTCTTTTTCATTAGCCTCTTCGCGCCATTTCGAGTGCGTCTCTAAAACTTTCCTCGCCGCATCCGCTCGACACAGTTCGATAGTGTTCGAGTGTTCTTCTTCCATTTCTTTTTCTCGCTCTCGAGCGTCTTCGGTTTCAGAGTGCAAATTGGAGACTACTTTCGTCAGCTGAGCAATCTTCTCGCACATTCGTTTCTGTTTTTGATATTCCACCCGAGAAAGAGAGGGAGAGAGAGAGAGAAAGAGAAAGATATGTTTAATTGGTCGCGACTTATATCAAAGGAAGCGCGCGCAAGAGTGAGAGGTTTGGTCGATGAACACACGCGCACACGAGTCAAACTTTTTTGCTCAGGGGCTTAGAGATTCACATGCGAGAGATGCGAGTTTAAGCGTGTAAAAAAAGAGAACAAATAGGATTCACTTTCGAGCGAAGACACGCACCACAAGAACATCGCGCGGAAGAGCAGCGGTAGTGGTGGTGGTGTTCGTCGCCTCTTCTTCCTCTTCGTTTAAAAAAGGACGGCCTCTTCCCATGCCGGCAGTCATTTCCTTCGTTCGTATCTCCTTTGTTTTTGACGCGCGAGACGAGGGCGAGATCGGTTTGACTCGGTTTCACACCAAAAAGACAAGAAAGAAAAATAAAAGCGCACATCCACGACATACGCGCACGACACGATGAGAGCGACAACGAGTAGTTTTGCGACAACATCAGCCAGCTCAATAACCGATACCCTTGCCCTAAAAAAGCAACAGAAGAAGATGCGTGCCAACGCAGGAGTCCGCTGCGGAGCGACGAAATCATCTTCATCATCATCAGACGACCAAACAAAAGATAAAAAGATAGTGATTCTTGGAGGCGGCTTGCAAGGCTTAGCTTCGGCGTATTTCTTGTGCAGCGAGAGAGGGTGCACGAACGTGACGTTGGTGGAACGGTGCGACAAGGTGGCACCAGCAGCTTCCGGGAAAGCGGGAGGATTTCTATCCCCGGGCGGTTGGGGTAATAAGCAAACGCGAGAGTTGCACACGAAGAGTTTTGAACTCCACGAAAAGTTGGCGAAAGACTTGGACGTGACGTCGTTTCGTAAAATTCGAACGTTATCGGTGCAAGCCGGTGAGAGCGGATTAGCGGATCCGTTGGTAGAATGGTTAGACGGCGATATTCAGCAGAACTCGGTTTTGGACGAGAATACTGCGCAAGTAACTCCGTCGGAGCTTTCGAGTAAGTTGCACGAATCCGCGACGAAAAATGGATTGAAGACTTTATATAGTACGGAGTGCACGGGGATTAGTTTTAAAGACGAAGCGCGGAGCGTTGTGAACGGTGTACACGTGAAGAATAAAAGCGATGACTCGCAATCGATCACTCTCGAATGCGACGTCGTCGTCGTTGCGATGGGTCCGTGGACGACGAGAGCGGCGAGTTGGTTTCCCGATGCCGACTTTCCTATGACTGGCATTAAATCAACTTCGATAGTTTTTGAAGCTTCAGACGCGGTGAAAAGCAATCCAGCGGCGTTATTTTGTGCCGAAGACCCTCGATTCCAAACACACTTGGAAGTGTACCCCAGAGTCGACGGATCGGTGTATTTATGCGGGATTGGCGGGAGCGATTATGTGGACGAGGATAGATTAGCGCCGGGGGGCGATTGTGAATCTGCTGATCTCATCAAGGCAGATCCCAGCCGAGTGCAAGCGGCATGGGATTCTTTCAAGTCCATGTCCCCGTCCGTTGGTTCCTCGCCTCCAATTTTAACGCAAGCGTGTATGCGCCCTTGCGCTCCAGACGCGTTACCTTTTCTCGGTAAGTTGCCGAACGTCGAGAACGCAATCGTGGCGAGCGCGCACAACTGTTGGGGGATTCTATGGGCCCCTATTACCGGTCAAATCGTTTCCGAATTGATCATGGATGGTAAATCGAGTTGTAATCTCGAACACTTTAGCCCAGGGAGGTTCGCGAGACCTGCCACAAATGGACGCGGGCGAAAGAAAGGAATACTCTCGGTAGGCGAGCAATGGTAAAAAGCCCCCCCTCTTTTTTATATATTCCTGTACTACTTTGTCAAAATTACAACCTTATTCTTTAAAAATTAATTCAAGCGTTTTGAAACATGAGATACTCTTGTATTTCCTTCACCTTACCATTCGTGAGTGCTTTAAACTCGAGTGCAATTTGCTTGTTTATCCCTCGCGAGCATTTGCCAACTTCCTCGTAGTGTTTCAATAAAGCATACGTTTCGGCTACGTTGAACTTTGGAATCTCAAAATCGAAAACGTTTTCATCCTCACTCTTGAAGACTGGATTCGAACTCCCAACATCTGTGGTGCTATCACACGCAATATATCTGCCACCATTCGCCGTTGGAAAGCACGAGCGCAACTTCAACGCTAACCGCAATCTGTCGGTGTGTATATTTTTCCTCGATCGTGGGCCTTTCACCTCGTGCATATCCGAAGGCCCGTATAACGCATTGTGTTCGTCAAAAGCGAAAACGACTCGAACGTCCTTTTGCTTCACTAACTCATCTACGACGTCAATTGCATTCTGCGTGACGTGCTGATCGCCTTTCTCTAACCCAGACTTAACTATTTCGAGTAAGGTTTGTTTACCATCGCTCGTTTTTATCTTCCCCAAGAGCGTTTCGTTTGGCTCAGCCGCGACGGCGTGGAGAAACACTCGAGCGGCGTCTGGCGTATCCCAAAGATCCTCTTGCTCCCCTTCTCCGTGTTTCTGGTACGAACTTCTCGTCACCAAGTGTGATGCACGAGGCAAATAAACGACTAAAGATCCTAAAGCGCGTTCGCGTAATACGAGCATCGCGAGAGAGACAGATTTACCACTTCCTCGGTATCCTCTCAAGTGCACTTGCTCGTGACGAGCTACGACCTCTCTGAGCGCGTCGTCGCACTTTCTATACAGCAAACCATTCGCACCAGTAAACGCAAACTCTCTCTCGATTGCTTTACACTGATCTAGAGGAAGTTGCGATTTGCTCACCAGCACGTATTTCCCGACAGAATCGCCATCTAGTTTTGCAAAATCTGTCGTCGTTTCTTGTTCTTGTTCTTGTTCTTGTTCTTGTTCTTCTTGGTCTTCACCGGAAGATTTCGCCGCGAACCCGCGCGTTGGAATCGTCGTCGTCTTTCTTCGTCTTCTTCTCACTCTGATCGCGTCGCACTTCACCTCTTTATCCTCCTTGTTGTTGCAACTACTGCTCGTCATTAAAAAACTTCTTCTAAAACTATTCGTTTTACTGCGCAACATCTCCTCTTGCTGTCGTGGCGCCAAAGTTGAAGGCGACGAGGACGAGGCGAAAGCGGTGCGTTCAGCGTTGGCAACAGAAGAAACCACGCGCGTATATGATGCCATCAAATGTCTCATCGTCGTCGTTCTCGATGCCACGAACATTATTCTTTTCTTTTTGTGAGAAGAGAAAGAGCGCATCGTGTTTTCTCGTCGGGGGCGATGTTGTTTTGAAGAAGGAAAAATTTTTCACTCGCTGTTTGTGGATTAAAATTCGAATGGAGTTGGAGTTCGAATGGAGAAGAAAGAAAACAAAAAAGATTGCTCTCTCTCTCTCGCTCTTCATAGAAGAGGGAAATAGTGTGTGCTTGAGCGCGCTCTCTCAAGGCTCACTCGGTCCTCTTCTTCGCGCAAACACGCGCATATTTGCAAGGGAAGAGAGAGAGAGAGGGAGAGAGAGAGAAAGGAGGAGGAGAAAGAGCGAGAGAGAGAGACGAGAGAGTGAAAGAGAGAGAGAGAGATTTATTCTCCTGCTCTTGTGTGTGGGTGTGGTTTCAGGTTTCTTCGATCAAAGAAAGAGAGAGAAGAAGAAGAAGAAGAAGAAGAAGGTTTATAGAATAGAAAGAGGAAGGGTAAACGAGAATAAGTATAATGTCTTCCTCTCAGCTCAATCAGGATAATGGTGCGGACTTACAGTGTCCTTTGCCGTTCCCAGAGCGCTTCTATGCGGCTATCGCTTTCGCGACCGATCCGCCACCATCCTCGCGTCAAGTCTCCGATGAAACAAGATTATTGTTGTACGCTTTGTATCAACAAGTGATGGTTGGACCGAATTACGAACCGAAACCGTGGGGGTGGTCGAGTCTAGAGCTAGCGAAATGGAACGCCTGGTCCAGTTTAGGAGAGATGGATGCGAAGGAGGCGATGACGCTTTACGTGCACACGATGGAGGAAGAGAATGAAAACTGGTGGCAGCTTTCCACGAACGACGGAGATCCGGAAGACACGCAAGTTGCGATAGAAAACGCGAGAAGATGGACGATGGAAATGGGTTGGGGTGCCGATCGGAGTTTGTTGAGTCCAGCGTCGATGTCTAGCCAACGCGGAGGAGAAGGAGGAGGAGGAGGAGGAGTGGGAGGAAACGGCGCGGATATCACGCCGCCCTTATCTCCACCGATGCCAGGACGCGTTATGGGTGGTAGAAACGGATACATCGCAACGAATAACAACATGAACAATATGAACACGAACGATAATAGAGATATGCACAACAATAACGAAAACGCGATGCTTTCCGCGTCGACTTCCCAGGTGTTCCACCATCAACAGCAGCAGCGCGACGGTGGAAGAAGCAGTAACGGAGGGAGTAGCGGTTTGAACAACATGCAAGAGAATAAGCAACAGTTGCAAATTTACGGAGGAGGAGGAGGAGGTTTAGTAGTAGCAGGAGGCAATGGGGATACTTGCCCGTGGTATTTGCAAACGAAAGAGGCGCATGAGAGCATAGCAACCGCTCGAGAGGATGGGAATTGGACATCTTTAGGAACTTCGACTTTAGGCTCGGCGCTAACGCCACGTTCATCGAGATCTCATGCGAGACACGGCCACGCGGCCTATGCGATTGGGAATAAGATGATTGTTATCGGTGGTAATACCGCAGGTACGGTGCGTTCAGACGTCATAGCTTTAGACTGCAAAACCTTGCAATGGGAACAGGTGGAGTGTATTTGCGTGCAGCCGGGCGCGAATTTTACGCCTCGGCACGGTCACGCCGTGTGCGTTACTGATGAACGCGGAGAGAATCATACCGAGTTACTCGTTTGTGGGGGGTTTACAAAAGATGTTTCGTCGAAAGCTGCTGGGAGAAACGGAACTACAAAACCCGCAGAGTTTGAAATGTGGATATTAGACTTATCCAACTCGTTTCAAACGGGCATTTCGCAAAACCTTTCGCAAAATTCAAACTTAGGAAAATGGACGAAAATAACCACGAACGGGAAAGGTCCGTGCGCGAGAGGTGGGCATACGGCGTCGAGATGTGGCGAAAACATAGTTATTTTTGGAGGCGAAACGCCGAGCGGTCAGTGTTTGGGAGATTGTTGGTTGTATCACGTCAGCTCGAGGACGTGGACAGAACTTCGATGCAAAGGATGGACGTATCCGTCGCCTCGACGAGGTCACTGCGCGACGGCGTACATAAACAGCGCGGGCGCGCACTTTGTGTACGTCTTTGGCGGGAGCACCTCGTCGGGCTGCGTGAACTCGGAAGTGTACGCTTTAGATGTGAAAGCCTGTCGATGGCGAAAGACCAATCCTGAGGGTGGATTTATGCCGCAACCTCGTTCTGGTGCGGCCTCTGCGCGTTTAGGCGATATGTGGTACGTAGTCGGTGGTGGTAATAGCGAAGGCGGATGCGTAGATACTGTGGCTTTGACCCTTAGAGATCCTCTTTCCGCGGAGCCAGCGTGGGCGGAAACGTGTAGAGCGGCACCGGCTTCGGCGGTGGCCTCCGAGAGCGGCACGTGCATAGCTATCCCTGAAATTGCAGCTTTAGTATCGTTTGGAGGGTACGATGGTGTACGAGACCGTGGCGACTGTAGCATTTCAAGACATCCTCAGTTTCTGATTGAACGAAGCGGATCAAAAGACCACTTGTTGGGCGCCGGCAAACCGCCGGTGGCGCCTTCGCGGAACGCGTCGAACAACAACAACATCAATAATGCTAATAACAGTTCGAATAGCAACATGCAACACACAGCTTCCGTGCAGCGCTTCAATCAGCAGAACGATTCGACTCAAATGCAAACGAGAGAAAACAGTAGCAATTCAGTCATGAACGAGGAACTCGCGGCGTTGAGAAGGCAGCTGCAAAGAGCGAAACGAGTGGAAGAACAACTCCGTGTTGAGCTCGAAGACGAACGGTCGATGCGAATGCAGTTAGAGGATGAGTTGGAGAGGCAAAGCGCGCGTGGTAGCAGAGGGATGGGTAGACGTGGTAGTTCAATGGGTTTAGCGCGCCAAGGATCTTCTCACGGTTCGATTTGGAATTTTATAGCTCCGGATCCGTACTCGAACGACTGGCGTTAGGAATGGCTGGTAATTTTGATGCGTGTTGAACAAAATAGAATGACCAACGAGAACATGAAGAGTTTCTTTGCGCTGTAGTAAAATGCTCACATTAAACTTACAATATATTCTTTACTTTCTTTTTCTCGCTCATGTTATGTGTTAGTGTTAGTATTGATTAAATAAACCCACGCTCTTTACGAACTTACGCTTTACCCAGTTCGACCATCATTCTATGCATCGCTTCGCCCATTTTCGCCGGACTCCGAACCACATTCACAGAAGCCTGCTCCAAAGCTTCGATCTTACCAATCGCCGTTCCAGCCTTACCTTGTGTAATTGCGCCCGCGTGGCCCATCCGTCGACCCGGAGGAGCGGTCAAACCGGCAATAAATCCAACCACGGGTTTGTTCGTTCCAGAAGCTTTGATAAACTCCGCAGCCTCTTCCTCCGCCGTGCCGCCAATTTCTCCAATCATGATAATCCCTTCCGTTTCATCATCTTCAACGAATCGTTCTAAGCAGTCCACAAAATTCGTCCCGTTAAAAGGATCACCGCCGATTCCAACGACTGTTGATTGTCCTAGTCCATACTCTGTGGTTTGAAACACCGCTTCGTAAGTAAGCGTCCCGGAACGTGAGACGATGCCGATTTTTCCCGGCTTGTGAATATATCCCGGCATGATACCAATCTTACACTCGCCCGGTTTGATAATTCCGGGACAGTTTGGACCAATCAATCGAGATCTACTCTGCGACATTAGTGCGTCTTTTACTCGGATCATATCGTGTTGAGGCACACCTTCTGTAATGCACACGATTAAGTCCAACTCAGCCTCTAAGGCTTCCAAAATCGCACTCGCGGCAAACGGTGGAGGGACGTATATACTCGTCGCGCTCGCGCCGGTTTGCTCTTTCGCCTCTCTCACCGTGTTAAACACCGGTAAATTTAAGTGCATGGTCCCGCCTTTCTTTGGCGTCACGCCTCCGACTAACTTTGTTCCGTATTTAATAGCCTGTTCCGAGTGAAACGTTCCGTTTTTCCCCGTAAATCCTTGACAAACGACTTTCGTGTCTTTGTTGACGAACACTTTCGGTGGATTTGAGGAAGATTTCGTTGACATTGATTTTGTCACTGCCGTTGCTCTTGCTCCTATTAATGATGACGATGATGAAGAAGATGTGGTACACGAAGAAGAAGAAGAAGAAGAAACAGAGGAAGAGCACGAGGCGGCGACGCGCTGCGCCGATCGTCGTAAATACATATGTTGACTCTTTCTTTTAACTTCTTTGCTTTTCCGTGTGAGTGTAATGAGGCAGTTGAGAAAATACAAAAATTGTTCTCTTTTGGTGGTTGGCGCAAGGAACAGGGCAGAGGTCGTGGGGCGATTTTTGATCAGACAGAGAAGAATCGAATCATTTTTCTCGAGAGAGAAGAGAGAGAAAATTTTTTCCCTTTGCCCTCATCAAACTTTTGGACGCTGATTAAGAAAGAAGAGAGAGTAAAGATGGCAGCATCCGTCTCTTGGTCGCAACGATGGCTCAGACCAGAGGTAAGCGATTCGAGAAGCAGTTCGTTTTTCGAAACAACAACGGACGATACGTGTTAATCGTACATTTTTCTTCTTCTTCTTCTTCTTCTTCTTCTTCTTCTTCTTTTCCTTCCAATTTTGAAGAACGTTTACCCTCCTCCTTCTCCTCTTTTTCTTTATCTCTCTCTGACTGATTTCTTCTCTCTTCCTTCTTATATGTGATACAACAAACAGGTCTACCCAATCTTCGCCGCGTTAGGTTCTGCCGTCGGTTTGTGCGCCTTTTTCTGCACGAGGCAGTTGACCACTTCTCCGGGCTTTACCGCGAGCAAAGCGAAAAGAGCGACGGCGATTCCGGAAACCGCGCAAGACTTTAAAGAGGGTGAAAAGTTTAGAAACCACTTCATCCGTCGCTCGGTTTTAGGAATGAAACCGGAAATTATGCCCGGGTTGAACTCGAGCATGACAAAAACGAACTAATTTTGTAACTAGACGACGACGATGATGTGCGCGTGTGTGTATTCCGAAAAGAACGATGTGAAAGCGAAGAGAGGGAGAGAGAGATCTTGCAGAAAAGGAGGAAAAACGCGCGAAAGCGACGGACATACCAATCTGTCGCACTCTCTCTGCCTCTCTCTAAATGATAGTACATTCTGTTTGTAATGAAGACATCACGTTTGCTACTCGCATTTTTTGTAAACAAGGTTTCTAAACCGCTGCTGCTGCTCCTGCTGCTGCTGCTGCTGCCGCGCACGCGTGTTTGCGTGTTTTTCATGTTTTTTCATCTGCTTTTATATCTCTCACACCTCTTTACAAAAATACTCGCGCGCGAACCCTTCCTTTCATAAACATTTCTACGCGCTAATAAAACGAGAATGGCCTCCTTCTCCGGCGGCGGCGGCGGTGGCGCTCGTCGCAGGGTGAGCTTTGAGAGCGATTTAGAGCGGCTGCTGCTCCGAGAAGAGGAAGAAGAAGAAGAAGAAAGAGAGAGAAAAGGAGGAGCGATACTTCCAGAGGAAGAAGAGGAAGAAGAAGAAGAAGAAGAAGAAGAAGAAGAAGAAGAAGAA